>Ga0307515_10007921_pt1 | contig 20860 bp, 23 predicted proteins | sample 17_EM_MG_FD_194513 | JGI IMG/M metagenome (GOLD analysis project Ga0307515, IMG submission 194513) | Populus trichocarpa ectomycorrhiza microbial communities from riparian zone in the Pacific Northwest, United States - 17_EM | ecosystem: Host-associated > Plants > Roots > Unclassified | place...
CACCTGTAGGGAGTGCAAGTAATACATTATCTAGGTGGTCGATGAGCCACAGTGTGTCCTGCGCTGAAAGGTGGAAAATGTGTTCCAGATTTTTTTCCTCGCCGAGCAGGGTGGTGAGATGGTCAGAAAATTGAGGCGAAGCCCCATCCAGTTGACCGAGTTCTCGGATGAACGGATCCACAGGGAGCATGTCGTGCGAGGGGGGGAACCCCAGAGGGAGGAGGATGCACCTATACTGCCGTTCCCCTTTAAAAAGCACGGTCTCCCTAGGGCAAGGTACCGTTTCCGAGTCGACATCGAAAATCCCACTACGGAGTGGCGAGCGCTGAGCGCTGAGCGGCTATTGACACCCTGACGCTTGACGGTCATTTGACCGTGGCCCCCTGAACCCCCCACACCACCGACTCGCTAAGGAATTATGTTTATCGGAAACCTGTCCGAAAGGCCGACTGCAAACTGATGGAAGAACTTGACCGTCCCTGTCTGCCGGAAGTTGGAGTGACATGCGCGTATGCCTGTGGCTTTTGGGGTACGCACAGACTCGTTTGGGCGGTATTTCTCAGTTCACTCCTCGATACATATTCTTACTGGACGATCTTCGTTCTCTAATTTTCCAAGATCACAGAATCGTACTCGGCGCCGGAACTGCTCTAGACCATCATGCGTCACGACCCGACCACCCCGAGGTCCCAGATCTCGTGTGGCGATGAATGATCCAGCCGGTTCAGAGCTGCTGGAACCCAGGGGCATCAAGGCATGTCAAATTAAGAAGGTAATTGCTCTCCATGAAGGTCGGACGATAGTGTGTTTCTCGGTTGCGATTGCACCGGGATTTCACTTGGAACCGAGGTACATATCGCTCCACTCATGGGCATAAGGTTTATTGACCGTTTCTTTCGACCTCTCCAAACAATGGCTCGAGCATACAGATTATCACGATAGACCAGGGGAAGCCCCGTGGGCCAATCACCCGATCGAAGCTTTCCTCTAAAATCGTCAAGATCGCGGATTCGTTCATCCGAAGGGAATGCGAACAGAACTATTATTTAGATCGAATGCACTCCTCGCTAACCCGCGATGCGAGGTCCAGCACTGGTCCAGCCCTGAACTAGGCACGCTAACCGTCCACCGATTTTGGCGTGTTGGCAACGGGCATATCGAATCGGGAACTTGTTCCTAAACAAGCACGTTGCGGGGGCTCTTAGCGGCCCCGACTCTTTCACACGTGACACTTGCACCAAGGGCGATGAAGAGCCCACCTACAAAAGATTAATGATGGTCTGATATCGAAGTTTGAATCAGTTCTTTCGAACATTTCGAGATAACGAGGACCTCTTGAGCTTACGGCGATCATATAGGCGGGAGCTGCTTTCATTGGTTATCATAAGTAACCTATGGCTCTAATTTATCGTGTTTCTTTACTCGTTCTATCCTTTGGATACCGATTCAAACCCCAGGGTTTCATCAGACAATCCTCTATATCTAGTAGGGCTACCTAAACTTAACCAAAGCTTGATATCGATCTGACCTCGGTCTGGGGCGGGGGAGCCCTCAACTTCGTTCTTTTTCGACAAAACCGGCCAACGCTGATCCTCGGAGCCAGACATAATCTGGTAAGTGGGGTCGTGCCACATAGAAGGTGGACCCTTTGCTGATAGACTGGTACCCTTTAATCTACGGCGAATATCGTATTGCCTAGCGTTGGTATGGACAGTCCAACCGATCGGCGGCGTGCTAAGAAATACAACACAGTGGTAATATTAAAATGTATCGGGGGACACAGGGGTGACCCTCTTCATGTGGAAACCCTGCTACCATCCGAAAGCTACCCGAAAGGTCGTCAACGCTCGGGTTGAGTTTTTTCTGCGCGCGCGAAGTTTCTTTAACCAGCTCAGAGCCCTGGCCACCGCCCAAACTTGCTTCCATCCCTGCTCCGACTGTTTCGTAGTGTTCTTCCTGTGTATGATGTCCCTCCGCCTAAGAACGTGTGGAAAACGTTGTGGCGGTGGATCACGAGTGGTCCGATACGGTGTTCCTTCTTGGTGTCACCTTGTTCGTTTTGTGCTTGCAATTTTAGATGGCCACACACTACCAGCGTAGAGAGCAAACGCGATCTGTGTACGATACATAGGGGGGAGAGAATTTTGGGTAAAGATACGAACTAGAACAGTTTTTGTGAAAACGAAATTCTAAGCAATGGTGGGTGCTGGCACGGTGTGACCAGATTCATGCCTCGTGTGTTCCCGTTAAATGCTTACCCGAGTGTTGTCGCCAGTGCTCTATGTCACCATTCTGTTCGCCGCGCTCTACCTTGTTCCCGCTTCGACACTCAAGGGTCTCACCACGTTTTGCAATATCGCGCCGTCGTTCATGGCCAAAGCTGCCTGGCCGTACTTGTTGAAGGGCGCCACCACCCGGTACCGCGGAAGCGCGAATGCAGGATTCCCTCGGATCATTGTTCTCTCTGACGGGGTAGGAAGCAGGCTGTCCAGCATTTCTGTCGCGTCATTCCCCCTCGGTCCGTTCAATCGCGTTCCCACTCGACCGTAGTTGAAGATATTGAACCACGTCGTCGTCCTAGGTCTCGGTGGACCCACCTTCCTGCAACTGACCAAACCAAACCTCCCATCGCTGCAGGACGTAACGTCGGACACGCGTTCTTCGGGAAGAATCAACCCCCATGCCCCGGTCTAAAGCTTTCGAACGATCCAATTATGTCGCGTCAGGAACAGGAAACGCTGGAATCGTCGGTGGGCTCCTCTAGTGGAAACTCCGAAACCTCGGTGTACGACTGGCCCTGGGGTTACCATCAGTAAGCACCCCCCCCCCCAGTCCGTTGTTGCGCTTTTCTGACCGGTATCGTCACGAAGGTTCTTCCTTTCATGATCCCCCTCGCGCACTTCTTCCCCCTCCCACAACCATCATCCATTTCTTACCAAGATAAAGGTGGTGGCACGGAACTTCCCGGAGCATCGTCTGCGGAGTATACACCCCTCCCTACGGATGAAGATGAAAGCACCGCAAACGGACACCGTCGTTCGCAAACCGTAGCCCTTATCTGCAAGTGATAAGTGGCAGTCGGTAAAGCCTATGATACCCAAGTATATGCTTCCCCTGTGTGAGTGGATGTTCGTATGATTACGAACGGATTTGCTGACATCTGTATTGCATCAAGCTTGCGTGTATCTTGTTGGTTCGACTTTTCGTTGTCTCGTCTCGAACCTCGTTTCTGGAGTGGAGTAGGGAACCTGTCCGACTCTGTCGTATCTGGTTTCGTCTCCGAAGGCATACCCCGTCATAGTCTTGATGATCAAGTCAATCCGCAACTACTATCCACTGTGGCAGGTAAGTGCACTTGCCTCAATCTCATTACGGTGGTATTCTCGCTAACCTGCCTATTAGCTCGCGTACCAAGTTACCGTGTTCCTCTCATCTTCCTCGGCTTCCCCCCGCTCCGGAGGAGTTACTACCTCTACCAGCGGTCATACAATTCGTTATCCTATTGACTCTCGCATGCGAAAGTGCTATTGGTATCTTTGGTGATAGCCCAGAAGGCGCAAGCTTTACCTGGTTCCCTTGTTCATCAGCATCGAGGGCACCTGCAGCGGTCCCGCGTTGTATGTCATCATATTACACTTCTTCCATGTTCTAATACTTACTCTATCTGTATTTATTCACAGCGTCAACGTGTTCTATCGGATTAACTTGGAGAAGTCAGATTCTTCTGACTCCAAGACCGCCAAACAAGAGAAAGAGTCCAAGATCGGTTCGATGGGAGGCCCGGACTCGACCGGAATTATCTTGGCCGTTTTGCTGTCCATGCCTCTCGAGTTGAGCTTGTGTGCTGCCCAGGTTAAGAGAGGGAAGGAGTTGTGTCGCTCGTTGTGATTCTCCGGTCTTAATAATACCATTGGTTGGATTATACTCAGTTACGACGACGTCTTACTACCTCCATGCCATCCGCTAGAAATCGAGTCACCGGAACGAAATTTCCGACGTCTTGGATATATACAAAGCTTCCTGCATAACACGTTCGCCATAATTACATACGTAAAGTTACAGCGTGATGGCCTGAGATACAAACACGTCGGTGTTCATGTCGATTCGTGTGCTGAGCGGGCAGAGGAATAGGTATGTTCCGCGAGAGCTCGTCCTATCTTCAGTAACAACAGGCGAAGTCGCGTCGGGAACTTGGACCCCATTTTGGCTCGCCGCGAGAAATTAGACGATGCCGGGGGATACCCGTCCCCTCTGCGCACCCAACTCTGCCCGACGACGTGTGGCTTTGATGTAGAAATATTTAAAGCACCCACAGACGGGCCTCCCCCAGTAATGGGCCACACCCGAGCAACGGTACCCTCTAGGCCTGTCACCTGAACTTCTGCTGTTCGGCGCGACTTCAGGGCTGTTATTCTCCGTAAAACTTTGCTCCGCCTCCTCACAACATGCATTTCAAAAACACGCGTGGTGTACGATAAAAAACCAAGTTCGGAGAGAAGTGGGCCGGCATGAAACGCAATACCAAATCTCCGGCTGCCAGGATGCTTTCTTCGGGGCCGCGTGGGAAAACGCCCACAGTGTGCAGCTCCCGGTTTCCCCAGCAATATATGGGACAGCTGTGAGTGATCGTCCATAAGAGCAGCCGTATATATATCCATCCCAGAAGGGCGACAGCAGGCGAGGCCTACTGGCCAGTATCTGAGGCTCTCCACACAGTGTAGGCAAGCCTCATCCCTCGTGTCACATGATGACCGAGAACGATTACTCCCGTGCGGTAATTGGTGTCGATGAATGGCTGTGGCAACAGTGAGTATTTTTAGCAGGGGCGCGGGTGTGTACGTCGTCCACACGTCTCGCCAGGCTGTACAATAACCTATACGTGCCGGAGAAGTGGCCTCGGACGACACAACCGGGGATCCGCACGCGCGTCCAAGAGGATGTTTCGACAAGTTGGCTTCTCTATAACAAGCAGTGCGGTAGGACTACCTCCGACAAAACACTTTCGATGATTGCCATTGCTATCTTTTGGCCGCTAGAACGCAGCAATATATAGGCGTGAGTCGGGCGGACGTAGGAGTTTCGTCGGAAGTGACCTGCGGAAGGGCCAGATAACAAGAAGCGCTGGGACACAATGCTCTATCAACAATCACAGGTTAACCATTGAGAACGGTAGAATGGAAGCAGATGCGAGAAAACGCCAGTTATGTTTAGGGACAGCCACAACACATAGATTTGTATTGGTGGCGTCTGCCCACCCCAACCAGTTGTCTAGACCACATCTGGCAGGCGAGGCGGGTTAGAGACGGGGTATCGTTAGTGGAACCGCAACGGCCGTGCTCGCGTCCACTGTAGAAACGACAAGCCGGCCACCCGTTGACCCCAGGCCGGTCCGCAGATGCCGAGACTAGCATGAATCCCGTAGATGATCTGTGTTTTTATATCCTCCGTTGGACGTTCCAATTCACGGACTGGAATGTGTGGCGCGAACTCTCCACCCCATTTTTTTCTCCGATCCTTCGATCACAGTCGCGGGGTTTCTGATGTACGTGACCGGTTCACTTGTCCCGTACGCGGGAGTCCATAGAATCCGGAACACAATCGACAGAAACTTAACGGGGTATAGAGGGTGTGGGAACGGCCCGCATAAGCTTGTGGGTAGAGTTATATCAATAGTGTCACGGCGAAGAGAAGACAAGTATAGGCTGAGGTGGACAGCCTAGGGGGTGCAGGGAGTTTGACCGTCGAAGCGTGAAGAGCACTATCAAGTAGTCAGCGTTTTTACGCGCTAGGCCACTCTAAGGGGTCGTCGCAATCGATCCCCTGGCTGGTCACTGCGCGAGGTTCCATGGGATCTCGTATTGCGAGAATACGAAGGCCTCGTTGAGGTGGCGACGGATTCACAAGGAGCGAGGGAAAAAAAAAAAAGAGGGCGACGGAGTTTGAGGTGATCGGGATTTGAAAACTGAAACCCAGGTATCTCGCGAATGTGGGATCCAAACCTTCGTCACCTCTCCATTCCTATCACTTGGCTGGGTTTCCTGTACCGGCATGCGCTCAATTCTCGAGGTTCAGTGCTGTGGTTACGGAACATGCTGTATTCTTTGGGACGCTCGTGGCTTTCGGCAAGACACGCGGGGGCTATGGATATTATTGGGGAACGCCGTCTCCGGGACCCCACTCAACGAATCTGGTATGTCTTTCTTCGCTCCAAGTTCACAACTTGCTCAATCCTCACACTAACGAGTGACCGTCAACTGCAAGGTAACGGCATCCACCATCTTCCACTGCGCTATCCTGGAGAATTCTATTACTCGGTGCTTCTGGAGAACAAGATGGTGCGGATCCCATGTCGCTGGTGATGGTTAGAACATCTGCATGCCACGATCCTCTAGACAGGGGATGACACGACCTTGACAAGCATTGCATTTAAACTACGGCATGTGGGGCTGACAGTTTGGAGGTTTTATGTACTCCGTCTCGGAGAGCTAATCCGGACCAGCCGATTCGACTATCCACAATGCACGCGTGACCCTCCCTGGGCGTTACCCTCCCATCTACCAAAACTATTCCCTTATCGATGGACTGAATTCATTCAACCGAAGCTCTTCGCATCCGTACTTTCTCCTCATGGATGCATCGAGGCAGATACTACATATTTGCCATGGGGGAGTTCTTTCGGTCGCCGTGCAAAAACTACGCCCATGCTCTCATTCAATTCTGCACAACTTCGGGACCTCGATAGGTCCTCTTCCGAGTTCCACGTCAAGCTTGCCAACATCCTTCTCGGGGAGGATTGCGCAAGTCAGGTTCAAGAACTATCACACGAAGACCCACAAAGGCTGGTTGAAGACCTGGATCGTGTTTGTCTGCAAAGCACCTTTATCCGCTTTTTGCTAAACATTATCACAGGGTCTCACCGTTCTTGACCCTACTAACGATGCTTTCGACTGTTGCTTGCTCGAACTTTGGAAAGTCTGTGGTACCTGCGAGGTATTACCAGCATCGCATATAATCTCATGCGCTCTTTCGGATGTGAGCAATAATGCAGTGGCCACCTCCGGAACTCATGCCGATATGCATGAGGGGACCCTCGAAGGGGTGAAAGTTTGTGTTAAAAAGCTGCGGAAGTATTCCGAAGGTGGCTCAGAGGGACTCAAGGTGCGATATCCAAGCCATGACCTTCCTGGGTTCTCACATCCTAAGTCGCCCCACAGTTGTTTTGCCATGAGGCTATTGTGTGGAAGCGCATCTGTCACCCAAACATCATCCAATTTCACGGAGCTACCCTCGACCCTCCTCAGCTCGTTTTGGATTGGATAGAATACAGGGATCTGCACCAATTTCTGAGGGAGCATCCAAAGGCAAATCGACTCGGCCTTGTGCGTGTTCTTTCCGCTGTGCAAGCACGACTCTAGAGTTCTCACTTGTTCGCTAGTTACATGATGTTGCTGAGGCATTGAACTACATTCACTCACGTAACTTGGTTCATGGGGGTATCAAGGGGGTATGTGCTCCGAACCTTACCAATAACCCGGCTGACATCGCGCAGACGAATATTCTAGTGGACCGTTTTAGTCGGGCGCAGGTCACGGATTTCTCCCTCACTACAGTCCACCCAAATCAGATTTCAGGTTGCAATGACTCAGAGTCGCCGGTCCGCAACACACGATGGACAGCACCAGAGGTCTTGGAGTTGCTTACCGAGAAAGCAGATGTCTTTTCCTTTGCAATGGTTATGGTTGAGGTGAGCTCGGTGCATGTCATGCAGTGACTTCCGGCTAAACAAATCATTATCTCAATGAAGGTCTTCACCGGCACATTTCCATTCCCTGACTTTCCCCAGTCCGCTGGAGCAGTCTTGAGAATAAAAAATGGGGAGCGACCGCCACGGCCAACCAATCCAAATCCACCTAACGATGTGTGGGCGTTGATGCAAAGATGCTGGGATCGGAGACCACAATCGCGCCCTGAAATGAGGGGAGTACTTCGAGACCTAGCTCCAAGCCTACTCCGGAGCCTTTTTCCATTTACCGAGGCCTCGCCTGAATTTCAAGTTGCCCTCAACCAATTGTACGATGGTACTGAGTACAAGGGGTGTGTAGGCCGCCTGCGTGGTGCCGAGTTGGAGAGGTTTGTCAACCTCCTGGATGCTGTAAGAAATCTATTTGAGCCTTTTGATCACAGTCCCGGTTGTGACTATTCACTGTATAGGTGCTGCGTACTAAAGGACTGAATGAAGATCTACTACGACGAACGTTGAGCAACCTACGGGACGTGTGCAGAGAGAAGGCTCTACTTCCGGAGTCATGCAAACTCCCTCTGCAATTTTCCAGGTCAACCGACCAACCCTTTGCTAAGAGTAGGTATGCCGAAGTATGGTATGGTCAGTCAAGCCCTGGGGAAGGGAACGGCGTTACGATGGATGTGTGCATCAAGACGATAAAGTCGAAGGAGGCCCACAAGGTAAGTGGATGCTCTCGTCATTCGCTCGGGGACTTATTGGATGATGCTCCACAGCAACTGAGTGGGGACGTTGCGTTATGGGTGAAACTGGAACACGAAAACATCCTCCGGTGCTTTGGAGTAACAGTTGACAAGCCCCAAATCGTGATAGATTGGATGCCAAACGGAGAAGTCATGGAATACGTGCAGGAGCACAAACACGCCGATCGCGTTCGTTTAGTAAGCTCGTTCACTTTTGCTATCCGGGAAGTGAATCTCAACCCTTGCTCACAACACAGCTGATCGAAATTTCTCGTGGACTGGAATATCTTCACTCACGCGGAGTGATACACGGCAACTTGAAGCAGGTCAGCAATCGTCTCGAACGTATGACTTTTCCTTTTTCGGTTCTCATGAAGCGCGTCAAGCAAAACATCCTTGTGGACTCTGCAGGCCATGCTCGCCTCTCGGACATCGGGTTCGCCAAGCTCGTACCCACAGGGGAATTTGAGTTCGATTGGGCTCAGGATGGCGCTGAGGGTTGTCGATGGGCAGCACCGGAAATCTTTCGGAAGGGCGAGTTGACCGAACAATCCGACATATTCGCTTACGGGTTCGTCTCCGCAGAGGTGCGCCCTTCAAACCCGCCGCCTCATATCACCGTAACTGTCCTCGCCCAGATATTCACAGGAAGTCTCTTATGGAAGGAGATTGACGAGATGGAATTGAGGTCCAAAATCCTCAACGGAGAACGCCCGCATAGGCCAGAGGCTGAAACGAAGCATGCTTTGATCGAAGGGTTGTGGAGGATATTCGCGAGGTGCTGGGGAAAGGACCCAGCTGGCCGTGTCTCGGCCTCCGAAGTACTCAATGTGTTGCAATATCTGTGGGTCCTGACCTCACTTTTGCGAGTGCACTCTGCTGATTCACTGCATGACCCAAGCCCTCAGAAACGCTCCGGTTCATACAACTCGAAGATTGCTACCACTCAAGGGAAAGATCAGCACAGCCAGGAACGTATCGATGGGCTAGACAAGGGAGGTTGCCAAATATTCTCCCCCATTCCGCCCGGCTGACTAGTGACCGCAGATGTTGGACACGGGTATGGTATCGCGTCAAGAGAGGCCCGAGCTACTGAACCGTTTGTGCAAAATGTGTGACAAGCAACGTAGCCTCCCCGGAACGATGGTCATTGATGTGGATGAACTCGTACTACCCCTGGAGGATTACCTTCCCCAATGTGGGGGAGGTTTTGGGATAGTGTATAAGGGCGAACACCGTGGACGCATAGTTGCGATCAAAGTTACCCAACTCTACGCCAGCAGCAACCTTGACCTTTTCCTCAGCGTGAGCGCTCTACTTCACACGCCCCGCAACTAATACCGACGTCACCACTTTAGAGGTTCTGCAGTGAAGCCGTCGCATGGAGGCACCTACGACACCCGAACATTCTACCGTTGCTTGGTGCGACGTTGGAGGCAACAGATTATAAGCGTAGGTATGCGTTGGTGTCAGAATGGATGGATAATGGCGATATCACCAGTTTCGTCATATGCCATCCAGACGTGAATCGAGTCCAACTTGTGAGTTACGATGTCTCCGTTTGTTGAGACCGGTATAACCGATTTCCGAAGTTAATCGATGTCGCACATGGGCTTGACTACCTCCATGGCCTCAATTTCGTCCACGGGGACCTGAAGGGGGTTCGTTAAGTTGATTCCTATTTTCCAATCGCTCGCTAACCTGATCGCCCAGCCGAATATCCTAATCAAAAAGGACCATCGTGCCTGCCTCGCGGACTTCGGACTCTCAACTATCGCTTACGTGGCACCCCACTCTTCCAACGATACTTCCTTGTCCACCGGGGTCCCCAGATTCACAACTAACTCCGGAACGTCTCTCATGCGCTTCACGCCTGGAGGGACGAAACAATGGATGAGCCCGGAACTGCTGAACCCAGAGTCATTCGGGTTGAATGACAGTCGGCCGACAACGCAGTCCGACTGTTATGCGCTTGGGATGGTTGTGTATGAGGTTTGTCGTCACGCGGTCGTGGTCTTGTTTCCGAAATGAACGGACATCACCAGGTCCTGTGCGGCAAGGAGCCCTATGCGGACTGCAAGCGCAATGTGATTTTGGCGATAGCGGAGGGCCTACGGCCGAAAAAACCAGACGGAGCCGCAACCCTTGGATTCACCGATGCGTTGTGGTGGACGGTCGAGTCTTGTTGGTTAGAGGACCGTGAGGCACGGCCAGACGTGAAAGCTGTGCTCGAGCATTTAACTCATGCAGCTTGGGCATGGGATAAAAGACGGTGACCAGGGGGCTCCGTCTAATATCGATGGACCGCACGTGATTGGGAACTGTATACTGAGTATCGAGGCAGTGCCCAATTGAATGCCGACAGTCTGGATGACTCGGAGTAGCTATCATCCTGCTTGCTTTAAATGGAAACCAATACGGATAGAACGTCACTGATCCGCGGGTATTGGGACCGGTATCTCGGCCCTCGCCGCTCCAATCCATTGAATTCCACGCCTGATCCTCGATGGTCCACGTCAAGACGTCAGCTGCTGAGCCCGGCATCGTCCAGGATCAACATGCAAACTTGTCGTGCAGTTTCAGCCCTCGAGATTCAATATTCAATATTCAAACTCCGCTGATGGCGTTTTGTAGCTAGTTTTAGTCGACTAGGGTTACACTAAAGTCCCATTATAACGGTGGGAAACGAGCGACAACAGCGGCGAGCCCCTCATTCCGTCGGGGTCAAAATCTCCCATCGCGGCCCACGCAGGTGAGTTCTAGGTTGGATATTCCAGGCGTCTTGATTCAATCGAATGGACGTTGCTTCTCGTGCTCTGTAACCCCGAAAAAGTCACGTGTGAATATTTACCCGCATGTATACAAAACGCATTTTTACGATGCGGCGATAGATGTTAGGTTTTGAGGTTTTGTGCTCCGAGCACGAGTCCCGATCGCTCTGAAGTCCAGCGCCACAAACTCAGAGAAGGTAGCGCAGTGATCGCGGGAACCCAGCTGGTTGGGTCTCAGGGCCACCGATCATCGATCATCAACCGCCAGAATCTCCGACTTTACCTCCGGCTTCCTAACGTCGCTGCGGGTCGGCTAAACGGAAGAAAAAGTGTGGTGAATGAATGCAGTTGGCTTCGACTGGACGTTAGCTTGCCAGATGTGGACGGCTGCAGACTTGACGGAAGCCGAGAGGTGTGCGGGAGTCTGAAACCCGCGGATCACTCACCCCACTCCGTTCGTCGTTCGGTACGGCGTTGGCCTGGCTCCGCTATGGCTCGTCCCACTAAGCTCACCACCAGAGTGAACGGATTGGTGTCCGTGTTGACGCTGCTCTCCCAGACCGCCCTCTGTTTAGGTCCGGGCTTGTAAATGAGTATATTAAGAACTAGGGTTCCGTGAGAAATGCTCGAATTTCTAACAGGCCTGTTACTAACATCGGTTGTCTCTGCTACCCGATGCCACCCACACTATGCTAATCGAGGACGAGAAGTCTATCGTACGTAGTAGCGAAGTGATTCAAATTGTCTATAGGTTTCTAACCCGCCAGTACTTCTCAGTGGGTGCTTCGCTTGGTATGAATTTCTGCACGCATGTAAGGGTTGTTTCAATGAGAAAGATGGTTTTGTTGATAAAACACGAGGACCGAACCCTTAAAGCGGCCAGTAGTTGTCTTCTACAACACTGAGGTGGAGATCTATGCAAGGGCAAACCAGCGAACCAATGATCACACAGCCGGAGATTCAAGTGAAGGCGAGGACGGTTGAAACGGTGATCAGGACGAAGGTAAATGTCCCACAGGCAAGGACGGAGAGTTTGAGTTCGACGACGACATTGATCTTGCGTCACCCTTTCAGATGAGTGGCCAGCACCGGCCCGTTTTGAGGGTGTCATGCTCCTCGTGGTTACCACGCGCGCAGAAACGAGGAACCGCGAAGCAACCGAGGAGTGAGAAAATATATGATCATTGGTGACATGCAACGTTATACAACGTTTCTAACCATTTCTAACACCGTTAACAATTAACTAACTGTTAGAATCTGCGCCTGTGTGTGAGGTTAGAATGTTCGTTAGAAACAGGCGACCTCACGCAGAAGTTAGAAATTCCAATGAATTTCTCACGGAACCCCCAGTAAGTCGACACGCCTCTCGGACAAACTCCTCTGGCCACCGAGCTGATGGGAGTATAATAGATGCACACACACACGCCTCTCGGACAATGCCGGTCCCGCCACTGGTTGGCACTCACGGACCACCGAATGCCGTTTCAACAGATCGAGGCGGCATCCAAGATATCGGTTCAACACATCATGATTACAGCTGTAGCCCACTGCCATATTAGTTCCGTAACGACGCCCAACCCAGGGCGGTGGGGACCTTGGTAACGTGTTTCCCCAGTAACGGACAAGCTCCCTAATTTGCGGTGCATAATATATAGGTTACGTAGCGGATCCTGGACAAGCACCCGGTTGGTCGGATTAGTAGTGCATAATAGGCCATCAGTTACTTTGCTTGCACAGGACCGAACACGGAAGGATGCAGGAATCACTACTGTATTTGGTTCAAAAGGACCCGAATCAAGCGCCACTAACCCAATTACGTTAGTTCGGTGTGACTGGGGCCGTAACACACACCCGCCCAGCCGAGCCGCTGGGAGCAGCTCATAAACTATGAACCCGAAGCCTTCACCCCTCCATGGCGCCGCCCGATTCCCACCAATTCCACGACCTCGATCAATCCTCACCCGAGTTTCCCCAACGCCTCACTAGCCTCTTCCGCGAGGAGGGATACAGGAATTACGTCGCAGGTCTTCGAGACGACGATTCCGCGCGGTTGGTCGAATACCTCGATAGCGTACGTCGTCAGTATATTTTAATGCGTCTCCCGCTAAACCCCATGTAGGCCCTCAATGTTCTCACCGCCGCCAGCCCCGCGTTTTGGACGTGTTTGCGAGAACTCGCAGAAATATGTGGTTGCCGCGGGGTCATACCCCAATCGTGTGTACTTCGCGGCCCCCACCCGATCACTCCCAGGTGGCCGATCGCTACGAGAGGCCGCTACGACGTGTATGAAGGATTCCACAATAGTTCAAAGGTCTCTGTTCAGAGACTACGGATCTACTCCAACGATAGAGAGGAAAGGGCGAAACGCGTGCGTTGTCGGGGCCACTGTCCTCTCTCTCCGTGTCTAACGAATTTCACAGCGATTTTGCCAGGAGGTTGTGCTGTGGAAACGCCTCGCGCACCCAAACATCGTTCCCCTGATAGGCGCTACTGTCAACCCGTTTCAAGTCCTCTCGGCTTGGACGACTGGCGGAGAATTGTCGGAATACATCAACGGGCACCCGCGAGCCGACCGGCTCAGTATCGTGAGCTCTGGCCATACCGACCCCGGAAAATGCGCTTACCACATAATAACAGATATCCAACGTTGCTGACGGCCTTAGGTACCTTCACTCTTGCAGTGTGATCCATGGGGATCTGAAAGGGGTTTGTGGTGTTCTAAAGCTTCCACAGAACTTACTGATCCATGTCTTAGCCGAGCGTCCTTGTGGATGACATAGGTCATGCACGTCTGACAGACTTTGGCCTCGCCGCGATTGTTCTCGATTCCGGCCCTGCGGGATCCATCAGAGATGGACATGCGGTGCGATGGGCGGCGCCAGAGATTTTAGACAAGCGACGGCCCGTCAGTAGGAAATCTGATGTCTATTCGTTTGCGATGGTTGTTACGGAGGTATGAGTTTGAAATCCCGTCTAACAAGCTAACTTACTCACGTAACCCAAGACGTTTACAGGAAAGGCACCGTTTTATGGTGTCGCACCCACCACTGTAGCGGTCAGAGTTTTGGCAGGGAAGCGGCCTCCTCGACCGACGCATCAAGACTTGACAGATGGTCTCTGGGAAATGGTTGAGCGCTGCTGGAGCAGGGACCCACAGCATCGCCCGGATATTTCAGAAGTGATTTTATGTTTGGGGACTACGCTCGCCCTCCGGCGCGATCCCGCCCACGTCAGCGGTAACCAGGCGCCGGCTTTGCGGGGTGGCCAATCGTGGGAATTGTCGAACGGTGAGTTCCTCCCCATCGCACTTGGAAAAGCCGCGCCCAGCATAATCGAAAGGGTCACATTGCCGGCAATCCCGCTGGGCACCCGTTGCTTACATACTTCGGGGATTCCGAAAGTTCTTCGCCGTGTCGCGATCTGCTTCCGACACGGGCCCAGGAGAAGACACTCAAACGGAACAGCGTGAGAAAACCATGAATACGCGACAAGGTTTCTGGTTTTCGAGACACAGGCCCCTGAGACGCTCACGCACGGCTTGCCAGCGACGGAAAACAAGTAAGAGGATATCCAGGATGCCACTTTTCAACCTAACCGTCATATCTATCTCAGAAGCGGCACCCCAGAAGACGATCCCACGTTCCTCAAATGCTCCACGACGCAGTGGGCAAGGGTAAAGGCGCTGCTACTGTCGCCATACTCGAATTACTAACGTTTTTATTAGTACCACGTTTCCATTCGCGCTTAGTCGGGATATGCGTGATTCAGAAGGTCGCCCACGACGCCTCTGATGCCCGTGTCGTGGGAGGAAACACGGTGAGAACCCCGTCCTCAGATTCCGTCATGCGGTAAAACGATCCGCTGGTCCGTTCGAGAATTTTTCGTGGACCGCTCGAGTCTCAGCTCGATGCGTACCACCACATACCGGAAATCCATGCTTGTAGGGACCCGAAATAGTATTTTCCAATAAACAGAACCTATGCAACCGTGCGAACTCTACGACGGAACGGTAGCGGCTAGAACCCTCACTTAGAGTTTAAAATTTAAGGATACGATTCCCACCGGAATGATCGAAATTGAATGGCTACCTTGAGAAAACTTGGGACCGTAGTTAGAAGAACTCGGCATCGTAGTTTGGTGAGTGAGCTTAAGTAACTTGCCCTCGCAGCTTCACGCTATCGCGTTCGTGTACTTGAAGGGCTTTATTATCGCGGTGTTCACTAAAGTTAGCGCGACACTTTCTCACTCATTTTTATTTTTATATCTCCGGACCCGACCTCACCAACTCGCTCGACGTCCAGCGCCTGGAGAACTTAAGGGATTCGCTCGAAAATGATAGCGTCGTGGTCGTAGAGAGGTCTACTTCCGAGCAACGTCGAGTTTTTTTCGAAAATTCAACTTTGGACTTTCGCCGGCTTCCGACTCCGACGTGTGTTCAACGTTCTAGGTGGTGCACCTTTCTGCTTAGTTCCTTCTGTAACGGTACTCGGTGAGTTCACACTCGATCCTAACGATGAGTTTTTTGCGCGCGGACGTGTTGACGCATATGGTCACAGTGTTCAGCATATGCACGGTCCTCCCTTCTCAATGGCAACCAGGGGGTCGATTAGTTGTACTTGTAACTGTTCTAACAACGTCGGTAATATATAATTTGTGATTTCCGTGTTATGGGTGGTGGCGACGTCATGTCATTATTACCGTACAACCGTGGATACACTTTATTGGAGTAACGTCAACGATACCGGACCTACTCGCTTGAATCGCATCGAATCATTAATCCCGAACGACCTTAAATGATCACCGGAGATGTTGCCCCCTAGGCTTGTATCTAGCCATTATGCTCTCCAGCGCGTCGGATAACGGGCGTCGAGGTCTCAACCTCCCGACGCCTATCCCGTCTACCAACAATTCATCACACAAAAAAATCATCGTTAGAATCAAGTGTGAACTCACCGAGCACCGTTACAGAAAAAACTGAGAAAAACGGAGCACCACCTAGAGCGTTGAAAGCAGGTCGGAGTCGAAAGCCGGCGAAAATCCAAAGTTGAATTTTCGGAAAAAACTCGACGTTGCTCGGAAGTAGACCTCTCTACGACCACGACGCTATCATTTTCGAGCAAATCCATCAAGTTCTCGAGGTCCTGGACGTCGAGCGAGTTGGTGAGGTCGGGTCCGGAGATATAAAAATAAAAATGAGTGAGAAAGTGCCGCGCTAGCTTCGGTGAAAACCGCAATAATCGCTCCTCGCTCGTCGTTCTAGATCCCTTTCGTGCGAAACCCCCAGAGGCGACGGGATGTCCAGCCGTCTGGACGAAGCTTTCGGGTATGATGTGGGAGGCGGGGAGCGAATCCGTTCGACCGTTTGCGTCGGGTTCCGAGGCCGTAAGAGCCAATGTCGCGCAGAAATCTTGGGAAATGCTTTATCATCCGCTCCCAAGAAGGAAAACGCTTCTTGAACGCGGTCCTCAGCGTTCTTATAGGTGCAAAAGACCATCGAGTCGGGCAGCAGAGGACGGTAAGATCCGATCGCCGATCAACGAGGGTCTCGCTCCCGTTATCATCGCCTTCGCCTGCGAGGAGGGAGGATATGGGGCAACGCGACGGGCTCGGGCAGCGGATGCGGTCAGAGCACCAGGTAGCAACGCGGTTAGCAATTCCTCGTCAGTCTCCCGGAGTATTTTTTCATCCCGGTGGGTAATTCCTTTTATCCTTCCCACCGACAGGAGTTAGACGTTAGATGTAATGGAGGATGAAATTGCTGCGGTCTATGATTAGCATGTATGGGCTGATCCACTTACACGCCACGTACTCCAAGAAAAGCGGAGGCGGAAACGAGCACGGGTACGGAGACAGACATAGGTCTGTCCTGCGTTGCGTATCCTAGGAATAGAGCGTGACGTGATGCATGATGCATGATGCATGATGCATGATGAATCGACCTTTTCGGAGGTCCCTGGGGAAATCCCCGAGGGGTACCAGTTCGAGGTTTTACGCGTCACGCGTTGGAAACGCATACTGCGATCTGAAATTGATTGCTCGAACCCCACAGGCGTGCGCACAGCGCGCCGAGAGCGGGCGGTTTTCGTGAACCCGAAGGCGATTGGGCCGTGTCCGTTGTCGAGTGACCGGCCGGAAGATCGCATTGATAAGGATACGCCTTTAATGGGGACAGGTCCATGGACTTGGAACCCAATAAAGGTAGTGGGGCATGGCCCCCGGACGAGGTACTAGTACTGTACAGTAAGCCCATTTGGGTCCGTTGACTACAAACGCTTGGCCAATGGTAATAGAGGAATTGGCGAGGATGTTTGCATTGAAACTAACTGAATGGGATTTGAAACCAACTTGAGTACGAGTGGCCACATAAGTGACTTACCATTACCATATTCGCCATGCAATAGAGAGATAACGTCGAGCCGGACACATCATCTCCGAGTCCATCACGAAAAGTAGTACGTGAATAAAGGCTGTGCGAAGTTCGAGATTGATGCTGTCACGCAGCTCTAGCTCTAGCTCCAGACTCTATACCCTATGGCGCGCGGGAAAGTAGATTAGTAATTGTTTCCCTCACTGTCATTAGACCACCCGTGATTATATACGGCGTTTACCTTGTCTGACTCTGCGGGCATCTTCCATCCCGGCGCCATCTTATCAACCTTATATCCAGACCGATATCTCGGGTTCTCCCTTCCCTCGACTTTGCCCTCACTCAGCGTCCAACGTTCAACCATCACTCAGATCCAGAGTTTGGAAGTGGGTGCCGTTTGGCACGAGCCACCCACCAGTCCCAACGGCTTCCAAGCCAAGCCTGAGCTTGAAGGGGGTACTGTATCACTTCCACTACAGGCGCGAACTTCTTATTAGCGTGCCAGGGGTCCTGGCCGAGCGGCTGTTCATTCATGGCACTGAGGGTACCGCCCCAGTCAGACCCAGAGACTCTGAGCAGACTCAAACCCGAGTCTCTACCTCTCGGAAAGATTTATCCCTGGATACTGTCCGCCACTTCGCAACATGAGTTCTCAGAACATACATATATAGCGCGGTAAAAAGGACCTCTGCGGGGGGTGGGTCTATTTTTGATACTACGGGAATTCGACGGGAATACTAGATCTCCGGCTGCCAGGACGCCATTGTGACGTGGTCGCACTTGGGCAAAAACAAGTTACCAAATAGTACGTAACGCCTAAACATGTAAGTAGCTATGTGTCGGGGTTTACCGAAGGGCGGGACCTGATAACTCATAGCGAGTTCCTAAATAATGCAGTGTCCGATGCCTATCGATAAGAGGATGGGAGGCTCGGGACAGTCCTTGTGAATCGGTCGTGGATGGGGAGAAGGCCAGGACTCGATTTCGACGGTCCGCACGGGACTCTCCCACAGAATGATAGGGACATTCGTCGTGCGACGACTGGAAACGAGATGGCGCAATAAGTGTCGCCGGAGCGTCACGTCGTAGCTTCTGTATCGCAATCCTTCTGAACGTCTGGGGTTATCAATTGGGCTAGCAGATGAGGCGGAGGTAGGCCTGGAAGCGGAAAATACGGAAAAATCAACGAAGGGAAAAGCATCGATTCATTATGAGAGAGATATGGACCCCCTCAGACTGGCATCATCGTAGACACCGGTATGGAACCATGCGAAATATTGTTCTCAAACCCCTCAGGAATGAGTCGGACTCGAAAGGGATTGATGTGATAGTATGGGACGGTGGCGGTTGCCATGTAATCGCCCCCATGGGTGAAAGTGAAAGCACCGCAAAGACGACCTTGTGAGGAATAAGAAAGGTGTGGGTATTGGCGCCCATGCCCATTTGGGTAAAAGTGGATTGACAGCCGCGATCGAAAGCTGGCCCGCGGACCTCGCTCTCCACCGGGTTCTCTCCTCCCACCATGAGCTCGTACAGGAATCATAGGGTGGTCATCACCAGCCTTTTCCTGCCATAGACTGTGGTACTCGGCGAGTCTCCTCCTCATACACCGCACCCACTCCCGAACCGTTCGCCTCTATCAAGTCTCTTTAACTTGAAGATCCCCGAACGACCTCCCTATGGATGAAACAGGGTGTCCGCCCCACTCAAAAGCATAGTAGAGGACATGCGTGACAAGGTCAGCTAGGATTATCAACTGATCCTCTACGCGATAACCCTCTCGCTGACGAACCCCGCAACAGACTACGAAATCTTCGCGGATAGGTACTCCGCAGGTAGTCACCCCGAACATCGAGCAGGCAAATCAATTTGCTAGCATCGAGGGAACAATCGGATCTCCAGCTACTCTTTCGCCTGATTCTGGGTTGAGGCACGAACACCAGACCACCAGTCTTCCCGGTTCGCCCGCAAGTTACCGCTTCTCCGTCAGAGGTCATTATCAGCAAATCGCCATGCAGATAATGATCCCTCGGTCGCTCAGGTCGCTTGGCATACTGAAGCTAATCCGCACGCTAACGGTGGATTGTACAATGCCGTTCGTAGCGTGGGATCGAGGATCAAGCGTAAACTCTGACGTCCTCTCCCCGGAGACTGATTGTACTCTCCAGGTCCTTTGGCCCGCTCTCCACTACGCTATTCCGGATGCTCCGAAGACTAAATCGTTCTATGAATCTGAGTCCTGGACTCAATATCAGTCCGTGAACCAGAGATTCGCAGACGTGATCGTTGCCCATTATTTTGAAGGAGACATCAGTACGCACATATGACTTCCGACCATTGTTTTCGTCACATTCACGTGTTTTCCATGGGTAAACGATTACCGGTTACCACTTGATGCTTGTGCCGGCATTGGTTCGCAAAGCACACTTCCCAATGCTCTGATTGGGTTCTTCCTTCATGTAGCCTTCCCGTCTTCGGAGATCTATTGATTTACAATAGGGGAGGGCGGGCACGCGACGAACTGGTCATGATTCTGTCGATATCTTCCTTGCCCAGGCCCTTGCTTGCGCATCGGGTTATCGGGTTTTTCGGCTTGGCTCCACTCCCATGTCCATGAACTATTGTATATATCGAGAGAAAGGCGTGAAAGTCTAGCAAAGCAGTCTCGAAAATTATTGAAATTGGAAACTACAGAAGCGCCGACTGCGGTCAGCATGAACCTTGCTTGCACAATGCATTATGCCTTTGTAGAAATTTCCCTGATAAAACCTTCCTGGACGCTCGGGAGTCAGGGCTATACACTAGTAGTAGTATGAGGATCTTGAAGGGGCGTACCACTTGTCCCGTGTAAAAGAGGGGATAGCCACACCAAGCAAATGTAGGAACGCTATGATGTTCACTGAACCGGGAAGCTTCGTTTGCGGGTTGAGAGACCTTGCAAGCGGGCAATGGGCTCGGCGACACGAAATACTTGGTCGGAACAAAAAAGGAACAAAAGACACGAAATAATAGCCGCGTGCGAACTGATCCGAATCACCAAGGCATCCCATCGGCCCGGTAAGTGTCTCCCGAGAAGTCCGAACCGCCAGCGAACATCTCGCCATCATACATTCATACATACAAGGGAAAATACAGCCTTCCCACGCTCTCATTGGTTAGACAAAGCGGTGGCAGTAACTGCTCTTGCCTCCGGCGTCTTTATGCCATGTCAAGCTTCGGCTTCAGGCGTCGAGTTTCA
>Ga0307515_10007922_pt1 | contig 20860 bp, 29 predicted proteins | sample 17_EM_MG_FD_194513 | JGI IMG/M metagenome (GOLD analysis project Ga0307515, IMG submission 194513) | Populus trichocarpa ectomycorrhiza microbial communities from riparian zone in the Pacific Northwest, United States - 17_EM | ecosystem: Host-associated > Plants > Roots > Unclassified | place...
AACGATCAGTTCCCTGGTGCCGAGCCGAAGCTCGCAATCGCCAAAGCGGTACACCTTCTCCTGCATGGCCGTGTGAGTGATGCATCGCGACGCGAGTGGGACCTTCAACGAGGGGCACATCAGGTGGAGTGGTGCATCTTTCGACCCACTGACTCGCAAGTCGCTGTCACCTTGTGTGAATGCTCAAACGCAGTGCTGGATGGCACTGTGATGCTTCGCCCGGCTTTCAACGCTTGCAGCTGCGCAGGGGTGAACGTCACCGTGTGGTCGTGAGTCGCTTGAGCTTGGATGCTGTAGGACTTGTTCGATTTCGAGTCGAGATCAGATGTGGCGATCGAGAGCGCATGCCCGTGATTGACGGATATCGCCGCGCCGCTCGATGTGCATTGATCGGCGCTCTCGTTCGCGCTCGCGCTGTCGGTGTCGTTGTCATCGGCACTACCGCCACACGCCTGCAACAAGAGCACAACGGTGCCTCCAACCGCCGCGCCCAGGAATCCTTTGCGGGTCATCTTCATCAAATCGGGCTTCCCAATGTTCGGCGCTGAGTCCGCGTCAACGAAGCAAGCAACCCATCGGAGACTCGCCCGCAACGGGTGCTTGTGTCGGTGAGTGCGGGGAATCGCGGCGAAAGGTTGCACCGACCTGGAAATAAATCTCAGGTGCCGGTTCCCGCCGGCAGATGAATGTCTGGACAAGGTTTGGGGTATTGCTGCTGCGCAACCCCTTGACGGGTCGTCAAGGTCCACACTCTTTGTTTGAAGTTCTTCTATTTGCCGCTCAAGTCGTAGCGGTCCATTTTTTTGCCGGGAGCAGCAACATGAAAGTATTGATTGTTTTGACCTCACACGACCAGTTGGGTGACACAGGCCGCAAGACGGGCTTCTGGCTTGAAGAGCTGGCCGCTCCCTACTACGAGTTCAAGGCTGCGGGTGCAGAAATCGTGCTTGCCTCACCGAAGGGCGGTCAGCCGCCGCTGGACCCAAAGAGCAGCGAGCCGTCCTCGCAGACCGAACTCACTCGACGCTTCGAGTCGGATGCGCAAGCGACAGCACAACTTGCTTCCACCGTGCGTCTTGACGGTGTTTCACAAGCTGACTTCGACACCGTCTTCTACCCAGGCGGTCACGGCCCGCTCTGGGACCTGGCTGAAGACAAGACTTCGATCGCGCTGATCGAATCCTTCGTCGCCGCTGGCAAGTACGTCGCCCTTGTCTGTCATGCACCGGGTGCCCTGCGGCACGTGAAGGCCGCGAATGGCAGGCCGCTCGTCGAGGGCAAACAGGTCACTGGATTCACGAATTCCGAGGAGGCTGCCGCGGGGCTGACCGATGTGGTGCCGTTCCTGGTCGAAGATGAGCTGAAAGCCAAGGGGGGCCGGTATTCCAAAGGTGAAGACTGGCAGTCCCACGTCGTCGTCGACGGCTTGTTGATCACCGGCCAGAATCCTGCCTCGTCTGCCGCTTCCGCTGCAGAGCTCATGAGCCACGTCAAGGCGACGCGCTAGCGGGCTGCCCAACGAGTCGCCCTCGTCGAGGCTCGGAGAACAATTGGTTCCGCTCCTACGAGGGGACGGCAGTTCGTCCCACGAGCGGAGTTCAACTGCCGCACGAAACTTTGCGACCAGGAAGTTCCCATCGCCTTAGCTGGCGACGACGCGCGAACTACCCGCAAAAAGGCCGCTGCTCGCAGCCGCCTTTTTGCGCGCAAACGAGCATTGAGAACTCCGTGACCGAAACAGTCCAGCCACAAGACATCCGAGAAGGCGCCGCTCATCCCATGGGCGACACCAAGCTGAACGGCTCGACCACCGAGCAGCACGCGCATGGTGGCTAAGCACCTCTCCAGGACACACGTGATCTGGGTTGCGCTCGCCGCAGCCCTGGCGACGGCGGTCCTGGGGCTCATCGCCTACAACTTCATCGGCGGCGAGAAGCGCATCGAGCGCAAGCTTGAACGCCTCTACGGGATCGACAGTCCGCACTTCGAACGAGAGCTGAGCGTGCTGCTGGGCCCGCCGGTGGTGGGTGGCAATCGTTATCGCGTGCTCAAGAACGGCGACGAGATTTTTCCGGCGATGCTCGGCGCGATTCGCGGTGCCCAGAAGACGATCACCTTTGAGTCGTACATCTACTGGTCGGGCGACATCGGCAATCAATTCGCCCAGGCGCTGGCCGAGCGCGCTCGTGCCGGCGTCAAGGTGCACGTGTTGCTTGACTGGGTGGGCAGCCAGAAAGTCGACGAGTCGGTACTCGACGGAATGAGCTCCGCCGGCGTTCAGGTGCAGCGCTATCACCCCGTCCACTGGTACACCTTGGGCAAGCTCAACAACCGCACGCACCGAAAGCTGTTGGTCGTCGACGGCAAGGTCGGCTTCACCGGAGGTGTCGGGATCGCGCCCGAATGGACGGGGCACGCTCAAGACCCCGATCATTGGCGGGACACGCACTTCCAGGTCGAAGGGCCCGTGGTGGGCCAGATGCAATCGATCTTCCTCGACAACTGGATCAAGGTCAGCGGCGAGGTGCCGCATGGTGAAGACTACTTCCCATCGCTGCCCCCGGTAGGAGACGGCCGCGCGCAGATGTTCAGCAGTTCACCCACGGGCGGCAGCGAAAGCATGGTGCTCATGTACCTGCTGGCCATCACCGCATCGAGCAAGTCGGTGGACCTGTCTGCAGCCTATTTCGTCCCGGATGATTTGTCGTTGAACGCGCTCGTCGCGGCACTCCGACGCGGCGTCAAAGTGCGCGTCGTCGTTCCTGGGGAACACATCGATTCCGAGACGTCTCGGTCAGCCTCCCGGTCGAAGTGGGAGCCGCTGCTGGCGGCGGGTGCCCTGATCGCCGAATACGGCCCCACGATGTACCACAGCAAGGTCATGATCGTGGACGGCCTGCTCGTGTCGGTTGGTTCGACAAACTTCGACAACCGCTCGTTTCATCTGAACGACGAGGCGACGTTGAACATCCTCGATCGGGCCTTTGCCGCCGAGCAAACCCGCATCTTCGAGGAAGACCTCGCGCTTGCCCGCCCCATATCACTGCAGGCGTGGAGAGAGCGCCCGTGGCGCGAAAGGTTGGCAGACCGCGTGACATCACTCATCGGGTCTCAGCTCTGATGGCTGACACCACAACCGACAGAGGTGACGAATGATCAGTTGGGCATGGGGCTGCCTGCTGCTCGCGGTGATCGTGGTGCAGATCGCGGTCATCTGGTCGATTCGCCGGCACCGGGACCCGGCTTTGAAGATAGACAGCGACTCTCCTATCGACGAATTGATGCCGAGCCTCTCCGGGCTTACGCTGTGCACGGCGGTGGAGGGCAACCGTGTCGAGGTGTTGGAAAACGGGGCATTCTTCGAAGTCCTGCTGGCTCGCATCGGCGCAGCCTGTCAGTCCGTCCACTTCGAGACGTTTCTCTGGAAGGACGGGTTGCTGGGCCAGCGCTTGGCTCAGGCACTGATGGAGCGTGCTCGCGCCAAGGTACAGGTTCGTGTATTGCTCGATGCGCAAGGATCGAAAAACGTCGGAAAGGACATCACGCGCCAGATGCGCGTCGCTGGCTGCAACGTCAGGTTCTTTCATAAGCGGGCGTTCCGGAATATCGGCGTGTTCAACGACCGAGACCACCGCAAGATCGTTGTGATCGACGGACGCGAGGCCTTCGTCGGCGGCCATTGCATCGTCGACAGTTGGCTCGGAGATGCCGAAGACCACACACATTTCTCCGATGTCAGCCTGCACCTCCACGGGCCGATCGTGCACAGCCTTCAGGGCGCCTTCAGTGAAAACTGGGCTGGCGAGACCGGCGAGTTGTTCCTCGGCGACGATGTATTCCCGCGGCTCGAGCCCGCAGGCGACGTGCTCATTCACGCGGTATTCGCCAAGCCGGAGAATTCGGCGCCGACGGTAAAAATCCTTCACCACACCGCCATCTGCGTGGCACGCAAGCGCATATGGATTCAGAACCCGTACTTCATTCCTGAGCCGGACGCCATCGATGCCTTTGGCGCAGCCGTGCGACGCGGCGTCGACGTGCGCGTGCTGATGCCCGCCATCAGTGGCTCAGACAATCCCATGGTCCAACACGCGGGGCATCGCAATTTCGAGAAGCTTCTGAAGTGCGGTGTTCGACTTTTCGAGTACCCGCATACCTTGCTGCATCAGAAGATCATGACGGTCGACGGCGTCTGGTCTGCGATCGGCTCGAGCAACTTCGACGATCGCAGCTTCGAGACAAACGACGAGATCAGCCTGTCGATATTGGACCGGGCACTTGCAGATCGGCTCGATGCCATCTTCGAGAAGTACGTTCAGCGCGCCGAGGAAGTTTTGCTCGAAGAATGGCAGCGTCGAGGCTGGATGCAGAAGATCAGAGACAACGCGTTTTATGCACTCAACGAGCTGCTGTAGGTGAGTCTGGTGTCAGGCGATGCGCTTCGCATGCGTTCAGCGATCGGGTCTGCGCTCATGGCGTCCGATCACCCACTGCTTCCAGTCGGGCAGGCTGGCGCTGTCGACCGCGAGCCGATGCGGAGGAAAGAACACTGAGGGTGGGGCGCCGTAGCAGCGCGTCCACACCTTGGCGAAGTGAGCCGAGTCGACGAAGCCGGCGTCTTGGCCGATCTCGGTCAGGCTGAGCCCGCTTCCCATGTACTGGGAGGCCGCGCGGATCTTGATCGCCAAGCTGTAGATGCGCTGGGCGATGCCCATGTCACGCGAGAACAGCCGCGACGCCGAGCTGTCGGAGAGGCCCAATTTCAACGCCATCTCGTGCAGAGTGATGGCCGGCTGCAGGTCCATCATCTTCTGCATTCGCCGGACGCGGGGATCGAGCGCGGGCGGGGCGGGCCAAGTCGCGGCCAGCATGTCGATCGATTCGCGTGCGGCGCGATCGGCGTCTGTGCCGGTCAAGGTGCCTGCATGGAAAGCCTGCGCCATCGCGCGGAAAGCGCGCGCTGATTCATCCGGCAAGGTCTCGACGCCGCTGTTCCGGCAGGCGGCGGCCAGCACGCGAAAGTGCCGGTGGCTCGGCTCGACATCCATCAGGACGAACGGCACGCCGCGCGCCAGCAGGGTCTTGGCCTCCAGCGGAGCCACCATCAGCATCGTGCCCCGCAGCGTCCGTCGCTCGCACCGCACTTCAAGCTGCTGATCCCCCACGGCGCAGAGCAGGCTGACGGAGTGTCGGCAGGACTGGCTGTCGTGGCCCGGGCCGGCGAACACGAAACTGTCACCCATCAACCTGAACCGCGGGCTGGGCACCGGTGACGCAGGGTCTTCCATCTCGACTCCACGAATGCATGTCCAGCGTGCATTGTGAACACAGTACCCCTGATCCGATGCTGTGAGGAACATCCGGTTTCGATTTGGCCTTCCAAGCGTTCAGGGCCCGGGATTCTCCAAGGAATAGCGGGCCTGGGCGCGAATGGCCTTCTGCTCAATGGTCAGGTTCGCGGCGCGGTCGTCGCGCATCATCTCCAGCAGTCGCTTCGACACCGCCTCTTCGGCGCCGAACAGGCGTTGCGCCGCGTCCTGGCCGAAGTAGCTGGCACGCAAGGCGCGTGTCGCAGCCAGTTCCGCGAGGCCTTCCTCGGGGACCATCGGCGCCGTGCCGGGCTCGAAGGTGCCACGCCGCGCGGACTCGTAGGCACCGTAGCGCTCGACCAGATCGCGCGCCTGCGCGGCCGCCTCCGCCGGCAGCCCCGACGTCTGTTCTGCCACGAGTGCGGCCAAGCTCTCGGGGCTATTCAGCCCGACGAGCTTCTCAACCGCCAGCCGGGTGCGCTCGTCGAGCACAAGCCGGCCCTTGCCGTCGGTCCTGAAGGCGCGTTCGTCATTGGCCTGCGTTTGCACGGCCGCCGCGGGAGGCACGGGCATGGTCGTGATGGCCGCCGACGCGGCGACCTGCGATCGTGGGGGGGCCGGGGGATCTGCCGGTGACCACGTCGGCGAGTTACTCGCGGTCGACACAGGGGGGGCGGCATCGCTTCTCGGTGCCTCCCTACCCAGCCACCAAGTGGCCGCCGCAACCGCGGTCGCGGCGGCGATGAGCCACGTGCGCTGGAACATTCAGTACGGGCAGTTCTGCTGGTAGCGGTCGAACACCAACGGGGTGGCGTAGGACTCGTGAGGCGATCCACAAAGGAACGGCGAGTAACGCGTGTCGCCGTCGACGAAGCGCTTCATCCAGGTGACGCCGTAACGGCCGATCGGCGTGTTGGTGGAGTTGGGCGTGAAGTGCGACGCGCTGTTCAGCTCGCCATAGGCCTTGAAGGTGCTGGAAGGCAGGCTCGCGTACATAGGCCGCGAGTGCGCCGTCACCGCAGCGACGGTGTCGCCGTCGGCACCGATGATCATCGTTGGCACGCGGACGGAGCCGAAGCTCGTGCTCGTGTTCCACGGCGTCATCGGAAAGGAGGCCTTCAGCGACGCGTTGTCACGCGCCGCGATCATCGAGCCGCCACCACCCATCGAGTGCCCGGCCACGGCTTGTTTCGACGTGTCGATGCGACTGCGCACAGCGCTCGGGGCGCTGTTGACCGCGTACGAGAGCGCGGCCATCAACTGGTTCGCGCGGCTGGCGGGCTGGTCGAGCGTGGAGTTGGTGTTCATCGCGACCACGACGAAGCCATGGCTCGCCATGCGCCGTGCCAACCAGGCGATGCTCGACTGGGTGGCAGTGAAGCCCGGGCACATGGCAATCACGCCGTAGCTGCCGGCGGTGCTCGGGTAGTACACAGTGCCGCCGCCGAAGCCGCGAGCGGCGAAAGAGGAGATGCTGGACGTCGACACAGACAAGGGGCCCGCGGTGGCATTGAGCGAAGCTGACGTGGGTGCCGAGGTCTGGGCTTGAGCCGCGCCACAGAACAAGGAGAGGGCAGCGATGGCGGCCGAGGCCAGGGTGCGCAACGCAGGGGTGCGAGTCGAGTTCATGGGACTTGTCTCCATCTGATTTTTGGCCCCACTTCACGGGAATCGCGACAGGGCGAAATCAGTCTAGGCCGCGATCCCCCAGTGACGCTTGTATCGGTTTGCGATGTGGGGAAGGCCCTAGGCTTGGGTGAGCCCTGCACCGATCTCCGGGGACCCAACGCGCACACCTGAGTTACCGAGAAAGGTTCGGGCGGCGGCCGCAAAGCCAACAGAGCAAAGGCAAGCGGTAACGGCGCTAGAGGCGGGCCGACAGCCGCTCTAGGAGAGTCGCGAATGACTCATGTTTTGCCGTGCAGTAGAAGGAAGATAAACATCCCGATGCCAGGCCAGACGATGAGCGAAAAGATAACAAGAGGGACCAGGTTGCCAATTCCGCTAATGGGTTCTTGGCTCAAGCTGGGTGGGCGCGGCCGGCCTCTTCGAGAAATCAAATAGTGGATCAGCGCGACAGCAAGGTGCGCCTCCACGAAGATCGCGAACATTCCAAAGCCGCCCCACTTGAGAACGAACAGATGAAGTGGCGCGAGTACAAAGTGCCACAGTGGCGACGGTGAGTATGGGTCGGTCATGGTGCTAGGGTGGCGAGATGCGAACAAGGCGGCCGCTACGTTCGGCGATTTTGAAGGACATTTGAACAATGAGCACGCGTCGACTTTTCATCGGATTGATGGCCTCGCCCGCGGCGCAGAGGGCCATCAGCCAATATCAGTTTCGGTACCAATGGCCGCCAACGGCCCGTCTGACGGAACCGGCCAAGCTGCATCTGACGCTTCTGTTCCTCGGTCAAGTGGAGCAGGAAGCCGAAACACGGCTGAGGACAGCGCTGGCAAGGGTCCCGATGTCGCCCATCTACTTGCGGTTTGCCAAGCCAGAGATGTTCTCGAACGGAGTTGCAGTCATCAGGCCCGACGAGAGCCAGCCCTTGGAACTACTTCAAGGCGACATCGCTGCGCTGGTGCATTCCCTGGGAATCGCGTCACAAGACAAGCAGTGGCTACCCCACGTGACGCTCGCGAGAGATGCTGATGGCTGTGTGGCACCGCGTGATGAACCCGCCGTCGAGTGGGATTCGCTGGCGTTCTCGCTGGTGTGGTCGAGGCCCGAGCGAGGAGCGAGCTATGAGATTGTGGAAAGCTGGTCTCGCAGCTCTTAGGCTGTTGACTGGATGGATTTCCATGCAGCCTTTGGATTGTTTCGCCAGCACTCAACCCATTTGTGACTTAAAGCATCGCGTTGCACATGAGTTCAAGCATTGCTTTGCACTTTCCCCCGATAGACCGGAAAGACTTGCCGGGGGAACCCGGAATTGATGACTTGAGGCCGACAACCAATTGTTTGCACTTTGCTGATCGCGTGAGCAAAGCGTTGCACTTTGTTGGTTGCCTGTCCAGATGGGCCCGCGAACCACTTGTCCGTGTGTCGAGTTCAGACTGAACTGCGACGCTCATAGCGGCCCAACGACCGGCTATTCCTGGCCAGGAACAGGCGGTCACGTATGCCGACACCCCTGGCGAGTACCGGTCAGTATCCACAGGAAAGCCTCACACGCCCTCGCACCGATCCACCAAGGCGGAATACACAGCGTTTCCTGGGCGGCGCTTGGCTATGAGGCGCTGCACCTGGCCCATCACCGCTCGATCGGGCGATGGAGGACGGCGCGACAACATCGCAGCGCAGGCCCCGCGCGGTCAAGTGGCGCCAGATGACGTAGCCGCACGGGCCGGCCTCGTAGACGACGTGCAGTGAGTGGCCGCGGCTGGTGAGACGGCGCAGCGCCTTGTCCAGCGCGGCCAGGTCACCCCCGATCGTGCCCACGTGACGGATCTCACCATCGCGCGCGGCTTCAGCGGTAGCGACGTCGATGCTGTTCTTGTGAACGTCCAATCCGACAAACAAGGTGCTAGATTTATCCATGGCCCGTCTCCTCGCAAACTTGCAACGCCCCGGCAGCCAACCTGTCGGGTGCCTTGGTGTAGCTCTGCAGACCTCTGGTCTGCAACCTACGGCATCGCGAGGGACGGGCCGCCCTTGTTCACGAAGCCATCTTGTCTAGGCCGCAGGAAAACCGCTTCTGCCCGCTCGGCGTCACTCAATGAAGTTAATTCCTACGCACCCAGAACCTAGACCTTTGCTCTCCATGTCAGACTGAGCGCATGGATAACGCCTATTACAACTGGCTTTGGATTTTTGCTGGCGGAGCCATAGTGGGCTTGGTCGTGCGCGTTCGCACAGTAGCTATCGTTGCCGCGGTTTGCATGGCCATAGCGGTGAGTGGTCTAGTCGTCTCGGCCTTGTCAAACAGCAACGCAACCATGCTCTTTGGTGTCGCTGCAATGGGTATTCCGGTTCTGGGTGGTTTGGCCGCAGTCGGTTCGCTGCTGGGCAATACGGTTCGCTCTGCCATCACTAAGGTCTCGAGCAAAGGAGAGTGAAACCGTGCATCACCTGAGGCCTAACTCTTCCAGCGAACAGACGTCCAACGGGCTGCAGCTGCCCACGTCAAACGTTGGGCGGCTCTCTCGCTGTGACCGTGCTCGCGAAGCTACTGCGTGATGCCTAGCCCTTCTTTCATGCGGACGTGCCCACGGCACGCCGCTTAAGTCAAAAAACGAGCCATTCGAACATGCTTCGCCTCCTCCCAATCTCGGTCATCTACGTCTGCGTATCGCTGAGTCTCCTGCTCCTTGCAATGTGGATCATCTATGCAGGAGCCGTTTTGTTCACCGGTGATTTCCAGAGAACTCTCGCTCAAGGCTACGAAGCGGTGGTCGTCGGGTCCAATCCAGGCTTGGCCTTCCATGTTGGTCGCATGCTCGTCGGAACGTTTGGTGGCCTCGTAGGCTGGGTATCGCTTGCTGCGCTTCTGTCGTACTCGCGTAGACCGTGGTCAAGAGTTCCAAAGACAGTCAAATTCGGTTGCCTTGTCGGCGTCTTGTCAGCTGTCGCGCTTCCCACAGCGCCGGGACTGGCCTTGCCACCAATACTTCTTTGCGGTTCACTCGTCTGGTTGGCTGTGCGACGTGACGGCTAACGTTTCTATCGAGAAGACGGTGAGGCCGTCAGTGCTTCGCTTCAGCGACCTTCAGAGCACCGCCGCTGCTTTTGCCCTCTCACTTAAAACGTTAGGCTGAACATGGGACCGACCACCTACACCCTGTGCCAAAAGGCCGTCATTGGCCCGGCAATGTGGATCGTGGGGCTTTGCGTTTTCCCACCCTTGATCAGTGATGTATCCCTGCCACTCAGTTCAGCCGGTGCGGCAGCTACGGCGTCGTTCTCGGTCCCAGTAGACAAGAACTACCAATTCATCCTGGAATTTGAGTTCAGTTCCACTGAGGCTCGACTCCAAGACACAATTGTTGGAAGCAACTATCGCGCGGAGTGCGAAAAGGAGCCAGCTGCACTCCTTGGGAATCCAGAGTACGGGCGACCGATTCCAGTGAGAGTCGTTATTCGGAAGGCCCAAGACCGCTCCATCGTGGTAGATAGGAATTTCATTTCGCTTTGCATGCTTGGGCACATGTCCAATAAAAAGTCACGCGGGGTCGGTTGGATCACCCTTGCCCGTGGTGACTACACGGTGGAAATCGCTAACCTTGTCGCTCAAGACCACTTAGCCGATATCAAGACTTCAATCTCTTTGGTTTCGGGGAGCGCCAAGTGAAGCCCCGGCGGCCAAGTCGAAGTGGAGTTCGACGGCGCGTGGACGTGAGCGAAGTGACCTCTAACCCCTCCATCGAGCGTACAGTTTGCGGCCAGCCGCAAACTGCCGCTCATGTCGAACGTTAGATTTCGCAGCTCATGCCCATCCGTTGCATCGCCGTTGTTCTATCTGTATTTGTCTTCGGGTGCGCCTCTGATCATTCGACAATTCAACCTTTGGAACGAGATCCAAGGAAACCGGAGTCGCCGGTAGTCACATCCTCACAGGCAGCAAAGTTCCCGAGCCCCGCACGAATAGCTTCATATAACAAGGGGGTGGAAGCGCATCGAGTACAAGATTACCGGGCTGCCCGCGAACATTGGTTGAGCGCCGCAAAGGCAGGATCGGCCGCAGCGTTAAATAATCTCGGCTATCTATTTTTTACGGGAAAGGGAGGAGATCCAGACCCTCACCGTGGCATTGCATTCTGGAAAGAGGCTGCAGCACGAGGTTTTCCGGAGTCTCAGCTAAACCTGGGCAAGGTGTTTGAAACAGGCAAGTTCGTGCCACAAGATTTGGTCGAGGCCTATGCGTGGTATCGCTGCGCTGCAGAAGGCGCGAAGGTCTCAACCCAAACTTCAAGCGAGCAAGAGCTGCAAAGACAGGTCGGGAGAGCAGCGAATGAAGCGATTAGTAAGATGCTTGGAAAACTCTCGACCGACCAATTCATATCAGCGGAGCAGCGAGCAAATCGCTATATCCGTAGCTATGCACTAAGGAACATCGAAACCTAACCTGTCATTGCACCGGACGGCCTCCGGCCGCCTGTGAACTCCGACGTTAAGTCTCATCAACCACCAACCACTTGGAATGACATGGGCGCGAAAACTTGGATGCTGGTGTACAGCACGGAGAACGCAAGCAAGGCGCTTGCCGCTGGGCAACCGCATGATCGAAGCGCATCAACAAGGCTCGCGGAGACGCTGTTTCCGAGCGAGAGGCTCGTACCTATGCCCGGCGGCGATCTGTCGGACACGAATCCGCCAGACAACGAGGTGTTCATCGGTTGCTACCCTGGCGTAGCTGTAGTCGCCGCGAAGGAGTTCGCGATTGACAAGCCGTCGCAGCTACCAAAGCACTTTCTTAGCGCCGCACCCTATCAGTTCGCTTACCTTCACGCCATGCATAGCATGGTTGACTGGTTCGCGTTCGCCGTCTGGCGCGCTGGGGAGCTTCAACATCACTGAGCTTGTCTCCCGACGACGACATCATCGAAGACATTGGCGTGAGGTTGCCCTTTGAGGAATCGTACTGGAACGGAGAGCATCCGGCCGAAGATCCTGATGAAGAGTTGGCGGAGGAAGAACGCTATCCGCTCCCATTTCATCCACTCGAATTGGGAGAGGCCGCACTGCGTGAGTTCTTCGGCTATCAGCTTGAAGGCTATGTCGATCTGGAGCTACTGAGGCCAGAGACAGTGCCTCTTTTGCGCTTCCGTCGAAGTAAGTAGTTCCGCCCAACGAATGAGACCTAACCTTTCCATCGAGGGGACGTCTTCCAGCAAGCTTCGCTTGCCTCCCGGCCGCCCCTCATGTCAAACGTTAGGTGTCAGCGAAGTGGCGTACACACACTGTCCAAACTGCTTGAAGTCGTTCCGCTACCAGTTGGAAGCGGCCGATGGGCCTGCTTGGCTCAAAGACGTGGCTCGGTCGTTAGGAAAGGGTGAGCCAGCTGTGTTGTTGTGCGCGAAGTGCTGGGTCGTGCCAGAGGTCGGAGATGACGTTGAGATCACTCAGCCGTCGGAAGAAGAACCGAATCTTCGAATTGTTGCAGTTGGGCGGGTCACCCAAATCTGGGGGGAAGAATCTGCCTATCCAATCTTCCAGGTGGAGGGCTCAGCCTCCGCTGAAGCGGTGGCTTGGAGCGCGAGATTAATGCGCTGGCAGATCCGAGGTCACAAGGCGCCAGTTGAAGGAACGCTACGCTTCGCATCGACTCAGATTACAAGATTCAGGGTGTGGCACTTTTGCTCTTGGCCGCACTCGCTCTCGCCTCACTAACGGCGAGTTTCATGAGGACTCCTGGGTTGAGAACAGCGGGTTGCTGGGGTGGGCGTCGAAGAAGGCTTCGGCGATGTCGCGGCCGGTGTGCGCATCACTGCTGCGCAGCCCCACAGTGGTCTGACGGTTGACGACACGCGCGGCGCCGATCGGCTCCGGGTCAGTGGCTGCCGGGAACTGCGAAGCGACGACAGGGAGGCCTCGCGCTGCCTCTCGCTTGATCGTGGTCAGTCCCACGTCGAGCCCGGCCTCGAGAAGCGCAAGGCGGATGGCGGAGAAGGTGTAGCCCGCCCGGCGCAGGCGGATGATGTCGGCGCCAAACCGGAGAGCCTTTCGGTTTGCGCGGCCCGGTGGAAGGGGCGGTGTCAACGGCACGGATTCACCCGGTTCGGCGTACGCTGTGCAGCAGCCTGGTCAACCAGGACGGAACGCTCCGCGGCGGGTTCTCCCTTTGCTCGCCGTCGTCTGGGCGCTCAGGGAGGGGCACAGGTCTTTCGAGAGGCTCGAAGAACTTGGCGATCATCTGCGTCATCGCCTCGGATTCGGATTCGGATTCGGATTCGGATTCGGATTCGGATTTGGGATTTGGATTTGGATTTGGAATCTGAAATAGGGTCTGCTGCGCGATGGGATGGGAGGTCGAGGACGTCCCAGCGTCGGCGTGGAGGGGTGCTTGCTTTGCCGGAGCGCCGAGATGGCGAGCCGCTTCGCGTCTGACAGTGCTCACGCTCACGGCCACGCCGGCATCGAGCAGCGCCAACCGGATGGATTCGAGTGAATAGCCCTCGGCGCGCAGGCGTTGATGTCGACCGCGTACTGCCGCGCCTTTCGGGTAGCACGTCCCGGGGGGCGCATGGGTTTGAGCTGCATCATTTGGAACTCCGGACGAGTCGACTGGCAGTGTCTGCCTGGCCGATGTCGAGTCGTGCGATGACTTTCGAAGAAAAATCATCGCTGTCATGGTCCGATGCAGTGCGGTGTCTCGCATGCAGTCATGTTCCGGGTCGGTGGTGGTCCGGATACGGTCCATTCGTCGCGCTGAATGGTCCGCTTGTAGGCCGGGCGCAGGCCGACCCAGTCCGCCAACTTCCGAAGGTCCTCGCGCGGACCGATGATTTTCGGATCGAAATCATCGGTCTCTTGACCTTGATCGAGGCCAATACTGAATGCATGAGTGGAGTGCAGGATAGGCGGGCGGCCAGCGAATGGATGCCATGCGGCATCCAGCGCGAGGTTCCACATGGCGGGTGCCTCGCGTGATCGCGTGACGATCGACCTGCGCGGCATCGGTGACGCCGCGCGCGCCGCTGCACGCGCCCGGCAATCCACGGTCGCAGCGTTCGCGCGCTAAGCGCTCGTGGAGGTCATCGGCCGACCTTCGAGGCTTCCGGAAGCCATCCCGGCCCAACTCGGTCGAGCGGAGATCGTCAAGCTCACGCTGCGCATGCGCCAGCCTGAAGCCGAAGCCCTGGCCCTCAACGCCACCGGCCTCGGTCTGTCGTAGGGCGATTACGTCGCACGGCTGGTGAGGCATACACCGCTGCCGATGCCGGCCGCCGAACGGGCCGCCGATCGCGCCGCGCTGATGGCCTCCAGCGACAACTTGGCGGCACTGTCCGTGGACCTGGCCGCCTTCATGCGCCTGCTGCGCCTGGGCCATTCGGCCGAGGTCGAGAAGTACCGACGGCGCATCGAGACCGTGGACCTGGAGATTCGCCGTCACCGCGATCGGGTGTCGGCACTGATCGATGCTGCATAGAGGAAGGAGTTCATCATGCCGATACCGAGCACCGTGGATGGCGTTCTCGTCCAATGGGGAGACCGGCTCTTCTATCCGGCCAATCGGATCGTGCGCGCGCGCGCGCGCACACTGAGCGGGGCTGGAATCCAGGAACGTGCCCACGCCATACGCCAGCGCATTCACGCCACCCTGCTTCGCCGTGCGCCACAGGTGATGGTCAAGGTCACCGGCGGCGGGCGTGGCATGGGAGCTATCGCAGCGCACTTGCGCTACATCAGCAAGTGCGGCCGGCTGACTATCGAGGACGACCGAGGCCTCGAACACGAAGGCAAGGAAGCGCTGCGTGATCTGGTGGAGCAGTGGCGCCTGGGCGGCACGCGCATTCCGGAGATCAGCGAACGTCGCGAGGCCTTCAACATCGTGCTGTCGATGCCCGCCGGCACGAAGGCCGAGATCGTGCGGAGCGCCGCGCGCGAGTTCGCCAAGGCCGAGTTGGCCAATCACCGCTACGTGATGGTGTTGCACACCCACCAGGCCAACCCGCATGTGCACCTGAGCGTGCGGGCCGAAGGGCGGGACGGGCGACGCCTCAACCCGCGCAAGGAAGACCTGCGCCGTTGGCGCGAGACCTTCGCCGAACGCTTGTGCGGCTGGGGTATCGAGGCCGAGGCGTCGTCCCAGGTCACGCGAGGGACGCGGCATCGCAACGAGCGCGTGTGGGAACGCAAGACGGCGGTTCCGCGTGAAGAGCGCTCCGCAAGGGCGGAGGGGTTGCCGAGTGGCGTCCGGAGGCAAGCCCTGCAGGCCTGGGCCGAGATCATGCGGGCGCTCGCGGCTTCGCCGGACGTGTCGGATCGCAAGCTCGCTCAGTCCATCAACCACTACCTGGGACGCATGCCAGCGATTCAGGCCATCGTCCGCCATCAAGCGCAGCAGCGCGAGCTGCCGGGTATGAGCCGATTGCCGCTGACGACGCCATCTCAGCAGCGCAGAGGGCCAGAGATAGAGCGGTAAGTCAGGCCGACGAAGTGGTGTCCTCGCCGCCGGACGGGCTCGGGGGCAGGCCGCCCAAGAGCCGCCTGCCCGAGCCCGCTAGCGTGGGTGCGCAGTGTTCCGGGTCAAGGGTCCGCTTGCGCCGGGCTGCGCCCGCTCTTGACCCGGAGCGCTGCGCGGGAAGCCATTCATCGAACGGGTCTCGATTTAGCACGACTCACTCCATCGGATCAAGGTCGGACCAACGCAGACGATCGCACGCGGGCCCAGCCGTACCGGTGGAGGGAAGCGCGCCATCTGCGACGAGCCGACAGATGGTTGAGTGGAAGACCCGCTAAAGACTGGTCTGCGACATTGGGCCGCTCACCGTGAGCGGCGGATCCTTCGCAAAGCGGCCATTTGCAGATTCAAAGGCAGGCGGAGAGACCTTGGCAGAGGCGCGCTACATTGACTTGCACACTTCCGCCGTATGGCACTATCGGCCGAAAGTTGAAGATCAAAGTACAGGGAGGGTGACATGTGGCATGACATCGAGGCCGAGGTTGATTTGCTCAACTTCGGCGTGGTCGCGCGTGCGGCAGCGGACCTCATTCGCCAAGCCGGCGGCACTCCACTGACTCTCGGCGTCTCAGGCGGGTGGGGCGCGGGAAAATCGACGCTGGTCAAGTTGATCAAGGCCGAGCTGGAGCGAGCCGACCCATCTGGCGCCTCTGCCAGCCGCTACATCGTGATGGAGTTCAATGCTTGGCTTTATCAAGGATACGAGGACGCTCGGCAGGCGCTCCTGCAGGCTGTCTCTGACCGGCTGCTTGAAGAGGCGAAAAAGCGCGAGACCTTTGTCGACAAGGCCCTCTCCTTCGCCAAGCGCGTAAGGCTACTGAAGTTGGCGCGACTGGCCGCACCCGTGGCGGTGCATGTCGGTATCGGCTCCGTCGCCGGTGGACCGCTCGGGGCATTCATCGGTGCGGCGACGGGTCTTGTAAAGGGACTATCTGATGAGGCTAAACGCGAAGAACACCTTGCGGCCCTTAAAGACGCATATGCCGACCTCAAGCCCGAGTTGAAGGAGTTGGTCGGCGAGCGCCAAGAGGTCTCTCTACCAAAAGAGATTCATGCTCTCCGGAAGACTTTCGAGGAGCTACTCGCGGACATGCGTGTGACGCTGGTTGTGTTCGTTGACGACCTGGATCGGTGCCTGCCCCATACGGCTATCGCAACTCTCGAGGCCATGCGGCTCTTGCTGCATGTCAAGAACACTGCATTCGTTATCGCTGCGGACGAGTCCATGATTCGCGGCGCGGTTCGGGCGCACTTCGCAGGCGTTGACATTGAAAGCGGTCTGGTGACGAGCTACTTCGACAAGCTCATCCAGATCCCGTTGAAAGTCCCTCGGCTTGGCGTTAATGAGGTGAAGGCCTACCTCGCACTGCTGTTGGCGGACCTAGCCGTCAGGCAACAGCAACTGACCCCGGAGTTTCAAAGGCAAGGACAGAAAGTGCTTCTCACGCTGTTGAAAACTGCTTGGGGCAAGGGCATCTCGCGAGAAGACCTGACCAAGGCATATGGCGACGGAGCGAAGAGCATCGCGACCTCGCTCGATATTGCTGACCAGCTTGCCCCGTTGCTAGTCACTGCAAGCGACATCGCCGGCAACCCGCGGCTCATCAAGAGGTTCTTGAATAACCTAATGATTCGACTGACCATCGCCAAGGCTATGGAGATGCCGATTGCCGTGGAGCAGCTCGTGAAAGTCCAGCTGCTCGAGCGTGTCGCCTCGCCGGCTGCCTTTGAGTTCTTCGTGAAGTCGGTCGCTTCCGACCCAGATGGCGAGGCGGAATTCTTGGACGCGCTGGAGCGTGCCGCTCAGGCGGACGAGGAGTACGTCGCTCCGCACCCGTCGTGGTCCGCAATCTTCTACCAGCAGTGGGTACGCCTCAGCCCGCGCTTGGGCGGCTCTGACCTGCGAGCATTGCTGCATCTCAGCAGGGACCGCACGCTCGGCTTGGCTGCCTACGACGAGCTTTCCGAGGAAGCTAAGCGCCTACTTGAAGCAACGATGGAGGCTAAAGAGGTCTCTAAGGTCCTTGTGCCGCAGCTCATGGCCCTTGGCCAGGCGGACGTGTCGCGCATCCTCACCCGCGTTATTCGGAAAGCGAGGGACGGTCAGTGGAATGCCGTCGACCTCCTGAGATGCCTAAATTGCACCGAGGCGCATCCCGAGTTGGGAGGGCAGTTCGTTCAGGCGCTGGAAGAGATTCCTCCTGCCAGCAGGCCCTTCGCGATCTTGCCCAAGCTAAAGAGCAAGTCCTGGGCAGCCCTGCTTCTCGCAGATTGGCGCGACGACCCTGAGTCGGCAGAGCAGGTCAAGACCTACCTGAAATCCTTTAAGGGAGAGAAGTGATGGGAACCTCGACCTCAAGTCGTGGCCCCGGCCCGAATGTAAGTCTTGACCCCCCGTGGCTCGATGACATTCTTGATGGGCTTGGTGGCGATGCGCTTCCGCCTGCAGACGGAGAGCCGGTGCCACCAACGGGTGCGTCAGGAACCGCGCAGCCAGCTCGCTATTTGGAGGCCCGCCGTGAGCTCAAGAAGTTCATCAAGAGCGGCAACACTGACAACCTGCGTGACGCCATCGGGCACTACTCGCGCAAGGGCAGCGGCGGCGCCGGCGCAGCATCGACTCGAATGCGCGCATCGACGCGAGCGGGCGCTGAACTCTTCTCGTTCCTCAATGCGGTCAGCCAAGGCGCGTCGGCTGAGGCGCGCCAGTGGGTGCAGGAGCTGCAGAGCGGCAGTCCGACGGCGGACGACGTCGTCGATGCCATTGTTCGCGAACTGTCCCCGCCTGGCGGGAGTGCCGATGAAGAAGCTCTGCGCGATTCGATGGCGTCGGCATTGACCGAACTTGTCATTGAGAACCCCGGCATTGACCTCATGCACCTGCAGACGTCCGACATCTGGGAGCTCATGAAGAACTACCTCGCGTCAGAGGTGGCGCACAGGCTCTGCTTCGACCTCGGGCCATTGTTGGAGAGTGCAAAGGTTGACCCAGTCACCGCGGTGCAACGGGAGCGGGACATGCGCATTTTCATCAGGGAGGAGCTTGGCGCGCACCTCGACCTGCTTCGCGAATCCAGGCCGAATCCGTCGCGTACAGACCTCGACTCCATCTTTCAAGAGACCCTGAAGATGACCTTCGAGCTCTTCGAGGCCGGCCTATGACTCGTGTCTTCTGCGGTCCGAAGGACCACATCCCCTCGCAGCGAGAGGTTGGAGTCGAGTACGTCTCGATGTACGAGCATGACGGGCTGCCGGACGTCAGCACGGTAGGAACGGCGCTCATCAAGGACATCCTCGCTTCTGGCGTTGCTCCGAACGCCCGCAGCTGGGATTTCCTGACGTTGGCGCTGGCAGTCAACGCGGCGGACAACGTCCTTGAGAGGGCGACGAGCCCCGACGGTTGGACCCGACAGATAGAGCTGGAAGTGGTGCTCTATGACCCCGAGCCTTACCAAGCGCTTGCCGAAGATATCGAACAGGCGTTGCGCTTCCTTACCGGCGACTTCTGGAAGCTGACCTTCGATGATGGCGGCTACCCACCTCCGCGGCCCAAGGCGCCGGTCATGTTTGACGCCGACTGCGTTTGCTTGCTTTCTGGCGGCCTCGACAGCCTCGTGGGAGCTCTCAACCTCACAGAGGCGGGCCATCGACCTCTACTGGTGTCGCAGACGGCGAAAGGCGACAAGGAAACGCAGAGTCTGTTCGCGACAGGGCTGGGCGGGAACGGACGGCATCTGCAGTGGAATCAGAACATCCGCCCCAAGGTTGAGGACATCGAGGGGTCGACACGTGGTCGGTCTATCGGCTTTTTTGCCTTTGCCGCGGTTGCAGCAGACCACCTTGCTACGGTAAGGGCTGGCCTACCCGGGTCCGTTGAGGTCGTTGTTCCCGAGAATGGCCTCATCAGCCTGAACGTGCCGCTCAATCCTGGTCGCGTGGGAAGTTTGAGCACGAAGACGACGCACCCGGTGTTCATGGAGCGTCTGCAAAAGTTGTGGAACGCCCTGGGCATTCCGGCGGTGTTGCGTCTACCGTTCGCAACGATGACTAAGGGCGAGATGATGGCCGCATGCCACGTGCCCGACGTGTTGGCGCAGGTCGCCTCTCAAGCGACGAGCTGCGGTCGTTTCGTCCGCAATGGCTACAAGCATTGCGGTCGTTGTGTTCCATGCTTGGTCCGTCGTGCGTCATTCATTCGAGCCGACATGGCGGACGATACGAGCTACGTATATCCAGTGCTTCGAGGCGCGCAGCTTGAGAACGACCCCAATGACATTGGCGCCGTCGCAGCAGCTGTTTTGAAGGTTGAACAGAATGGCGTGCGCACCTTCACCGCAGGCCAGCTGTCGTTCGCTGAGCCGAGTAGACGGCGAGAGTTTGAAGGGGTTGTCCAGCGAGGGCTGGCAGAACTGGGCGTGCTCTTGCGACAGCACCAAATCCTGTGATTGACGTTCATTCGCACCTTGACTTGTATCCAGATGGCCTCGCTCTCGCGCAGGAGGTGAACAGAAGGAATGAGTTCACGCTCGTTGTCACGACGAGCCCACGCGCATACAGGGCAACGTCCCGGATGTTCCTGGGGCTGCGCAACATCAGGGTGGGGCTTGGCTTGCATCCCGAGGTGGCTGTAGCCAAGCAAGGCGAGCTTGACGACCTTGTTGACGGCATCGCACGAGCGCGTTTCATTGGCGAGATTGGGATGGATGGGTCGCCTCGATTTCGCGGCTCACTCTCCGTTCAGGAGCCGATATTTCGAGCAGTTCTGTCCGAGTGCGGTCGACATCCCGGGAAGGTGTTGAGCATCCACTCGCGAGGGGCTGAGCGGCGCGTGGTTGAACTGCTGGCGACGACGGGGCATGCGGGTGTCCCGCTGCTGCACTGGTTTTCCGGTGCACTGGCGGAGCTTGAGAGCGCGGTTCGCATTGGCTGCTGGTTCAGTGTTGGCCCTGCGATGCTCGAAGGGGCGAAGGGGCGCGCCCTAGTGGCCCGAATGCCTCTAAATCGTGTGCTTCCGGAGACGGACGGTCCATTCACCAGCGTCGGTGGAAAGCAGCTTCAGCCGTGGGACGCTTGGTCCATATGCGAGCCGCTAGCGGAAATTTGGGGCATGCCGGTCGACGAGGTTGGGGGGCGGCTGCGGCAGAACCTTCATCGGCTACTTCGAGAGCCCAGCTGAACCGGCTCGCCAGGCGTGGTTCCGTATCGGGGTTGAAGCGCTGCCGGCGGTGCACGATGCGCGGACCTCGCCGGCGCCTCGGCGGCCAGTGCATAGGTTGGCAAGTGACACGTTTGCAGGTGACAGCGGATGTTCGGCTGCATTGCACAAATGGCCGGAGACGCTGCGGAGCCGCCGGCGGATTCGTTGAAGTCCGCTCCAACAGGTCGACGGACGCTCGAATACCTCCGGTCAGACCGCCGAGCAACG
>Ga0307515_10007923_pt1 | contig 20860 bp, 14 predicted proteins | sample 17_EM_MG_FD_194513 | JGI IMG/M metagenome (GOLD analysis project Ga0307515, IMG submission 194513) | Populus trichocarpa ectomycorrhiza microbial communities from riparian zone in the Pacific Northwest, United States - 17_EM | ecosystem: Host-associated > Plants > Roots > Unclassified | place...
GCAGAAGCGACCAGGTTAAGCACGCGCCGATGCGTGGAGGGCGTTACATCCCCATCCGGATCACAATCCATTTCCATCCGGCGACGAGAGCGCCACCTGACACCGCCGACATGAACACGATCAACATCCGCATACCGATAAAACGCTCCTTCCACCGCTTGATATCGGCGATCTCGGGTGCTGCCGTCGCCATCTGCTCTTCAAGATTTTCGATCTTGGAATTGCTGACAGACGCCTCGACACGGATTGCTTCCAGCTCCCGATAGATCCGGCCACGGCCGGCCGAGCTTTCCGTCTTCTGTTCTTCGACGGAGTTCATTAGCGAATCGAGTTTGCCTTCGAGCCGGCCGATCGCCCGCTCGGTCGATGGATCTGTCATAATTTACCTGCTTGGATGGATGGCAAAGATACAAGTGGCAAACGTCATTGGGGCTGACCCAGCATGGGTCAACGGTAAGGTTACCACGAGGTGGGGCATTGATCTCCACGGGGCAATCGAACAAAAGATCAAACCGGAACGTTCATTGTCCGAATGAGGATGCGAGACATGGTCAAAGCGTACTTCGCATTAGCTATCGCTGTGACAGGAGCCTGGGTCATCCTGTTGGGCTGGCTGGTTGTGTCGGGTATAGGTTCCGTCCTATCATCCGCGTCAGCGCAAGAGCCAATGCGATCCGTATATGAGAGCGGCCCACAAAAAAACCGATACTTCCAAGCTAAGAATCAATGATTGCAAACGACTCATCGATATCTCCCTCAACTCACGTATATCATTAACGAAAACGATGAACGAGGGGTTCCTTGACGAGCGCGTCTCAACAGGTGCGCCTCGCCAGCACTGGCGCTTATAAACCTAAACCGGGCAACGGCGATCGTTGCTGCCAGTGACAGCCCCGAGAAACTTTCTATAGACTTGTCGCTTTGCGAAGATCGGGGGATCATCAGCGGTTTCACCCTTGGCCAACTGAAACACGCCGATCTCTTACGATTTATCCCTAAGCGGGTCTGATATGCAATTATTCAAGGTTGTCGTGCGTGATTCGCGGAAGTCGGTTCGCTTCTACTTACCGTCCCTTTGTTGGCGAGGAAACGGAGAAAGGCCGTGCTAACATTCGCTTTGAAATGCTATTGTGCCTTAGTTCCGCTCCGAAACTTTTAATGAGACGCAAAGCAAATGCCAAACGAAGCCTTTGATGAATCCCTATTCCTACGGCAATGCGGCCTCGCACCCGAAGTGTGGAGCAAATTCTCGCAGTGCCACGACAGCATTCTTGCGATATTTGAAGATTTTCGGCTGCGGAGTGAAGAATTAAGTGAAGTCGCAGTTAGCTTGAGCAGAATCGTTCAAAAAATGCCGAGCGTTCATTCGGTCAGATGGCGGGTAAAAGACCCTCATCACTTGGTCGAAAAGATAATACGCAAGAAAGCGGAGGGCTCCCAGAAATATGAAAGTATTTCGTTGGAGAACTATAGTGAAGTTGTGACAGACTTGATAGGTATCCGAGCCTTGCATCTCTTCAAAGGTGATTTCCCCGAAATACACCGTTCGATCTCAGAAACATGGGAACCCAGAGAAGCAATAGCTTTTGTACGAAAAGGTGATTCTGACGAATTTAGCGCGCTCTATAAAGAACTAAACTTGGGCATAGAAGACCATCCACAAGGATATCGCTCTGTCCATTATATTGTCGAAACGAAACTCACTAAGCAACTTGTAAATTGTGAGCTTCAGATACGAACGATTTTCGAGGAGGGCTGGAGTGAGATCGATCACAAAATTCGCTATCCCTCTTTTTCTGATGAGCCGCTCATTCGAGATTTTTTGACTGTTTTCAATCGCCTCTGCGGCGCGGCTGACGAGATGGGCGCCTTTGTCAAGGGTCTCGCAGATAGCGTTAAGGTAATGAAGCGCGAAACTCAGGACGCTCAGGACCGAGCGAATGAAACGGCGCTTAAACTATCTGAGCAAATAGATAGGGTCGCCGCAATCTCATCGAGCGAAGCAAAGATGCAAACGGAATTGGCTGAGCTTAAAAGACTCGCTGAAAAACAGCGCATGGAGATGATAGTGCTTCGTCCGCAAGATTCCTATTGGGGCCACGTGCACAATAGTGCCCATATCTTTATTCCGTCGGCACCGCTATCCAGCATAGACTCTCCTTCCCTCCTCCTAGACCCTAAAGCACTCGCCGCCTACAGGTCAATGCCGGGAAACCCTATATACCTTGATCCACAGAAAAGCCCCGCCAAATCTAAATAGATGGGCATCGGAACGGCAAACCAAACCGCGTCGGATTTGGTCATTTGCTGTGCGAACCCCCGCCCGCCATTCGATACACGCCGGCGCCTGCCTCAGACGCATTAACCAACGGTTCACCGTGAAACCAGGTTTCCCGGTGTCCGACATATTGAAACCTTCTGGGCAGTATAGAGTTAATTTCCGTAGCGGAGAAAAACTCATGGCTTATCTCACATACCATCACGATCATGCTGATCGTAATCACAGGACGGCGACGTGGGCCGCATCAATTAGGCCGGTGGTCGGGAAATGCCTCGCCGTGTGCCTGTGCGTCGCTCTCGTCCCGCTCGCCATTCTGGCTCTGCCCTTTGTGCTTTTCAGCGGCAAGGACATGAAGTCGGGCGAATACTGGAACTGACCACATCGGCTGAGCATGCCTATCTCGAATGCTCCATACATTCGTTCCGCGACCATATCCCTTTCACGGCGCAGATGCCGGCAACGGTGCGATCGATCTTACGCTGATCGACAGGCGTCGCACCCTTCGCGCCGATCAGGTCAGTTCCGACCACGCGTCGCAGGCCTGCGACACTTGCCGGTTGCGAAGTCGTACACGCCGCTGCCGTGAGGAGGAACGCAGCGATCATAAGCATCGCGAGCTTGGTCAGATAGGTCTCCGGACGCATTGTTCTGCCTTTCGATCTTATTAAGGGTTGCTTCCTCGCCTTTCCGGTAGAGCCATACGCCGGCCGCGAGGAGCGCCAGTGCCGTGATGGCGAACAAGACGCGGGTCAACGCCGCGCACCTTCCTGATAGGCCTGCACGCCCTTCTGCTCGCCATTGCGGGCCACCAGGTAGACGCCGCCTGCGATCAGCACGATTGCGCCGAGCCATACCCATCCCGGCACGTCGGCCGCGTAACCCTTGACCTGATCGATGGTGGCGCGCGCAACGCCGAGATTGCCGATCACGCCGTCGAAGAAACCACCAATCGCTGCCGGGATGGCAGCGATAATCGCGCCGATCTTCATCATCCAATTGCTGCGCACTTCAGGCACCGTCTGGCGCACCTCTTCGGCCGGCGTGTTGTTGCGGGCGAGCGCACGCGGCATGGCCGTGTCGATCGCAGCCAGCAGTGCGTCATCGATCGCGTCCCCGGCCGGCAGCCCGTTTTCATTGCGGAAGGCGAGAATGGCCGTCCGCGTCATCTTGCCAAGCTTGCCGTCGAACGAGCCGGTTTTCGGGTCACGGCTGCCAACCTCGGTATAGCCGAGATCATAGAGCTTCCGCTGCACCACTTCGACCGTCACGCTGTCCGTGCGAGCTGACGCGGGTTCGTCGATGGATCTATCTTCTGGCACCTGAACCGGGGCGGCAGCCTTGCCCGTCGCCTTGACCTCGTCGAGCTTGGCCTCGACGCGAGCCGCCGAGACCAACGAGGAATTCAGCGCATCGCCCTGATAGTAGGACTCTCCACGCCTGACCTTGCGCTTGGCGCCCTGCGTGGCCACCAACACCGGAAAGCTTGCCCATTCCTGCGCCAGGCGCTTGCCGAATTCGGTGCGGCTCATTTTTCCTGCCATGAACGCCGTATATCCCCGGCGCTTCAGAAGGTGATATCCGAGCGCGGTCTGCAGCTCGGCATCGAACAACAATGATCCGGATAGGTGAAGCTCTTTCGAGAGGTCGATCAGCGTGTCGCGCATGAACTGAAAGCCGCCACAGGCGGACGATTTGAACCGCCGTGTCCAGCTCTTTTGCGCGTTGATCACATCGCCGAGCGTCATCGAGGTTAGCGGCTTGGGCAGCTTGCCCTGGTTGTTGCCATAAATCGTGTCAAAGCCGCGCGGCGCCTCGATCGACATGATGAAGTCGAGCAGAAGCGCAGCGCCGGTTGGTACTGCCTTGTCCATGATGATGTTCCTGTATGTTTAGAGAGGGGTTGGTTTGATGCCGAGATAAAGTCAGCCGGTGAAGGGTGTGTCAGATCGACCCGATAGCGACCGCCGTAGGCGCAATTCCCGTGGCCAATCGCACGATCTTCAATAGCCCCTGGGACCCGCCGCGATAGACCTTCCCAGGCGCTGCCGCATCGATCGAGAATGTCGAGCCGAATGCATCGCTGCCGGCGCTATCCGTGCGCAAAACGTCAGTCAGCAGAGACAGCCAGCCGCCGGTCTTCACGCGGCCGAGTTTGGCGGGATAGATGTCATCGATCGCCACGCCGGCAAACAGGGATGCAGCGTCGGCTGAGGTCATCAGCCGCACGTTATGCTGCGAGCCATCCCAGGCGAGGACCGAGCCCATCGGTATCCCGACGGCCGTGTTGTTGAGCAGCGACCGCTCCTCGTCACAGAAGCGGGCGCGATAGCGGCCGGTGATCCAGTATTCCGATGCCACGGCCGCACTTCCCAATGCCGCGTTGATCGTCGCCAGGATCGTTGCATTGGCAACGGCCGTCAGGTTGGTGCTGAACACGATATTGATCGGCGCGCCACCATCGACAACAACCGTCAGCGTCTTGTTGACCGAAGAGCAGTCACCGAGGCGCTGGCCCATTTTGGTGATCGTCGTGTCGGAATTGACGCCGACTGCATGATTGGCGATGTCGATCGAGCCGTAGCTATAACCCTTGATGCCGCCTGCACCATCCTTCTGAACTGGCGTTCCGAACAGGGCAAGCGCGCCGGTGCCGGAGACGACCACCGACGAGGTGCCGACCACGGCCGCGCTCTCGATCTTGAGTGCGCGCTCTCCGCTGTCCTTGACCCGGAAAACGGCCGGCGCATTGCCGTGGCCGTAAACCGAAATCTCCGAACGATCGGATGGCTGGTAGGCCAGCGTCGTCGGATACCAGGGGTATGGGTAATACTGGATATCGCCGCGAAGGCTCATGCCGGAGATTTCGCAGGCGTCCTGCTGGCCCGAGCCGAGCGCCTGCACGCCGATCGCGATCGCATCGGCCATGGTGCCACCGGCAAAGCCGTCAATGTACCGCACCAGGCTCGGCCGCGCGAAGGCGAGCTGGGTGTGGTAGCTCGCCCCGCCATGCTCGCCCTCGAAATGGCAGTTGATGAATTCCTTGACGCATCCCGACATCACGCCCATGCCATGGGCATACGCGTTAGCCCACACGGCATTGGCAGGCTGGCCGATCGACACCTGGTACGCACGCGCGCCGGCATTGCCGAGATGAATGGCCTTCACGTCCCGGATGACGGTATGCCGATCGGGCTTGCGGCCATTGCTGTCATCGTGGATCGCGTAGCGCGCGTTCTCGACGATCACGGTCAGGCCCGAGAGAAGTCCGGTGCCTTCGTGCAAAACGCCCTCGGTGGTCGAGATCGTTGCCAGAACGGTATTGGCAGGCATCAGCTTGCGAAGAATGGTCCGGTCGATGCCGGCGCCGCAGATATGGACATGGTCTTTAGTGAACCAGTCTCCAATGTCGTAGGTCGCCGCCTGCACGTTGATGCGGTAGGGCCGCAGCGGGCCGGCGTCGGTGATCGCATTGGTGGCGACTTCCGGGTCGGTATAGTCGCCGGTCGCGCCAGCCGTGCGAACCTTATCAGTGACAGGTTGGCTATCCCTGACACGCCTTTGCCGGTCGCCATCCGATTCAACACTGTAAGTCGGCCATGCCACGACATACCAGTCGAGCGAGACCAGCTCGACACTGTGATCAACGCCGGCATTGGTGGCGCCGGCAGGGATTTGCAGCTGCGAGATGAAGGCGAGGTCGTCGGATGTCACGACATATTCGACATCCCGATAGAGCTTGGTGCCGATCTGCTCGTCACGCTTGACAGTGCCGACAACGGTGCCTGCATTGGTCAGCAGCGTCCTGCGGACCTTGAACATGGTGGCCGATGGCGCCTTGTTCTTCCGGAAGTTCGCCGTGACGGTGTAGACGGCGGCAACCCTGATCGTCGCACCGACCAGCGCGGCAAGCACCCAGGACACCGGGCGCCATTCGGGAACGATATAGGAGCTGGCGCCCGTCGATCCGTTCGGGATGGTAAAGCCCATCATGCGCTTGTCGGTCGTGATCACGGCCGCGCCGGCCAGCGCTTCACCGGTCGCAATCACATTATGCCACTGCTCGCCGAGAGAGGTGCGGAACAGACCCTTGTTGATCGCCGTCCTGCGGGCATCGAGCAGCGCGCGCATGCGGTCATCGCGCGAGGTCGAGATGCTCGTTGGCCATGCCGTGACGCGCCAGGTGGCCGAGACGATCGAGGCGGCAAAGTCGAAACCGATTGCAGCCGACGAGGAATTGATCTGGAAGGCAGCGCCGAAGCCGGTATCGGCCGAGGTCACGACATAATCGGTTTCAAAATAGATCTTGGTGCCGATCTGCGCGGCCCGGATGCGGGTGCCGATATTGGAGAATACCCCACTACGATCGACCTGGCCGTTGAGCGAAGCCAGGAGGATGGCTGCGAGCAGCCCTGCCGTGGCATTGAGGACCATGGACATCCGAACAGTCGCGCCGGTGAGCGCAACAATCTCTTCCGGCGTCGGGTACATCATCCCGGACAGCACCGTCGTTCGGGCATTCGATCCGCTCAATCCGGAAAAACCGATCGGGTAGCCATTGGCATCGAGCGATATGGTAGCACCATTGGCTGCCGAGCCGGAGCCGCGCAGATCGGATAGCTGCTCGCCGATCGTCAGATGAACAGCCTCGTCGTCGGCCTTGGCGAACAAGCCTTCCCCGATGCGTTTCCATCCAGCAGGCGAAACGGAGTAGAGGTAGGTGCCGTTGTTGTTGACGGTGCCGCCCACGACTGGATCTGTATGGGTGCCGGCATCGCCCTGCACATCCGCGCCCTGGCCGGCGGATCCGGTCACCCCCGCCAGCGTCGCCCATAGGGCATAGTTGTTGCGGTTGGTCACATTGTCGGCCCAAAGCGCGGCCAGGCCCGTCGCGCTGGCGGACGACGCGAGTGCCGTCGCGGCCGACCCGGCCGCCGCCGTCTCGCTCGCCGTGGCCGCGGCCTGGCTGGCGGCGGCGGCATTCTTGCTCACAAGCGCCGAGGCGGCGTCGGCGGCCGCCGCATTTGCGTTCGCGCCGGCGGCGGCGATCTCGCTTGCATCGGGTCCGTTGATCAGCGACAAGCCGTCCGCGTCGATCACAGGCACCCGGCCGGCCTCGAGCGCTTCGGTCAGCACGGGCGGCGCGATGCCCGGCTCGGCCTGTATCGCCTGGTCGAGGTCGCGCCGGGCCTCCTGCTGGATCAGCCGGTGCCGGTCGTGCTCGTCGTCCTGCGATTTCGAATTGAACTTCCCCGAGGTGACGATCGAGGTAACCCGTTTGATCGGCGCCCTGCCCTCGAGCCGGTATTTCTCGCCCAGCACCGCCGGCGTCACCAGGGTAGCTGTGAATGTCGCGCCGCCGACGCCGGCAACCGTGTAATGGGTGGTCAGCGTCAGCACCGATTTGACGCCGGCGGCCGAGATCTTGGTGATCCGGAGATCGCCCACGTCCTGCAACGGAAAATCCCCCGCCAGCGCCACCTGGCCGGCGGTTGCCGATATGATGATCCTGCGGTCGTTTTCGGCGATCGGGAAATTGACGGACATGGCATCCCCTGAGTTTCAGGGGATGATGACGCCAAAGGGATCAGGTCAACCGCCGGGCACCAGCTTCGGCTTGGCCTGCTCGAGCGGCTTGATGCCGAACAGCGGCGCGCCCTCGGCCTTTACCTGTGCTTCGAGATCCGCCGTAATGGCCTCGGTGCCGTCCTCGAGCACGCGCGATCGGAGCTCCGGCCAGGCGGCCGCGACGGCCGAGGCTTTCCACACCTTCTTGTCCGCATAGCCGGATCCGAGCCGCTCGAGGAGATCAGGGCTCAATGCCTCGAGCTCGCGATAAAACCCTTCCTCGTCCATCGGCCGGCGCTGCTGCCAGCCGGCAATCCCGGTCTCTTTCAGCGCATTGCGCATCACGGCCATGCCGAGCGTCGATAGGATGTCGTCGGCCGAGGTCCTGTCGGCGGCCGCCACCGCGATCGGCGTGCCATCGAATGTCGTGAGGCGGCCTGCAGCGAGATCGCGCCGCATCGCATTGATCGCCTCGACGGCGCCCCGGGCACGAATGAGCGGATGCAGCCGCCTGGTGCCGGCATCCATGGTCGAGAGCGCCACATAGGCCTTGGCCGTTTCGTCGAGGCCAGCATAATAGTCCTGCGCCCGGGCCGGATCGCCGCCTTCCATCAGGGATTTCCAGCTCTTGGCCTTGCCCTCCAGCACGCCCTCGCGGGTCGAGACCAGGTCCCAGAACATGGTGGCCGACTGCGAGCCCTTGGCGGCATCCTTGATGAAGCGGCGCGCGATCGGCGCGTCGTCCCAGGCAAAGCCCGGCGCGTCGGGCTGCGCCAGGTCGTAGAGCGACAGGCCTGTCCGGCCCCAGCTGCCGAGATGTGCGGTGATCAGGTGATCGGCCATGACGGGCGAGACATTGAAAAGCTCGCCGAGCTGGCGCGAAAACGCCGACGTGCTCGCCGTGTACTGCAGGAAGGGTTCCATGCCCTTCATATGATCGGGCACGATCGGCGCATCGGTGAAGAAATCGGTGTTCGACTTGACCTCGAAATAGCTCTTGATCGCCGGATTGCCCTCGAGCAACGATGGCGGCAGCAACGAATATTGCAGACTATCGAGCCACCTGGTGCCGGCGGTTGGATCCTTCTCGACCATGGCATCATAGACCGCCTCGCCCATATTGATGAAGGCGCCGAAATCGAACGGCTTCGGCACCGCCGTCCATTTCTCGCCTGTCTTGATCATCCAGTGCGTGGCGCGCGTGCTTTCCGAGATCTCGTCATGGTCCTCATGTTGCCGCATCAGGGCATAAAGCGACACCGATCCGGTCACCATCGCCGCCAGCCGCGCCCAGGCCTTGACAGAGGTGCCGAGCGCGCGGCCATCTTCCGGCGTCATCGCCTGGCCGAGCATCTTGCGCGCGATCGGCGCCAGCATGTGGCGCGCCGATTTGTCGAGGCCCTGGAGCGACACATTGAGAAACGGGATCACCCGGGCGAGCGCCGCCATGCCGGATCCGCGACGGTCGAAGTCGAGATGGTCGCGGGCGCGCCAGCTCGCCTCCATCAGGGCCTCGAATTCGTCGAGGCCGCGCGCCTGCGCTTCGTCCTTGAACGTCCGGAACAGCCCGCCCCGGGTCGAGGTTTCCGCGATTTCCGCGATCGACAATATGCCGCGAAAGCTGGTCAGCCGCTGGGCCAGCCAGCCCTTTCGCTTCAGGGCCGAGATATCGCGCTCCGCCATCACCTTCGAAAGGCTCGCCACTTCCTGGCCGCCGGTCAGGCCATAGACGCGGGCATAGTTGCGCGCGCTCTCCCGGCCGAGCAGATCATCGGCCGCGCCCTGCAGGCTGGCGCCGAGGCGGCGAAACGGACGGCCGTAATAGACCATGGCCATCGCCTGGTCGCGGACGAAATTGGCGCCGATGAATTCGAACGATGTCGTGATGCCCATGCGCAAAAGCCGCGCCGGCACGGCCACAAGCTCGAGCCAGAAATTCTTCTCATGAGCCGTCATCGCGGCGATCGACCGATACATGTCGAGCCCGAACTTGCCGTCCGCCAGGCGGAGCGCCTGCAGCTGCCCGCCGTCGCGGTAGAATACGATCGGCTCGCCTTTGTCGTTGATGATGGCAGGCCGGTAGATCGCGGCCTTCTCCGCGCCGATCGCGCTCTCGACCGCGTCGCGCAGTGCGACGATATCAGGGCGCGACAGGCCGGCCGAGCGCGCCGCATTCTCCACCGCCTCGATCGCATCGACCGTGGCGACCTTCTTCAATTCCTTGGCCGGGATCCGTTCGGCGATCGCGCCGCCGCCGACGCCGGCGGTGCGCGACAACCGGTCGAGTGCCTTGACGAAATCGTTCCGGGCGATCGCCATCGATGTCTCGTAGGCGTCGGCCGCCATGCTCTCGAGCGGATTGATCACGTCGCGTTTCGAGCCCTTGAAGCGGCGCGCGAAACCGCCCTTGGCCGTCTTGCCCTGGCGGTTCTGCCCGCCGGTGATCTTCATGTCGGTATCCGAGGTGGCGAAGTCGCGCTGGCCGGGCACGTAATCCACGATCGCCAGGCCTTCCTGGTATGTCGTCTCGTCGATCAGGCCGGCGTCGCGCTTCTTCTTCCACAGCGCATGCGCGAATTCATGCACCTTGGCAGCGGCGGACACGAATTGCGGGTTGGCCTTTTCCATATCGGCGATGTTCTGCAGATGGTCGCCTTCGGTCAGCTTGTCGGGCGGATTGGGGATTTGGCCGGCCTTGAACCGCTCCCATTCCCCACGCGCCCGCCGCGACCATAGATAGGCGCCGAATTCGGTCGCCTTGGCGTCGTTCCATTTCGAGAGCGTGTTGGGCGCGCCCATCGCCTCGATGATCGCGTCGCGCAAGGAAGGGCTCGAAGGATGGACGCTGCGATAGTCGGCGACGCCATACATGATGTCCATATGCCCGCCGGCATAGGCGCCGCGCGACATCCGGGCCAGCTTGTAGGGATTATCAGTCGTCCGGAGATCGAGCACCTTGCCCTTGTTGGCAAGGTGCAGGTCCTGCAGGTAGCCCACGGCGCGATTGATCGGGTTGAGATCGTCGAAGCCGAAGGCATAGATCCGCTGCAGCACTTCCGAGATCGTGCCGCCGAAACCGGACTTCTTGAGATCAGCCGCGGCCGTCGCAAACCAGCCCTTTTTCTGCCCCGACGCAATGGTCGAGGTGACGGCGATCGACGACGGCACCGCAAGGAATTCATCCCAGGCGTCGCGGGCGGCATCGATGGCCTTGGCCATGTCTGGCGCCTTGTCGGTGAGCATCTTGCCGAACTCGGCCGCCTGGGCCGGATATTGCGTTTCGACGAACGGGCGATTGGTGATCCACAGCCGGAAGAACTCGGCAAAGCCCTCGTAATCCCTGCCTTTTTTCGGGTCGTAATCGAGGGTCTTGAAGAATTTCGAGTGCTTCTTGATGAAGCCTTTTGCCGCAGGCACATGCGCGTCCAGGTGGTGGCCGTATTCATGGGTCAGCGTGTCGAAATCGTCGAGCGACCGCATCCGGACGACGCCGGTGCCGGTGTTGTAGACGCCGAGCGCCTTGGCATGGCTGATCCTGCCCTGCCTGGTCGCATGCACCTGCAGAGCCTTGGCCAGCGCCTCGGCCGTCTCGCGCACGCGCCCGATCCGCTCCACCGCCTGGCCCGGCTTCATCGCCTGCGCCAGCCGCACCCGGCCGCCGGCATGACTGCCGCTCGGCGCCGTGGCGATCGAGAAGAATTCGTCGAGCTGGCCTTCCTGTTTCTGGCGGGTCGTGCGGGCGATATTGATCACATCGAGATCCGCATCGCGCGGCTTGATCTCCTTCACCCGCTTTTTCAGGTCGCGGACCTCGCCCTGCAGATCCTTGATCAGCTGCACGCGCTCGTTCTCGGTAAAGCTGTCATGCGGCCGCTCGGGCGTCATGGTCTCGCGGCCGACGCCCATATAGTGACCGTCGGCGGTATTGCCTTCGAGCTGGCGGGAACCATCAAAACCCGGCTCCTCGGTCGTCTTCAACGATTTAAGCCGCTTGATCTCCGCCTCGGCCGAGCGCAGCCGATCGCTGGTCATGATCATCGCCTCGGCTTCTGGGCTCGCGACGTCAATGATCTGCTTGAGACGTTCCGGCTCGACCTTGCCGGCATCGAAGCCGGTCGCCTGGATTTCGGCATCGGCCGCCTCGCGGGTGATCGCGGTCGCCGCGACCGGATGCGGATCGAGATCGCGCGCGATCGCCGCGTTTTCGCTCAACGTCTCGCCGATCGTCTCGGAAACCACCGGCGGCCGCTCCGCCGGCACCGCCTTTTTTGGCTTGCCCTTGGGCTTGACGGGTTCCGGCACCACCTCGGCGGCCGGTGTCTCGAGCTTGGCGGCGGGATCCTCGATCGCCGCGATCGCATCGTCGGCCGCCTGTTCGGGCAGCTTTCCTGCATCCGGATCCGCAGCATTGGTCAGCGGCGCCGCGCCATCGTCGAATTCGTCGAACGGATTGCTCGAAGGGATCGGCGCCTCGCCCGGCTTGAGCTTGCCGCCCAGCTTCTTCGCGCCGGCGACCACCACAGGCCCGAAGCCTCCGATCGCCGTGCCGAGGATGACCGAAGCTGCATATTGCTGCGGATCGAATGTTTCCCGATGGCCGGCGCCGATTTCGACGCCCTGGATGGTCGCGTCGGTGACGGCATTGGCGGCCGCGCTATCGACCGCGCCGGCGAACACGCGTGCCCACAGGCCCGTGACCCCGGCTTTGGCACCCACCAGGATCTTCTCGCCCAGGCCGATCGGAATGAAATTCTCCGGACTGGCGACCGTGCCGGCGACCTGGCCGCCGAGCGCCGAAATGCCCTCGCCCCATGTCTGCCATTCGGGAAAAGCGCCGTAGCGCTCGTCGAAGCGCCGACGATCGTCGCGACGGGTTTCGCTCGAGGCGTCATGGGCGGCCCCAAGAATGGTGTTCTGACGCTGCGACGCGTCGAAATTCATTTTGAACCGTTCCGACAGGGTCGGATCCGGCGCCGGCTTCAGGGTGTTGTCGCCGTCGTCATCGAGGAGATCGAAGGGATTGTCGGCCATGTCATTTCCTGCCCAGCGGCGCTTTCGGCGTGAAGTCTTCCGAACCGTCCGGATTGACGGTCGTGGTGCCCTCGATCGTCTCGTAGCTCTGCGAGGGCGTTTTGCGCTTGCCAAGCACGCGTTGGGCAGCACCGGGCCCGAATTTCTTGTCGAAATCGGCGGCAAGGTTCGGCTGCTCGAGCAGCAGCTGCTGCTGGCGATAGTTCGGCATCGCAAAGGCGTCCGTCGCCGTGCTCTTTCCGGCATTGTCGGCACTGCTGGTCTCCGAGGCGATATCCGCCGCGCGCCGGTCGGATGTCGAAAGCTTCGCCTGGGAGCGCTTGAAAAAGGCCGCGCCCATGGTGGCGAGATCGCGATCGACGCCGCGCGCGCGCAGGACCTGCGCCATCACCTTGTCGGCATGCGGGCCATAGGCCGCGCTCACCTGGTCGGAGATCTCCGCCATCCGTTGCGCCTGCATGGCGGGGTCGGCGACCAGCGTCACGCTGCGGGAAAGGGCGAGCGCTTCCTGGTTGGTCAGCGGCTCCTGGCCGAGCTCCTCGATGCCGAGGGCCGATTGTGCCTGCAGGCGCGCCGTCACCATGCTGGCCATGCTCTCCGGATCCTCGGGATTGGCGTTTTTCGAGAGTTCCGCGACCTCGGGAAAACTCTTCTCGGCCGCCGCTGCAGGATCGGCCGCACGTTCCTTGAGGATCCCGCTCGCCCGCTTTTGAGCGGCCGCAAACACGCGCTCCTGTTCGGCATATCCGGGCGTGCCCGGTTTCGGCTCGAGCATCGCGACGCGGGTCGCGAGATCGTCGGTCGACTGGCTATCCATGCCGGCCGTCGCCGCATACATCCGGCTCGCGGTCTCGCGATCGGCTTTCCAGGCTGCCATCTTCTCCGGGCCGAGCAGCTGCTCGGCCCGGGCGGCATCGATCTCGGCCACACCCTTGCCGGTCGCTTCGGTCGAGGCGATATCGTCGCGGATCAGGTCCGAGATCTTCGCCGCCTCGAGGCGGTTGGTGGATTTCTCTCGCTCGCTGCGCTCCGTTGCATCGGCCCACAGGCCATCGGAAAGCCGTTTGGCCTGGTCATAGGGCATCTTGCCGATCGGGCCCTTGCCGCTTTTCCAGTCCTCGAGGATCCCCAGGGCGAATTCGCGCTTGGCATCCGGCGTCGGCAGTGCGTCATAGACACCCTGCATCCGGCCGCGAACGGCGGTCTCCTCAGCCTGGGAACGCAGCTTCACCGCCACCGCCGGCGAGATCGTTCCATCCCGCTCGGCCCTATCCACCCCCGCGATCACGCTCGAAAGCCGCTTCTCCGCGATCGCGTCGCCTTCCTTGCTGGCGCCCAGCGCCATGGTCTGGCGCTCGAGCTCGGTATTCTGCGCCTCGAAGGCACCGGCGAAACTGGCCTGCTCTTCGTTGCGCAGCTTGATTTCCTGCCGGTTGGCGACATCGCGGTAATAGCCATCGGCCTTTTCGGCAAAACTCTGCTCGAAGATCTCGCGCAGCTTCGGATCGCCGAAATTGTCGTCCTCGAGGAACTTCGCCTTGGTGTCGGCAACCGCCTTGTTGAACGCCGCCGGATCGTCCTTGTGCTGGTCGTAGGCGGCCGTCAGTTCGCTCGAAAGGCCCTGCTGCATCCGCCATGCATACGACCTGGTCGCCGAGGCGTCGAAGGCATCGCCCCTGATCGTGCCGTCGCGGCGAAGCGCCAGCGGCGTGGTGGACAGCACCGGTACATTATCGGCCGACATGGTCGCGGTTTCGGTCGAGGGTTCCTTCATCGATACGGCCGAACCATCGGTGCGGACCTTCTTCATCCACAGATTTGCGAATTGTCTGGCCGTCATCGACGCATCGCCGCCGTTCGCGAGCACAGCTTTACGGCCGACGACTTCGGTCGCCGGACGATCCGGATTCATCAGCAGCTTGGTGGCGCCATCCGAGCCCTGCTGATGAAGCAGGTAGAGCTCCGCCGCATTCGGATCGCGACCGAGCTTCTTGCGAAAATAGGAGGCGTTATCCTTCGCCAGGCGCGCGGCCGCATCTGCGCTTTCCGCCGCATCCATCTTGTTCTTCAAGCCGTAGCTTGCGGCAGTGCTGTCTATGAACTGGAACAGGCCGCCGGCGGTGCTTTTCGGGTTTTGGGCGTTGGGATTGAAGCTGCTCTCGATGCCGGCGATCTGCAGCATCGCGTTCGGATCGACGCCGTGCCGCCGGGCCGCTTCGGAGATCACTTTCCGGATCTCACCCGGCGCATGCGCCATCGATGGCGGCGCGACCTCTTTGGCATCGTTCTGCACCGTCTGCTGCCGCAGATAGGCTGCAGCCGAGGTTTGCCCGGCGGTCAGGCCGGCGAGCTCGCCCTCGCGCGCCGCCGCCTGGTCGGCCAGCTGGCCGAGCTTGCCGGACAGGCTGCCGGCGACACTCGTCAGCGCGTCGAATATGCTGCCTGTCGTGTTGACGGCAAAACTCGGCACGTCGCCCGAGATCCTGCCCGTCGCCTCGAAACGGGCGAGCTCGCCCGGATTGCGTCTCTGCCGGTTGACCATCAGCCCCTCGCCGCTACGCTGAGGCCGAAGCCCGCGCCGGTACCGAGTGCGGCCAGCAGCCCGCTGCCCTCCTCGTAATCGGCGCGTTTATAGAGGCTGCGCGCGCGCATTTTCAGCAGCGCGGCGCGAAAATCCGCGTCGCGCTGGTCGATCGAGATCTCGCTTGCCGCCCGCTCCTTGGCCGCGATCGCGGTGTCCTCGGCTATGCCGCCGGCGAGATCGACGCCAGCGGCGGCAAAGGCCACGTCGTTATTGCCGAGCACCCGGGCCAGCTCCCGCTTCATCGCCGTCTGGCGCTGCACGGTGCCCACCTGTTCCTGCCCCGCCTGCAGCTTGGCTTCCACCGCCTGGTCGCGGGTGGCCGAGGCCTGCGCCTGGCCGGCGCCGATCTGGCCGAGTGCCGCGAGTGCTGCCGAAAAGCCCTGCAGCGCGGTCAGCGCCGTCGAGCTGGTCGCGGCCGTCGTCGCCGCTGCAGCCGGTCCGAAGATCACGCTGCTCAAGCCCCCGGTCGCGGTCGCGCCGGCGGCGGCCGCCGTTCCGCCGAGGCCGAACATCGAGCCGAGGCCGGATAGTGCTGAAATTGCGAGCGCGACCATGGCACTCCCCCTAAAATTGCGCTTCGATCGTCAGCGACCGCACGGTGAAGCGGCCGGGACGAACCTGGGTGATCGACACATTCGGCTCGTCGGCAAAGCCGCGCAGGCCGGGGATCTTGATGACGCCGGTAAAGCCCTGGTCGAGCTCGGCCACGTCGGCCAGTACCGTGCCGTAGCGGCCGAGGTCGATATCGAAAGGCGTTCCGCCATTGACCGCGATCGCCACGCTTGTCGTGTCGATCAGGCTCAGATGCACCGTGTGGATCCGCGCCTTGCGCCGGAGAATGGTGTTCGGCCCGACTTCGCGCGAGGGCGGCAGCGTGGTGACCTTGGGCGCCCGCCAGGTGCCGACCGTCACGGCCTCGGCCGGCGCCGGCAGCGTGATCGCGCCACCCGTCACGGTGAACGGCCCGAACACGTCGCCATCGGCGATCGCCCACACGGCGCGGCCCTCGAAACGCCCGAGGTCCTCGATGTCGGATGTGGCAACCTCGAAATCGAACGACACGGCCTCGTCGAGCAGCAGGCCACCTTCCATCCGCTCGAGCGCCATCGTGCCGTCGCGATCGTAGATGAAGCTCACCTCGTTGCGGCTATTCCTCGCCACCGCCTTGGCCAGGCCGTCGCTGGTCATCCGCGCATAGGCGGTCACCTCCTGCTGGCGCAGCATCGTGCCGATCGTCACCTTGCCATCGGCGCCGACCACGACGAGCAGATTGCCCGAAGTGGAATTGGTCGATTTCCGGCCGGCGAGATCGATCACGCCGTTGATCAGGTGCGGCGCCAGCAGCGACACGTCGGTGGCGATGAAATTGCCGTCCACGTCTGTATAGCGCATCTCGCCCAGCACATTGCCGTTGCCGTGGCAGAACAGCGCCGCGCCCTCGTTGGCGATCACCGGCACGCCCTCTTTCGCGCCGTTTCGGCTGGCATTGACATGGTTCGGCGCTTCGGTTTTCGAGACGGTGCGCTCGCCCAGCCAGTATTCGCCCTCGCTGGTGAAGATCAGCATGTTGAGGTTGTCGGCCATGCGCACGATCGCCTCGCCGCCATCGATGTCCATCGGCACCAGGAACGGACCGTTGGCCTCGGTAAAGCGCTCGTCGAACTGGTAATACTGGCCCACCATGCTCACCAGGTAGGCGTTGGGCAGGCTCTTGAAGCCGCCCATGAACAGCCGCTGCTGGTAGAACACGCCGCAGCGGGCGTAGCCCCGTGTGTCTGACAACACGGCCTCGCCGGGTATCACGCCGACGACGTTCTTCGACGACAGGATCGCCGCATCGGCCTTGTTGATCACCACGGCCGACACCGCCCAGGCGTCGCCGATATTGAGCTCGCCGGAAAAGATGATCGTCACCCGGTTGGCCACGGTGATCGTGTCGATACCGGTGGCGACATTCGGCAGCGCCAGCACCTTGGCCTTGATGTCGTTGGCCATCGCCTCCGTATTGGTGTTGAAGGTGATTGATACCGTGTCGTGGCCCGAAACGGTGATCTTGAAGATGGTTTCGGCGTCCTCGAGGCCGACGAAGCGCAGCTGCCAGCGCGCCGCCTCGCCGTTGGTATATTCATCGCCGTAATCGTAGCGGGGAATGTTGCGGAAGGGCGCGTCCTCGATCTCCCAGTCGTCGGCCGCCAGGATCTTGATCCGCTGGCTCTTGAGGTCCTTGTGGAACACGATCATCGTGTCGAGCTGCTGCGCGTCCGTCATCCCGGCCAGCATCGGCTCGGTGATGATTGTCTCCACCTCCTGCAGCATTTCTCCCGCGTCCCATACCTGGAAATATTCCGGCCCGAACACCAGGTCGTAGGCCGTTCCGTCCGACGCCGCGAAGGGTAAGATCCGCGCCGCATCGTCGGGCAGTTCGCCGATATGGCGCAGCCCGTCGCGCAGCGTGAAGCCGCCCTGCGGGATCACCACGACGTTCTCCATATGGGCGGCGCCGGTGGAGAAGTATTTCAGGCTGGTGCGGTCATAGAGCCGGATGTCGATCTCGCCGGCCGTGAACCCTGCCTGCATGCGTCCTGGCATGCCCGACATCAGCCCCTCCAGGAGTTGGTGAGCGGATTGTTCGACCAGTTGGCCGGCCGCGGCGGATTGGCGAAACCCTCCTCGTTGAGCGCGCCCCGCATCATGCCGCCGCGATTGTCGAAGCTCGGCGGCCCATAGGCCAGCTCGTTGAGCCGGTCATGGGAATTGCGGTCGGAAGAGATCGCCCAGGCGAGCTTCGCGGCCAGCGCATGCACGGTCGCGTTCTTGAACGTCCCGGTCCAGCGATCGGGCGTTGGCCGGAAATTCACCGAGGCATAGAGCGGGTTGTCGGCTGCATGCACCTGGCCATTGGTCAGCAGGAGCCGCGTGTAGCGCCGGCGCGGGTCGCTCGGATCGTCCGTGAAGAACACCGGCAGGCCGGTAAAGGGGCCGGGAACGGAAAACACGTGTTCATAGCCGGTGAAGGCTACGGCATCATCGATCTTCGAGAGCTGGCGCACTTCCCGCGCGAAGGAGAAGCCCGAGGGCTGCAGGCCGAGATTGAAATCGACGACCAGGCCATAAAGCAGGCCGGCCGACTGGCCGCCGCCGAGGTCGCTCACGAAATCCTCGATCGGGCTTTCGCCGATCAGCGCGCAGGCCGCGTTGGCGATCGCGACTTCGTCATCGAGGGCGGGAACCAGGACGGGCATGGGGATCTCCGGAAATCAAGGAAGCTCGCCGGAGGTGCGCCCCGGCGAGCAGCGGTGCCGTCAGGTCAGGTAATGACAATGTCCTGGATGACGACGCCGGTGGAGGCCGACGAGGTGATGCCCTTGATGATGTAGACCGGGGTGCCGTCGAGATTGAGCGAGCAGAAGATCACGTCGCCCTTCCTCAGCCGCTTCCAGATGCTGTCGAAATAGTTCGCGGTCTCGATCGCGGCCAGGTCGTCATTGGTGACATAGCTGTGGTGGGCGTTCATCGAGCCGGCGGTGCCGTCGATCGAGCCGGTATGCGTGAGGGTCTTGAACCCGAGTGCAACGAAAGCCATGGAAACCTCCTGATGGCATTGAGTGGAGTTTCCATGGGCGGAGCCGATCCGCCCATGGTCAGGAGCGGATCAGACGATGGCGATCGCCGAGTTCGACGACGTGGTGAAGCGGATGATGCCGTTGCCTTCCTGCATGGCGGTCGCGGCGCCCTTGCAGTCCATGTTCACGGTCCACCAGTCCTCGTAATTGTCCCACTGGACGCGGACCTGCAGGTCGGAATTGTTGGCCCAGCCCATGGCGCTCTTGTGCCAGGCGAAGATGTCCTGCTTGTTCGCCGAAGGCACGTTGTAGAAGTCTTCGGCATCCTCCTCGACATTGAGGAACCAGTTGACGCCATTCCAGAAGCGGCTGTCCGTCGCCACGGTGAAGGGCAGCATGCCCGGCCCGACATGGTCGGACGAGTTGACCACCTTGTTGGCGAGAAACTGGTTCCACTGCAGCGCCGGTAGGCCGCAATAGACCTGGCCGTCCCACGGCACTTTCTGTTCCTGCAGCCGCTTGCAGACGTCCAATGCGTTCGCGGACGAGAAGGCGCCGGCGGAATAATCGACGTCGGCCACGGTGTTGGCGGCCTTCATGACGTCGTAGATTTCGATGTCGGTCGCCCGGCCGAGCGCATTGGCGCCGGAGGTATAGACCACTTCGCGCTCGTCGACGTTCATGCGGTCGAGATCGTATTCCTCAACGACGTCGAAACTCTTCCAGGTGGCGAGCGTGACCTCGAAGCGTTTGCGCGGGCCGCCCTGCGGAATGTTCCGCTGGTTGCGGGTCTTCTTGTAGGCCTTCGTCTTGCCGGCGAGCATGAAGATGGCTTTTTCGCCTTCGATGCGGCCGGCGGGCGTCACGGCGACACGCAGGCGATTGCCGCGCTGCTGATAGATATGCGACACGCGGTCGCGGTACTGGGAAACAAACCAGTTCGGTGCGAGTTCAGTCATGGGAAAATCCTCAAAGCGGTTGGAATTCACCGGGTGAGGAGAGGCCGCGCGTGCGAAGGGTCCGGTCAGAAGCCGGAGAGGCCAACGTCGTTTAGGGTCCGCCCTAGTGCCCTATCAGGCTAGGGCGCGCGGAGTGGGGTAAACCGGACACGCAAAAGGGCCCAAGGATCCTTGAGCCCTTTTGGGCGATTGATGAGCCGCCTAGACGGCAGCGGCCTTGGCCGCATTGATTTCGTCTTCAGTGGCCGAGCGCTCCTCGATTTCAACATTGTGGACGCCGCCGTGCGGAATGTACCACTGCTTTTCGACAGCGGAACCCGGACCAACGGTTCCCTTGTCCTCGCCATCGATCTTGACCATGGCGACATAATTGCCATTGGTCTGTACTTTCACGTTCGTGGTCATCGTCATTCCTTTCAGCTTCAGGGGTGTCCGTCTCTCCGGACTGTCAAGCACTGCTGTATGGGATCGCTTTGTACCCACCGCGCGAATTCGGACCAGGTGAGGCTCGCGGTCCGCACCGGAACAGCAGTTTTACGATCTGCCAATCGATGTCGCGCCGATCAGGCGTGCAACAGCTTGTAGGCGTCGTCGTACTTTTTGCGCAGATCCGGATCGAACTTCTTCGCGGGGTCCTGGCTGTCGCGATTGACGGGGTCGATGCGCGGGTCGCCACCGAGCTTGTCGAGATCAGCTTTCGTCATCGCGCCGCCGGCGGCGTCGCCGGCGATGCGGATCCCGCTTTCCGACAGCCGCGACGCCAGCGCGCCCAGGAACACATTGCCGGCGGCGGTATCGGTGAGCGATGCGAGCGCCGCCTCGACCTGCGGTTTGATTGCATCCGGCACGCCCTTGAGCTGGCCCAGGATGCCCTTGG
>Ga0307515_10007924_pt1 | contig 20859 bp, 14 predicted proteins | sample 17_EM_MG_FD_194513 | JGI IMG/M metagenome (GOLD analysis project Ga0307515, IMG submission 194513) | Populus trichocarpa ectomycorrhiza microbial communities from riparian zone in the Pacific Northwest, United States - 17_EM | ecosystem: Host-associated > Plants > Roots > Unclassified | place...
GAAAGTAAATGCCTCATGTTTTTTACATGTGTAACAAATTATTCGTTTTGAGACAATTCTGAATTCTTATGATTCATGCTGACTTTTCTGAGGGGATGGGAATTTGCTTACTATTTTTAATTTCATGTCTTAACAGGTTCGGTAACACTGCTTACTTGTACATCTCAGTGGCCTTCATTCAGATGCTCAAAGCCCTAAGTATGTCCATGCACAGTACAAATAATTTTTATTTTTTTCCATTTCTATGACAATAATCTTTTAGCTCAGCTTATATTGCATGGATTTGGAATTTACAGTGCCAGTGGCAACTTTTATCATGGCTGTTATGTGTGGTACTGACAAAGGAAGGTGTGACGTGTTCTCAAACATGTTGCTCGTCAGTGTTGGAGTTGTCATCTCGTCATATGGGGAAATTCATTTTAATGGAGTTGGCACACTTTACCAGGTCACAGGCATCTTTGCAGAAGCTCTTAGGCTGGTTTTAACTCAGGTTCTTTTACAGAAGAAGGGCTTGACTCTAAATCCTATCACCAGCTTATATTACATTGCTCCATGCAGGTACCATATATAAATGCTTCAAAAATTGTTTTTATTTCGAAGAGAATGATGTCATATGATGTTATCATGTTAAACAAGTTTCTTCTTTCTTTCTTGTTGTGTGCATTTTATGCACAACAAGCTTTTTAACATAATTGACAATTTGACATCAACTGTATATCCTGAAATTCCATCTGAAATTACAATTAGGTTTTTTATATGATTCTGATGGAGATTGTAAATCCACCTTTAAGTCTGTTCCCTTGATTGTAAAATTTGTTTAAAAAAACCCTATCATAATGCATAGATATGGTATCTAATGCAAAATTGTGTTGATCTGGCTAGCTGTTATCTCAATTTAGGTTGTGTTTGGTATGAGGTTAAAAATTTGAAGGGGGAATGGGGAATGTTAAGGGGGCAAGATTTAAAGGTGAAATGCTAAGGTTTTAAAAAGTGTTAAGGATGTTTGGGAGTTTGGCATGAGTTGAAAAAATTAGGGGTAAAAGCCAGTCCCAATATAAATAATTTTTAAAAAAATTATATAAAAAAATAATGCTATAATTGTGGTCTAAAATAGGAAGTGGAAGAGAAAAGAATAGATTGTTATTAGATTTAAAAAGGAGAGGGACCCCCCCCCAAAGTTCCTTTACCCCTCCCCTTATAAGGTCCGACATTTAACTTCTTGGGATCAAAGGTTACCCTCCTTGAAATTTTTTACCTCCCCCACGAATTGTGCTAAACACAGGTGAATGGGTTGAAATATTACAAGGGTAACTTTTCACCCCCTTTATCCCCGTACCAAACTTGCCCTTACTGTTAACATTGAAATTCCCATCTGGGTACTCCATGCAATGCTCTAGGATATTTTCTATGGTTGGTGATGAAATGTGATTGACTAGCGTATTAGGGCTCAGCTTCTCATGCTGGAATAGTTTTTTGTTTGCAGTTTTGTTTTTCTGTGCGCGCCTTGGTATGTACTGGAGAAGCCTGGGATGGAAGTTTCACAGATTCAGTTCAACTTTTGGATCTTCTTTTCCAATGCTCTCTGTGCCTTAGCCTTGAACTTCTCCATATTCTTGGTAATTGGTAGAACTGGGGCAGTCACCATCAGAGTTGCTGGTGTGCTAAAAGACTGGATACTTATAGCCCTTTCTACTGTTATATTCCCAGAGTCTACAATAACCGGGCTTAATATCATTGGCTATGCAATTGGTATTTCTCTACACATGAATGTGGATGATTTTCATTGTTACTTCTTTTTTTTCTTAAGATTTTGGAAGGTTATTTTAACTGTTTACTGTTGTACTTTGTGCAGCACTTTGTGGTGTTGTCATGTACAACTACTTGAAAGTTAAGGATGTTCGTGCATCTCAACTGCCTGAAAGTATTCCAGATAGAATGACAAAGGTTAATCTTCTTGAGAGCTCTTGATATATGAATTTCTTTTAGAATGCTTTCCTTTGGGTGACTGCCAATATCAGTGGTAAAAAAGTTGGTAAAAGGGAGTTTTGATGCGTGATAAAAAAAAACCCTGTTATTTGAAGATGTATCATAGTTTAGAGATTGATCAATATAATCCGTGTGACTATTTTTTTCCCATCTGTTAGTTTCTTCTGAAAGATATAAGAAATATAGGAAAAATTACTGGCTGGTTAAAAAACAAGGCAAAGTTAACATACTTGTTCTATTAGTGAACCATATGCTAGTGATGTGGATCATCCTTGAATTCTGGAAATGGAAATCTTGATTGGCTGTTGTGCTCTTTCAAATTGCATTATATGCATTCTACCTCTGGCAAACATTGGTAGACAACATACTTTTTAGCCTATTTGTTAGATATTTATTAGGTAACAAGTGAAGCACGTCAATATTTGCCGAGTTAATTTGCTTAACCCTTAAATGAAAGAAACCCTTGATACTATATAAATTAAATCATATCTTGGAATTCATTAATTAACTTATTGGACGTCCCATTAACTGTTTGATCTGTCTAATAATTCAGGTTGTTTCCCTATTGTTTTGTCACAGGATTGGAAATTGGAGAAGAAGTCATCTGATATATTCACACCTAAAAACAGCAGTGATAACACCGGAGGAGGTGGTGGGGGGAATATGAATTCATCCTCGGATACGAATGTCGATGAAGAAGCACCTCTAATTTCATCAAGATTATCACATGTTGGTCGCACGCAGCTTAGCAAGTAGCATTCACAGCCCATATTTTTTTAGCCCGACGCTGATACAGGAGTGTAGTACTTGAGTGTAGTACTTGAAAAGATATGCTTTCTTTTGTTCGTTCTTCTTTTTTTTTTTTAAATTTTTGGGCAATTGAGAAGTGCTCACATTGCTACGCTTGTAGCAGGCAGCATGTTGATTTCTCATAGCTTCTGCAGATGCTTAGCTTGGTGCCCATAGCGTATAGTCAAAACTCTTGATTTGGATACCCTTTTTTTGGAGGGTATGCAATGGGAAAGTAGATTGACAATTATTCATGTTAATGGATGAAATTAAGAGGGATTATTTATGACGTTCGATGTGACTGACAGGTAATATCTAGGGCAAGATCCTCATAACCCATCAATTCCTTTTGCAAGAACAGCTAATGTAGCAGAGCATCTACGGCTTCCAAGTTGTCTTCTACCAGTTCTGTCATGTTGAGACAACAGCTAACTTCTACCCTTTGTGTTTCTGGGTACATGGTTTTCCTACACAGAACTAGAACGCAAATTGCGTTTACATCAAAGAGAGAGCGAGTGCTACATAGGAATTAACAAAATACAGCCAGCATTAAATCCAAACGAAGACTTTTTCCATAAAATAGTATATAGAAAAGGTGAGAAAAGAAGCGCCTCTGGTTCCGATTAATTTTTGTTTAATATTGCACTTCTTTCCTGAACTGATGCTTGGATCCGGCCTCTCTAGACTTGGCAACAGCTTGTGCCATAAACCAGCACCTCCCCAAGAACAGTCTTCAACGTAGCTTCCTTGACACGAGCACCTTGACACATTGCTATTCGAAGATTTCCCACCCTTATCTTTCCATCTCAGCTTCATTCGACACACTATTTCACCGTCATGAACCTAAGTTTAACGAGCTCGCTATTTTGAGTATTTTCAGGTTCTTTTAAAATACACAGGCCCTTCCAGCCTTATTTCATCAAAGTCATTTTGTCTTTATTTGATCAAGTCTTTCTATCTTTATTACCATAAAAAAACACTCTCCCCACTATGACATCTCTTTCAGCATCAATTTCACCAAACAATTTCTTTACTCTGGTTTCATTTATGGTAAAAGCCACTGGTCAAATATTAGAAAAGTATCTATCTCATTAGCGGTTGCTTTACAGAAAATTTCGAGTTTTTCACAGCCCATTTATTAGCCATCTCATCATTGATGTTTTCCCCTAATGCCACCGTGCGATATCCAAGATTTATTCCTCTAGATGTCTTCACAGCTTCCAGCTCTATCTCATTTGCGGGCATAGAAATGCCCTTTTGTCCATGTGGTTTGCAAGCCAAGCCTTCCACACAAACTACAAGCACCGCCATCCCACTTTGTTTAGAGATACCAAGGTAGAGAAACAAGATCCACATGTTGAACTCTCTCTCTCGAAGCGAAAAACCACCATCTCGGACCACCGGATTCTTCTTGGGTGTACCAGATTTTCTAAACCCTAAATCACCATCAACTTGAGTAATACTCTTAAGCTTTCTAAACTGACGAGGCAATTCAATCTTCAAGTCCTCCTTCAAAACCCCTCCATTCAACTTAGTTTTAACAGTAGACGTGTTCCTAATAACCCCAAAAATCTCCACCTCATCTTCTCCCTCATAATTATTGCATCACATGCTTCTCCAAGTAATCACACATCCTCAAAATCATCATCTTTAGTGTAGTCTCCACGACCATTAGCATAGCATATTTCAGGTATAAAAGCAATTTAATCACAAGATTCTGTCATTTAATGACTTGCTTCCCATTCATAACTGCATCTCATAACATTGCCTTGTTTCTTTGGGTTTTGGTGTGACAGTGCAGTTGTCGAGGTATATCATGGATCAGTGGTTTGTTAATTATGGGGTTGATTCTTTATCAAAGACTCAGAATTCAACATTTAAAATAGGCAACAACCCGCTTTTCACATCTGTCACGTCTCGCCCTCCAGCTCTAAAACAATGTAGACACGAAGGGGCTTCTTCCGGTGCACACTATACAAAGATATACTGTTTTTTTTAGTAATTTATATTTTTTTCTAATCGTAGGGAAGACAACTATCTTTATCTCTTGCAGATCGAAAGAAGAAGAAAGGGGGAAGAGTTGAATTAGGTGCATATGTTTGTTTTTATTTTTTTAAGGTGTTTTTAAAAAATTTAAAATTTTTTTATTTTTTTTAAATTAATATTTTTCGGTGTTTTTAGATATTTTGATGTGCTGATATCAAAAATAATTTTTAAAAAATAATAAAAATATTATTTTGATACATTTTTAAATAAAAATCACTTTAAAAAACAATTTCAACCAGACTCCCAATCAGAGTTGAAGTGATTACTAGATTAATTCACTCTTTTTGCTAGTTTGTTATGAGTTGTTGTATAATTGATGAGTTTTAAATTCGAATATGTTTATAACATTGATTAATTTTTTACTTCATTTCATGTAATTTATTTTATTTTTTTTAATTAAAATATTAGGTGATTTGATATAAAAAGCTTAAGTGATTGATAGCTTAATGTCTAGTAAATCAAAATGATTAGTAGCTGGTATTTGTAAAAAGTTTTTTTTTATAAAAGTTGAGACTTTTATATGTTTAAGTCAATAATTTTATAAAAAGAAAAAATATAAAAATATATTAGAAAAATAAGTTTTGAAAATATAATTGTTGAAAGTGTTAAAAATAAAGAAATTGTGAACTTGAAGTTTGAATAATTCATGTTATATTTATAGTTCACGAGTCTTGTCATTTTGTAAAAAGAAATGGTTGAAATGTAATTTTAACTTGATGATATTTTGAATTGTATTATACTCAAAATAACATGTATTGAATTAGTATAAAATATTGAGATATTAATATAGAGTCCTGAAAAAATTTCTCTTTCAAAAAGGATCATAGAGTAGAGCTTCTTTTTTAGGGTAAGCCTGTGGCGTTGAGCTCCTCCTCCTAAAAAAAGGAACTCATAGAGTTGATATAATCGATGTACATTGAATGTTTTTTTTTTTGAAGGATTTTTCATGCCTATTAAATTTAGGTTTATCAATGATATAATGTGATGTTGGTCTCCTTGGCTAGTGTAGTTAAAATCATATATTTTTTTAAAAAATTAATTTAAAATTAATTTTTTTAAATCATTTTAATGATAAATATTAAAAATAATTTTTAAATATAAAAAATATTATTTAAATATATTTTTAATAAAAAAATATTTTTAAAAATAATCAATAACATTCTCGCAAACATTCTCGCAAATATCCTCTTACCTAGCGTTGGTTAGGGTAGGATGGGAAGGGTACCCCCAATATTTTCAAATAAATAAATAAATAAATATATTACAGCGCATTTCCACTATTAATTAATTATCGTTCGCTAACAATAACTACAAGCGAAGAATTCCACTAGTTTACCTTTTATGGGGGCTTTAATTAAATCAAAAATTAATCTTAAATATTAGTTTTAAATACCAAATCAATTACCAGACAGCGATTCTGTCCATTTTCCACGCTCTCTCTCTTTTTCCGTTAAACAGAGCTGAGCATGTCTCAATAACCCTAAAAAAAAACCCTAATTTCTCTCTTTTCTTTTCTTCCCTTTTTAATTCAATGTTTGTTTACTAGGGTTTTTGGATTTCGAATTTGAAGAGAAAAAAACTGTGTTTTTATTGTTTTTTTTTCCAACAACAATCAAGAGAGAAATCGAAGCTTCGCCGGAGATTTGACAGGTTTCCGGCCAGCGGCAATAAGAAAAAAGGCAAGAAAAGAATGGCGAGCGAATTGCAGATGAGTCCGCAATTGGAGCAGATCCATGGTGAAATCAAAGACAACTTTCGAGCTCTCTCGTATGCTCTCTCTCTCTGTTAAAATTAAAAAGTTTGCTAATTTGATTGAAAAATCAGTGCTCTTCTTCTTTAGATCCGCAACTGGGCGGGGAGAGTTTGTTTGTTTGTTAGTTTTTCTTTTTGAATTACTGCCTTTTGTTTCTGTTATGTTATTTCGCCTAATTTTCTGTTTCCATATATATGAATTGAGAGAGATATGCTTCTGAGTGAAATTTTCATGTTTTTTATTTGGTTAGACGGGCATTTAATTAGAAAGAGTGGACTTTTAAGAAGAAAAAATAAATCAGTCTTCTTTGTGGAGGTTAGCTACTTGAATATGGCTTCAAGGACTGACTGTTTTCTTGATAAATTGGCATTCAACATATAACAAGTAGCTAAAGCAGAAGCAATTTGAGGTGGTTTTAGCCTTCCACGATACATACCAATCTTGATATTTCATCCAATGAACAGTTATGTAACGCAGTTAAGCTATAAAATGGATTAGTATATTCTTGCAAAGATAACTGTATTATTTCATGAAAATTATTATGGGTTTTGGTTTTTGATCTTCAGTTTCGTTACTAGCAGTCATGTCTGGGGATTTTTTTTTCCTCCCATAACAAGCAGAGTGTCAGCTTAGCTTTGTGAATAATGTATCTATGATCGTTCTTATTTCAAAAAAGGATCAAAATGTTGTTGGATATTTCCTGTCTTCTGAAGGAGCAGTTTGGATGTCTTGACATCTGATGTGTAGTTTATTCCATTCCTCATTTCTATTTCGTGCCTGGGCCTTAAATTCACTAGTTGTAGTTGTGATAGTTCTTTCTTTTGGTCTACATACTGATTTTTATTTTTATCACCCAAAGTTCCCATATTGCACATGTCTTTTTGTTCGTATACATGGATGGGATATGCATGTGACTTCTTCGATCACTCTTCCTGGTATATTGCTAAATGATAGTGGCACTTATGATAATTCTTGCCTTTTTTATTTACAGAAATGGCTTCCAGAGGCTAAACAATATTAAAGATTCTAATAGACAAAGTAAACAGCTGGAGGAACTTACTGGGAGGATGAAGGAGTGTAAACGGTATGTCACATATTGACCTTCAATTTTTGAAATTCCATACCTGAATTGTAGTGTGGAACTCTTGAACCATTATTTTTCTTGTCAGATGTCATAATCTGATGGAAACAACGTGCAATCTACTTCAAAGATAAATAAAATGTGTATACAACGTGTTTCTACATCTCATTCTGCTATAAAAAAATCTCCATTAGCTTAGCTCTTGAAAATATTGAACCATCTGGTTGGATTACTTTGGCTAGTGTGGACTTAGTTATGGTTCAATGGAGTTAAGTTTGTCTTCAGGACTTGAGAGATTACACATTTTAGTGAAATCAATAGCAGAAGGTTTTTTTATTTCCCCGATGCATACCCTCGCCTTGCTTAAGCAACTTGTTTTGCATGGGTTGCAGGAAGAGTCAGTTCTGGGCTGCTCTCTCTCTCTCTCTCTCTATATATATATATATATATATATATATAAAGTAAATAATGGAATCTGAACAGGATTACTTGGTTAAGATGTACTTAGTTCTCTAGCCTAGTTTTTTTTCCTGTAATTTGTTATTTAGAATTCTTAAATTCCAACAATCATCTCAGGTTGATTAAAGAGTTTGACCGTGAAATTAAAGTTGAGGAGAGCAAAAATCCTCCTGAAGTAAATAAGCAACTCAATGATGAGAAGCAATCCATGGTCAGTTCTTTAGACCCCTATATTGCTGATCAAATTGCATGAAATGCTTAATAGGTTATTTTCTTAGTCCCCTTTTTTTTAATCTGTCCGTTCAATTTCCATCTCTTTTTTTGGTGCAGATAAAAGAGCTGAATTCCTATGTCCAACTGAGGAAAACGTAAGTTAATGTATTTGCTTTGTTTTTAGATTTGAGTTTATGGGTGTAGTGGCATTGAGACCATTTTGAGTTCAGTCCTTGTGATATCGATGCCTATTACTTCATTTGGAAAGCAAGTGTCATCCTCAATCAGAATTGTGTCCTTACCACATTGTCGGTTGTAGAATTGAATACATAACATCAAACAGGCATCTTCTTCACTTTAACATATGGGGTACTTTTGAAGTTCTTGCTCCTGACCCTGCATGGTGGGTCTGCAGGTATATGAATAGCCTTGATAACAAAAGAGTTGAACTCTTTGACATGGGAGCTGGAGCAAGTGAACCTATGGCTGAAGAAAATGTTCGAATGGCATCAGGTGAGATCTTATTTCATTTCATAACATCTGGAACTTTGTGGGATATGTTTAGTTTGCACAGAAAAACTACCACTACGTGATGATTGTTTGAATACATGCTCTCTTAATCATATGGTTGATCCTCAAATGAGATTATTCCACTTGAGGACAATATTAGTATCAGACGTGATTGCCACTGGGAATTTCAGTATTTGCAAGAGAGTTTTTACACCATTCTTTTGGGCATGGGAACAATGCCCTCTTAATCATATGGTTAATCCTCTAATGAGATTATTCCTCTTGAGCACAATATTAGTGTCAGATGTGATTGTAACTGGGAATTTCAGTTTCTGAAGAGATTTTTTACACCATTCTTTTGGCCATGAGAGTAAAAGGAGAAAAAGAAACTCATCAGTAGTCTCTTAGTTGCAGAATTTCAGAACTAGATTTGGCCTGATTTTTTATGAACAATGAATTGATTTCTCAAACTTCACATGCATATTGTCACTCAAAATCTGTTTGACAATATGTAACCCATGTATTCATGTATATGTATCCATATATTTTTCCAGATTTTACTATTTATACTTTTTATTGGCCTCATTGTTTAATTTATATTCCTGTTTTCTAGCTATGTCAAATCAAGAACTTGTTGATGCTGGGATGAAGACAATGAATGAGACTGATCAGGCCATTGAACGCTCTAAACAGGTAAATGAGCTTTGTGAATCATGTTCCACTTTTCTGTATTTGTAACATCAGGATTTTCTCTTTAGGTTGTTGAACAAACAATTGAAGTGGGAACTCAAACTGCTGGTACCTTAAAAGGCCAAGTAAGCATGATCCACTAACCTGTCCGAGTTTACTTATTTGCCTTCATTTCCTCCATCAATAGTTTGATGTTCTTATTCCTGTCAAGGCTTTAGTTGATTTCAGTTGGGCTTGAGGTCTAGTTGAGTTGAATTTTATAAGTAGGGTATACTATGTACTGATTCAAAATTGGGCAGACTGAACAAATGGGACGCATTGTTAATGAGCTGGATACTATTCAGTTCTCTATTAAGAAGGCCTCACAGCTAGTGAAGGAGATTGGGAGGCAGGTTAGTTGATGTTCTGTTCTCTCTATGCTACCTCAATTCCCTTTGGTTTTTTGGGTTCATGTACTAAATCTTTTTTCTTTTCTAGGTTGCTACTGATAAGTGCATAATGCTATTTCTACTTCTTATTGTCTGCGGTGTAATAGCCATAATCATTGTGAAGGTACTCTCTTCAGCTCATTCTTTTATAGCGTTTACTTTGTCACTTAATGAATGAAATTGTAAGAGTTAGTAAACTGCATGGAATTGAATGATGAAGGGAGAAGTAAGAAGAAACTGAATGGCACATCGAAGGCGCAATCTTTTGTAAAAGTTTAGCAGATATCATATTATTCAAACAAATTGTATGACTTTCAATCAGACAATAGAGGTTTCGAGTTCTGTGGTATTCTTCTCAAGAAACTTCATTAATGGTGATGAAATGTTGGTTCATTCTTTCAAGCACCACTTTTACAGTTAGACAAAACCATTCAATATGCATGATACTGTTTGTACCATTGCACATGTGGTCATGCTCCAGTGCTTATATATATATACATATTTAACTTTCAAATTGCCATGTAGAAACTCAGCATCAGCAACACATTCCTTTATCTAATTTGCATTATGTAATTTTTCAGATTGTCAACCCTAGCAACAAAGATATCAGGGACATTCCTGGACTGGCTCCACCAGCCCCCTCAAGGAGGCTGTTGTAAGTAGGGGATCCATAACATTTTGAGCAGATTCATCATCTCAGACAAAATGATGTTTCCCACCTTGTTTTATGGGTTTATGTTTGAGCGACAAGAGGGAGTGGTGGGAAGAATTCTGTTTGCGGCATTTGTTGGGGTTTTCCTTGTTTTTTTCATCCTTCCAATTTATTCCTTACCTGAGATGTGCATATCCTGTATGATTATGTATGTAAATCCCACATGAGAGCTTTCTCCATTAATTTGAATATTGTGCTATCGTTCTTTGTGTAAACGTTTCTGACTGTTGCAGATGTAAGAGGAAAAGGAGGGCAGGAGTAACAATATCCTCTGCTGGGAAATGTGAAATCCATAGATGCATGTGTGTTATTCTGGAGATGTTGCTCGTTTTCTTTCTTTTTCTATATTTTTTTCATTAGTGATTGAAGGCTTTGTGTTAAATAAATTTGAACTTTTTCTGTGTTATGCACAGTAAAGTACCCTTGATATCTTCATTGTTGGATCAGAAATTCAAACTTGAAAGGAATTTTTCTGTGCTATTGAAATTCAAAATGGGAAAACCCTAATAAGTCATCTGCTGAGTGATTTTTTTTTTTTAAAAAAAAATCATCATATAGGACAAATAAATAGTTGAAATCCAAAAGGGAAAACATCAAAACTGCCTCCCGTTTGATATTAATCTATCATATTTTTATTCACTTTTACGTGGGAATTTTTATTCACTTTTACGTGTTTTTTGTCATATATATATACACACACAAACACACTAGTTTATTTGTCTGTGTTTCGCTGTACAACGAACTATTTTAAAAAAAAACATATAAAAAACTATTAAGACTGCTTGGATTCTTTTTGTAATGCTATTAAACCTGTACAAGAAGATAAATCTTTGAATTTCTTAACTTTAATCTTTAAATCTTTTCATTAAATTATATAAAAGTTAATTTGATGTGAATTGGTTTGTCTAATAGATTTAAAGGAAACTTGGATAATTTATTTTATTTTAAAAAATAAATATTGAATAATATAATTTAAAAAAATAAAAGAAAACGTCGAGCTAAGTAAACTTTTCAAACCAGTAATTCGGGTTATTAAATCGGAAATACCATAAATGGAAATCTAGTAAATCTAATATCGAATGATGAATTATTACTATTATTATTATAACTATTATTATTCTCGTTGTTATTATTATCATTGTTATTACTATCACTATCATTAAAGCTATCATCATTATTACTATCATTATTGTTACTAGTATTATTATCATGATTTTTATCACTATTATTATTATTATTATTACTATTAATACTATTGTTATAATAATAATTATTACTACTACTACTACTATTAATATTACCATTATTTTTATTCTTGTGACTATTATCATTATTATTAATAATGTTATAATCACTACTACTATTATTATAAAAAGTTGTTGTTCTTATTATTATTATTATTAGCCTTCTTAGCATTATTACTATCCATTATCATCACTATTAACATTACTACTATAACTATTATTATTAATAGTATTATTGTTATTCTTATTACTTTAATATCATTAAGATTTTAATTAATGTTAATATTATTATCATAATTATTACTCTTATTATCATTATCATAATTATAGATATCATAACCACTACAATCATCATAATAAATTATTATTATTATTACTACAACCACCACCACTAATATTACTCTCATCATCACTATTACTATATTAATAAACTATTATTATCACCCTTATTATCATAGTTTTGAAACCTGGCCTAGCCTGGTGGATCGACCTAGGACCCGGCCGACCCGGGGCTAGAACGGGGTAGGGTTGAAGAAAAAATAGAGGAAGGAAAAACCCGGTGTGACCCAGCGGGTTGACCCGGTGACTCGACAAGTCCTGGTCAAAAACCCGGTTGCAACCCGTTGACTTTTGTTTTTTTACTAAAACGACGTCGTTTTGATATATTTTTTTTTTAAGAATTGACTCGGGCGACCTGGTGACCGGGTCAAAACCCGGAACCCGGGCCTTGAACCGGGCCGGGTCTGAAAACTATGGTTATTATAACAATTAGTTGTATTATCATTATCATTATTACAATCCTATTAATATTATTATTTATTACTATCACTATTACCATTACTATTAATAGTATTATTATTATTAATAGTATTATTACTATTATTATCATCACAATTATTACTAACATTGCAATTATTATTGTCATAAAAAACTATTACTATCACTACAGTTATTATTGTCTTTATTATTGGTTTCATCATTGCTATTACTATTAATACTACTATTATTTTAATTATCATAATAATAATAATAATTATTATTATTATTATTATTATTATTATTATTATCATCATCACCACCATTACTATTATAATAAAATATTATTATTACCACCACTATTAAAATTATTATCACTATTAGTATTAATATTTTAGTATCGTTATTACTATTACAATAACAAAAATTATAAACTTGATTTGAATGAAAAAATTAAAAACTATAAAATTTTTGACAAAAGAATAAAGGAAACAAGTAAGAAATCAAAAGAAAAAGAACCAAACTGAAATAAATATTATTACTATAAAAAAATCATAAATTTGATTTGAATGATAAAATTAAAAACTTTGACAAAAAAACAAAGAAAAAAAAATCAAAAATAGAAAGACCGAATTGAAAAACATCATATACACAAATTAGAACTAAATAACTAAAGTAAAAACAAATAAAACTTTAATAAAAGAGAAAATGACTAAAATCAAAAAAATCAAAACTAAGAGGATGAATTGTAAAACACCAACAAAAATCAGGGATGGATTTAGTGTTTTTAGGGCGGGAGAAAGAATGAAAGGGAAAAAATGACACGAACCACCTAAAAAAAGGACATGGCAGAGAATAAAATGACGCGGCGAAAGCATATTTTTTACCGCTAGGAGACGCCGCACACACCACCCAAAATGCACAGCGCCTCCAACTCACTGGAAGCACGCGACGACAACTTTTTCAACAAAAATAATAATAATTAAATGGTAAATTATATTATCACCCTTGACAAACCCAACAATTACCCCCCAAAAAAATGAAAATACAAATATACCCTTGTTACGAAGGCTTAAGATTTTTAACTCTAAGGTTAAACTTGTAATTTTGTTGTATATCAAAATGTGAAATGCCCGAAAAAACCTTTGACTAGAGTTAAATGATTTTTTTTTTGTTTTTAAGGGTAGCAAATTCATTTTATTATGCATAAACATGATAAAAAGACAATAAAACCCCTGAACAATTATCAAATGACAAAATAATCAAAGTAAAATATCATTTTACTACTAAAAAGGCAACATTTTGAGAGTTTTTCAAGGGTAAATGTTTATAACACTATTACAATTCATAGTAAACAAAGGTATATCTACAGTTAAAACGCTATGTGGTTTAGCTTTTCTTTTAATATATATATATATATATATATATATATATATATATATATTGTAAAAAAAATTAATTTTTTATTGAAAGTTAATTTTTTTTTATTAGGAGAACTTAACATAAAAACAAAAAATAGTTTGAATGTAAAATTGACAGTATCTCAACTCGGGGATGTATTTGAGGATAATAGCATTGGCATATGATGGACTATTGACCAGAGTCATGATATTGTTGAGCAGAAAAATGACATCAAGGCAACTGGGTTCTTCAAGTTTGAGGCTGGTATCCTTTGGTTGAAATCTGTCAACGATATTTCATAATATACAGTATATCCTCGCCTGTTTATCACTTAAATAATATTTTTATTTGATTCCAACTTACATTTGTATTTTAAATAATATCTTGATTATATAATATCTTAATTAATTAATATTTTTTTTATTCAAGTGATTTTAATTTATAGAGGTTTAACTTATGCATAACTTAATTTGTTTTTGTTGAAGAAGTTGTACGTTCATATACTTACACACACATACTAGGCACATGATCGTGTTCCGTTGTGAGTCCATATTTGTTTTATAAAAAATAATATTTAGGTAATGTAAACACATTTTAAAAAAATAAAACCAATTAATGATTCAATATAAACTTGATTTGTAAGGTGAGATTAAAAACTAATAAAAAATTTATAAGAGAGTTAAGGGGCAAAAAATAAATTCAAATAATGAAGATCAAATAAAAAAATACAAAAAATAAAATTGAAGTACTTAATCGAAAAAAATCAACACTTATGCAAAAGGGGCAAGGGATGAAAAAAGGACATAAGTTTTTGTTTGGACGGTTAAATTAAAGAAAAAAATAACTCCACCAAAAAAGAAAAAAGTTAAGGACCAAATTGAAAATAATAACACAAAATAAACTTAGATTGAATGGTGAAATTAAAAGAAAAAAACTTATATAAAAGGTTCAAGTAAAAAAATTAAAAGAATAAAGATCAAATTGAAAAGCATAACATATTACAAATTGGAATTGAAGGACTACATTAAAAGGAAATAAAACTCTTATTAAAGACATAGACAATAATAAGAAATTAAAAGAAGAAGAACCAAATCACAAATACCAAAAAATAAAGAAGACCAATCAATAATTTTGTGGGGAGGACGGAGAAAAGAAGAGAGAGAGAGAAAAAAAAAAAAGGCATGTTGATGACATGCGCCTCACCAATTAAAAGAGGGCATGACACAAATCTAGCTACAAAGTGGTTGGTCAAGTTTAACCCTGGGAAGGCGTTGCATGTGCCGCCCAAAGTGCGCAGACACCTTCCACAAGCTTATACATACAACGTCCGTGCCAATAGTTTTTTGAAATTTAATATTATTTATTCTATTAAAATACAATAATGCCCTTAAAGGGCATTTTAGTAATCTAATTGTGATATAAAATAGAAAAAACCAATAATACCCTTAGAGTAAAGGCATATAATTTTTATTTTTTATTTTTTTTTAATCTCCAACGGCAAATTTAGTATTCTCATTGTTCATATAAAATAAGACGACCCTAACCTTTCTAACTAAGGCCATTTGTTAATTAAACAGGGGTCAATTTAATAATTTCACTGTTGTAGTCCAGTGAAATATCTATAAATATCTACAAGCTAAATTAAAAACACTGTTAAACCGCTTCCTTTTTAGTATATTTGTTATATATCTTGCGACCAAATTTCAAAAGAAACTAATGGACCAACACCAAGCAGGCAAGTCATTTAACAAATAAACAAAGCAGATGACTGTTTTTTTTACATATAAAAAGGGCTTTATGATTAAAATGCGGAAAACTTCAAGAAATTTTTGTTTTCTTTCTTTATTTTCTAACTTCAAACCCTGAAATTACTATTCATTATTTTTTTTCAATGCAATAAATTGAAACGGTTGCTTTTATTCAAACGGTTGTTTTTTAAAGTATTTTGCTCAGAAATGTATTAAAATAATATTTTTTTTTAAAAAAATTATTTATGATATAAACATATCAAAACAATCCGAAAACTAGGGGTGAGCAAAAAAACCGGAAAACCGAGAAAACCGAGAAAACCAGAAAAAAAATAACCGAAAAAACCGAACCGTAAAAAAAAACCGATTAGAAAATCACAAAATATCTCCGGTTCGGTTCGGTTTCGGTTTTTAAAATCTAAAACCGATTGAACCGAACCGAACCGGCCCGGTTCAACTAAGCTGGCTCTTGAAAAAAAAAGAGAGTATAAATAGCATATTTTCTAACCCTAACCTAAACTTAAATCACTATTCTCACTTTCTCAGCCGCCGCCTCTCCCTTCTCTCTGCCTCTCATCTCTCAAAAGTTTTGGCATTGTCTTCTTCTCCATGCTCTCTGCTTCTCATCTCTCATCTCTCAAATCTGTCTCCTTCTCCTCCATGTTCTCTGTCTCTCATCTCTCATCTCAGACGGCGCGGGAATATGCAAAGAAAGGTTTAAGATTCCAGTCTTGAGGCTATGCTATTACAAATTTTTGTAAGTAGTGTTTGAAATCGCTTCTTGAGGCTATCCTAGGCTTTCATATAGTTCCAACGATTCCTACTTCTAACCACTCTTATTTCACACTTTTCAGGAAATTCCAAAACCCAGGAAGAAAGGACACTAAATCAAGATCTATTCTAATTGAAGGGGTGTAACGGCAGCCTAAGCTCATTGAGGTTGAAGAACAGGAAAGAACGGACTAGCTAACCTAACTGCAAAGAAAGCAGTCACAGCCAGGGATATCTTTTTTGTTTTGTTTTGTGTATTTTTTTGTTGGGTTTAACTTCTGGGCAAGGATCTATCAAAACAAAAATTAAAGTTGATTTTCTGGAAAATGGAAGCAAGTACAAAACAGAAGTGTTGAAAAATGTTGTTGATAAAAAGCCCAGAAAAAACTCAACCGGAGTAATTTCGGTTTGAACCGGTTTGGAAGGGAAAAAACCTGAACCGAACCGAACCGAAATTAATCGGTTTGAACCGGTTTTCGGTTCGGTTCGGTTCCAAAACTAAAAAAAAATAAAATCGGTTTGGTTGTTTATTTTGGTCCAAAACCGGACCGAACCGAAAATGCTCAGCCCTACCGAAAACATAAAAAAATTAATTTTAAAAAAAAAAAATTCAAAATTTGCCCAACCCCATTTCAAATGCAATACCAACACATGAGTTAATCTTAATTGACATGAAGTAGAAAGCATGCCATGAATCACACTCACCGACGACTACTAAAATGAAAGCATGCCATGAATCACACTCACCGACGACTACTAAAATTATTATTATTATCATTATTATCATTATCACTATCACTATCACTATCATTACGGTTACTACTAGCTCCATCATTAATGCATCCTAGTAAATAATAAAGGAATACTATGGCATTAATGCTATTTATCTTCTTAACATATACCTGTGGAACCGGATAAATTGGTCAATTAGTATATAAAATGCAAATAAATAGCAAAATGATATAGAAACAAAACATTTTGGTGAAATAATACATTTTTGGATGTCGGAGTTAAAAACCATGATAAAATTTTAATTGATATCGCAATTCACAACCGCGACATCTATTTAAATTCAGGATTAATCGATCGACTAGTTCATAAAAAAAATCACAAAACTGCCGAAACTAGAGCCTCGATGCAAGATTTTTAAAATCTAAAAATTTGATGATCGGAGTAGTGATTCCATATCTACTATAAGGGAAACAACATTTGAAAACTTTTGTAAAAATTTAAGCATGATCCAAATATCGGATAAAAAATTATAGTTTTTTTTAGCCATCATTCTGGTTTGGTGTGACCAGACCTTCTCCTAAACCCAAACTTGTCTCATTGTTCCATGAATGCATATGCTAGACCATTCATGTAATTTGTCTGGGGCATATCATCATTTAGTCATGACAGACTCACACCTGACTGCTCAGAATCACCTGTGAGAACTATCATTTGAACAATAATCTTTTAAGATTTTAATTGGAGTTTGTTTTTTAGTCTACAAATTGAAAAAAAAAACCATATATTTTTACTTATAAAACATTTTGAAAGAAAAAATTCATAAAATTATGATTTTTGTGTGAAATGATCGACCGATTATATAATTATATTTAATAGGCCGACTAATTGGTAGTTGTCGTCCTTTATAAGCGCGACATGTTTAAATTTTGTTATCCTGAAACTCAATAACTATCTTATTGCATTTAGAAATAGCGACATTTAATAAATATTGCATTTTAAAAGCATATAAAATAAAAGTGTGCTATTTAACTGATTGTTTTAAAATGGTATTATTTTACCAAGACTTTTGATTTAATGTACCAATTTTAAAATAAAATCATGTTGAACCCAAATACAATGATATCTCGCAAAATATTTGTATGGTGTAGAATAATCAAAGGACACTAATAATGTTAGCAATTACATCAGCAAGTTTTGTTGGTCCACTACTTTAACATGTAAAGCAAAGGTTACGTTAGTTAATAAACCATGATAAAAGAAATTATACAGAAAAAACTAAAATATATTTAGTTGAAAAGAAATAGATAATAGTATAAAATAAATAAAAATAATTTTAAAATAAATTTTTATATTTTTAAAATATAAATTATCAAAAAAAATATTGTGTTTGTTTTTTTATGTTTTGAATGAGTGAGGAAGTTTTTCCTTGAAGTAGCTGTAGATATTATTTAGGATTGTAACAACAATTATTTTTTAAAATGTTTTTTATTTGAAAATACATCAAAATAATAATTTTTTATTTTTAAAATTTTATTTTTAATATTAGTATATTAAAACAATCTAAAATTAAAAAAACCTTAAAAATTTTTAAAAATATCTTTTTTAAACATAAAAACAAACACGCATAACGTATAGCATAGGTAGAAAAGGTTGGCTGGGATTGATATGAATGTGTAAGCATTCCATGATCACACAAGTTTCCTGGCAGTCGTAGGGGTGTGAGAAAGGACAACCTCACCCACTTCAACCACACATGCCAAGCCCAAAATAGGCCATGTGCATTTCTAGTATACTTAGATTAAAAGAAAAAATTGAAAGAAAAAAATTATATAAAAAAATCAAGTAAAAATAAATAATAAAAAAAGAATATAAATTAAATTAAAAAAAATAATATATTATGACTTAGAATTGAAGGACTACATTGAAAAGAAACAAAACTCTTATTAAAAAGTCAAAGATTAAAAAAAAAAAACCCAATCACAAATACCAAAAAACAAGGAAGACCGAATTTTGGGGGGGGATGAGAGAGAGAAAAAAAAGACAAGCTCGTCGGTAACAAACCACCCATCTATTGATAACATGCGCCTCACCACCTGAAAGAAGGTTCGACAACATATCTAATTACACGGTGGTTGGTCAGAAAAATAAATAAAAATAAATTTGAAATAAATTTTTATATTTTTAAAATATAAATTATCAAAGAAAAATGCACTGTGTTTGTTTTTTATGTTTTGAACAGTGAAGAAACTCTTTAGAAATAGTTGGAGATAATATTTAGGATGATTGTGTTTTAAAAGTATTTTTATTTTAAAATATATCAAAATAATATTTTTTATTTTAAAATATATTAAAATAATATTTTTTATATTAGTATATTAAAATGATGTAAAATTATAAAAAAATAACCTAATGTTTTGAAAAATATCTTTTTTAAAACATAAAAACAAGGACAATGATAGCATAGATAAAATAAAAAGTTGATATGAATTTGCAGGCATTCCATGACCACACAAGTTTCCTGGCGGTCGTGGGGGTGTGAGAAACGACAGCCTCACCAAAATAGACTCTGTCCATTTCTACTATACTTTCCCACAAAACCAAAGCATCATATCATCACAGAACAATACAAAGATGTGTGGCCATTCCACTATACATCAAAAGTGTCCATCGCTTCATGTTTATTTTGGATTGACTGTTCCTAATTTTTTATTCCTTTTATTTTAATCCTGAAACCTTTTTCTTGTTGTGATTATATTTTTTTCACGCCAAATTAAAGAATAATTGTTGTGACAATTTTACTATACAGCACCATTTCACATTTACTTTGGATTAATTGTTCATAATTTTTATTTTTTTAATTCAATTTTTTTTTGCGCGATTATATTTTTTGAGTAAAGTTAAAAGATAATTGAATTTAATTTATTAACTAGTAACAAGATTGAAATGAGGATCAAAATGAAAAATATGATGATGGGTTTAAAGTTATCGCAAAAGATTAACTTTACAAATTATATCTATTTGGTTCCTCCATATTCTTGCAATTCAATTTTGGTACAAAGGGTCTCTTTTTGCAATTTTTTTAGTTTATGGTTTGAGAGAAAAAAAAGAGAGATTGTTGGATTCCAATGATAGAAAAAGAAAATGAGTATTGACACCAATTTTAGCCATAAAAATAATCGATTTAGTATCAATGAGTTTTATTTGGTGAAAGAAGTTTCACTTATATGTTTTTTCACCTTGAAATTGTCTAGATAACCATATCTAAGCTAGAAAAGATTTTTGATTTCAAGTTTGTGTAATTTTTTTGTGTTTTTTTTTTTAATGCTACTCATGGGGTTGTCAAGATGTTTATGCTATTTTCTTAGTGTTTTGGATTAAAAAATGGGTTAAAAACAAGTTTTTAAGTAAAAAACGTTGATTTTTTTCAAGCATCATGAGAAAAACCAAATGAAGTGTCGTCTTGATTTTTTTTTCTAAGAAGTTTTTTTTTTCTAAAAATTATTTTATATGTGTTTAATTTTTGAAGATATTATTGTAATT
>Ga0307515_10007925_pt1 | contig 20857 bp, 10 predicted proteins | sample 17_EM_MG_FD_194513 | JGI IMG/M metagenome (GOLD analysis project Ga0307515, IMG submission 194513) | Populus trichocarpa ectomycorrhiza microbial communities from riparian zone in the Pacific Northwest, United States - 17_EM | ecosystem: Host-associated > Plants > Roots > Unclassified | place...
TTGTCAAGGTTAGAGGATCCACTAATGGTATTTGAAACAAGTATAGTATAAACTCTTTTTATTACTCAACTGGAAACCACACACAAAGGAGGTTCCAATCGGATTATAAATTGTTAACATGATTACATTAGTTATCTTATTCGAATAATGCTAATACTTGTAAATGTTGTCAGGCATTCATGATTATAACTTATGTTAACAACAAATCAAGTTCCTTTCATAGCACAGGTGTCGGTTATACCATACGGTTGGGATATGAAAGTGCCAAGTATTTGTTGTACCAAGGGTTATACAACATAAATCTAGATTAACCATTTAACAATCAAAGTATTAAAAGTGAACAAGATAACAAATATAAAATATGTTAGTATCAAACATTAAGGTCCATGTTGAGTTTATATTATACTTATTCTTACACCATTAGTGTAACCTTTTCACCTTGACATAATAAACTTAGCTAAACATAATGAAAGAGAGAAATATAAATAAACAAGGAAAGGAAATGAAAAGCATAAGCAAGAGATTAATATAAGCAAAACTTAAGCATTACAAAATATAAAGAGAGAGCAAGAGCATGATCTTGATCTAAACACCAAGATGCCTAAATACATGGTAAATGCCTCCTTTTATAGGCCAAAATTTGAAATTATTGAGTTGTTGACTAATTGTTGAGTGGGTGGCCACATCTTGACTTGGTGACAATCCTTATCTTATTGTCTGCCAAAAAAATCATTGGTAACGTCATAATTTGAACAGACTTAAATCATGAAAGTTCTAGTAAATTATCTCAGCTTTCCAGGACAAAAATTTGAGGTCATTTGGACTTCTAGAACTCGAGATATGGGCTGAACATTGAACAGTGTCTGGGCTGCAGGACAGATTCAGACTTCTCCGTTGTTGCTACAATTTGGACTTGAAAACGACCTTTTTAAATCTTGGACTCCACATGAAAGTTTTAGGCCTATGTCTTAGCTTTCCATTCCATATAAGGCAGACCTAAATCCAAGATCTACAGCTCCAGATATGACCCGATGACTGAACAGTGTTCCAGTTTGGACTGAACCAACATCTCTTTTCTAAGTTTGGCCCTCTCTTTGTCCTTTCAATTTCCGTACTTAAACTCATCAATCAATCCTTTCATTTATGTGATAGGCCTACATTTAATATGAACATTTACCATAAATTAAAGGCATTTTATGGTATTAGACTTGTTATTGTAAAACATGCTTTAGTTAAGGAGTTATTGATACTTCAAGTGCAAAATGATGATATAAAACCTTGATAAAAATGCACTTTTAAGTACTAATCAATTTGTTTTCTGGGTTGTAGCTTTCACGGCGCATGCGACCTTTTTAGGTGCCATCGTGCAACCTTTTACAGTGGTCTTAAAATCGTCACAATGAGCTTTTTCTTGTTGTGGGAGATGTCCACAATGGATCGATGATGAGTCTCTAACGAGCTTTTCTTTATTCTTCTCCCGAATATAATATTGACAACTCATTTTTTATAGTTAATTATTACTAAAGAATTTTTGTTCGCTTTATTTACTATCAATGACTTTTGTTAATCATATTATTAAATTAACCAGGTTTATTAAACTCAATCAAGTCAATGAGTTTTTGTTAATCATATTATTAAATTAACCAAGTTTATTAAACTCAATCAAGTCAATAACTTGAGTCTTAAATTTTTCTTGCGTATTTAAAAACACTGGTGTCGCTTAAACACCTTTGTTTTTACATGAGGAAATATTTCACCCTGCTCTCGGTGTAATATAAGCCACTTGTCTAGTTATATACTAAAAGATCTTGGTGTTTTACTTTAACTTTGTTATTTTACATCAAGACAAACAAATATGGATTGCACTATTCTTTACAGTGTTATCCACATTGTTTCCTAGAACTTCAATGTGCTCAAAATTTTATATTTTTAAATGTTTGGTTTTTGTAGTTTTAAGTTTTTATGTTTCGGATCTCAAACTTTGTTTTCTCATGTTCCAATCCCTAAATTTTGAGAAGAGAGAGAAATGTTTTGGCCAACCACATTTTAGTCACGAATAGCTAAACTTGGTATCAATAGATTAATTTTGGAGAGCAGATAGTTTAATAAAGGTGAGTTTTCTCTTTAACCATGTTGAGAAAAAAATAGATTGGAACTTGTAATTTTTTTTTATTTGATATTTTTGGATTAATTAGATGCTGTTTTGGTGGTTGAAAATAGATTTATTGAGATTTCTAAGATATTTTTATGTGAAAACAAGTTAAAATTTAGATTTTGAAAATTATAAACTCATATTCTCATTTTTCAATTATAGAAGAGGACTACAAAAATATTCCCTAGAACAATGTGTTGTCTTCCTAAACTGATGATGTGTTAGCTATTTTATTTGAAGGCTATTTTATTTGAAAAAAAAATTAAGCAAATGGTGTGTCATCAACTCATTTTTCTAAATAAAACAAAGTGCGTGACCTTTGGAGTCCTATGAAGTCCAGATGCGCATGAGCTTGATTCCATTTATTTATCATTTTTTTAAAAAAAGTTAATTATTTTTTAAATTTCAGAATAAAATTCTCTTTAAATAAAACTATTAAAAAAATATTTAAAAATTTATTTGATTATGCCATAATTTTAAATTATATACATACATGAACTTAATATGCATAATTTTCTTATAATATATTCTTATGAATATTTAATGAGAACTTATAATAACAAATATATATATATATATATATATATATATATATATATATATATATATATTTGTTATTATAAGTTTTTATATAACTTTGTCAAAATAATTATTCTTTTATTTTTCATGAAAGTTATTGAGACATGAGTTTTTGTTTTTAATTGAAATTTTGTTTTTGTATTATGATAATTTTTTATTTAAAAACCTTTATTTCTAATAAAAAAATATGAATAAAAAAATATTTTTGACTTCAAAAATATTTTTTAAAAAAAAACTTAAATCATTGGAAGTATTTCAAATGTATATTTTAACTATCAGAAAATTAAGTAAAAAGATAGTTAGAAGGTGGCCTCGTGATATCATACAAGAAGAAGCTAATAATAAGTAAATGTACTTAACTATTTGTAGTCGTTTATATATTCATGAAAGGAAAAAAAAAATATAATGCTCTCAGGTTTCAAGTTTCTATTATCAAAGGCGGGAAAAATAACAGTCCTATCTTCAAAAAAAACATAATTTGTTTGAGATTGCAGTGACGGTTTAAAATATTTTTTGTTTAGAATTATATTAAAATAAAAAAAATTTATTTTTTAAAAATTATTTTTAATATCAGCACATCAAAACAATGAAAACATAAAAAAAAATTTATTTTAAATAAAAAAATTCAAAATTTTTAAAATGCAATTTTTACCGCGTTCTCAAACACACCTGTATACATGAAACAGTTGGGCTGCACTATGACAAGCTTCAACTGTATGCCAATCTTCAACAGATTCATTAATTTTTTTTGGCTTAAATCTCAATTTGTTGCTGGTATACAGTTGGTATCTTGCGGGTGGGAGTTATTTAGACTGGCAAATTCAGAATTTCCAGTTTGGTCTCCTTTCAAAAGGATTAGGACTGTCTTCGAAATGCATAATTTAAATTTGTCTGTTTTGATCTTCTGTTCTCGTTTTTTTTTTTGGGGTGCTATCAAATTTTCTTAATAATAATACAAGGGTAATTTACTGAATTGAAGAATGGATTCAACGTGAGCTAAACCCAAAAAAAAAATTTATGTAGAATAGAATTGCATTGCCTAGATCTGTACGAAGTCTTACCATGAAACCAATGTTTGGAAGTAGCTTAGGTCAGCATTGCTTGTTCATTAGCTGTCTTTTGTTGTGATTGGTAGTAGCAACTTGATGTTCTTATATAAAAATTAGAGCAAAAATGAATGATTTGCCAAAAAAATGTAACTTTCGGACTGTTGAATTGATACTGCATTGCACTTGCAAAGAAGTCAAATATCACAACTGTGATAGGTTGTGGTTTTTCTTGATGCTATTGAATTTTTCATATCTGTGACTTGGAACATCCTCCCAAATGTAAGCAAGTAGCATGATTCTAATCTGTGAGTATTTTCTTATTAAATTTGTTTTTATTATGACATTCATTTGAGCTCCATATACAAGCAAGTATAATTCTTAATGTTGTAGGTATGCCATTCTTTTTCAGTGTTATATTTGAGGTGCTGGATTATGCAATGCATTTGATTAGAAAGTTATATAATATTTTAGTAATCTGAAAGAGTATATTTAGTATTCTGTACTTAGAAACTTAAAGGATAGTTTGTAAGAAACACGGCTTTGTTTCTTTTGCATCTCTAATTAATGGCATGTATAAGTTAGGAGTTCTGATTTCCTCATGCTCTTTAGTGTCAGCTGGTCTAATGCTGTTTCCTTCTGCAGAGAACTGAAACATCATTGAACAAGAGTTGCAAGCAGCTCGATGGATGCTGAGAAAAAGTATAGAGTTTGGAAACTGGAGATATTAGATAAAAGCAAACGTTTCGTAGAGCTATTGCAACAATTAAGTGTTTGTGATCCTGTCTCGGACAAGGAGTTTGAAGAACTTTTTCAAGAGATTAGCTCATATGGTGATGACCATCTTATTTGTGTAATCGAAGATGATCGTTCTGGGAAGATTATTGCGTCTGGGAGTGTCTTTATTGAAAAAAAGTTCTAAGGAATTGTGGTAAAGTTGGACACATTGAAGATGTTGTGGTTGATTCTGCTGCTTGAGGGATGCAATTAGGAAAGAAAGTTATTGAGTTTCTTACAGATCATGCTTATTCAATGGGTTTTTATAAGGTGATTCTTGATTGCAGTCTCGATAACAAAGCATTTTACGAGAAATGTGGTTTCAAGCAGAAAGAAGTTCAAATGGTGAAGTTTCATTTAAGAAATACAATTCTTTCCTCTTTCTTATCAATATATGTTGACCTCCTTTTTCACAAGGAAAACAAAAAAACCTACCCTCTTCCTTGCCATGCAGCCAGCAGACTGGAAATAAAATAGCATACAGAAACATGGAAGGAATTCATTTCACAGAGATACAAGGTATATCTATACGCACCTGATGTAGAGACAACAGGCCACCTCCTGCAATTTGTAACACAATGATGCAAGCATTGTCCGGATAAATTTAGGAACCGAAGTGGTTGCTGCATCCATTTACAAATTTCATTACTTCATGAGCACCAACAACACCAGCTGTAGGAATAACATCTACGGAAGCTGCAAATGCAGCCATAATTGGCAGATGACACTGCTTCAACATTGACAACAACAATAAGAACGGTGTGATTACCAGATAAAGAATGAAGACAGCAACTTAAGCTTGGAGAGCTTCAGTGATTCTCTTTCCCATCCCCTGTAAACTTGAGCTGATAAAGAAATCCAAATCCTCTACCTTCCAGCCTTTAGTTGGCACTAAGTTATAATTCCATTCGGTTTTGCAACCATGTTCCTTCGGTAACACTTTTATTGTTGACCCGTATGAGTTCAACCCAACTTTTCCATCTATGATGGTATGGCTAAATGCCATTTTGCTTGAATCAATGGTTAGTAGTTTCTCTTTAACCCAGTTTACATTGCCATCATCATCAACTGGAGTTTTAAAGGCAAAGCAGTAATGCACACACCCAGGCTGTCCAGGGATGCCGTCGATGTGATTATATTGTCAGTTTAATATGTCACTTATTTATTTTTAATATGTGATATTATTATATTTATATAAATTCATATTTATTATTAATAAAGAGTTATTTATCTTTAATATTCATATAATATTATATTAATGAATCTAATATTTGATTTATGAAATTAGAGTAAAGATAAAGTTCATGGGATAAAAATGTTTTATAAAGAAAATTATAGAGTTGTTATAATTATAAAATTCTTATTGCATCAAAACATTGTTCTTAAAATGTTTCAGGTCAATACTCTTTTAAATACTGGATATTTATTAGAACCATAGAGACTGATTTATATTATGTTCTTTTCTTTATGAAATGAAACAATTGTTCTCATAAGCTGAGGTATAAGAGATACCTGAATTAATATGTAGGTGATTGTCATAAGACATGTACACTGAACTGACCCGCATAATTAACATCTTGAGATGCTGATTATACACTCATCATTCATGAAAAATCATAGATATTTTTTACATCACGAGCAGGTTACTTGAACAGAGACCTCAGGTAAGTTACCCTATCATAAACCACGGGTAGATCACTCGAAAACACAAACCTCATTCACGAAAAATCCTAGATATTTTTCACACAACGAGCAGGTTACTCGATCACAAATTATAGGCAGGTCACTCGAATAGAGACCACGAGTAGGTTATCCGATCACGAACCACAAGCAAGTCACCTGAGCATTGGCCATTCATGAAAAATCATAGATATTTTTCACAAAAAAGTTGACGCTCAAATACCCAACACCATTTTGGATCCACCAAAATTGTTTTATAAAAAATACTTATTTTTATTCAAAAATTTAAAATCCAAAAATATTTTTGAAATATGAGGAGATAAGCCTTTGAGCTGCAACATACCAAAATGCCAGAAGAATAGTCAGATTAGGATATTTTGATAAAATTGGATGAAGAAAGACTTAATAGAATGAAAATTGAGGTTAAAATCCAAACTTGACCAAAATTAAAAGAATTAATCAGGTTTAAAGAATTAACAAAACTTTAACATGTTTAATTAACTTATTTAAGGACTAACTTGAAGAAAAGTCAAGTTTAAAAGTTAAATGGGCAAAAATCAGAAGAATAAATTAAGTTTAATAACTTAATTAAACTTCTAATAAAATTATGGATTTAGCAAGGATTTAATTGAAGGAAAATTTAGTTAGAAAGACCTAATTCAGATCAATTCATAATAATTGGAAGATTAGGGACACATTTGAAATTTAAAAGGCTAAATTGGTGCAATCCATGATTCAATTGAAAGAAATTTGAAAATTGAAGGCTAATTAAGGGTCAAATTGAAGAATTTAAAAATCAATAACCAAAATGCAAAAGACGCATTAGTTCAAGGATTGAAATTAATCAAATCAGGGGCTAATTTGTTAGAAATTAAAAGTTTGATAGTTGATAGAGGTCAAATTGCATAATATGGAAACCAAGAACTAATTTGTAAAAGGCACTCAAATGAAATGATTTAAATCAAGGTTTCCAGGGGTGCAATTGCAAAAATTGATAAGTTCTAGGGTCAATTATATACTGAAATTGGAAATACAAGGATTAAATTGCAATTTCCCAAAATCCCAATTAAAACTATAATTTCTAGAGTTTAAACAGATTACGTGTCACTTGATTTTAATAAAGAATTGGAATGACAGGTTATTCCATCCCTGTTTGTCATCTTCTTTAGCAGACAAAAGTTGATCAAGATATCATTTTCAAGTGAATGAATGTGGCATCTCCGATCAATTTAAGAGCTTCAACCATTACCATCCGACTAAGAAACATCTCCTCTGCAAGGATTAGCTATTTCTATCACACATTTACATCCTACTCGAATGAATGCGGCATGTGCAGAGTGATTACTGGTTGGCAAGCCAAGAAAGGAGAGGTCTGTTTATTTGTCCAAAATTTTGTTTTCAGCCTATATATTGATTGAATTAGGGGCTGGGCAGATGTTGTGTTGACAGACATAAGAAGTAGGATTAAGAAAAAGAGAGGAGCAGCTCAACCTCTACATCTACCATTGAACATAGTCCAAGGAAAGCTTCGACATTTAGGAAGCAAAGAGTTGGAATGATATGCATATATTTGTTTGCTTGATTCTTTTGTCTATCCCTATTATTTGAATGGCATGCTTTTTTAAAATTATACACATCCAAGGAAGAACTTTTCATATTTTACTGTAGTTCCCTTGCAAGTATCAGAGCTATCATCAGCATGCACCTAGCATGTGATGGCTTTTAATCAATCTTAGAGTTCTAGGATTTAATCTTAGTAAATGGAATTTGGGGCCTTGAGGTTTATCTGGATGATTGAATGTCTTGCAATATTAAGGAGAATGTGAAAGTAGAATAGTTTTTTTTTTCCCTGTTGGACTTGTGGTGGCTATATGAAACACATTTGCTAGACTTAATATATGTATTATTATTGATTGATCAAATAAATTAAGTATTCAATTGTTTCTCTTGCATTTCTTTCCTTCATCACCTGATTCTCTGTATTCTGTAGTTGCTGTAATTGGTAAGATTAGTACGGCCTCTTGGGGTGTTCATCAACCTGGCCAATGTGCTTAACCTGCTTACCTGTCTCAATCTGCTCATATGCTTAGGAGGGGATTGTGTTAGGCAGTTAGTGAGTTTAGAATTAAAACATTCTTAGATAATGAACTGACCCTTGCTTTACAAGTGCAGTGTCATTTAATAATTCTCTCTTCTTTTTTTTTGGCTTGTTCTGTTTTTCAAATTGCATGGCCCACCTAACCAACTCAATATGCAGAAGGTGTATAAATCCTTTCAAATTTGAACAGACTTGACCCAGCCCCACCCTACAGGTTGTGGGATTTGTATGGGTCATTTATTTCCAAGTAAACACACCTGTTCCAATCTGACCTGTGACACCTATCTCATTTGAATTCCCAGCCTTAATACCTCACCCTTCCCCTTCAATGGCAACAAAAATCTCCCTCATTCACCATTGCGTAACTTGCTACTAATATCATAGCACTGTGCATGATTGTTTCATAGATCATACACATTTTGATGCCTTGTTACAGGCAAACATTGAACCGATCATGAGAAACAGGGAATTGACAGAGACAAGGATGGTGCAGGTAAACTGGTTAGCTCTTCCTTGTTTCCATCTTTTCTTATTTATTGTTCTTATTATATTATGCAAATGTTATTTTATCATGAGATTCTGGATCATTGACATGCTTCTTTATTAGGCCCTAAGAGAGGAGCTGGCCTCTGCAGAACAACAGAGCGGAAGAAGAACGTACAGCTCATTATGCGACCAAAATGGTTTGTGCTAAGACCAATTCTACCATTTAAACAGTCATGTGTTCCTTGCTTGCACTATGATAACTTCTGTTTGGTAAAATAGGCAGCTATGGAAAGGGAAGTAGAACTGGAACATAGAGCAGTTGAGGCATCCACTGTCCTTGCTAGGATGCAGGTAATGTATGGGCATGCCCTGTATGTTATTTCCTGCAAAAGTAATCTGTTATTTTTGTTTAAAATTATTACATCATGAAGAACAACACATCACGTTCAAGACATGCTGGATGCTGGTGGTATCTTGCAGTGTTCATGAATTTGAGCCTCTTCATTTTCTGTCGTTGGTTCAACATGTCTCTAATAATATAACAATGGATTCTGCTATTCAGTAAAAAAAAATAAAACCACAAACAGTATAAGGATGGGTATTTCATAGGCTAGGAATTCAATGTCTTAATGTTTTTAATGTTGTTATGGTGAAATTGGTGTGCACCTGTTTTTTCACGTTAATATCAATATTTTTTATTGAATGTCATTGTTTCTTCCCTATTAGAGAATTGCAGATGAGAGGACAAAAAAAGGCAGCAGAACTTTAGCAGAAGGTGGCACTGCTCGAGGTACTGAGAAGCAATGTTAACTTTCTTTTGGTGATTTTTTTTTGTTTTTTCATTTATTCTCAAAATGCAATCGAAAGTCACTAATACTTAGCACTTCAGGTTGAATGTGCATCTCTAAATCAAGAGCTGCAAGATATGGAAGCACTTGCTCTGCGTGGACAAAAAAAATCCCCAGAAGAGGCAAATCAAATGATTCAGGTACCATTGCAAGGCTGTATGGTTCATTTTGTATCTCATTTATTTTAGGTATGCTTTATGCATTGTGTGATAGGCATACTTGTAATGAAAATTTATTTTGGATCAGTAAAATTTTAGTAGAAAGGAAGAATGAAATACCTAAAATATTAATCTGTCGAATATTTATACAATCATTCACAATAATGTGCTAAGGTATGTAAGAGAAAATGTAGTTTCTTTAATCTTATAGTTGTTCGTTGGTATCATAGGGTTAAACTATTAAACTACCATGAACTTTTATAAAATTTTCTATTTTCATTCATGAACACCCCTCTTATGTCAAATTCTATCCTTTTCTTCTTCATTTGCTTTTTTATGTTGTCTGCAGTGCTACTCTGCCTGAAATGCTACTAGCTAATAACATCATGGTTTCTTTTTGGTTTTTCTTTTATCTGACAATAACATCATTATCTATGAGGGTATTTACTCTGGAATAGTGAAAGGGTGGGAGGAGAGATGTTAAACGATGTGTCATATAAAAAAATGGTATAATTAATTAATTAATTATTCCATTTAACCAGAATCTACCAATATCAACTGATCCTTGACTTGCATAATTTTTATGCACTATATACACTTCTATGGTTGGCGGCTGTTACCTATAAGAGTTGTATGTCCTACAAATAAAGCATTTCTTATCCTTCTGCTTGCTTGAAGGGAAAATTTTTAACACAGCAGTGGCAATTTGTGTAACACTTTGTCTTCCAGCTCATTGTCCATTTAATGACGGCCTGTTTAACTGTTAAGATCCAGGCCTGGCAAGAAGAAGTGGAACGTTCTCGCCAAGGTCAGAGAGATGCAGAGAGCAAGCTCTCCTATTTTGAGGCAAGTTTTATTTGATTACTGCTGCCTTTATTTAATAAGAAATTACTGTCGAGATTATATGCTGATCTCTGGAGATTTTGATGAATGAGTTATTATTATTATACCATAAACTATGTTGAAAATTTGCAGGGTAATTTAAGCAGTTTTGCAATGAGTTATCTATTTGTTTGACTGCAGACTGAAGTGCAGAAAATGAGAGTTGAAATGGCCGCCATGAAGAGGGATGCTGAGCATTATTCACGTCAGGTATCGTATGCAACACGATCTCAAGTTTTATGAAGTGGGAATGTTTCTGTGTCTGAAGAAAATTTTACTGCTCATATGGTGTCAAGTTTTTCACTTCATCCTTACATGACAAATGATTAGTTTATTATGACATAAGTGTATCCCGCGACCTTGGATTGGTTTGCATCATCAATCCAGGGATGATAACTTTTCAGTGTGGCATTTACTCAGGCATCACCTTATATAGCTGCCTTTCACAGGAACATATGGAGCTAGAGAAGCGCTACCGTGAACTAACTGACCTATTGGTAATGCAGATGCCATATAATCCTTTTACCCAATTTTACTACTATTTAATATTTATGCTGTGGTTTCCTGTGTCTGTATCTATTTATGATTCAGTACTACAAGCAAACTCAGTTAGAAGCCATGGCTAGTGAAAAAGCAGCTGCAGAGTTTCAGTTGGAGAAGAAAGTAAAACGTCTTCAAGAAGCACAGGTATGTCTTTTGTACTTACTGCTGGCCGATTAATAGTAATTATTTACACTCTTAGGTCACTTTTCTTATAGCTTACAGCTCCAGCAATCTTTGTTTTGCACATTGAACAGGTTGAGACAGAAAGAAGTAGAGTTTCCCGCCACACATCTTCATCTTGGGAAGAAGACACTGAAATGAAGGAACTAGAGTATGCTACTTGGTTTCTGATTATATAGACATTATTGCATGCTTCTTCTAATCCTTTTGGCATTTAATCGAGCACATTTAGATATATCATGTTACTTAGTTTTTATGAGCTTAGACTTCAATTGAGCTTTTCTTTTGTAGAAAAAGCTCCATTTTACAGTCATAGGATGTCAGTTACATTTGATAAATGATCATCTCAATACTGCACTGAAGCTTTTTGATGCTGCAGCGATGGAATTACTGCAGCTCTGTTAATTTTTTAGAAGAATTCTTTAAAAGTCTAAATGGGCCAAGCATAGTTGATGACACATTAGGTTGATTTAATAAGGAATGCGCTCAGGGAAAAAAAAAACTATGTGCATGTTAAATAACAATATTTGGTCATTTGGTGGATGCTACTCAAAGGTTTGCTCAACGATGCCAGTGCTATATTTTGTCGAGTGCAGTAGAGTAGCTTCAAAAATGAGCTAGCTAAAGGTCTTTATCAGATAAAATGAATTGATGTACAAAGTAGCCTGTACGAACTTTCAATTGCCCTCTTGTTTCAGATCCTATTGATCTCACCTTTCTATTAGTTTCAAAACTATCTCACCATATAATTCACTAGCCAACCAAAATTGACTCCTTGTTTGAAGGTCTCGCATTTAAATGGTCTGTTTGGCCCTACTGTGTTTAAAAGCTAAGTAGCTTCTGGCCCAGTTTTTGAGAAAATAGGTGTTTTTTTTATAGCAGTTTGCTTTTCTAAAACAGGAAAAGAGGAGGCATTTTTGGCTCTCTCCCCCAATGTTTATTTCACAACCAGTTCAAATCTATCTTTTGCTTTTGCTTTTAAGCATACGAAATACACCCCAAGGGATAATTATTACAAAGAATGATTCTTCAAATCGTTAAAGATTAGATTTCAAGTGTACACTAGATACATCAGGGTGGAAGATAGATTTCACAGCAGTCTAATGAGAAAATGAGACCTTTTATCTATCGCTTTCTAGGAATGAGCTTCCAGACTGTTTTAATGTATCAGGGTGGAAGATATGATAAAAAAAAAAAAAAAATTAATCGAGTTGATGGACATCCTGAATTCATTTTAGGAGTCAGCTTGAGAGCAATAAAGTGCCTGTGATGGAACTAGTGATTCGTTGACATAATGGAAAGTTCTTTAAAAAAACTCCTGTCCCCATTTTTTGTAATTAGGAAGTTGGAATATTGATAGAAGATTCGATCTAGAAACAATTTAGAGGTGCTGTTGGGCTTGTTGATTCATGCATTTCCAACTCTACAATGGCTTGGGATGAGTTTAGTAAATTCTTCAAATATCAATGCTCAGTTGTATTAGCAGATTTACCCCTGTTTTCTATTCCTGCATCAGCCTTCAGTTTCTGGTTTCTATATTGCTCCTTCTGATGCTTTATAAAGTTCATGTCTTGTGGTTCTGAATTGGAATGCCAAGAAGAAATTGATCAATTGAGCATGGAAGACAAATTAATATGAATATCACCACTCATTTGTCTCGCGTATTCGGTTCCAATAGATATATGTGCTATTTTCTTTTACTTTGATGTTGCATCTTCATTCAAATTGAAGTCAATGGCTATTCTTTTCTCATTCAAAGTTACAATTGCAGGCCTCTTCCCTTGCATCACCGTCACATGGTTGGGGCAAGTGTACAGGTAAACTCTGCACTTGTAGTTTAGTAACCTGCTTTCAGTACCTCTGTTGGTTTGATGGCATGCCTCAACCCGATCATGCAGTTGCAAAAGGCAGCAAAACTAATTGATTCAGGAGCGGCTGCTCGAGCCACTAGATTTTTATGGCGGTATCGAACTGCTAGACTTAGTTTGCTTTTCTATCCGGTAAGAAGAGTTTATCTTGTGTATAAAATGTTTAATTAAAGATTCGAATTATGTGGGAGAATCTAAGATTCTTTGTTCACTATGAAAATCATTTTCAGGTATTTGTGCATCTTTTCTTGATGTATTTGTTGCATATTTGATTGTGTGAACAGTTTTATATTATTAAGACACTCTGCCTTGTGTACACATGTCATTCATTTGCCTACTAAACTCTCATATTGCCTTCATGAGGGTAAATACTAAAACAACAAGAGATCTTTTTTAGATACCAAGTAGTAAACAAACCTTTTGTCTCACATAAAAGAACTAGAACCTACCTTTAAGGTGTATGTTCTATAATATCTGTTTTGTATCAAGCTTGAGCTTAACTGTAAAACATCTTAAATTATAGGATTTGTGAATGATAAAATTGACATCACTGCTAAATTTACCACTATAGATATGGGCAACATTTTGAATTATTACAACTGTTAGAAGAATAATGCCCTAGAAGTGATGCAAGGAAATTGTCACCGATCAAGAACCTGAATTGCATTGTGAATTATGTGAAGAAATTGATGGATCATGTTCAGAATATTGATGAGGTTGTATTTTATTTTTTTTTACCTTGAGCTAAAAATATGGTTAAATAGAGACTAATGTTTTTTTTTCTTCTTGTATTTCCTTTCCAAAATAATGTATTGAACTTTTCAATATTAATGAAAAGGGCTTTGACCTACCTCTAGTAAAATTTGTCTATTGGTGAATGTGATTTAAGTTTTATTGAAGCAATGACTTGAGTATAATTACTTTCGAAAGAAATGTGACAAAAGAATTCATGCCTATTACGCAAGCAAAATGGAGGTCATTAATTGTTCTTGGAAGGCTAAATCCATATCCAATATATATTGGTATATGCATCATGATCGTGCATTTAATCATAAATTCACTTATAAATTGTCATGTGCACTATAGGTTGTGAAACATAGGTCCCCCACCTAAGATGCACTACACCCGACTAAGAGAGAAAATGAAAAACGAAGAGAGAGCTCATTTGGAATCACATTATCAGAGAAAGCTAGAATCTATAAAGAATAAAGTTGCTCAAATGACCACCCATACTCTGGAAAAAGTCTTCGCCAAGAGTTAGCTAAGGGAAAGAAGTTTCAAAATTAGATGACCTAGGAAGCTCCAATGGTGTTAAAATGTAAACCAACATTGCTTGTCTCAAAGTGCTTTTTATTTCTATTTTTGTTTGCCTTTTGTTGTTTCCTGATTAACAATCAAGGTTCAGGATGTCAATTAGGCTTTATCCTTATTATTAAACCATCCTTTTCTGAATAATAAGATCATGTATTTTTCAAAAATTGTCCCTTTATTTTTATTATGCATTTACACCGAACACTTTCTGCTTTCAGAAGTCATGAAAGTAGATCTTCCACAATGCTACCTACACCTTGCATCAAGAATGAATGACCAAACTTTAACAAATATTTAGCAGTTGTGGAAAAAAAATAATGGGATGAAAACAATAGCAGGGAATTTATAAAATTAATTGAGCAGTATGAGCATGCCTGAAAACCCAATATATAAGAGCTTGAGACTATAAACATGGGTGATGAGCAGGTTTAGAGAGAACTGAAAATAGAGACCTTGATCACCCCTAAAGAAAGAGAAGAAATGATCACCCTGTTATAAAAGTATACGAGTGTTTTTTTTCTGATCCTAGACGAATATGCCTAGTTTGGGTATAAATATTGTAACACACAGGATACCACTTATAGAAGGATGTAGATCGGTCAAACAAAAGTTGAGGGGAACCCAAATAAATGTCCTGATCAAAATCAAGGTGGACATTGAGAAGTAGTGGAATATTGACTTTTTAGAAGTAGTTAAATATCCACAATGGATATCTAACATAGCTGTCGTACCAAAATAAGATGAGAAGATCAAATTTTATGTGGACTTTAGGGATTTGAACAATGCTAGTCCTAAAGATGACTTTCTTTTGCCACATATAGATGTTTTAGTCGACAACACACAGTTCCATGTATTCTTTTATGGATGGCTTCTCAGGGCACAACCAGGTAAAAATGGCTCTGAAAGATAAACATAAAATGATCTTTGTCACACCCTGGGGAACCTTATATTACAAGTTTATGTCATTTGGGTTGAAGAATGAAAGAGCCACTTACCAAAGGGCCATGGTGACTCTATTCTATGATATGATGCACAAAGAAATTGAAGTGTATTTGGATGATATGATTACGAAGTCCAAGAAAGGAGAAAGTCATGTTCATGTTTTTTAAAAAAGTTGTTTGAGAAATTAAGGAAGTACAAATCGAGGCTCAACCCTGCAAAATGTTCATTTAGAGTAAAATCTGGAAAGTTACTAGGATTCGTGGAAAGTGATAAAGGGATAGAGGTAGGTCCTGATAAAGTAAAGATTATTTAATCCATGTCAGCTCCTAAGACGGAGAAGGAGGTAAGGGGATTCTTAGGGAGATTTAACTGCCTAGTTTATATCTTAGCTAACAACAATACATGAACCAATATTTTGGTTACTGAGGAAAAAAAAATCTTGGAACTTGGAATGAGGAGTGTCAATAAGCCTTCAATAAAATCAAGCAATACTTACATAACCCATCTTTGTTTGTTTCTCATATACCAGGAAAACCTCTGATATTATACTTGATAGTGATTGAAGAAATTATAGGATGTATACTGGGCCAACATGATGAAACTAGAAATAAAGAAAAAGCCATTTATTATCTGAGAAAAAAATTTAAAAAACATGAGTCTAGATACACTGTGATAGAAAAGCTATGTTGTGCACTAGTATGAATGGAAAAAAAACTACGAAATTATATGTTGTATCATACTACATTGTTAATTTCAAAGGTGGATCCCTTGAGATATATATGTGAGAAGCCTTATATATCAAGTTAAATTGCAATATGACAAGTTCTGTTAGCGGAATACAACATAGTATATATGACGAGGAAAACTATGAAAAGGAGTGCAATTGTCGACCATCTGGTGGACAATGCCAATAAAGATTATAAGCCATTAGACTTTAATTTTCCTGATGAAAATGTGCTTTTGGTTGAAGAAAAAGAAAGGAGGTTAGATTGGTGGACTATGTATTTTGATGGTGCAATAAATATATACAGTAATGGAGATGGTGCAATAATAATCTCTCCTGATTAGAGTAGTACTCGGTTTCGGTTAAGTTGCAGTTTGAATGCACCAACAATTCAGATGAGTATGAGACTTGCATCCTCGATCTGGAAGCTGCATTACAACTAAATATTAGGAAGATAAATGTGGATGGGGACTCAATGTTAATAATTTGTCAAGTGAAAGGAGAATGAAAAACCAAGGAAGAAATGTTAAAGAAGTAAAGTGGCGACCCTTATCTTAAACACCTAGTGCACATCTCCTGTCATAATATTTCTCTTCCTGTTGTGTTTCCTACACATCCCAATGGTATAAATTCAATATCTTGTTTGATCATAGTATACACATAGTTAATCCATTTATAAATATTAACACCACAAATCACAAATTCAACCATAGAGATTTTTATTCATTTCAACATTCTAATTAATATCCAGCCATATTTCAACCATCAATTAATTTTACAATACTTATGTTAATATTCATGCCATCAAGTCAAGTTCTCACATAAAACTTTTATATTTTCAAATTATAATTTCATGTTTGATACGTCACAATCTAATAATTAATATTTACCTTATCAATTTAAGGTTTTAACATAGAATTCTCCATTCTTTTTTCACAATTGAATCCAATACTCGTACACATATATTCCTTTACATCATTCCATGTTTTTTTTTTGGTAACCCGGGATGTCCGGGCCAGTTTACGCACATCACAACTAATTCCCGGACCCATTGAATACCCTGCAAGCCCAGTAGGCAGGTAAGACACCGCGGAGGTGATAGGCGTGCACGCTGAGGCTCGAACCCAAGTGACAGAGGCAAGGAAACCTTGCCTCTGCCGCTGGGCTACAAGTCTCGGTATACATCATTCCATGTTATTACTATAACTTATCGTTCGAGCATTTTATTATTTATTTGTGTAATTCATCTCTGAAGTCCACACATAATGCCAATGATGAGTGAATAAAAGCGCATTCTAAATGCTCTATCATTGGAATAAAATGCTAAAATATGAACAAAAATAAAAGAAATTAATGGGTATTTTTTTTCTTGAGTTTCTATTTACTTTGGTATACACTTGAACAGATTTTTATGTTTAGTTTCAGAGTTTATAAAAGAGCTAGTCAAAGCCCAGTCAAATTCAAAGGAGTTCAAGTCCGAAATTCACTTGGAAACAGCCTGGACACATTTCAGTATTTTAATTATAACTTTCCACTCACATATTGGATTGTTGCGATTCTTGATGCACTGGAAAGGTGTCTTAAAGGGATACAAATTAGTCTCTAACAAGGACTTCGAAAGAAGAACTCTCTCTAGTAGCGTGTACTAAGATTTAGGCAATTTGTTTTTGAAAACAGGAAACATGGAGATGTGATGAAAAAGGAGGCCGAAAGCGGGGGCTGCCCTCTTTTGAAAAAAAAAAAAAAAGGAGGCTATAACAATATTTTAGAAGATTACTCTTAAATTTAATCTTAGTTTAACGACTGTATTGAGAGATATATTCAATATTATAAAACTAGATAATCAATAATTTTACATGAAAAAATAAATTTTATAAACTATTTTATTTACTTAAATTATTATAATTTTTTAACTAATTCATTGGAGACCCCCTTCATAATTATCATAAAATTTTACTCATAATTTTCACCAATTTTGATCAAAATATAGTGATTGTACGCAGAGTTTATACTGACTATCAATGCTTGTCATGCATAAGGTCATACTTGATTTTATTTAGAATCTCACTCTATTATTATTGTTTTCATTGTTGTATAACTATTTTCACCTTAAACTTATAATATTTTTCATTTAAATAATTATTTTACCTGATTGAGGAATTTACGTAATTCGTCACTAAATTGACATTTCACATACCGAGTTATTACTTTATCTCATCCGAAATCCAAGTTAATTTACTAGGGATGTTCATCCCAAATAACAATAATTTTCCTCTTAATTTATTATTTTTAAATTAAAAAATTATTTTATTTAACATTGATTTATCGATTTTTGAGTTGGGATTTACAAATAAAATCTATCTATTATTTGACAACTTTAGCATTTTTCTCTACAAGAACTAAACAAAGTTCAAGGTGAGCACATAAATTAATATTTTATATTGTCACCATTTAAAGTTCGATCCATTAAACATTTTAGGTTTATCACTATGCACCAGAAAAAATGATGGTAGAATCCTTATAATTGAAGTAGTACTTGGGGAAGCAATAATGGTTGGAAAAAACAATTCTCAAGTTAAAATATGATATAAATTATAAAAATGATAGCCAATAATATTTATAAAAAAATATTTTGGCTCCACAACAAGCAAGTAAAATAAAATAAAACTTGAAATAAAGCAACTTGATAAACAAAAATAGTTAAATTATGTAAGATGAAAAAAATATTTTTGTTTATTTTAGTTCAAATTAATCATGCATTATGTATAAACAATATGTTTAAACAAAAAAAAAAGATAAAATGCATGATTATACCAACAAATTTTAAAGTAAACATACATAAACTAAACAAAGATATAAACATGGTTTATCAAAGTCTAGTTTATAAAAATATATATCATGCAACAACTCAAAGAAATTCAAATAAATTGTATGAATAAATTTAGAAGATAAACTATAACTTTAAAATAAATATATATAACAACCTTATAAAATTAAACAAAGAAAAAAAACACAAAGCTATAAACAAATCAAAAGATTATAGATTAAAACATATAGAATTAAAAATAAGTCTATATATGAGAATAACAATTTAAAAAGAAGTTAAAATATAACTCAAAATTTAAAGATGATAAAAACCTCATAAACAATTGATTATTATTATTATTATTATTATTATTATTATTATTATCCACATGATAAACTAAACAAAGTCTAATAAAGATTAAAGCTTTGAGATTGTAATTCAAAGTTGTAAATATATTTGATTAGTGAGCAAATATATTTAGTTTATCATCATAAATGCATGCTAAACAAAATATATTCAAGAAAAGCCTAGAAGTTTATACTTGTTTAAAACTATAAACTTGCAAAAGTATAACTAATGGGAAACATGTTTTCAACATAAATATAATAAAAGAATACTAGTATGTATATTAAGCATCAATTCAAATTTACAATTGATACAAGATCAAAGTTCTAGCATGCATATTAATAATAAAAATAATTATGCTTAAATTAAAATAAAAAATGATACTTACTCTTTTGTTATTGTCAAAGATGAATTATTTGTCCTTAAGATTTTATTGCTCCTCACTTGTGTAACTCGGATATTTACAATATGTCTTTCAAGATTTCAACATCACCACCTTAGTTTAGATATATTTCTAAATAAGGTCTTTGAATCAAAGATTATATAACTCAAATATCTCTCAACAAGATAAATCTAATGATACGAACCTCATGATCACGTGGTCACGCAATCCATAATCAAGATTGAAATCCCCAAAAAGCTGAAAAAGGTCTGATAGGAGTGTAATACAATGAAAACGTGTCCAAAGAAACCAACACTATTGGAATGAAGTCGAATGACAACACGAAGTCAGTTAATTTTTTATAAATCAGATTCAATTTGTTCAAGAAACAAAGAATGCAAGAATCTCTCTCATGTATTAAACTGAAAAGGTTCTAAAATATTATTCATCAAAAAGTGCTAAAATTTAGGTTTTACATGTGTTTAAATAGTTCTAAGAAATTAGCCCTAATGAATATATCCTTGTGAGCTAAACTGACCTATTTACAAAAACTAACCCAAACTTTTACTAGTTAGCTCAAACCCTGATCCAAATAAGCCTTGGATCTTAACTGAAATTCAAAATATTAATTAAGCTCAAACATAGAAATAATAATGAAAACAATAAGTTTGGACAGTAGCTTGTTGATATCGCATATAATAGAAAGAAAAAAAAGATAAATATCTTAATTTCCTAGCTTAAATAACCCTTGGTTGAGATCCATTTTCCTAGCTTAACCAACTTTTAAAGTCTTTTAGATGCTAGAAAATCTAATTTGAATAGGAATTTAATTGTTCAAATCTTTTTTCCTTGTAGGACTTGGATATCCCTTCAGAATATAGAAAACAATCATAAAAATTAATTCTCGTTATAGTCGCCCATCACTTTTCTTTATTGACTGAGAGAATCAAATTTTTAACATTAAATAATCCTTCCAAGTCTAGGATTCAGATCTGACAACCCCTTTAGTTTCTTTGCATGACTAGAAAACTTCCTCATTTGTTGCTAAAT
>Ga0307515_10007926_pt1 | contig 20856 bp, 23 predicted proteins | sample 17_EM_MG_FD_194513 | JGI IMG/M metagenome (GOLD analysis project Ga0307515, IMG submission 194513) | Populus trichocarpa ectomycorrhiza microbial communities from riparian zone in the Pacific Northwest, United States - 17_EM | ecosystem: Host-associated > Plants > Roots > Unclassified | place...
TAGGTTACTAGGATTTAAATTAGGGCGTATATACTACTATATAGTGCTATTTAGAGTGTTAATTAGAGGGTCCTCTAGCCCATTTCCTTCCTAAAATAGTTAAAAGTCTATAGCCGGCCGACCTTCTAGGGGGCTTCCTCTGCCTATATAGAGCTCTCTTATATAACTATCTCCTTTAGCTTCCTTTTCTTAGCTTATTATAAGACCTCCTTAGTAGTAATCTTGTACTATAATTATAATTGCTATCTACTTATAGGTGCCTTATAGGTGCCTACGTAGTATATTAGCGTATAGGCCCTAATTACTACAGCCTTCTCCTACTATATCCGCTTAATACTATACGCCCCATTCTATGCCTTATGGTCTACTTTACAGTTAATACACTTTTTAGGTAGGTCTCCTATACATTCACTAGTATTATATTGCCCAGCGCAGCGTCTATATCTAGCTTCTCTCCTATAACTCTTAGCTATATAGTTAAAGCCTTGGCATTTAAAGCACTGTATTACTAGAAATATTGTCTTATACCTTATAACTAGGTAGTAGTCTCCTCCTAGAAAGAGGCCCTAATTAAATAGCGTATTTGCTAACTCTTTTAACTATATACCTATAATAAGTAACGATTTAACCTTTTATCCTATTCGGACTCTTCCTAGCCTTTTCCACGCTAGCCTTTCTACTATAAGCCCCGCTATAGTACAGTTCTACTTTATTATATCTTCTATTATCTGCTTAGCCTTTAGGCCTTAGATGGTAAGGCTTATAGGTACCGCGTGGACCTCTACTAGTACTAGCGGAATAGCTAGTGTAGTAGAGCGTCTAAGGACCTTTATTTACTCTATTTCTTATAGTAACCTATCTTTTATATCTTTATCCGTAATATACGCCTTAATATTACCGCTTTATAACTTCTTTACAGCCTATATTTTATGGGTATCTAGGGGTCCTATAGCCTAGAGTTTATATACTAGGGCTTAGCTATTCTACTTTAAGGTTTCCTTATAGTTGGCGGCGTCGCCTATATAGATTGTAATCTTATATACTTCTATAGGTTTATAGGCAACTTATTTTATAGCTTAGGGCATTATAGGTATAGTGGCAGCGACGTATACGTACGATAGCGGGCCTATAAACATCGGTCCGCTCTTTATAGCCATTGTTACGGCCTTCCTAAGGGCGCCAATATCTATCCGGATTGCCTTTATATCCTAGGCATATTGCTCCTAGGTTCCTTAGGTCTAGATAAGCTCCGCTAATATAATAAAGGCTGTCCGGAGGGTTATAATCGCGGTAGTAAGGAAGGAGAGCATAGTGGAGCGCTCCTCGTCTACATTAAGAGATCGTTTTAGTAGTGCCTGCTAGGTTTATTCTGCGGTTTGTATAATCTATAAAACGCGTTCTTAAAAGGCGCGCTATTTAATTAGGGTAGTTAGGGTGGTTAGGGTTAGGGTTAGGGGTTTATTTATTTGTTATAATCTGGTTTTAGGGGCTGTATATTAGAAAACACCACATATACCTCCACTAACGCCGAATTGGGGTGTGTGGTTTTGATAGGAAGGGTTTCTGTAGTCCTCTGGAGCTCGTGGGAGCTCTGTTGGGCTTGTTTCGCAGGTTTCTTTAGCGGGCGATTGCATTGTGATGATGCGTATCGCCTCTATATTGTGGCAATATTGTAGCTCTATTCGAGAAGTTAGATATAGGTAGTTAGTCAGTTTTAGTCTAGTTTTATTATAATTTTACCTCACTGCCAAAACTTATATACTTCTCTAGGTCTAATTATCTCTAAAATACTACAAGGTAAAAGCTCTTTATCTTCTCTATCGTCTCTATATTATAGCAATATCGTAGCTCTATTTTATAAGAAGTTAGATATAAGTAGTTAGTTGGTTTTAGTTAAAATCTACAAAACATTTAAATTAAAAATCTAACTTACATTCTGCGACGATGTATCTCGCCCCCTAGTATTCTTAGTAGGGGGTTATAATTTATAAATATATAGATATGATTACCTAAAGAATCTATTGTATCAATAAAATATATAATAACTCTTATAGTAAGGACGTCGCTCGTAGAAATATATAAAATTTGATTTTTAAAACATTTAAATCTCACCAAAGCGACGCCTATAAGCTCTCAGACGCTCCGCAGAAGATTTTGTCAGGTGACAGGGGTGCGCAGGGGGCTGGAATTAGTGCGCTGTTCTAATTGGTCCAGGAGAGGGTCTATGCGTTATCCCATGTCACGGAACAAAACTTCTGCGGAGCGTCTGATTCATGAGATAATCCGGGGGTTGTCCTGAGGGCAACCCGAGGTGTCCGCAATAATATCCCTTACATTGGAGCCCTTAAGTATTTACCCCCTATAGCGTTAACTATGCTATAGGTCTCCCCCTAGAAAACCTTATCTCTATATATATTAATTAAATTCTATAAGAGAAAGCTCTAAATTAAAGCTCTAGGTTAATTGATTGGCTTATTACTTATAAACTCGGGTTAAAATTTTCGTTGGGGGGTACTAACGATCCGCATGTTAGATAGGGGGCTATAAGGCACGATTGTAGGAATAGGATGGATTATGGAGGAGACGGCTCCTTAAGGAGGTGAGGCCTCTGGGATCGTGGAGACTATATACTACGGGCACGCGACCGATGGCCATCCGAGGGGTGTCCGGGGGCTGTTCTGAGGGCGGCCCGAGGTAACCGCAATAATATTCCTTACACTATTTCCTTCGTTAGTACCTTAGAGGTATTCCAACTAATAACCTTACCTAATTTATTTAAAAAATTTAAGCCGCCCACCCCTCTGCACTAGAATTGTCGCCTAACGCCGCTTCGTGAATTGTATCGAATTGAATTGCTTTGTAACCAATTTAAGTCAATTCGGACTTAATCGGAAGACTTACTGCCATACCCGAGGGAAGGAATGAATGATGCCCATTTTTGGTAGATTTTGTGTATAATAGATACAAAGCTTCCCTCTAAAAGCTGTATTGGTGCACAGAGTCGCGGTTTTTGTAGTTTCTTTCGTAAAAGAAATGAGTGGGAATAGCGGTTTTATCCGCGCTTTGATTCTGTAGGAGTCAGTTAGGATGAATTAGTACCACGTACCATTGACCATTGAATCAATGCAAACGCCTTGCTATCATCTTCATCCTAACATACCCGATACTGAACCTAGGGAATCAAGACATTCGAACTCCTGCCCTCGACTAATCTATGGTCATTAGACTTACCCAACCATGCTCTCCGCTCTCCGTTGGTGGATCGGAAAATCTCTTAGATGGTGCAATGATGGCACCCTTTCCTACCGCAATCAGTGCAATGGGTAACCAAACCTGGGCTCTGGTAGGTGCAGCAGCAACACTGCCAAGGTGGACCGTAATGAGCGGGCATAATTCTCCCTTAAGCTTTATGAAAGGATCCGAGTCATTGAGATTGAAATCTCCGATACTTGAATTTGGTTTCTTATATATTCCTATACTGCAAAGGCCTCACTTTCGCATGCACTTTAATCCCTCAGCATGGGCTAGCCCACCACATCACACTTCCCCACCCAACGTTGATCCCCAGGTGAAACGCCACACCCCACACCATCGCATATAGATACTTAGGACTAAAAACCGTCCAGATAAAGAGATGTGTGCGGAGAGCTGTACATGCTACCATGACAGTGAGCAGACTAAACGAGGTAAATAGCGTCAACCATGCGAGATGATTGAAGAAATATGAAGGAGGCTGTTCCTGCTTAGCCGGATCCTGCGAAAGCATGGAAAGGTTCGAGTCTTGCGCGTTTTTCAGATTAGGATCTGCCTGCACCTTTAGTTGAGTTCGCTCTACGGCGACCCAGGGCTTGATCTTAATTGGCTCCTGTGTTGTATTTCCCTCCTTACCCTGTTCCTCTTCATACACTCCGAGCAATAGCGTTCCAACGCTGGCCCAGTATATTGGCCCAGCCCAGTTGCTGATGAAAACAAGGAGACCGACGGCGAGGACATTGTAACCCGTAACCCCGTTGTAGGCGTTTGAAAGGTCAATGGAGGAAATAGCATTGCTGTTTCCTAGAGCAAAGAAAGAGACGTGTGAGAGGAGGAGTGATGAGATCGTTATTTGGATGGGTGGGAGGTTGAGGTGAGCTAAAGCATGTTAATATGCGCGAATGCTACGAAGAATAGGGAGCGTCGTGGGAAACACAAAGCCGAGGACACAGGATGGGATCTTACTGAGAAAGAACAGCTGCGCCCGAAAAACAAGGTAGAGAGGGATGTTCTGCGCCCGTGTTTGTGTCACCAGAAATAAGCTTAGTAGATCGAAGAGACCGATTGCAAGATCTGTGATTGCGTGAGTTTCAGCATACAAAAAGCGGTGGAGTTCTTCAGACCTAGAGCTTCCTGAGTTGACTCTACGCCCTGCTCTCCTTTACGGCTTCTCTTTCTTCTCCAATGACTTACAACCAACCACACCACGCTCGCTCCAATCCCCCAAAACACTAATCTTGCTACTCCAATAAGAGAGAGTCCTTCTACCCATCCTAACAGTGTGCCTGCCATTCCCGCAACTAGCTCCGGCGCATCCTTCGCAGTGAAACTTAACTTAAAAAGAAACGCCATGCCCCCCAATGGCAATACTGACAGGGCACCACCGATTCTAGCAATGTCAGGTACGCCATTTTCAGCTTCGTTATCCTTGGATTCAGAGAGAGATTGTGCGATGTGTCGCGCAAGACGAAAAGTGATATGGAGATAAGTGGCTCCAATGAGTGTCCACAGAACAAGAGGTATGTTGAGAAGGGTGCTGTGCACGATATCGGGAGAACCGGCATATTTCTGGCCCGTTTGGTTCCAGCGTCGTGTGATTCGGAGAAGCGCAAGTAACATAAGAGCTGGATGCAGAGCAAGGTTTTCAAAACATTCTTTACGAGACCTGTAGGCGAATAAGTTTATTGAAGAATATTGGGATTCCCTTCAGATAGTGGAAGAGAAAACGATGTCAAGGCATGAACTTACTCGAAAAGGAAAAGATAGAAGAACCAAGCGGAGGCGGTCCAATACCAGAAATGCTGCTCTTCTTCGACATAACTACTTGCGAACATCATGATACCGTAAAGAGCAAGAAGTAAAGTGAAGAAGGCACCGGCAGATGTTATTTGCGAATATTTCGGTCGCAGTGCTACAAGGGAGAGAATGACGGAGACGAATGAGACTATACTGCCAAGCATCAAACACGATAAGTCGTAGTTGCTAGCAGTACTGCTCATCGTGTCTTGAGCGCTCTTGCAAAACTTTGCACTAGTTAGCGCAATTTCTCTATGAATAGTCTTCGCGTTTGACAATTGCATAACCGAATATGGTAGAAGTGATTGTCCGAACCATAAAAGACCCCATTGAAAACAAGGCAGATTTCATTGGATGACTTACCCCCATCAGCGGTGGTAGAACAACTTCGGGATCAAGATCTTGGCCAGCTGTCTCTAAAATTTCGAACGCCCTCTGCCATTTGCATGCCAGATCATCTCCACTAGATAAAGAGCCTTCACAGCGCGAGTTATCTTGGGGGCCAGGGCTGAAATCAGAGTTCGGGAAGGTGGCTCTGACTATAGTCTGGATTTGCATCGCATTCCTGAGAAGTAGCTGAACTTGATCGGCGCCTATGAATTTGATGAATCAGCAATAGCCGACCAAATTTTTGTGTCATGGACTAGTTGATTGAACGAACCAGTGGACCAAAAAGATAGGAATTCCGGAATGAATACTCCAAGGTTGTTCAAGGGGACGGGAAATCCCAATAATCCTGCTAGAGTGGGAGCGATATCTGACTGCTCGATCTTTGTGTAATAGTCAAAATCCTGTGTCGGAACCGCCGGACATTTAGTGCCGTTGGTTATGGTCTTCAATTTCGGGGACATGAATACCAAAGCTGGGGAAGTCTCGCCTGGAGCAGAGCCCCCATGGTTGCCGCCGTCATTCATTCCGTGGTCGCCACAAAGAACGAATAAAGTAGATTCAAGATGCGCCTCGCTTTCGATAGCCTCGTAGATATCCTTGACGATCCCATCCATTTCAATCTGTTTAGGAAGCATATTTGGACTATTATCGATTAGCCCATACTTTCGAGCTGTGAAACATAGTGTATCACCTGTGCGGCCCAGCCTTATGTCCAATATGGTCGAGTCCGAGATAGTGCATTATCATGGCATTCCAATCACTAGCAAGCAGCTCCTCTGGCACGTGTCTCGTCACATTGTTGTCAACTTCTGTGAAGTCCTGCCAAATATATTTCAGTTCTATTCTTCTATGTACACGGGGTCGGCTGCAAGCACCACTAACCGAAACAAAGAAACTCGAAGTTCCATCAGCCCGACTGAATGTATCCGGGAACAGTTTCAGCCACGTGTCATCGCCATACATGACCAATTTTCCATCCTCCTTTGCCTTTAATTGCGCAAGCCAAGTGTCTTGGTGTGCAAGAGTTGATGTAGTGTCCGACTCGGCGAAATTGAGAATAACATCGAGGAAGGAGGGTATGGAGCCTGTAGTAATTGCTTTGACTCGTGGCATAGTTATAGTGGGAGACGTGGCATGGGCAGTAAATGGTATGGCTGCGCCAGACGAGATGAGACTGTGGCTCTATTAGCACCACTCAATTGCAACCAAAGAGTAATTAACACACCTTTGTGTAAACATGAATCCTGAATCTGCTGAATAGACAAAATCACTACCCCCCCGTCAGCAAACAGACTCGACGCTTGCTAGAGAAAACCTGACCTTCGAAGAGCGTCAACAACCATAAAGATGATCTTGTCAAATGGAGCTTCCGGCGGGTCTCCATATTTTAGCTCCTGGAACTTTGCGAGACCTGGCAGGAAGGGCTTGTAAGGAAAGAAACCCGTAGCAAATATCAAGACGGCGACGGGAATTAGCAAGTTCGCAATAGCGAGGAGAATTGAGGAGGCTCGACTCCTCATTCTGACGGTATTAGAAGAGAAATTTCACGGTACAATTCTTTTCATGGCGGAAGAAATTAGGGAAGCAATATACTTCCCAATTCTATGGGCGGTCCATTTGTATCTAGAAAGTTGGAATGATGAGGTCGCGTACACCATGTTTCAGGGACCGAACTTCCCGTTGGTCACAAAATTTTAATACGGCTTAGCGCGGGGATTTCGACGCTTCACGGCTTCTTGGAATCTCCGGAGTCCCGATCAATTTCTTTGGCAAATCATACCTTGAAACTCATACATATAGTCTTGAGTCTCTGGTTATGTCCATAGCCAGTATACAGAAATAGTTGAAAATAATCTTATGCTTTGCTTGGCAAGTTTTGCGGTTTCAGAACATCGTAAATATGCGCTTATGAACGAAATCCCTTTACAATATGCTCCTCTCCCAATGCTGCCACATCCAATGCGTTCCACAAACATGCTGGTATCAAGATGAAAGATATCAGTAGGGATGCGTCTCTCTCTTTAACCATTCCATTGTAAGGCTATCATCCTTGAAGAAACGATGCGTCTTCTCTAGAATCTCTGTGTGATATTCATTTAGCCATGTTTTCTCTTGCGGAGTTAACAGCTCTACATCGATGAGTTTTCTACACATTGGCACCATAGTCACATGCTCGAATCCAAGATATGGTTTATCGCCGAACTTGTGCTTGGTTTCGATCTCTTTGACCATGATTATGTCTGCGAACGTCAGTGCCAAGGTATATCAAGTATGGTATTGGTAGTACACTTACTCTCAATACGTATACCGAAGCTTCCATCTTCATAGTACCCGGGTTCTGAGATGGTCAATTAGTAAAATGCGATATCGCACCAGGCGGAATAAGCCTCACCGTCAGATATGACGTTACCAACGGAAAGCGATACCTCGGAATATTGGACTCTTGTGCCAATGCCGATAGGGCCCTCGTGTACATTCTGAGGAGCATTAGTGGTGAGCAGATATTGAGTAAACGTAGGCTTTTACCAGGAATGAGCCCACTCCATGACCAGTTCCATGTCTGTAATCCATGCCTTCTGCCCATAGAAACTGGCGGGCCAAAGTGTCTAATGCGAAGCCGCTGGTACCTTTAGGGAACACAGCTCTTTCTAGAGCAATGTTGCCTTTCAGAACCAGTGTGTATGCTTTGCGTTCCATCTCTGTCGGTTCCCCAAAATGGAGCGTTCTAGTGGTATCGGTCGTACCATCTAGGAACTGAGCACCCGAATCGCAGAGATACACCGCTTTGGGGTTAATGATAGAGCAGTTGCCTTTCTCTGGCTTGTAGTGAATCACAGCCGCGTTAGGGCCGGTCGAAGAAATAGTATCGAATGAGAGACCAACAAATCGTTCATGCTTCCTAAAGGTATATTAAGCTTTAGTTAAGAATGGGAAAAGGCGAGATTGGCTTACGATCGAAAAGCCTCCAGCTTGTCAGCACCGTTGACTTCGTCGATTTTCGCATCTTTGTTGATGAGCTGGTCTTCTAGCCACGCGAAGTATTCGATTAAGGCTGCACCATCACGAATGTGACACGCCCTCATACCCTCAAGCTCGACTTCGTTCTTAATAGCTTTCGCATCACCAATAGGACTTCGCGCTTCTTCGACCTTCTCTTCGCCGCCTAAGCTTTGATTGAGCGCCCACGAGGCTTTTGTCGACACAAGAAACTTTTTGGGTGGGGTGCTTTCCTCATTTGCCTGAGTCGATTCGCTACTCAGTGTTTTGATATCGTCAAATATAGCATCATAGGGGCGGATGGTGACCGCATTTCCAAGATGCGATCTGACATCACAGTTCAATTTGCTGTTGTCTACATAGAGGGTAGCTGTCTTCGGAGTGACCACTGTGTATGAGAAAAACACTGGGTTATATGGAATACTGTTATACGTCAGTCCAGATTGTTCATTCTCAATCCCAAGGCAATAATAGCGCACTCGTTGCCACGCAAGTTATATAGCCATGCAATCTCATCTAGCATAGCTATTTAATTTTAGCGAGACACGCAGGTAATATTTAGCAGAGGACCTAGGACCTACAAACGACGAAGCCTAAGCTTTTTCGCTTGGCTAGCTCTTTCCTGAGATCTTCCAATTTCTCTTCGAACTTCTTGCCAGAGTACTCAAGATCCAGAACTCGGACCTTCTCACAGGGCCGAGGAGGCTGCGCCTCACCCCAGACTAGATCAATGAGATTCTCTTTGACGGGCCTTAATTCCGAGCCACCTTTCATTTTGATACTTTCCGCTAGTTTGCGCGCATCGGCTAGCAGAAGTCAGGGTCGTAAAGCCATAAGCTTTCGGGGCACGCGAGCACCTACGGGCAGTGATGACACTTGGGTCTACACCCACAGTCTTGCCTCCCTCAGACTGATCGGCTGCCCTGGTGACCTCAGTTTGGTCCTTGTATTTTCCAAAGTGTACCTATAGCTACCATTCTTGCCAAGTTGGCACGTCCTGTAAGCCTTGCTTCAGCAGCTCCCAATTGCTGTCCAGCTGCTTTTCCGCTTGGTTGAAGTATCTTCCATCCGTGGCAAGCGAAGCCTTCTCCAGGGTCACTACGGCGGTGCCGGCAGACCCAGAAAAGCCGCAAATGTATTCTGGTGCTAATGAGTGTTTAGGCGTCTAGTAGGATTCGAGGGTGGGATGTTAACCTCGCCGCGCATCACAAGGTGCAATGTATTCTGACTGGTGGCTATCTTCGGATGGTACGACTAGAGAGCTGTCAGAAGGTGACACCTACGGTGGTACTACTTCGTACTGTATATGTCGACCTTTTTGTCCTTCATAAGCTGTCGTAGTTGCGTAAGGCGCTCGGTGGTATTGATAGTCTCCATGTCGGTGGGAGAAAGAAAGTTTGGATGAGAAGAGTGAAATGCTCTAAAGAAAACTCTTGATTTGGCGACTACATAGGTCCGAAGAGGGGAAAGTGGAGGAATACACTTCCAGCAGCCTCGAAGCTTCATGAATGCGCTTTGAACAACTCTCGGAGTTACTTCTGTACTCCGCATGAGAGGCCAACCACTGCGGTCTCTGGCTTGGCGGCGGGTTGGTGGCTTCGGCCCGCCGAAATCTGTGAACTTCCGGGTCGCCAAGATCCAAGGCTGGCGCAAACACCACGTCGAAAATCATTGCCCTGTTGTTGAATTGCAAAGGCTGAGGTGTTAGGTGAAGAGTTTTGTGGTTACCAAAACGTGAAAGCAAATATCGCTCTTTTCATCATGTACTTCTGCCGTACTAGATTCCTTCTTCTCAACCAACAATCTAGGTAAATGAACCTAATCGAACCTTACGGTCCATAACGCACGGTGATACCGGGGCATTTCCTTCTGTTCTCAACTGACATCTGCAGCTACTAACATTGGTAATCTCGTGAACTACGTGCCAGGCGCGACACCGAACAAGCAGGCGGGTACGTTATTTTCAAATAGCGATTTAAGTACACAAAAGCAGTAGCGCAGGTCGCCATCCAATTTCCTTTAGATCGGTGTTTCTATCAGAACTATTTTCATCACTTCCAAGCACTTTTGGTCTTCGTTCTCGTTGTTTTCAATTGCTGGGCAATTTTTGAGTGAGTCAATATGAGCATTTAAGCACTTCCAGCCGGACCGCTACGGTGGAGCCTCTTACAACCAGCTTAACCGCTGGAGCACTACGAATTAGAATCAGAGTGTCCGAAATCCCATCTGGCCTCTTTGGAATATAGTTGTTGCTTGTCCAAACTACTGCTGACGATATTCAGTAACTCTCCGTCACCCCACAGGAAAACTCGTCAAGATGGCGGGCATGCCAACTCACGCTTCCATAGTGACTGCTGCTGCGCCGCCGAGCATGTCTAAGGTCGAATCACTCGTCAAATCTATGTACGAGCCAGGGCCACCGAAAAAGATAAATGAAACCGAGGCCACGCTGAGACTCCTTCAACGGTCTGAACATGGTTGGGAAATGGCAAATGCACTATTAAGTAGTAGCGACGACTATGTCAGATTCTTCGGCGCGCTGACGTTCACGGTCAAGCTGAATGCGGACTCGTTAGTAGCTGTCTCTGATTCGCATTTCTCAATGCAGTGCTGACCGTAGACAACGCAGTGACAAATTGGACGAAGACGAATCCGAGCAGCTACTGGCAACTTTGATAAATTGGCTTGTCAGGAAATGGCTTGTAATACTTGCATACACGAGCTGACTTACCACCAGGTCTGTATTGTGCCAAGTACTAGGAGCGCTCTTGTCACGAAGAAGCTGTGCTCTACGCTTGTCACATACTTCTGCAAATCATTATCATCATGGACCAAGTGCATCCGCACGCTTATATGTTCCTTCTGTAACGGACTGCCGGTACCAGAGAAGTCTTTAGATGACTATCCGCCGACCTGGGATCTACTACCCCACCTGACTGACGATCAGTTACTATGCGTACTCTTATTGAGCATGGATATGGCGGACGAAGTCAAGAAGCTGAACAGGCCTGCTGAGTGAGTGTCCCTCTCGAGTTTTCACCGAGTTCTATACTGTTATAGTGTTAATAAACCTAGCCGTAAGTATCATGACCGCATGGCCCCCAACCTCCAGGATTTAGAACTACTCCTTCACTTTGCTTTAGCCAAGGGTCAACAGTATCAAGCAACGCCGGTCCAAGCTTCTGGGCTATCACATCAAGTGGGAGAGAAAATATGTTCTGAGGCTCTCAAGTGCTTTATTGTAGGTTACCTCAGTGGGCGACTTGCGTTTGATACTGAATATTATTCCAGTCTTGGGTGTTCTACGCTCAGCAAGAGTTCAAAGATTCGGCTGAGAATCTCGCACGCCTCCGATCTATCCTCGCACTAGCGCTGAGCTGTCTCCAGCCCCGCATAGACAACACTATGGACCTGTTCTCTGACATTCTGGAAGAATATCCCAAGTTCTTGGAACCTGCACATATGGAAATGCTCTGGTCGGAAATTACAAGCCCATGGGGAATCAAGATCCTGAAGGATTTCAATGCTGAGACTCTGGCATTTGCAAGGCTAGTGATAGCGTTTGGCCAAGTTTTGCTCAATTCAGGTCGTTTGTATAAGGAACCCCAAGATGTCCAGTGCCAGCAAGTTATGGGTATGCTCAATATTTTCCTAGTCAATATTGGTATGATCCTATGTCGATTTCGTCTCTATCTTTCGGGTGGTGGATTTCTTAAACAATCAGTTCCCCTTTAGAGTTTTGTGGATATTGCCTAACGGGGAAATAGGTGTGATGCACGAATTGCTTAAATACCCCGGCCATGTTGGCGAGAACGATGAAATCGCACCTATCGCGGTGGATTTCTGGACTAATTGGGTCAGCACCCTTGAAGATGAATTCTTCGAGTACGAGGAAGATAAAAAGCCACCTTGGACCGAAACCGCGAAAACTAACACGCTCCTGGCCGTATCTGAGTTGTGGAACAAGATACGCTTCCCGCCACCGGAGATCACCGATGGCTGGGATTCTGAGGCGAAGAAAACCTTCAAAGTATTTCGTGCTGACGTTCGTGACTTGATCCAGGGAGCCTATGAACAATTATTAGATGATATGCTAAACCAGTTCATCCTTCTTACCTTGGGAGCCTTGGGACGTGGTCAATGGTTAGAGCTTGAGGCAGGCCTCTTTTGCCTCAACGCCCTCGCCGAAGGGTTGGAGCCAGAGGCTGATGAGCGGCTCAAGTCCCTGTTTAGCTTTTCTCTTTTTAGTCAAATGTCTGAAGGCCCATCAATTCCTGCGACAACACGCCGAACTGCGGTAGATATGGTAGGCTTCTTCACCAGTTTCTTCCTTCGAAATGTGGAGTTCCTTCCCCCGGTCTTAACTTTCCTATTCAGTGCGCTCGCACAGCCTTCTTTGGCAAATTCGGCCGCCAAATCCTTTGCCTCTCTCTGTTCCCAGTGTCGGAAATCTTTAACCGGAGAACTGGACTCTTTTTTCCAAATGTATCAGCAGTTTCTTCAGTATCCAACTGCCGACGTGCTTACCAAGAGTAAAGTTCTAGAGGGAATCACGTCAATTGTAGAAGCTTTAACTTCGGAGGAGAAGAAGCATGCTCGTATTCAGCAGCTACTCAATGTCGTCGCCCAAGATGCCGACAAGGCAATTCTTCTAGCTAAGGATGGCCACGCCGCTGAGGAAGGTGTGGTTTCAGCCCTGACCGCACTCCAATGCTTAACGAGCATGGGAAAGGCTCTTCAAGGCCCTGATGAGGCAGTCATCGACCTCGAAGCCGACAAGAGCCCATCGACTTACTGGACTCAAGGACCCGGAGCCGTCATCCAAAAGCAAATCATCACCTTAATCGAATACCTAACAAAGGTTTATGAAACAGACTCGGATATTATTGAGGAAGCTTGCTCAATCTTCCGGACTGGATACAAAGAGATCATTCCAGGGCCGTTTGTCTTTCCTCCAAAAGAGACTGTCGACTTCATCTCAGGCTGCACACTCAATACGCCTCGTCTTCCCTTTGTCCTGGAGACAGCCTGCATATTTCTCACCTCACACAAGCACGACAAATCACCATCATTCTATGAGCAAGCACAACACTTGCTTCATCATGTCCTCAAATTAATGCAACAACTCGGCCACCCGAGTACGGATCCTGATGTGTCTGTCGGCTGCATCGAAGTGATTCAACGCATCATCAACACTAATGCTGGAATTCTGAAGAACGAGTCACCCGAAGTGTTACAAAGCATGTTCAATTTCTCGGTCGAATGTGTCAAGTGTCCAGATGTGCTCCCCAAAAGAGCAGCAAGCCAGCTTTGGGTACGTGTTTCCACCAGCCACTTTCTAATTTCATCTCCCCAATAACTAACTTCGTATTCAGAATGATATCTTCGCTCTCTCTTCTGATACACGTCATCCGCAACGAGCCACTGCGCAGGACATTGTCAATTACTTTGCTCCCTCCATCACCTTAGCGCTAATATTCAACATCTGTGGCGAAGTAGACGCTAGCTCCCTCGACTACATTACGCCGCCGCTTCGCAAAATGATTCAATCCGAACGCAATGCCAGAGCATACATCACCGCCGCACTGCAGGAGCAGAGGCTCTTTGCGCGTCACGCGGCCGATCAAAGTATGGAATCTTTGAAGAGGGTGTTTGTTGAGGGCGTTATAAGGTATGATTTCATTCATTGAATTTTGTTGTCTATTTGCCTTCCCTGCTAAATCAAGCATGTAGAAATGCTCGCAGTGTCACATCTTTCAAAGAAACCGTCAAGGAGTTCTGGTCCAGATGCAAGGCCATGGCTGTACAGCAAGGCCCTGAAACCATGCAGACCGTTCCTGGGAATTCCTGGACTGAGTCAGAAGCTCCGATGGCGGCCATGGCTACGTTTTGATTAATCTCTTTCATACTACGGTTGCCGCTACGACACCAACTGAGACTCTAAATTCTCCGACATCCATTCAGCACTCACCCAAAAGTTCTCTATTTCCATCTGTATCTTATAACTGTCCGTCTTCCTCCGTAGAGTTGCGACTCTCCTTTTTATGTCCACGCCTTAGAAGAACGACTTTACGCCGGAACCGATGGTATAAACCAGCATGATTAAAATTCTGCAAATGCAGCAAGCGCGAACGTAGCCCCAAAAGACAGTTTGAACGCCACATTGTCTTGGACTAGGGAACGCAGGTCAGTGTTCTGAACACGGCGTTGCAGGCTGGCGTAGGGTATGATGTGAATGCCTCGGGACTCAATGAACTAGATAGAATGGGTTATATTGCATTAGCTTAGCGCTCTAGAGAGCCTCTGTAGCGGCGGAACGGGAGGAGGGTTGAGTGCTAGGGGTAGAAAAAAATACTTGTATTCCAAACACCAATAGCCCGATCACCACTGCCAATGGCTTCGAAAACACGCTGACGGCCAGCCCGCCTATGAGCCCTGCAAAACTACCCATCAGCCTGTGTCCTGATATCACTCAATCCTCCCCCTTTTCTTTCCAGTCCGAAAACCCCGAATTTTGCCTGCGGCTCTGCGAAAGAGCGTACCTAGTATGCTCCCCGCACTGACCTGCTTCAACGCCTGCGGATTCCAGCGGCCCTGACTCCTCACCGGCGTCCGCGCATCGCGCGTGTACGACCACTCTCTCCCCGCCAGCGGCTCGGGCGAGGCGTCGCAGCGCAGGAGTAGCGGGCGGGGGCGCAGGGCCAGCGGCGCGAGGAGCACGCTGCTGAAGCTCAGGCCGACGACGAGGGCGGAGGGGCGGAGGAGGAGCGATGCCATTGGATTTGCTGTGAGGAGCGGAATTAGCGGCGGAAGGGGTGGTGGGGGGATGACGCGGCGCTGGGGATGCTGAGCTTGTTACAAGGGTTGTTGGGAGGTCTTGACTACCACTACGAATTGCATGATGACGTATATAGTAATGTTGTGAACGGAGGTCTGTGCGGTGTATTTAGTGGCTCCGCTTATGGGATGGCCAGCGAGATTGTTGATCTTAGTGTTCATCAATTGTAATGAGGTGTCTTTTTGTTTATTGAGGGTGTTTTTACTTTCCCTATTCGTTAGCAGTGACGGCGCCTGGTGGCTGCTCTGATTCATGGATAAAAGCGTGAATTGAGTCTGTATCAGGATGCCTAAAAATCCTCCATGCTATCTCTATCAATTGTACCCCCAGCTTTTCCGGTCTCCTTTCATTGCTCTTAATTCCTCTAAACTAAGGCTAGATTAGTTATGTACGGCCTGAGGCAGGCTCCTGGGCTGCAAAGGACATGAAGATGCGATTCGTCTCTTCGTGTCTGGCCGTCGACATGTGGTTGGCCTTCAGCATCAGGTCTGTAGGCAACCACCTTGATTTTCAAAAAGCAAAATCTATACGATATAAATCAGTGGTAGGCCCACAGACTCGGTTGCCAGAAGCACTATACGGACACGGTGCAATCTCCGATTATTCTATCAAGCTGAGAAAGACCTTCCCTGAGGACCAGCAGATTGTTTACACGTGCAAGTGTAACGTCTCAAGATGATTTGCGATAAATGCCGCGGTATCCCCTCCGATTTATTCCAAGGAGATCGCTCCATCCAATACGAACTCCATGAATCAATTTGGGTTTTCGTTCTATCCGCGGGGAGCGGTTGTCATTCGTGTCAGGTGCTCTTAGAACAAAGAAATTCTCAACTTGATCCGCCAGGTTCAGGTGCACTGCACCTCGACCCATGGAGAGACGGCGATTCTTACTGGATCGAATGGGATAATTCAGTGGATGCGATAGTTCTTGCTTCTGGGTGGAATCATTACTTTTTGGAATATGATAGTGAGACTGGACTCCGGACCAGGAGTAAAGCCATGCACTCCTATCTCAGCAATGTTCGAGGCTAAGATTCAGGCATTACACCCGTCCTATCAGCCGCACCAGACTCGGAAAATCTTCGGATAATCAGGTCATGGTTAGATAAGTGCCTGAGCGAACATGAGGATTGCCGTAATGGTGATGCTGGCGCCCCCACTCGACTTGTCGATGTCGGTCCTTCAGACGGCTCTCAAGAACCGCGCATTGTTTGCGGAAAGAAGTGTGAAGAGCAACCAGCTAGATACATGACGCTAAGTTATTGCTGGGGATCTACAACGAAAAATTCTTCGTGGACATTAACGACAGAGAATATAGACCGATTTAGAGCTGGAATTCAGCGAAATCAGCTCCCGCAAACTTTCCTTGACGTCATTAAGCTTATAAGAAAGCTAAAGGAGAGATATGTCTGGATTGATGCTCTCTGCATCCTCCAGGACTCAAGCAGCGATTGGGAGAAGGAGGCTTCCTCTATGGCTCGTATTTATAAAAACTCTCTTTGCACAATAATATCACCATCACCAGACCCTACAAAGCCTCTCTTTATTGAAAGGGATGCGCATCTAGTTAGTCCGACAGTTCTACAACTATTTACCCGCAATCGGAGCCATTCTGGAACGGTAAGATTCCATCCTGTTCTGCCGAAATGGAAGGGGAAATTTCCGAGTTCCTATAAAGGACAAAACGATCCAGGACTCCGAGGAAGCCTACCAACCAGAAGGCGGGCGTGGTGTTTCCAGGAGTGTGAACTCTCCTGTCGTACAATTACATTTACCACCCACCAGTTTGTGTGGGCCTGCAAAGAAATGCAATGCTTTGAAGAGGAGTTATCGAGTTTTTCCCGCCCTCTCGGAGAGCCGATGGATAGGCGAACGCTTGCAAAGGACGGAGAAACTGTTCACCCTCATATTCGTTTCTTCGTCAGGTGGATTTCGAGGATTTTAGACTTTTTGGGACTTTTCAGGCTCTTGAGGCTTTTTGGCCGAGTAGAACGAGTTTCAACATCGTATGAACCCTGTCACGAGCTAGAAAATAGAGTGTGGGAAGGTGGGGTTTTAAACCGAGAACCTTCTGAGCGTCTTGGGCTTGATCGGGGGTGGGAGAAAGTAGTCGAAGAGATTACGTCGAGAGACATAACGTACTGGACCGACCGACTACCTGCGCTCTCAGGCCTTGCTGCAAAGAGGCAACAGGCGACAGGTGACAAATACCTTGCCGGTCTATGGAAAAGCAATCTCAAGACCGAGCTGCTGTGGCGGGTGGAGGGCCGGGAAAACCCCATCAGACTTCCCAAGCCAGACAACTTGCCGACCTGGTCATGGTCAACGGTGAGCGGTGCCGTATGGTTTCCTCGGCGTTCGTTTGGCCTCAATGAGTTTGAGAGTCATATGCCGTCGCCAATCGGAGATGAAATTGTGATTGTGGAGGCAGATGTTGAAGTTATTGGAGAGAATCCTTTTGGAAGAGTAAAATCTGGGTACATAACTCTGCAAGGTCGGCTTTTGTGCGCTTCGGTAGGAACAAAAGAACATACCACGGCTGCCAGCCGTAACCTTCGTACTCCCGAGGGACGCGACCTTGGCGGTATTTACTTTGACGACAGCAGTTTTCATATAAAATACTCGAGCTTGGAATGTCTCTGGCTGGATGCGGGAATCGTAGAAGATGCAGATTTGAACCCAGAACCTGAAAGATACACTGGAGGGTTTGGATTGGCACTTGTGCCTCAATCAGACCCTAAGCATCAGGCGGCATACATTCGAGTTGGATTTGTGTGGTTCTCTCACTGGGTTGTGAAACGTATTGCTGATGTAAAGCAGTCTCAATTCACCATTGTGTAAATCGAGTTCATCCAAAAAAGAAACAAACAAGTAGTGATTCTTACATGGCGACTGGACTTCAAAGGCGATTGAAATTTTAGCTTTCTGATATCACTTTGTTATGTAACTTTCGTACGGCAAATTACCCCCGTGGCGGTTTTTAAAATCCCCGATCGTTTGACATCAACCCCCGCGCCCCGCATGCACTTACCCGAGTCAGCTTAACGCCAGGCCCTGGTGCGCCAAGATGCATGGTGGGCTCAAACGGTGCCCCGCGCCCCGCCGGTTTCGCAGCGAAAAAAAACGGCAATCCGCGGCCCATGAGTCAACCAGGGGAGTGGGGGATAGTTAAGGTTTTTTTTTCCTTTGACGTGCAGATGTCAACTTTCACGCCCTGCCGAGTGAGATTTTGACTCACACCTTGTTTTTGGGGGGAGGATAAGATTTTGCGCTTGCGGTTCTTTCTCTTCTGCTTCTCTTACAACCGTTACGACATTGTGAGTAATTGCGATTGGGGATTGACGACGCTTGCTAACGGCGAAATAGCAGCAATTAGATTGAGAAGGAATTGAAGACTGAGAATTGCGGAAAGAGTCATTCAGGAAGGACGAGAGAATCATGGCCACCACACTACCCACAACGAACGGCCACAGTGCCCAGGATGGCGAGAACAACTTCGCCGTCAAAGTAGGACTCGCACGCATGCTGAAGGGAGGCGTGATCATGGACGTTGTGAACGCTGAACAGGTACTCCACCCTTTTCCTTCCCCAGGAATCTAGCCGGCCAATCCCAGCCCGGCCAACGAGTCCTACCTACCAATATGATTTGCAGAGGCATTACAATCGAGATGCTAACGAGAAGACTTCTCCCAGGCACGCATAGCAGAAGAAGCCGGCGCAGTCGCCGTCATGGCGCTCGAGCGCGTCCCGGCAGACATTCGCGTGCAAGGCGGCGTAGCCCGCATGTCAGACCCGAAGATGATCAAGGAGATCATGGACACAGTGACGATTCCCGTCATGGCGAAGGCGCGGATAGGCCATTTTGTTGAGTGCCAGGTATGCACAACCACAGCCACAGCCAGAACCACCACAATTCCACTTACACCTACACCCACACTTCCACCTCCGCCTCCACCTATACCTACACTGCACCTTCCTCTCGCATCATCCCAAAAGCGCTCTCCGCACACCCCAACCCGTCCGAATCTATCTAGGCGACTGAGACAACAGCTAACCCCCACCCCCACAGATCCTCGAAGCCCTCGGCGTCGACTACATCGACGAATCCGAAGTCCTCACCCCCGCCGACGCCCTCCACCACGTCGACAAGCACCCCTACCGGATCCCCTTCGTATGCGGGTGCCGCAACCTGGGCGAAGCCCTCCGCCGCATTGCCGAAGGCGCCGCCATGATCCGCACCAAGGGCGAGGCGGGCACGGGTGACGTCGTCGAGGCCGTGCGCCACATGCGCCAGGTCAGCGCGGATATCGCGCGCGCGGCCAAGCTGTCCGACCCCGAGCTGCGCCTCATGGCCAAGGAGATTGGGGCGGATTTCGCGCTGCTGAAGGAGACGGCGCGGTTGGGGCGGTTGCCGGTTGTGAATTTTGCGGCGGGCGGCGTCGCGACGCCGGCGGATGCGGCGTTGATGATGCAGCTGGGGTGTGATGGTGTTTTTGTGGGCTCCGGTATCTTCAAGAGTGGTGATGCGGCGAAGAGGGCCAAGGCAATTGTGCAGGCTGTCACGCATTTCCAGGATCCGAAGGTCCTGGTGGAGGTTAGTATGGACTTGGGCGAGGCAATGGTGGGGATTAATACTGGGGCTATGGGAGAGGAGGAGAGGTTGGCTAAGAGGGGTTGGTAGGAAAGTGGCTTGAGAGTGAGACTCACAGATGACCTAGAGTTGAAATAGGTGAAGAGAGTAAGTGACGGTAGGGGGCTATGTGTCATGCGTGGCAGGAGAAATGCTTTCTTGTACATATCTGGCTTGAACCAGTTACAAATATGGGCGGCATGGAAATTTTCACACTTGTTGAGGTTCAACCCGACCATCTCAGCTCATCCTATGCTAGAGACCATATAGAATACTATTCTCCAAGGGCGGATCTTACACCGCTCGATATACGATGAGAGTCGAGGAGACATATGGTGACTTTAGGAATCCTCTGGCACAGAAGAGCGTCATTGAAGAGTGAGGTTTTCAATAAGCGAAATTCCAGCCAATAAAATATTGGCATTTGTCAATATTTGCAGTGTCAATATTAGATATTGGCAATAATTTAAATAAAATTATTATAATAGAAATATACTTATTTAAAAATAAATATTACATAAATTATTGGTATAGATTGGTAGTTTTATAATATACTCTCGCGTATAGAAGTATTTGCATATAAAATGTCTTAGCACGCGCTCCCTTACTAAAATCAATTAATTTAAATATTAACTACCCCTAACTGCACCACAACTATACGCAATTAAAGCTTTATATCTCTAATATAGCCTCTTTACTCTGCTATCTACGTTATTTATAAGTAGCTAGTTATATAATAGCTTTATAGTGGCACAGTAGAAGGGTAGTTAGATTTTTTGCGACCGTACGCGTCCTACCAAAGCTCTGCAAAAGCCATGCACGAAGCTCTACTCGGAGCTCTACTCGGAGCTCTACTCGAAGCTCTGCTCGAAGCTCTGCTCGAAGCCCTATATAGAGTTCTAAAGCTCTACTAACACGCAGCACTAATATACTAGGAAGGTTCTACAATCGG
>Ga0307515_10007927_pt1 | contig 20856 bp, 18 predicted proteins | sample 17_EM_MG_FD_194513 | JGI IMG/M metagenome (GOLD analysis project Ga0307515, IMG submission 194513) | Populus trichocarpa ectomycorrhiza microbial communities from riparian zone in the Pacific Northwest, United States - 17_EM | ecosystem: Host-associated > Plants > Roots > Unclassified | place...
TTGAGGGGCATTGTCTTCTCCCGAGACACCCACTGAGGCTGGCGAATTCGGCGTTACAAGACGCAGCCGACCCGGCTCGCCGCCTGATTGGGATCCGCTCGATTGATTCCACGCCGCGTACTGACGGCCGACTTCAGCCGACGCCTCCGACGAACCGATTGCAGAGACAGAAGATTCGTCCGGAACGCGAAGCACGGAACCCGTGCGCAGCACATTCATGTTGCCGGCGAATGCGGACGGATTGTTCTGAAACGCCGCAACCATCCAACGCTTGGTGCTAGTGGCGGTGGTGCCGGCGCCGGTATAGCGCGAAGCAACGCCGGACAACGTATCGCCGCGTTCGACGCGATAGGAACTATCTACGGCAACACTCGGTGTGGAGAGAGCCGGTCTCGGCGCTGAAGCGACAGGCGGCGCTTCGGCAAAACCTTCATCGCCACTGCCTTCGGTTCTTTCCGCCTCTTCGCGGGCAAGATCTCGCTTGGCCGCATTGATATCGATACTCGAAGCGCTCGCCGGACCCACGCCTTCCACATCGTTGGCGAGATCTCGTTTCGCAGCGTTGATGTCGATGTTCGACGAGCCCAGCTCGGACAGAGCCGCACCCGCGCCGCCGGCGCCGGTCGCGAGATCCGCTTTGGCGGCGTTGATGTCGATTCCTGAGCGATCGATCGAGCCCTCGCGAGCGGCGGCGCCCGTGGTGGGAGCGGCAACCGCGGCATTCGCCACGCGCTCTTGCCCCGGCGTGAATACCGGCGGGTCGAGCAGCATGGTGTACTCGCGAACCAAACGGCCGCGCACCCAATCCACTTCGACGAGCAGCGTGACGAACGGCTCAGTCATCGTGTCCGTGGATTTCAGCTTGATGACGTCTCGACCGTCTTGTGTACGCGCGGAGCGCAGCGCCACCGTGGCGAGGTAACCGGGGTAGTCCAAGCCGTATCGTGCGAAGGTCTCTCGCGAGGCAATCTGTGCTTTGAGATTGGCGAGCTCTTCAGGCGTTGCGCCAATGAGCTCGATCTCCGCGTCTAGCGGCGAGTTGAGCGATGAGTTGAGCCGGATATCCCCGAGCCCTAAGGCGAAGACTGCCGGCGGGAACACCAACAACAGAGCCAACGCCCGGGATCGCGCCCGGAATAGCGCTCGAGATAGCGCAATAGCGACCATTCGACACCCCAACTGCGCGGCCTTCGGCCGGCTGGAAAGTCCTGCAAAAACAAAAGCATGGGCTAGGCCATGCCAGGCTATAGAAATTTGGCGGGCAATATAACTTAAATATGCTCGCGGGCCAAAATCTCCGCGATCTGAATACTGTTTGTAGCCGCGCCCTTGCGCATGTTGTCTGAGACGATCCATAGATTAAGTCCGCGTTCGGACGCGATATCTTCACGTATCCGTCCGACATAAACTGTGTCGCGGTTCGCTGCCTCGGTCGCAGCCGTGGGATATCCCCCGGGGCGACGTTCGTCCATGACTTCAACACCCGGCGCCTTTTCTAATAGTGCCCGCGCCTCCTTCACTGTGATCTTCTTCCGAGTCTCAAGATGTACGGCCTCGGAATGTCCGAAGAACACGGGGACCCGAACGGCGGTGGCGTTCACGCGAATGGTCGGGTCCTCCATGATCTTGTGCGTCTCCCAAACCATTTTCATTTCTTCCTTGGTGTAGCCGTTGTCCTGAAACTGGTCGATCTGGGGAACCACGTTGAAGGCGATCTGCTTTGCGATGACCTTCGGCTTCACTGGACCTCGGCCGCTCAGCAGCGCGGCAGTTTGCTCCGCTAACTCTTCCACCGCTTCTTTGCCCGCACCTGAGACGGACTGATAGGTCGCGACGTTGATACGCTCAAGCCCCACGGCGTCATGGATGGGTTTCAGTGCCACGAGCATCTGAATGGTCGAACAGTTCGGGTTCGCGATGATGCCGTGATTCTTGTAAGCCGCGATGGCGTGCGGATTCACCTCCGGCACAACGAGCGGAATGTCGTCCTGGTAGCGAAATTGCGAGGTGTTGTCGATCACGACGCAACCGGCGGCCGCAGCCTTCGGCGCGTACTCGCGAGACACCTCGGCGCCTGGCGAGAACAATCCGATATCGGCTTTGCTGAAGTCGAACGTCTCAAGATCTTCGACCGGAATTCGTTTGCCCTTGAACAGTACGGACTTGCCGATCGAGCGGTTGCTCGCGACGGCATAAAGCTCGGACACCGGGAAATCCCGCTCCTCGAGTACGCGAATCATCGTTTCGCCCACGAGACCCGTTGCGCCCACGACTACGACTCTGAACTGCCTGCTCATACTGTTACGTCCGCGTTCTGCCCTCGATGGCGCAGATAGTGATCCATTAATACGATTGCGAGCATCGCTTCCGCTATCGGCGTTGCGCGTAAACCGACACAAGGGTCGTGCCGCCCCGTCGTCACGACCTCGACCGGCTCACCCTCCAAATTGATGGTCTTGCCGGGAATCTGAATACTGGAAGTGGGCTTGAGAGAAACATGCACGACGATGTCCTGCCCGCTTGAGATACCGCCGAGCACGCCGCCCGCGTTGTTGCTCGTGAACCCCGTGGGCGTGATCTCATCCCGATGCTCGCTGCCTTTCTGTGCGACAGCGGCGACGCCGGCGCCGATCTCGACGGCTTTCACAGCGTTGATGCTCATCATGGCGTAGGCAATGTCGGCGTCTAAACGATCGAACACAGGCTCGCCGAGCCCCGCGGGCGCACCCGCGGCCGTGATCGTGACACGCGCGCCGATAGAATCCCCGTCGCCGCGGATCTTCCACATCAAAGCTTCGAGCTCTTCGATGCGCGCAGGATCGGGGCAGAAAAACGGATTCTCGTAGGCAAACTCCGGGTTCACCGGCTCCAAGCGCAGCGAGCCGATCTGACTCAGATAGCCGGAGATGCGCACCCGCAAGCGAACCGACAAATATTTGCGAGCGATCGCTCCTGCCGCCACGCGCATGACCGTTTCACGCGCCGATGAGCGCCCGCCACCGCGATAGTCTCGGAGCCCATATTTCTTGAAGTAGGTGTAGTCCGCGTGGCCCGGACGAAATCGATCTTTGATCTTTTCGTAGTCGCGCGAGCGCGCATCCGTGTTCTCGATGAGCAGGCCGATGGGGGTGCCCGTGGTCTTGCCTTCAAACACGCCCGACAGAATTCGCACTTGATCGCTTTCGCGCCGCTGACTCACAAAGTGAGAAGTGCCGGTGCGGCGGCGGTCGATGTCGCCTTGTAAATCCGTTTCCGCAAGCTCGAGACCGGGCGGGCAACCATCGACCACGCATCCCATGGCCGGCCCATGACTTTCGCCGAAGGTCGTCACCGTGAAGAGCTTGCCGATAGTGTTGCCGGACATTACTTACTCTCGAGTTGCTCCGCGGTCAGCAGAAATACACCGCCCCCGCCGCGCTCGAATTCGAGCCATGTGAACGGCAAATCGCGAAACGCCTTTTTCACGGCGACTTCCGTATTGCCGACCTCTACAACCAGGATGCCGCGCGGCCGCAAATGCCGCTGCGCTTCGCCCACGATTGCACGCACGGAATCGAGCCCTTCGCGCCCCGCGGCCAGCGCCATTGCAGGCTCGTGCCGATACTCCGGCGGCAGCGATTTCATCTCGCGCGCGCCCACGTAGGGGGGATTGCTGACGATAATATCGTAGGTTCTGCCGTGCAGGGCGCTGAAATGGTCCGACTTCACGAGCTGTACGCGTCGATTCATGCGATGCCGCCGCACATTGATTTGTGCGACGGCCAACGCATCCTTCGAGATATCGGTTGCATCGACGCGCGCCTTTGAAAAAGCCTTCGCGCACGCAATGGCAATGCAACCGGAGCCCGTCCCGATATCCAGAATGCTTCGGACTTGGGATGAATCGATCCAAGGCTCGAAGCGTCGCTCGATGAGCTCCGCAAGGGGGGAGCGAGGAATGAGCACACGCGAATCGACTTTGAATGGCAGGCCCGCGAACCAGGTTTCGCCCGTGAGGTAGACCGCGGGAATACGCTCTTTGATGCGCCGATCGATGAGCGCGCGCACGCGCTCACGATTCTCTTCGGCGACGCGACGTTGGTAGACCTTGTCCGTTGCGTCATACGAGAGGTTGAGCGCATGCCACACGAGCGCGGCAGACTCATCCCAGGCGTTGTCGGTGCCGTGCCCGAAAAATACTCGCGCTCGTTTGAGCCGGCGCGCACCTTGCTCGATGAGATCTCGGACGGTCGACGCGTTGCGCGGCGTGGCGCGCCGTTTACTGTGGGATACTTGAATCATGAGTCAACGTCGTTCCTGGATTCTTCTCGGCATTGCCGGCGTTCTCGCCGCGAGCCTCGGTGTTTGGATAGCGCATGAACTTGACAGCTCGAAGGTCGCGCTGGCAAGTGGCACGTGGCTTCCGCGGCCGCGCGAAGTCGGCTCGCTCGCACTCGTCGATCAGGCCGGCAAGCCGTTCACCGAAGACCATCTGCGCGGCAAACCGAGCCTCGTGTTCTTCGGGTTCACCCATTGCCCGGACGTCTGCCCCACAACGCTTGCGCAGCTTGCGCAGGTGAAGAAGGCCGCGGCCATTCCGGATTTGCGTGTGTTGCTCGTGAGTGTCGATCCAGCGCGAGACACACCTGAAGCACTTTCGCAATACGTTCACGCCTTCGATCCCGAATTCATCGGGCTCACCGGCAGCGATGCGGCCATCTCGAAGCTGACGAAAGCGTTCGGTGTGGCCGTGGCAAAGGTCGATTTGCCTGGAGGTAACTACGTGGTCGATCACTCCGCCGCGGTGTTTCTCCTGGACGATTCGGGCCGCATCGTCGCGGTGTTCACACCGCCGTTCAACACGCGTACTTTTGCGGAAGACTTGAAGCGAGTGGCTTCACACTTGCACGTCTAATTCTATTCATGAGCGATCTCGATTCTCCCGCTTCGAGCCCTACTCTCGGGGCTCGGCTCTTCGTCGGCATGCAGCATCTGTTGCCACAGCATGCGCTCTCGCGAATCATTCATCGCGTGGCGCGCGCGAGGTCGGTCGCCTTGAAAAATGCGCTCATCTCGGCGTTCGTCAAACACTTCAAGCCGGAGATGCGCGATGCGGTTCAGCCGAACCCGCTCGTCTACGCTTGCTTCAACGACTTCTTCACGCGGGCGCTGAAGCCCGGGGCGCGCCCGCTGGATGAAGATCCTCAGGCGCTGGTCTCGCCGGTCGACGGTACGGTGAGTCAGATCGGTACCCTGACCGATCGGCGCATCATCCAGGCAAAGGGCCGGCACTATGGTGTCGACACGCTGCTGTCTGGACCGGCCGAATACAACAGCAAGTTCGTCGGCGGCGCGTTCGCAACCTTGTATCTCGCGCCTTATAACTATCACCGCATCCACATGCCCATGCCGGGCACTTTGAGTGCGGCTTGGTACGTGCCCGGTAAGTTGTATAGCGTGAATGCCACGACGGCGGCATCCGTTCCGGAATTGTTCGCGATCAACGAGCGGGTCGTATGCATCTTCCAGCACGGCTCGATCGAGTACGCGATGGTGTTGGTCGGCGCTTTGTTCGTCGGCAGCATCGCAACTATTTGGCATCGAGATGTCACGCCTCGCAGTCCGCGGCGCATCTTCAATTTGCCGATGCCGGCGGACATCGGCAGCGCGCGACTGGCCAAAGGAGATGAGATGGGGCGATTCAATATGGGCTCCACGGTCATCCTGGTGTTTCCGCGCGATGTATTGCAGTGGCAAGCAGCGCTCGGTCCGGGTAGCGTGATTCGCGTGGGACAAAGCTTGGCCCGCTTGAGCACCCCGGCCCCGTGACTCATGCCTGGTGATTCGCTTGTGAACCCTTCTTGGCGGCCCACCGCCACTCGAGAGACGCTCGCACGACGCGCGGCGTTGCTCGCACAGGCGCGAAAATTCTTCGCGGATCGTAATGTGCTCGAGGTGGAGACGCCGATGCTCGTCAACGCACCGGTGACCGATGTGCATATCCATTCGGCGGAAGTGCGTTTGCAAGGCACCGCTCAGCCGTTTTTTCTGCACACTTCACCGGAATACGCGATGAAGCGCTTGCTTGCCGCCGGCAGCGGCGATGTCTATCAGATCTGTCGCGTCGTGCGCGGCCTCGAGCGCGGAAGCTTGCACAACGCTGAGTTCACTTTGGTCGAGTGGTATCGGCTCGGCTACTCGATCGAACAACTCATGGCTGAAGTCGCGGCCTTGGTTTGCCAAGTGGTTGGCGAGCGAACGACGGAATACTGTACCTATCGCGATGCCTTTGTGCGCGAGCTGCACGTGGATCCGTTGGTCGCAAGCTTGCCGGAATTGCAAACCGCCGCACTCGGCGGTGGTGTCGATGCAGCGTCATGTCATGAGCTGGATCGCGATCAACTGCTGGACCTATTGATGGGAACCATCGTTGGCCCCCGTCTCGGCATCGGCCGACTCACCTTCATTCACCGCTATCCGGCTTCCCAAGCCGCGCTGGCGCGCTTGGATCCGAACGACTCGCGCACGGCATTGCGATTCGAGCTCTATGCCGACGGCATCGAGCTTGCCAACGGCTTCCACGAGCTGGCATCGGCGGCCGACCAGCGTGCGCGCTTCGAAGGCGACCGCGAGCTGCGCAAGAAGCTGGGATTGCCGGTCTACGCTATCGATGAGAACTTACTCTCCGCGCTCGAACACGGTCTGCCGGATTGCAGCGGTGTCGCGTTGGGTTTCGATCGCTTGGCGATGCTCGCAACCGGTGCTCGTCAGATCGACGAAGTGCTCGCTTTTCCCATTGAACGTGCCTGAGAACATGAGCCACAGTAGCTCTCACTACGAATTCAAGGACAAGTCCGCGGATTACGAGCGACTCGCAAGCGAGCTAACGGGTCTGTTATCAGGCGAAAGTCACCTGATTGCCAATGCGGCCAACACTGCGTCGCTGCTCTTCAATGCGCTGCCGAATGTGAATTGGCTCGGCTTCTATTTTCTGGAGCAAGATGGCGAGCTGGTCGTCGGACCCTTCCAGGGTAAGCCCGCCTGCGTGCGAATTGCACTGGGCCGAGGCGTGTGCGGTACAGCCGCGCTACGCCGGGAAACGATCGTTGTCCCCGATGTCGAAGCGTTCCCGGGCCACATTGCATGCGACTCGGCGTCGCGCTCGGAAATTGTGGTCCCGCTTGTTAAGAACGGCACTTTGCTCGGCGTGTTGGATATCGACAGCCCGCACCTCGCGCGCTTCGATGACGAAGATCGCCGCGGCGTGGAACGGCTGAGTGCCATTTTTTTAGCTTCGATCGGCTGACACGACAACGCCGACGGCGCGCGCTGTCCTGCGGTGCGATGACACATACGCCGCGCAACACGAGCGAGCGCTCGCCAAGAAACCTTGGCGAGCGCGGCTCAAATAAGGCTCATTGCTTGGCGCGCGACACGTACTCGCCGGTGCGAGTGTCGATGCGAATGACTTCGCCTTCGTTGATGAACAGCGGAACACGCACGACTGCGCCCGTTTCCAACTTCGCAGGCTTTTGCCCGCCGGTTGCGGTGTCACCGCGCAAGCCGGGATCCGTCTCGACGATCGTCAATTCGATATGAGCCGGGGGCGTGACGACCAGCGGCACGTTGTTCCAAAGTGTGACGACACAGACGACGCCGTCTTTCAGCCACTGCGCGTTATCGCCGAGCGCACTTTTTCCAGCGGTGTACTGCTCGAAATTCTCCGGCACCATGAAGTGGAAAAAATCGCTGTCTTGATACAAATACTGCATCTCGACATCCATCACATCAGCCGCTTCGAGAGTGTCTCCGGACTTCAGCGTGCGCTCGATGGTGCGTCCCGTCTTGAGATTGCGAATTTTCACGCGATTGAACGCCTGGCCTTTGCCCGGTTTGACGAACTCGTTCTCGACGATGGAGTACGGATCGCCTTCAAGCAGGACTTTCATGCCCGAGCGAAGCTCACTGGTGCTGTAACTAGCCATTTCAATCTCGCGGTGCGGACCGCACAATGCGGGCCCGATTTTTTGGATGTTCGTGGCCCGATTTGCGGGCCCCGACTGTAGTTCGGCCAGAAGGCCGCAAAAAGACGCGAAATGATACCGGCATCGACTCCCACCCGCCACTCGCGAGGGCCGACGTGGCAGCAAGACATGGCCGCGGCCATCACAGACCCTGAGGTGCTGATGGCGGCGCTCGGCCTGAACTGGGACCGTATCGGCGCGGCCACGAACCCGAATCTCACTGGATTGGAGCCGCGGCAGGCGCTGGGCGATGTACTGCCTCAGGAGATCGCCCGACGAGCGACGGCCACATTCGCGTTTCGTGTGCCCTGGAGCTATGCGCGGCGCATGCGACGGGGCGATCCGAACGATCCACTCTTACTACAAGTGCTGCCGCGCCGGGAGGAACTTCAGGAATCGGTCGGCTTCGTCGCGGATCCACTGGGAGAGCGCGATGCCACTCGTGTGCCGGGGCTGCTTCACAAATACCAAGGGCGCGCGCTGCTCATCACGACCTCAGCCTGCGCCGTGCATTGTCGTTACTGCTTCCGCCGCGAGTTTCCGTATGCCGACCAACACGGCGATTTGGGCCGTTGGCGCGAAGCGCTCGCGGCTATCGAAGCGGACTCCTCGATCGAAGAAGTTCTGCTGAGCGGAGGCGACCCACTGTCTCTCAGCGACAGCCGGCTCGCCTTCCTCACGGACGCATTGGCGCGCATGCCGCACATCCGCAGGCTTCGGGTTCACACGCGCCAGCCCATTGTTTTGCCCTCGCGTGTCGATGCGGGGCTGCTCACCTGGATCAAACAGCTTCCCTGGCCGGTGGTGTTCGTGTTGCACACGAATCACGCGAACGAGATCGAGAGTGAAGTGCGCGAGGCCTGCGCGCAGCTTCGAGCGGTGGGCGTCACCTTACTCAATCAATCGGTGCTGCTCAGAGGGGTCAACGACAATGCGCAAACCTTGGCCGAGCTGTCCCGCGCATTATTTGAAGCCGGCGTGCTGCCTTACTACTTGCATTTGCTCGATCGAGTGCGCGGCACGGCACATTTCGAGACAGACGAGTCCAGCGCCGCGCTTTTGATTGGTGAGCTAGCCACCCTGCTACCCGGATATCTCGTGCCCCGATTGGTGCGCGAAGTCGCCGGCGCGCCCGCGAAAGTCGCCGTTTCCCCACGCTTGCCTACGCAATGAGAGGTTTCGCACGCGAGTAGGCCGAACGGCGATGCTAGAATTTCCAGCACCTTCCTAGTCCCCCTTGTGTGATGGAGCTCACGTTGACCGATCAGACCGCCGTTCCGCTCGTCGTGCTGAGCGCCGCCCGGGACCCGGTCGAGGCGATCAACAGCATTCTGCGACGCGCCGGTCACCCCGTTCACTGCACTTGGATTCCCTCGCTGCGGGATCTCGGCGACGCGCTCGAGCAACTCAATCCTGAGCTGCTGCTTCACATCGATGCGGGCTCAGACGATCTCACCGCCGCCGCGGCTGTTCGCGATCAGGTGTCTTCGTCCATTCCGCTCATCGTCGTCGCTGAAGATGTCACTGAGGTTCGCATTGCGGACGCGATGGCGCGCGGCGCGCGTGATGTCGTTTCGATGGCAAACCCTGCGCGGTTACAAGCGGTCATGGCACGCGAGTTGCGCGCCTATAGGCTTGAGCGCGCATTGGAAACCACGCTGCGATCCGCGAAGGACGCACGCCGGCAGCTCGAAGCGATTCTCGAAAGATCGAACGACGCCATCGTACAAGTGCAGGAAGGTATCGTCGTCGACATCAATCAGTCGTGGCTCGAGCTGTTCGGCTTCGAAGAACGCGAAGCGCTTCTCGGCCAGCCCATCATGGATGTGTTCGACGAATCGACCCATTCCGCGCTTAAAGGCGCTCTCGCCGCTTGTTTGCAGGGCCGATGGAGCGATCACACACTCAAGGTGAACGGCTACTTCAATGGCAAGATTCAGCCCATCGAGCTCGTTCTGACACTAGGAGAGCACGATGGTGAGCCTTGCGTCAGGCTCGTCGTTCCCGCTCGGCAACGCGACGAGAAGAAGGTTACCGACGATCTGACGGACTCGGTGCGAAAAGATCCCTCCACCGGTCTGCTGCATCGCCGGCCTCTGTTCGAGGCGATCAACGCAAAGCTCGCCACGCCGGCACCGGGCGGGGTCCGCTATTTCGCTGTGGTCAAGCTAGATAAGTTCGAAACGATCGAGCGCGATGTCGGTGTGCTGGCGAGCGAAGATGTGCTCATTGAATTCGCGAAGTTCTTTCGCGATCAGCTCAACCCGAACGATGTCGTCGGTCGCTTCGGTGGCGTAACGTTCCTTGCGCTACTTGAGCGAGGAAACGAGCACGACGTCGACGTATGGTGCGATCGGCTCATCGCGCAGGTTTCGAAGAATGTCATGAAGGTCGGCGACAAGACCTTATCCGTCACTTGCACAGTTGGCCTCAGCGTCATTCCCACCGACATAAGGAACTTCGATAAGGCCATCGCAGATGCCTTGGACGCGTGCCGTAAAGGCAATCAACGCGGCGGCAATCAAGCAGCCACGTCGGATCACGCGGACGCGGATACGCGAGTTCAGTCGTACGACAAAATTTGGGTAAAGCACATCAAATCGGCGCTGATGGAAAATCGGTTCCGCTTAGTGCAACAGCCGGTTGCGAGTTTGCGCGGCGACGATCCGGGCATGTTCGACGTGCTCGTGCGCATGATCGACGCACAAGGCAAGGAAGTGCTGCCGGGCGAATTCATGGCCGCAGCCGAGCGCAACGATCTGATGCGGAATATCGATCGCTGGGTCGTGGGCGCGTCGTTGTCTTTCGCCGCGCAACGCAAGCCGGGATGTTTGTTTGTGCGGTTGTCGAAGGACACGCTGAAGGACCCTTCCTTCCTCGATTGGTTGGACAATCACGTGCGCACGAGTCGCGCGGATCCGCAGCGGATTTGCTTTCAAGCGCCGGAGCAAGTCACGGCGCAACACCTCACGCAGTCGCAGGCACTCGCCACGGCGCTGCGGCAGCGTGGATTTCGCTTCGCGATTGAAGGGTTTGGGTCGGGTCGCGATCCGCACGGCTTTTTTGCCGCGATGCCGGTCGATTTCGTAAAGATCGATGGCGCGCTGGTGCAAGGGCTCACCCGGGATCCCGAAGTGCAGATGAAAGTGCGAGCGCTCGTGGAAGCAGCGAATCGACGCAAGGTCGATACCATTGCCGAGCGCGTGGAAGATGCGAACACCATGGCGGTGTTGTGGCAATTGGGCGTGCAATACATTCAAGGCTATTTTGTGCACGCACCGGAAGAAGTCGTTCTCCGCGCCGACGGCCGTTAAACAAGCAATGCTCTGACCCGCCAAGCCGCATAGGTTGACATGCCTGCGACTTCTGGCAATATTTAACGCCATGGTTAATGAAGTAGATCGAACCTTCCTGGCGTTGGCGGACCCCACTCGGCGCAAAGTTGTGGACTTACTGCGTCGGGGACCGCGGCGTGCGGGAGATCTCGCGGCGTCGTTTCGCGTGAGCGCGCCTGCGATGAGCCGGCATCTGCGAGTACTGCGACGGTCGGGAATCATCGAAGAGGATACGGCGCGAGGGATCGATGACGATGCCCGCGTTCGAATGTACCGACTGAGACGCGAACCGTTTGTGGGACTTCGCGGCTGGATCGACGAAGTCGAATCGTTCTGGGGCGACCAGCTCTCCGCCTTCAAGGCGCACGCGGAGCGCAGCTCGGGTAAGCGTTAATGAAATCTTCGCAAGCGACGGTGCGCCTCGCGGGGCAAAAACAAGCGCTGACGTTCGTTCTGGTTGCCGTCTGCATCGACACCATCGGCTTCGGAATCATCGGGCCGGTGATGCCGCAGCTCATCATGAACCTAACCGGTCAAGCGCTCTCGCAGGCGGCCTTGTATGGCGGCATCTTGTTCTCGTTGTACGCGGTCATGCAGTTCTTCTGCGCACCCATCTTCGGCAACCTCAGTGATCGTTTTGGGCGGCGCCCCGTGCTGCTGGCATCCGTCGCGGCCTACGGAATCGATTACGCCTTCATGGCCTTCGCGCCATCACTCGCGTGGTTGTTTGTGGGTCGAGCGATCGCGGGGATTTGCGGCGCAAGTTATACGTGCGCTACAGCCTATGTTGCCGACATCACGCCGCCTGAAGGGCGTGCGCGCGCCTTCGGTTTGATCGGTGCGGCCTGGGGCGTTGGATTTGTCCTGGGTCCAGTGATTGGCGGCCTGATGGGCGAGTTGGATCTGCGCCTGCCGTTCTTTGCCGCCGCCGGTTTAGCCATGGTCAATGTCATCTTCGGCTATTTCGTATTGCCCGAGACGTTGAAACCGGAAAATCGTCGCGCGTTTTCGTTGAAACGCGCGAACCCGGTCGGCGCGCTGTTGCAGATGCGCCAGTATCCCGTAGTGATCGGACTGCTCGGCGCGCTGCTCTTTTTTCAGATCGCGCATGACTCCCTGCCGACGACCTGGGCGTACTACTCGATTGAGAAGTTTCACTGGACGACAGCGCAAGTGGGCCTATCGATCGGCGTCGTGGGGCTTTCCACGGCACTCATGCAGGCACTGTTAGTCGGGCCGATCGTCGAGCGCTTCGGAGAGCGGATCGCGGTGCACGTGGGCTTCCTGATCTACAGTCTCGGCTTCATCGCGTTCTCACTCGCACCGAACGGCTGGCTGTTTTGCACGTTCATTGTGCCGTTCGCGCTCGCAGGAATAACGATGCCTGCGCTGCGAAGCATTCTTTCGCGTCAAGCACCGGCAAACGCACAAGGTGAATTGCAAGGCGCCATGGCGAGCTTGCAGAGCGTGACGGCGATCTTCGCGCCGCTGCTCATGACGCAGCTCTTCCGAACCTTCACGGCATCCGATCAGCTCTACTTTCCGGGCGCGCCGTTCTTTACCGCCGGGCTGTGCGCGTTCGTGGGCTTGCTGATTGTGGCGGTGGTTCTGCGCAGCAAGCGAGCTCGTGAGCGCAGTGAAGCACGCGAGCCGGTGACTACAAACTGAGCGCTTTAAGCATGCGATCCGTCAGAGCCGGATCGCACGCGAGCAGCGCAATTAACTCTTCTCGGCGGGAGGCGTTACCGGAATCGGCTCCAAGCGATCCACCCCGCGCCAACCTCGCGGCAGCACCGAGCCGCGTTGCGCACGCTCCCCGATGTACGCTTTCAGTTCCGACCATTCCAGCGTCTTGCTCTTATCTTCGGCCCACAACACGACGCCCGTCTTCGGCGCTACTACGGTCATGGCGATCATCAGCTCACCGCGCGAAGCGGCTTTCTGGGTCGGGATGTCGTAGAGCTTGTTGCCTTTGCCTCGCGGCATCTCAGGCACGTCGGCTACTTTGAACACGAGCATCTTGCCTTCGCTTCCGACCACGACGACGTAAGACTCTGGTGATGGAACGAGCGCCGGCGGCAAAGCGTGCGCGTTCTCGGATACGTTCAGAATGGTCTTGCCCGCGCGTCGATCGGTAATCAGCTCTTTCAAGCGCACGGTGAACCCGTAGCCGGCGTCGGTCGCCAGCAAGTACAGATCTTCCGGCTCGCCCATGACCACGCCCGCGAACTTCGCGCCGTCGGGCGGATTCAGTCGGCCCGACAAGGGCTCGCCATTGCCGCGAGCAGAGGGCAAGGAATGCGCCGGCAGCGCATAGCTGCGACCCGTGCTGTCCAAAAATACGGCGAGCTGCAGGCTGCGGCCGCGGGCGGCGGCTTGATAGCCATCGCCGGTCTTATAAGACAGCGAGCGCGGATCCATTTCGTGACCCTTGGCGGATCGAATCCAGCCGCCCGTGGACAGCACCACCGTCACCGGCTCGTTCGGTATCAGCGTGGTCTCATCGATCGCTTGCGCGGCTTCGCGCTCCACGATCTTCGTGCGGCGCGCATCGCCATACTTCTCGGCATCCGCGCGGATCTCTTCGGCAACCAGCTTCTTGAGCTTCGCTTTGCTCTTGAGATACGACTCGAGATCCGCCTGCTCTTCCTTCAGCTTTTTCTGCTCTTCGCGAATCTTCATCTCTTCGAGCTTCGCCAGATGCCGCAGCTTGGTTTCGAGAATCGCCTCGGCCTGCTCTTCCGAAAGCTTGAAACGCTTCATCAGGACCGGCTTCGGCTCATCTTCGCGACGGATGATGCGAATCACCTCGTCGAGGTTCAGATAAACCGCGAGCAGGCCCTCGAGGATGTGCAAGCGCCTGGCGACTTTGTCCAAGCGATGCTGCAACCGGCGCGTGACCGTGGTGATGCGGAACTCGAGCCAATCGGTCAAGAAGTCTTTGAGTCCAACGACCCGTGGGCGGCCGGCGAGATCGATTACGTTGATGTTGACGCGGTAGCTTCGCTCGAGATCCGTGGTCGCGAATAAGTGGTTCATGAGCTGCACGAGATCCACGCGGTTCGAGCGCGGAATGATCACGAGCCGCGTCGGATTCTCATGATCCGACTCGTCGCGCAGATCTTCGACCATCGGCAGCTTCTTGTTCCGAAGCTGGTCCGCGATCTGCTCCATGACCCGATTGCCGGAGACTTGATACGGAAATGAAGTGACGATGATATTGCCGTCTTCAATCTCGTAGGTGGCACGCGCCTTGAAGCTGCCGACGCCCTTCTCGTAGAAGTGCACAAGATCCGCGCGCGGCGTAACGATTTCAGCGCCTGGCGGTAGATCCGGCCCTTTGATGTGCTTCATCAAAGCGCGTGTCGTGGCTTCGGGATCGTCCAGCAAATGAATGCATGCTGCCGCGACTTCGCGCAGGTTGTGCGGCGGAATGTCCGTCGCCATGCCGACCGCAATGCCGGATGTGCCGTTCAACAGTAGATTCGGCAGGCGCGCCGGAAGAATCGCGGGCTCTTCCAAAGTGCCGTCGAAGTTCGGGGTCCAGTCCACCGTGCCGTGCGCCAGCTCACCGAGCAGCACATCGGCATACTTCGTGAGCTTCGCTTCCGTGTAACGCATGGCCGCGAAGGACTTAGGATCGTCCTGCGATCCCCAGTTGCCTTGGCCGTCGACAATCGGATAGCGATATGCAAAAGGCTGCGCCATGAGCACCATGGCTTCATAGCAAGCACTGTCGCCGTGCGGATGAAATTTACCGATCACGTCGCCGACCGTGCGGGCCGACTTCTTATGTTTGTTGCCGGCGGACAGCCCCAGCTCGCTCATCGAATAGATGATTCGACGCTGCACCGGCTTCAATCCATCGCCGAGCGCAGGCAGCGCGCGGTCGAGAATGACGTACATCGAGTAATCGAGATACGCCTTCTCGGTAAACGTCTTGAGCGGTTGCTTCTCGACGCCTTCGAAGTTGAGCTCTTGATCCTGCATGAATGTTAAACCTGTACTTCGGCGAGATTGCCCTTCGTCTCGAGCCACTCACGGCGATCCGAGGAGCGCTTCTTCGCCAATAACATGTCCATGAGCTGATCCGTGTTGTCCGCGCCTTCGATCGTGAGTTGCACGAGGCGGCGGGTTCGCGGATCCATCGTGGTCTCGCGAAGCTGACTCGGATTCATCTCGCCTAAGCCTTTGAAGCGGGTGACCGTGGGCTTGGTGCGCGCGTTTTCTTTCTCGATTTTCTTCAGGAGCTGATCGCGCTCCGCGTCATCCAGTGCATACATGACTTGCTTGCCGGCATCGATGCGATACAGCGGCGGCATGGCGACATACACATGCCCGTTCGTCACGAGCGGCCGGAAGTGCCGCAAGAACAAAGCGCAAAGCAAAGTGGCGATGTGCTGGCCATCCGAATCCGCGTCCGCAAGGATGCAGATCTTGTGATAGCGCAGCGGTGCGAGATTCGGCGAACCCGGATCGACACCGAGCGCGATCGAAATGTCATGCACTTCGGCGGACGACGCGATCTCGCCCGCATCGAGCTCCCAGGTATTCAGAATCTTGCCGCGCAACGGCATGATCGCTTGAAAGTCTTTCTCGCGCGCTTGCTTCGCCGAGCCGCCGGCGGAGTCACCTTCGACCAGAAACAATTCCGAGCGCGCCGGATCTTGAGTGGCGCAATCCGCAAGCTTGCCCGGCAATGCCGGCCCGGCAGACACGCGCTTGCGCACAACTTTCTGCGCGGCCTTAATGCGCTCTGACGCATTCGAGATCGCGAACTGCGCGATCTTCTCGCCCGCGTCAGGATGCCGATTCAACCAAAGCGAGATCGAATCGCGCGCGAAAGCTTCGACCAAAGGCGCCGCGTCGCGCGACGCCAGACGCTCTTTCATCTGACCCGCGAACTGCGGCTCTTGAAACTTCACGGAGAGCACGAAGCTCACCTTGAACCAAACGTCTTCCGGCGTCAGCTTGATGCCGCGCGGAACGAGATTGCGGAACTCACAGAACTCACGCACGGCCTGCGACAGGCCGGAGCGCAAACCATTGACGTGCGTGCCGCCTTCGATGGTCGGGATGAGATTAACGTAGCTTTCCGAAACGGATGTTTCCGCGTCCGGCGCCCAAGCGATGGCGTATTCGACCGTGTTGTCGTTGCCTTCGCTCTTGCCCGTCAGCGGCTCCGGCGGCAAGCGCTCGTTTTGCCCCAGCTCATCGACGAGATAGGCGCCCAGATCGCCGGTGAAGAACCATTCGTCTTTCTCACCGGTGGCTTCGTTCGTGAAGCTGATCTTAAGCCCAGGGCACAACACCGCTTTGGCTTTCAAAGTGTGCTTGAGCTGCGGAATGGAGAACTTATCCGAATCGAAAAATTTCGGATCCGGCCAAAAATGCACCGTCGTTCCCGAGTTGCGCTGACCGACCGTGCCCACGACTTTCAACTTGTCGTCGACCTTGCCGTCTTTGAACGTGATGCGGTATTCCTTGCCACCGCGCTTGATCGTCGTTTCCAACCGCTTCGAAAGCGCGTTGACCACAGACACACCGACGCCGTGCAAGCCGCCGGAGAATTTGTAGTTCTTGTCTGAAAACTTTCCGCCCGCGTGTAAGCGCGTGAGGATCAATTCGACGCCGCTGACTTTTTCCTTGGGATGGATATCCACCGGCATGCCGCGGCCGTCATCCGTGACCTCGAGGGAATTGTCTTTGAAGAGCGTGACGGCGATTTCTTTCGCATGGCCTGCGAGCGCTTCGTCCACGCTGTTGTCGACAACTTCGTGCGCCAAATGATTGGGACGCGAAGTATGGGTGTACATGCCCGGCCGACGCCGCACGGGCTCCAAGCCGCTTAAGACCTCGATGTCGGAGGCGGTATAGGACTGACTCATCCGTACTCTTTAAGGTGTGCGAAAGGGAATGAAATGATCGCCGGCCAAGAAAAACCGGCGCGGGATATTAACAGAATGCGGGGTCGGCGGTGGCCGGGCTAAATGCCCGGAAATTCAAGCGAAATCAGCAATTAAGGCAGATCGTACCGCCTCGGGTACGGCATCGATGACGTGGTTGTAGTGAGGATGATCGACCCCGGCGGATAGCGCGGACCCACCCCGAAGCGCGGCGATCATCTCCGCCGACAGCTCGAATCGCAGGAAGTGGACGGAGGAGGTCTTTTCATCGTTTTCGCGTTCCAGGTCTTCGTCGGCTATGGCGAACACGCGGTCGAAGTTCGCCACTCGCACGTAGCAGCGGTCTTCGATGCCTTTCAGCTTCTCCAGCTGCACGCGGCGCACTTCCGCATCCGGAAACTCGATGAGGAGCGTGACCTTCCAGTTCTGTCCGTCCGGAATGAGCGGGTTGTACGCCTCGAGCTCTTCCTCGATGCCTTCGGGCTCGAAGATGCGCTCGGTGCGCAGCATCTCCTGCACTTGGTACTGAACGGTCACGCGGTCTTCGAACAACCACATCGTGCTCGGCCCCACGGCGATCTGGCGATGACGCTTGTGGCTGAGCACCCGGGCGCGAAAATCACCACGCTGACGCGAGTACTGCTCCAGGGAAAACAAGTCGCTGACGGTAAGACGATTCATGTTTAGATCCCGTATGCGATGCGCAGCAGCTTCAATGGATGCGTCGGCGGTTTCGAATCCTTGAGGCCGCTCTCGATTTGATGGCCCGCCATCGGGCAGTCGCTCGAGTAGTAATCCGCTTGCGCGTTTTCCACGCGAGCCATCACCGGCTTGCCGATCTTCATCGACGCTGCGCGAAATTCTTTCTTCACGGCATACGTGCCGTTGTGGCCGGAGCAGCGCTCTATCACATCCACCGTGGTATTCGGTACGAGCTTCAACATGTCTCGCGTTTTGAGACCGATGTTCTGCACGCGTAGATGACAAGGCACGTGATAGCTGACTTTGCCGAGGGACGTTAAGAAGTCCGTACGCAGAAGGCCGGCGCGGTGCCTCAGCATCAAGTACTCGAACGGATCGAAGATGCGCGCGCGGACCGCCTGCACGGCGGCATCTTCGGGAAACATGAGCGGCAACTCTTGTTTGAACATCAGAACGCAAGAGGGAATGGGCGCGACGATGTCGTAGCCCTCATCGATGAGTTGCTTGAGCTGCGGGATATTCTCGTCTTTGAGCTTCGCGACGCGCTCCAGATCTCCGTTCTCGAGCCACGGCATGCCGCAGCATCGCTCTTTGGGCATGAGCCGCACAGGAATGCCGTTATGTTGGAACACGGCGACCAGGTCTTCATCCAGCTCCGGCTCATTGCGGTTGCCGTAACAAGTGGTGAAGAGCGCAACGCGCCCGCGCGTTTCCGGCGTGGACTGAACCGCCGGGGACTCGGCCGTTTCAGCCAGCTTGCCGAGACGTTTGCGCGCGGTGCGTGAGTGATATTCCGGCACCGGCGCCGTGCGATCGACCCGCAGCACTTTCTCCAGCAGCGCACGGCCCGCATCCGAGCGATTGACGGCATTCACGACTTCCGCGACCACCGGGATGCCGGCGATCTTGCCGACGGTTTCGGTCGAAGCCAGAATCTTGTCGCGCAGGCTCATGCCGCCTTTGCGCGTTTGCACGGCCTTGGCGCGCAACATCAAATGCGGAAAGTCCACATTCCACGGATGCGGCGGGACGTAGGGGCATTTCGTCATGAAGCACATGTCACACATGTAACAGTGGTCCACGACTTCCCAATAAACCTTCTTGTCGACGCCATCGACTTCGCCGCTCGATGACTCATCGACCGCGTCGAACAGGGTGGGAAACGAGTTGCACAGACTGAAGCAACGGCGACAGCCGTGGCAAATATCGAAGACGCGCGTCAGCTCCTTCTCGAGTGCCGCCTCGTCGTAGAAAGCTGGATTGCGCCAGTCAATAGGGTGGCGCGTCGGCGCTTCCAGGCTGCCTTCGCGGCCACCCGAGACTTTAGAGCTCACGCGTCAGATCGAATCCAGAGCTTTCTGGAAACGATTGGCATGCGAGCGCTCGGCTTTGGCGAGCGTTTCGAACCAATCCGCAATTTCGGCGAAACCTTCGTCTCGCGCGGACTTCGCCATACCCGGATACATGTCCGTGTATTCGTGGGTTTCACCCGCGATGGCCGCCTTGAGATTCAGCTTCGTCTCGCCGATCGGCAGACCCGTGGCAGGATCGCCGACCGCCTCGAGATATTCGAGATGACCATGCGCGTGACCCGTTTCGCCTTCGGCGGTCGAACGGAACACCGCGGACACATCGTTGTAGCCTTCAACATCCGCCTTGGCTGCGAAATATAAGTAGCGACGATTGGCTTGAGATTCACCGGCAAACGCCTCTTTGAGGTTCGTTTCGGTTTTGCTGCCTTTGAGGTTCACTGCGGACTCCTTTGGGTTGCGGGAGCGCCCAACCCGAGCGAACGGGTTGCACGCCATCGTCGCGCTCTAAGCGCGCCTTCGTTGAGTATTAGACCAAGTCTAACGGGATTCGGAAAACTGTATGCCGTCGGTTCGTCATCGTCAACTCGCGTTGACCCTCTTCCACCCTGATGTATAACGTGACGCCCCCACTACTGTCGCTGTCTCGGAGATCTATTTGGCTCGTGAAACCCAACCCGGCGACTTCGAATCCTCGCTCAACGAATTGGAGCAGCTCGTCGAGCGGCTCGAGCGCGGCGATTTGCCGCTCGATGATGCGTTGAAAACCTTCGAGCGCGGCGTCGAGCTGACGCGGCACTGCCAAACATCGCTCAAGGCCGCACAGCAGAAGGTCGACATTTTGTTGAAACGCAATGGTCAACCCGAAGTCGAGCCTTTCGCAGTCCCGGAGGACGACTCGTCGTCCGCAGAGTAGATGAGCGCACCGGGCTTTGATAAACGAATCGCGTTCTACCAGGGGCGCATTGAGCGAGTGCTGGACCGGTATCTCGAATTGCCGGACTCCGGCACCGCGAGACTGCGCGAAGGAATGCGCTACAGCGTGCTCGGCGGCGGTAAGCGATTGCGGCCGATGCTGGTCTACACGAGCGGCGAATCCTTGGGCGTGCCGCTCGAGCAGCTCGATTCAGCCGCCGCGGCGGTCGAGCTGATTCATGTCTACAGTCTGGTGCACGATGACTTGCCGGCAATGGACAACGACGACCTGCGTCGCGGCCGACCCACTTGTCATCGCGCCTTCGATGAAGCCACCGCGATTTTGGTGGGCGATGCGCTCCAGGCGCTTGCGTTCTCGGTCATCGCAGACGACACGGATTCCGGGGTGCGAGCCACCGCTCGCTTGGAGATGATTCGCACGCTCGCCCGCGCAATCGGAACCGGCGGTATGGCGGGCGGTCAAGCCATCGATCTTGCAGCCGTGGGCCGCACGCTCAGTCTCGACGAGCTCGAGCGCATGCATCGGCTCAAGACCGGCGCACTGATCGAAGCGAGTGTGTTGCTCGGTGCATTGGCGTCGCCCAGTGAAGATGCCATCAAGCGCACCGCGCTGGAGAGATTCGCTGCGGAGATCGGTCTCGCGTTTCAGATTCAAGATGACATC
>Ga0307515_10007928_pt1 | contig 20855 bp, 19 predicted proteins | sample 17_EM_MG_FD_194513 | JGI IMG/M metagenome (GOLD analysis project Ga0307515, IMG submission 194513) | Populus trichocarpa ectomycorrhiza microbial communities from riparian zone in the Pacific Northwest, United States - 17_EM | ecosystem: Host-associated > Plants > Roots > Unclassified | place...
GAGTCGGAGATCTGCTCTCCCCAAGATCCAATTGTCTACCATTCCTACAGAATCTAAGGCTGCAATTGTCAACACCATGGTCGTGAGGCATCGTGAGATAATAGATTTCGTCTCGGTGTGCGCGCTAAAGATCAGATTCAGACTATGATATAGACCGACGTCATGATTTCGGCCGCCCGCCACCCGCTACCCGCCACCTGCCACATGCCACACGCCACCCACCAAACACTGCTCGCCAAACTCCACCTGCCTCACGCCTCCCGGTGCCTGGCGTCTGCAACTGAACAAGTCTCTGGATCGAGCATGTAGGAGCATATTCGACTCCATATGAAATGCTGCATGCATTTAGCAAGCCTACTCATAGCAATGACGGCAATAAGATATTGTACAATGTGTACCGGCGTATTACCAAATACATCCAATGCTTTTGTAGATGCTCCATAGTTAAACAGCGCCTGCATCGCAGCTATCTGACCAGCACACGATGCAAGGTGTAGAGGGGTATTGCCAAAAAAATCTCGGGCCTCGACTGCTGCACCACTGCTTAGAAGAATCGACAGGACTTCTGTGTGACCGGCTTCCGTTGCCACGTGTAGTGCTGAAGCACCGAATTGATTCCTGACGGATAGCATTAGCTCAAAGTCAAAGCACACCAGTTGTCTAACGATATCAGCCGGTCCGAACTCTGCGGCATCAAATAACATTCTTCTACGGTCATCATCGCTCATTGACTGTAACTGAGTACTAAATATCGCATCAGAGGCTGGTGCGGTTGATCGTTGTGTGCTCTCGCTGGAGTGGAATGCAGTCACGTGCTCATTAAGATCTTCCAAAGAAGAGAATACAACTTGAAGGTGTCCGCAGCTTTGATCCTCGCATCTAAATTCTCGCTGATGAACTTTTTTGTGCTTAACGGCCTTTGCATAAGAAGTGAAGCCCACTGATGAAAAGGTGCATTCTATGTGCGGGCATTTGAAAAGTTGCTCGCCGTAGAACTGCTTTAACTCGTAGAAACATTCCTTATTACTAGACGTCCATAGAGAGGCAATAGTTGTCTCGAATATCTCTCAAATTCTGCGCGATGTTCCAAAGAGCTGAAGCTATTTTATCCCAGCTAATCGTCCACCTGAAGAAATATTAAGTATTAGCTGATACTCTCGGGTACCGGGAGGGCCTGTACTACTCGTATTCTCCAACTCCATCAGCAGACTGGATAGGTCTGGATACTGTTTTCTCAGAACCGCGAAGGAACTTTTGCTCATAGTCCGGTTGTCCCACTGACCAAGGGAATCGATCCCTCCTCGCAACTGAATGAAGCGAGAGACAGAATCCGCAAGCTCGGAACACTGGTCCTTGGAAATTGCCAGGGAAATCCCAACTTTACAGTGGTGGAACCAATTGACCTCAGCATAGTCTTGGAGAGCATACTCGCCGTTGAGGACATTTGCTTCGATTTCGTGATCGTGTAGGCTTTGGTTGAAACAATCGAAACCCAAATATGTGATACATATAGCGGACAAATTTACCATTCCATTCGATGAATTGCAGGCGCAAATGCATTGAAAATCTCTCAGATATGTATTTGCATAGAGTAATCCATAAGCCACTAACTTGGGGTTACTTGCCTTGACGACTTTAAACCCCTGTTTCATCAAGTTCTAGAGACAAATGCTGACTCGTGACATCGTGTTTTTGCATGAGCTCAAGAATCCCGGGGTCCCTCGTCTCTTTAAAAAAAGGCAAATTTCATAATTGCCAAACTCTTGTTCCTTTGTACATGTTTGAGCTTCATGGCAACCAGTCCATCCATTCTATCCCCCACCCCATGCCGACACGACCGAAATGCAAGCGGAAACGGTGATGTGATTTGAGTGGCATGGAACAGGTAGACGGATAGTCCAGAGTTTAATTTGTGATAGTATGATCGAGGTAGGTCAATCATACTCTTTCCAGGAGTTGCAGGTCCCCAGGTCATTAGCAGGCTTGCCAACACTAGAAGCAGCGCAATGATTCTCCATATCGTTCGCACTAGCGGTTGACTGTCTGGTATACATCTCAATATCTTGCGGTAGTCTGTCATTCCAGCTCCTCGTGACTTAGACTTCTACACCCATTTTTAGTCAGATATTTTCCACCTTTATCGAAGCTTCTCGGTTTTGGTTGAAGATGGGCGACGCGGGTGACGCGTATCCTTGCCGCCAAGCCTAATACTCGCATGTGTGCTTGACGTCATCCCGACCAACTCTAAATTGCATTTTACAGCCCGCCATCTACGGAGCTGTCAAAAGCCCTCCTTCTGACGTGCACATTCCGTGCTCAAGTGCATACTACGGGGGTAAGATTCAGGACTGTATTTCTACACTCTCTTGGCTTCCCAATTGAAACTCGGTCACGGCCCTTTCTCCAAATCCCTCTCTCCCGACTTCCCTCCCCTCATAATTCCACCCATGATCCCCGAAAATGATCCAAGGGTCGACGTCATTTCTACGGGGGGCAAATATTCGGGCGCAGTTGGCCGCAAAGGAGCTGTAGATGATGTACTTCCTTTATCCTCTTCATTTTCCCCTTGCTCTTCGCCGAAATCGTCTTCACCTCCATCGTGGTCCTCGCCGCTCTCCTCGCCGCTCTCCTCGCCATCATCTTCACCATTTTCCTTATCAGTCTCATCATCATCGCCTTCGCTGCCATCGTTTGATTCACAACTGGACTCTTCGTCGCTGTAATTTCCCTGCTCCTCTTGCTCAAGCTTGCTCTGTGCAGCTGCCACTATTTCCACAAATGATTGATGCAATGAAAGGTTTGTGGATGCCGTACTAGGCTCTACCACTTCGGCACGAGGATTCGGTGGAGGCTCGGCCGCCGATTTTCCAGGAGCTGGTACGGCTTTGTCCTGGCTACCAGCTGCTTCAAGCCCAAGGTGGGAAAACTCTTTCAGAATGGCGACTGGTTTCGTAAGACGTGTTTTCCAGGGGCTGACAGTTACCACTGCCGATTTCTGGGACTCATCCGGATTAACCAGCGCGATTGATTCGTAGGTTGGTTTTTGACCATAATCTGCGGCTCCTTCATCCTTGCCGTCGTCCGAATCTTCACCTTCGTCTTCGTCTTCCTCCTTGTCCTCCCCTCGCCCCACTATGGATTCGGAAAAGATCACAAGAAAGATGTAATCCAAGCAAAGTATGACCGCATGGAGTGGAAGCAGGAGTATCCTGAGAGGAACCATGACTCCGTTCCATATCCACCTCCCATCTGCCAGCAACCCGCCTTCACTTCCTCCCGTCGTTGTTTTCCGGACCAACTCCATGACACCGCCGACTGCTCGCAACTCCTGAGAGGGAAAGCACATGAATAACCATATCAGCGCGTACCAGGTATAAAACCAAACGACAGGTATCCGTTTCTCCCTCGCAATAAGCAACTCCGCTTCACTGATATCCTTGAGGTCGTGGCTTCGCTTTTTCCATGCCGGTCCGACATTGTACATTGACTGTTGAAGGCTGTAACATACCTTCTGAGTTTTGATTCTAAAGAAGGTGAGAACGCTACCCAGGTTGAATCCTAGGAGACAGGTAACGAAAAAGACCAAGCCCATGGATATGCCAAAGGCTTTGAGGGTTTGTGAGGTGGAGGGAAGCACATTCATGCCAAACACCCCAATTACGGTTGTCACAGGTAGGTAGACAATCATAAGAATGGTCAACGTGTATACAGTATCTGCCTACGCCTCATGTTCAGCAAATCCGATCGAAACAATGGTCGGGACCATTTACCTGCGAAACAGCCGCTCTCGATTCCAGCACACCCGAAGCATTAACCAAAGCGTCCCTCTGGACACGGCAATGCGCATCAGTACACACTTCAGATAGGGATCACTCAACACTCACCAAGTCCTTAACTTCTTCTATTTTTGCCTCAATCCTATCACGAACCTCCCGCGCCCGAGCAGCTTTGCGATGAAACGATTTTTCGGTGACAAGGTCTTTCCCCTTTGGATCCGTGGATCCAGTTCGGATCTTGTGCTTTCGTGCAGAATCTCTCAAGAATGGTAGACCAACTTGCTCCATTTCTTCAATTTCGAGGAGCATTGGTCCCATACATTTTGACATCTGTTGTCCCTCGGAATTGAGCATGCATATGCACATGGTGTTCTTCGGATGCCGTAGAAACCTGACGTACCTTTCCCAGCCACTGCATCGCCCAGTGGTACTTCTTGGTTCTTGTGAACCTCGTGTCGTCAAACAGTAGCCTCTCGCTCTGTTCCTTCGAGAACAGGGTTTCTGTCTGGATCAAGAGTTAAGGTATAGTCTACGTGGTCCACCCACGAAACCCACTCACCGGAACATCCAAATACTCCTCCAACTTTGTCAATACAGCCGCCATTCCGTCATCAACCGCCCAGTCAATTACTCTTGCTGCTACAATTAGCTGCCACGCATAAATAATCAGCCCCCCAGCCCGCATCCTTACCTAGTTTGTCCAAAAAGATCTCCTCGGGGGCGTAGTATCTTGGCATTTCCTCCTGTCGAGTATTCGACTTCTTCGAGAAGGCCTTTTCCTCTTCATACTTTCCAATTGAGAACAACGTCCAGTATGAGCCGCCTTCCGCCTGCAAAGAGTCAAAGACCAAGGAAAGCGTGCTTTCGCGGATCTGCGGTGTGTCCTTTTGACCTGGCGCAAAGTCTCCTCTCAAATCGGATCCGAAGTCTCCATTGTCATCACACACGGGGTCGGGTCTTTCGTCGCTAAAGAATTCAAAGAATGTGGCCAAAAAACTGAATTCGTAACGCTTGTAAAAGCCCAGCTGAATAACATCACGTCAACGGCGACTTGCGGGAGGAGTAGAGGGGAAGTACTTCCAAGCCGGTTTGGGTGGGTCCAGGGTCAACCGCATGATCCAGGGCGGAGTAGAGACTATATACTGGCTCCAATACATCTGAGTTCCGACGGGACATTTCATTGGCGAAGGTCATCAGTATTAAAGCGATGTTGGGGGTGAGCTCATCTACTACGCTGTAGGGTAAAATTACGTCAACCCAGCACCGGAATAATGGAGATGTAAACAATCACACATTTCTCGGCCAAATGCCTGATATGTGCCATCACCGTCTTCGTTCAGTCCATGGAATCCTTTGACCTACAATACTTAGCGCATCCAGTCGAAATTACAAACCGTGTATAGTTAGAGTATTTAACCTGCCTTGTCATGGCCGATTTCCTCCAGGTCACTCAGCTTGCCACCCACGCGCCTCTAGCTACCGCGTTAGTAACCTCGCTGCCTTGTGAGATCTAAAATCCACACATACCGGTCGCGAGAGTAACTTCCAGAGATCTTCATCGTTGTCCACCTCGAACAACAAGAAGCTGCGGCAGTCCTGGTCATAAAAGTCCCTCACTTTCACCGGCCGCTGTTTAGCATTCGGGCCTGCGGTCAATAAAAACGCTTCAGAGGAGTCTTGTTGGTCGGTAAACCAGTTATCACGGAGAAAATGACGAAGCGCTTGGCTACGATTTTGGATGCCCTTGCGGAAGGTGTCTTCTCGAGCGATATCGACTGCAGTAATGTCATCAGTACAACAGTAGTTAGACCAGAATAGGGGAGATTGTGTACGTACTTTGTTTTCTTAACTCATCTTCTTCTGAGCCAAGGTGTACCCAGACTTTCGTTTCTTCGTCGACAGCTTCTGCTTTCTTCTCATCCTTTTTTGTCTCCACAGGCTGTGGTTCGGGTGCGGCGGATGGTAAATCGGCAGGTGTTGGAGTTGATAGAAATGCCTGTAGTGCTTGGGACTGTTGCTGCTGGCTTTGCTGTAGTGTCCGGAGTAAATCCTTCAAGGACTCAACTTCTGTACGAAGTTGCTTCACTTCGTCACTGGAATTGCTGGCCATAGTTGGTTGGATATGTACGAACATGGAAAACTGTGGATGTGGGGCAATATATATCAAATTCTTTTCTGTACCACCTTTGTTGCCTAATCCCTACGCGCTAGCGAAAACATACATAGATATTAATTCTTAATTTGACCCAACGATGAAACTTGGGTGTCACCGACTGTGCATGGATTCCGCAATGCACGTGGTGACAGAGGCGAAAGTCAGCTCGAGTGAGCCGATGTGCTCCCAACTTTCCAAATGTGATTGGACATCTTGAACTCCTCTCGATTATTCAGTCACATTACTGGTGGAAAGATGAGTAAACTAGTGTATCACACTCCGAGACTAACCTAAAATAAACAATATTATGGTTGATTTCCCTCCGGTGAACCATATTGCATGCAGATCCCACCCACTGGGAAAAAAGAACCTTGACCCGCATGTCAGACGGCTTTGGCACACGGACAGAACGAACGCGAGTATAAGCCAATTGCAAAGATTCATTAAACCAAGCACCAAAAAGAAAAATCCACTGAACCCCACGTCTCATTCCGCCAGCCCCAAAACCCTCTCCGCCTCCCTCTCAACCTCCGCCCGCTTCCTCACACTCTTAACAATCCCCTCGACCACCCCCCTCGCCTTCCCCTCCATCAACTCCCACTCCTCCCTCAACCTCGCTAGCTTCTCGCGCAAAAACACACACACCAACAACGTAGCCCACAGCCGCTCTTCACCCTTCGGCACAGCTGCAAGCCCCAGCACGGCCAAAACCTTTGACGAGAACGAGAAGCTGCCATCGAACGATTGCTCCGCACCCAGCGCAGACAGGACGGCATCGGGATCATCAAAATTCTCGCCCTTCTTCTGCGTCCTTGCTTTCGGCAAACCCAAATCCGTCGTCGCCCGCTTCCTTTTCCGGGTCGGCGGCGCAACACCCGGCGATGACTTCCGTGCCGCCTTGACTGAGTACTGTAGACGCGGTGCTGTTCCGCCAGTGGATTTGCGCGCCGTCTGCTTCGTTCGCACATGACGGAATGCGCCGCCCTTAAGCCCTGGCGGCGGCGGCGACGGCGGGCGCTGGCCGATAGGGAGGATGGTGTTTGTTGTGTTGTCAACGGCGACGAAAGAAGTCCACTTACTCGCTAGACCGAAGCGGAGGGCTGCCGCGGCTCCTTGTGCGTCGGTGAGCGATGAGTCTTGGAGGTGTCGGAGACCACAGAGAGCGCGGATGCTGTGGTTCGGCTGGGAGAGGTGCAGGACAGGGATGTGGAGGGTTACGTTTTCGCCGTCTGGGGATGTGGCAACGAGCTCGATCTCGCGCGGTAAAGAGTGTGTGGGGAGCGTGAAGTAGATAGTCGATCGAGAGCCTGGGAAGAGCGCGGGGATGCGCTGTGGAGCTTGCAGGAGTTCGGCGGGTTTGTTTGACCACGTGATGGCCCAATCGTTGAGGTGGGGTGTCAGCGCGGTTTTCAGCATGCGGATGACCTTGAGCTGGCACTTTTCGCCGGGGTGCACGGTTTGTGCGTAGCCTCTGCCGGCGCGGGAGATGCCCTCTACGATGGAATATGTAACGATACTTCCGATGCCGAGGGTGAAGAAGCGCACGCTTCCATCCGCGGCCGAGGTCTCAACATACTTTGAGATTGTGCCCCGATTATCATACACCTCGCCGTCCGTGAGGAACAGGACCTCGAGGTTGCAGCCTGCGAGGCGCCTTTTACATGTTGCTTTGAGCGGCGGTAGGATCTCTGTGCCTCCAAGGTCGGCATCCATCTTATTGACGTGGGCTTGCGCTGTTTGGAGTGTTTCTGCGGTGTATAGCTGGCTTTTTGGGAAGAGGAAAGAGTGACTGGAGCCGAACGAGCACAAATTGAAACACACGCCCTGCGGAAGAGAAGCAAGGAAGAGGCGCAGTGCAGATTTGACAGCATTGATGCGGTCGCCGTTCATGGAGCCGGAACGATCGATAATGAAGACTAGTTCTGGAGTCTGAGGAGGGAGCTGGAAGGATGGTCCGGGAACGATAGAGACGAGGAGGTTTGAGGTATCCGGTTCCACCGGGTCTGGAGCGGCAAAGGCTCGCGGTTTGTCCAGATCCGCGGCAGCAACGGTGAAAACAAAGTCTCTATCGAGGCCAGCGAGGGATTCGGTCCCGGCTAACGCAAGCACTGCACTCGCTTTCTTGTTATCTGGTTGTGCCGTGTCGATGTCGTTATGATGCGCGCCAACTTTTATGCTGATGGGATGACTGGGACTTTGAAGACTCTTGATATTCCCCGCCATGCTGACGTCCACAATCAACGCGAGTCCATCCTGCATCTCGACCCCGCAGCCACAAGACCTAACCTGTTCTCTGGCGGCCTCAATCACAATGCCCTCCGGGGGTGTCCCATACCGTGGGGCAATAACAGTAGGCACCACCAATCTCAGCGTCTCATTACCCTCCAAATCCATCTTCAGCTCATGAACATATCTCAAAACAACAACCACCACTCCGCTGGATGGAACATTCCCCACAGAGGTAGTCCACACATCGTCGGCGTTACAATCCAGCAGTGCAGCAGACTTTCCCGCCTTCTTTGCGTCCTCATAGATCTGCTTTGCCTCCTCCTTTTCACGGACGACGCCTTGAATAGTGCGTGCGTTGATGTGTGCCCGGAACGAGGTTACGGCTGAGGACTCGTACAGCGGGAAGGTGTAGATGCATTCGTTCTGGATGCCGGAGGTGGGCGGGTTGTAGAAGATCTGAGTGAGTGTGTTGAAAGCAGTCGTGTCGAGGATTGTGCACTGCAGGTGTGTGGAGACTAGGTGGAGGGAAGTACCGGAGGCAGTAGAGCAGAGTGAGACACCACGCATTTTGAGATAATATGGGGTATGTGGTTTGTAGGAAGAAGGAAGTGCTGAGAGGGTTTATATGTATCACACAAATACATAGCTAGTGCTTGATCCTCAAATTTGTTAGTGGATCACACTCTAAAACTATTGGTACTACCATCGAGAATTGGCGGTTGTGGTTGGGCAGGTTCTTCGCCAATTCCAAGCCAGATCCTCAATTTTGGATCCTCAATGTTTGGAGGATCAGGGCGTAGGTTGTACAAATTCGCCGGCTATTCGCAATATGCTTAGGGCTCAGGGTTCATTCCCCACTCTCATTGATTTGCTAATATCTTTGAAATAGAAAAAAAATACCGTAGAAGTTAAGGGATCTTAGGTATTTTTGTCATCCAGATAAAATACTTTGGAATAAAATCAGGAGTGATAGACGAATGCATGGGGAAGAATCTGCTCTGCCAGCAGACAGTGGGATGCGGGGATATGGGATATGGGATGGCGGGGATGGCGGGAAGAATACATGTTGCTCCCCATACACTAAATTATCCCATCCACGGGTGGGACGTCATACCAATGGATATGGCGCTCGCTCACGCTACGGAGATAGGGTGATTCCCTGCGACAAAATGGAATGGACGTTCTAGTTCTGGGCCTAAGTGTTTGGGTTTGTTTGTTTGTTTGTAATCATATTGCATTCAGCCGCTTGCAGCTGTAGCATATATCCAAAATTTCCTCCTCGCTTCTCCTGAACATAACAAAAGCAAAGTTGCAAGCCCATCCACCCCAACAAAAGAAAACTGCTAAAACATCAACTTTTACACCCCCGCAGGACTCGACTCCACGTCCTCTGAGTTCTCCGCCTCCTCCACCACTCCGCTAATTCTGCCGACATCTGTAAAAAACAAAAATCCAACAGTGCCTGCGTACATTCTTTCGCAAAAACAAGAGACATTGGGATTCCGATCTTCTAGGTTTTGGGGTTTGCATTGAGCCTTTATGATCTTTTCTTGGATAATAGATGTTAACATGGCTATCGTAGCCTTCCAAGGAGACGTGGATTAAGTACGATGTGAACCTGGGAAGTTAAAGTTAATAGTACGTCTCCCGATAACCTTGTAGAGTGCATATGTGGGAATCTACTTCAGGCACCCTTCTCATGTTACATCATTGGTGATTCCCTTTCCCTTCACTATGACACTTCTAAGAAGATCGCGTCTGCACCCTACTGTGCGCTCTAGAAACTCTGGCTCCCTCATCGGGAGTGTGACCATAGGATACCTACAGGCCCCTCCGGTGCCAGTCCAACTTTGATCAAAGGCCGCCTTAGTCATATAGGTCATATAGTAGCGACGGGTCAACCTCTCGTTTCCGAACTATTGACCCTTGCCTCAATACTTCGGGGAACACTACATGCTTGTCTAATATACCTTCAAACTCCCATTTCGCAGAGTCTGCCGAAATTAACGTTCTTATCCGAGTGCCGAGTTCGAAAATCTCACGGAGATGCTCGTTACGCTCGTCGAAGCGATCAGCGTACGTGCATGGATTTAGAATGCTCTCCAAGAATTTGAGAATTGAGGTTTTTACTTACAAGTCGGCGATAGCTTAATTAGTAACAGAGAATTGAGAACAGCGCGCGCGTCTTACCGTCATCACAATCGCCGCCAGCTGTATGGGACAGTGTGGTTGAATGAGATCTGTGGAAAGCGGGACATATTCTTCCCACAATGCCCCGCTGAGGCTTGCACGTTACAGGGAAAGCAGATTGCGATTGGTAAACCTATCCTCAGTAAGCCTTTTGTCCGTCGCATCTTCGAATCACCAACTCGACCTCGGTCTCCTCAAGAATCGGATGATGTTCTCCTATTGATATACAACAAAAGTCTAGCTTCACTTGGCATCATTCTTGTAGAGCTATGGTTTGGGAAGCGACTCGAAGACCTTCCAGGGTATCCCCAAGGACTATCAAGCAACAACCAAACCATTTGCTCCGATTTTGTAGTTGCAAGCCAACTTCTTGAGACAATTCAGAATGAAGCAGGGGATATGTATGGTGGAGCAGTGAGGCGGTGTATTAGGGGGATTGACCACCGTGCTACGAGCTTGGAAGACGAAAGTTTCATGAACGAAGTTCACGCAAAAATTGTCTGAGTTGGAACGGAATTGGCAGGCCTATATTAGTCAAGACGAATGGACCAGATGATTAATTCGAAGAACGAGGCAGTTCAAGGAGGAGGGGGAGATTTTTGGATAGTTTGTTTATATTAATGTAATAGCTCTAGTTTCACAAGTTTAAGATGTACAGGCCTAGGACGTTGATCAAATTATTTGGGTTGCACTATGATTGAAGAATAACGAATAACGTAGCAACGGGCGGGTTTCAGCTACATGTTTTGTCCATCTGTGAGGACCCTACTATCGATGTCAAATACAAGCGGAATGTTCTGATTGTTGACTACATAAACTGTCATAAATTCGAGTTACATAAAGGTTTTCGGTGTAATAGATGACGCACTTAAGCGTAGTCTTAGAACCTGTACTACACTTCGAGACTAACATAAGCGATGCGGCTCTATAGCTCCCATATCCATCTATCCAGACGGAGCTTATCTCCACCTCTTCGCGATAGACCACTTACGTTCTGTAAGACCTTACATCTCTTTATTTAGTACCTTTAGCCCATAGATAATTGTAGGTTCCAAATATTATCAAAGTTCGATATACGAGCCCGCATGCATGTAGAATGACGGAGTGTAAATTAAAATGTTCATTTATTACCTGGGTAAGTACACTACTATTCCAGTGGCTGTTATGATTGCAGATCTACGCAACGACCTGCCATACCTGTCATTCATGATCATCAAAACAAAAACTACAACGCATTCTAACGTTTCTCCCAATCACCGCACCAAAAACCAAACCCTTTTTTTAGTCCAACCATACCCCCCTCCTAGCGTGCTGGTGTTATTAACGAGTAGATTAGTACTTGCGCGAACTACCGTTTAGCGAATTGGGGAGGATAGATACTCGATTGTAACAATGCACAGGCGAAGAAACGAAGGCGTGATATGTAAACGACGACTTCTTTTTGCCCTACCGCCTAACACCATTCAATGTAATCCTAAAAATCCTGAAGTGGCGACCTTAAAGGACACAAACTCCCTCCTACTGCCAGTGCGCACGTGCGCAACACTAGCTCCACTCAAGAAAGCCCATCTTAGTTACACTTATTCCCATCAGAATCTACATATAGCGTGCCGATAAACCACCTTGAGGTAGGTACTATTCCGAGGCTATTCCATCGTGCATCAGCTCCGATTTCTCTACCGTAGTCAACAATTCACCCGAACCCTGCAGTGTTAGTTATGCCGAGGTAGGTCTTCTAGCCGACTCCGTCGGGTATTAGCCTACCCTCGACTATACTGTTTCGGTAATCTCGCCGCGGGCGCGGTTGAAATATTTACTGAACAAGCCTCTAGACTCTCGGTCTCAGGTATTGATTAGATTTTGAGCTTCAGACCCGAATTCTGGAGGAGTCAACACTCGTACCATAGCTCCAGATGCCTGGCTCTACGTATATCGGCGCTAACTTCCCTTGTTCCTTCTTGGAGTATAAGATCTGGGGCTGAGACTGAGAGAAGATGCTGTATTGCGGGTTGAGGCCAATCTCCATATTTTGAGACTGCGACTGTGACTCGGGCACAAGCTCTATGATACCGGGTGGGTCTGGGTCAGCACACACCGTACGACCCAGGAACCATGCGATGTCCGAGTGATGGCGTATAATATATAGCGTGACACTAATAATAGTCCCTTCGGATGCAGGGAATACAGTCCGCAGTCGAGCCGATTGTCGGATGCGCGTTGTAATGGTGTGACGAGCGCGGTGAAGAACAACCCCAAAATACAGCGCCGCAACAGCATATGGCGACCGGGGTTCTGTCTCGTGGGACTTAAAGAGATGGTACCCAAGCAAGTACAAAGTGGATAATCACTAGTAGAAGTTATGAATGCACAAATCTGAGACGTGATGTGGGATCAGCGGAAGATTTTGACACTGGAAATATCACACTGTTTTAAGGTCCGGAGACTGGGCCTGGGAAGCACTTTGTACATAAGTTACCTCGAAAATCTGACTTGTTTTTCTCTAGATCCAGACCCATCTGACAGGTCTCGCTGTAGAAACAAACCCATTCTGACGCTGACCATTGTATTTGATAATGAGATACAAACGCCCTGCCTGACAGCTAACGTTTTATCCCCAATTGCCGGGACAGTAGTATAGCTAACACCAGTTAATTTATACTCCGGTGAGCAGACATATCCTAGATCATCAACTAGGTAAATTGCTAGCTATACTTTTCAATAATAATCCGCTTGACTCGCTTCCTATATAACGGCCCTGCCGCCTTAGAGTTCACATAAAGCACTATCAATTCAAGCTAAAAATCTCCTCAACTCTCCTACTTCCACAATGCAATTTTCCCTTCACATTTCTCTGGTCGCCCTGTTGGCTTCTATAGCCGCCAGCCAACTCGTTGATATAGCTTCGTAAGTTCTCATTCGTCACCGTTTTAACCTGCCATTGACACCCACAACATCAGAATAATTTCCTATCTTGATATCAAAGCAGCTGAAGCCTCCAAGTTATCCTCCATCATCGCAAAGGATGAGACGGCCGCCTACATCACTGCTGCCGGGTACTCGTCCTTATTGGACAAAGTCGACAACTTGAACTCCAAGTTCACGCAAACATATAGCATCCATACGACACCGACGATAGGTACTGACGCCGAGGCTACACGCAAAGCGAGTGCAAGCGTAGTAAGGGAGTTTTACAAGGATTACTATGACACGCTGCAGAAGTTTGTAGCGACGCAGACGTTAGTGACGGGAAGTGCGAGGGAGAGCATAGTAAGCAATGTTAAAGAGGAGAAGAAGGTGATCGATGAGGCGCTTCAGAAGGCAGGTGAGGGGAATGGTGCAGAGAGGGTGGTGAAAGGTGGGTTGGCGGCCGTGGTAGTGGCTGTTGCTGCAGCGGTCATAGTGCTTTAGGAGGATATTGTGGTGCTTTGAATCGTCGAGACGCGAACGTTACTTGTTGTGATATGCATTTATGTATGATTTGAGGAATTTATGATAGGTTTTACGGTATACCTAGTCTTTACGATGCGGCGAGGACTGTGTTGCAACGTTGCACACACTTTGTAGCTATGCCGTATACATACGTCCAACAACTGCCTAACCAAGCTTTTTATGGGCCGGTAAGCGGGGATATGTTTAGGTTTACTGCACTGCTAGAAGTAGTCCGGGATTTAACTGTATCATTAAATAGCGCCAGGGTCAAGGCTCGCTGTTGCCTTGTATTACCTATTCCACAGAACATAGAGTGACATTAATATTTACATGCAACAATACTTGACCGGTGGAGCCTGCACTGCCACTTCAAACTCTACCCGCGAGTACAGCTGGGGAAAGAATCACGATTGTCTGAATTTAGGTACATATATCCTTGATTGCAGCCCTATTTTTACCCTATTTTCCTGTGCGTTGGTTGAGAATTCAGAGAATATAGCGATATCGCCTCGACCTTGGGTTGGTTGTTGTTACTAGGGCAAAAACTAGGTAGCAGGGCATAAGGCGCGCGCTGCAAAACCTTTTCCTTGCTGCGGAGCGTCAATCGGAGCTCCTAGATGATACTGTACGCTACCACGAATTGCAAACATTATGTTCTAACTTCAGTGTAAAGGTATTGGTTTATAGCAAGCCGACTATAGTTAAGACAAAAACGTCAAGTACCTGTCAACCAAGAAGGCAACTGTAGTCAAAGCAGCTTACCTGTCATGCTAGTCAACTGAATTAGACAAACAAGAGCGGAAGTTTGTAGATCAGACAGTTAGCTAGGCTGAAAAGTGTGAATCTTGATATGAGTGGATGAATAACTAACCATAGTTAAAGATACTCTGCGAGTATAAACCATTGTTCAAGGCAATAAGTACACTTTTACCTGTAACCCATCGTCCATATTCTTCAATTAGCCCCTGCATGCACACCCTGTTATTTCTACTGCTTACTTTTAACGAGTACGCTACTAGTGGGCTTTTGATATTTCTCCTATCCTTGGGCTTCGCGCTTACTTTCCCCCTAGTGAACAACTGCACAGTCGCACTAGTCCGTTATAAGTGAGACGCTGTATATCTTGATTCACAATTGCCGCTTCCGCTGCTCGTACGGTCTGCTGTTGCAATGTATTTCTCAAATTCCCGAGTTGTGCAAGACTGCTCATCTACTAGCACTACCCATGGACAATGAGCACTGTTCATGGACAGGACGCCCCATGTACATCATGCATCCACCGGCAACGCAACCCAACTCAGCTGTACTGCAAGGGAAGGGGTAGTGGAGCAGTGTACTTCGGTTAGAGAAACTGGGCACAAAGGACATTCCGAGGGCCTGCAGGAAGATTTGCATGTGCTGATCAAAGGTTCCGGTAATTAAGACCAATGGCCAGAGATCAAAAATCAACTCTACAGCACGCCGTACGCACACTCTCTAGTCCAGAAGATCTCTAGTTATATACTTATGCCATGGCCGCTCATAGCCGAATGCAATATTATTACAATCCTCCAATCTAATCTATCTACCTTCATAGTGGATAAATAAAGGGGATTTGCGAAACATGCTTAATTACATGATTCAGTTAGCCCTCACCTTTGAAACTACTGTACCGGGGTTTGTGCTTCATACCGGGGGGGTTGATTACACGGCAGAATGATTCATACTGGGTAGGCTTATAGTTTCCGAAGATCATACTTGTTGAAAGTGATTGTTGATTCACCATGAATAGACATAGATTGTAGTTTTTGCATGTATTTCAAGTTGTAATTGATTCAGCACAAGTTACCTCCCGTTTATTACAGCTAGCTGCACTCATACTCACCTTGATTCCGATTACCAAGTCAGAAATCTTTCATACCGTACCCCTCTTGATTACTGATTACGTATGAAGCACAAAGCCCAGTACAGTACCTTGTACTTAATGATTCACAAATTATTACTTATTTCATGGATGGAACATAACACAAGATCTCAAGATATCTCGACTCGTTGGAGCTTATACTAGCAAAGAGTAATTCCACCCTGTCCTTGCGTCCGGTTCCGCAGGGGCTCGAGCGAAAGTAAAACTCAGCATGTGAAGAAGCTCGAGGGCTTGAAAGAGACCGGGTGAAGGGGAATAATGAGGGCCGCTGAATACTGCTTTTGCACAATTAGCCAGGAATAAGTAGCTTAGATTCGGCAGCTAGAAACCTTACAAGTAACACACCAAAGTAAACGCAGTTGGGGAAGTATTTATCATCAGTGAATGTTTCAAATCACTTGAATTACATGACCTCTTTTCTCTATTCTAACGCCTAACAATCAGGCTATGTTTGCACTTCCCATCCCAATTACCCAGCTAAGGAGTCTTGGGAGAAGAGTGTTACTATAGTATTTAGGGGAGAACCGTGTGTTGATTCTATGATACAGTGGAGAGAAGGAGAGAAGGAGAAAGACTCGATTTATATACAGAGAATTATGAGAGAAAACTTTTATGCTTCGCCACTCTTGAGTCACTCGCCACTCTGAGTCACTTGCCACTGGATATGTAACAAAGAGCACTCCTAGTCATTCGAGTGACAAATGATGACCTGATCATTCAGAGGTAACTTCGCAACTTCTCCCCAATCCACAAATCTTCGATCTAAATCAAGCCAACCATTTCAACAGCCAACCATTTGCTCACTTCAATTTCAACTCTATGGGAGGCTACTTATGTAAACACTAGAACGAAACAGAAAAATTACTCCTGGTGTTACACTGCATATATCCTGTGTTCCGGAGCCAATCACCTACCGAGTACACCACAAACCAATTCAGAGGCTGAAACACCATCACCCAAGGTCTTGTACTACCCCCCATAGGATACTATGCGAGCTGAACCATTACCCCGCAACTGTAATGTCCAATATACTGAAACTTCAACGGAACCAACCCATCAGAGAACTCGAGATAGCCCCATCCCAACTACAAACGCAGCAATGAGCGGCTTCGAGATTGCAGGCGTAATCATCGCTGGGCCAGCAATCGTGGAACGACTTCTCCAAGTATCACTCGATGGCTACCGAGTATTCCAAAACGCAAAGATGGTGGGGAAAGGAATACAGGAGTGCCGGTACGAACTCGATGTAACACGGGTGCGACTCGAAGATTGGATGCGGGCTTTAATCAAATGCGGAGGCGACTTGTCGGTGGTTCTTGGAGGAAAGTCTAGGCGGTATCAATTAGTGCTGGAAACCCTAGCATTGATTGCGGGCGTCTTTGCGCAAGTTGAGCAGCTGGAAAAGAAGTATGGCATCGCCCGTGTCAACCTCGATCAATCGAGAGTCAAGAAATTACAACCAGCGGAAAAGGGGTTGGGTATCGGAGGGTGGGTCAAAAAACATTTTTATCCACATAGGCAGGTTTCAAGTTCAGGAAGAAGCCGATCCTCCAGTCCGGCACCCAAGCATTCCCAAAGTCACAATAGTTCCACCTGGTTGCCCCCCACAAACTTATCGTCTATTTTAGATGACGAGAATGCCATCTTGAAATATTCTCGTGACTTGGATCTTGAGTTCGATGCGCCTGGATTGGGAGAGTGCATTGCGCAGATGGAAGAGGTTGCACGGGAATACCAGCAGACACTCTCCACATTCCGGAAATATGAATGGCTATTTTCTAGTCGGGAAGAACTTCAGCTATTGATCGAGGATTTGAAGAGATACATTACCTCTCTTGAAACACTCACGAGCGTTCCATTCAAGAGTGAGATGAGCCATCCCTCAGGTTCCTGCATCGCCTCTTCTGACCCAATAAGGCAGTCAAGTTCAAGACCACCTTTCAAAACTTTACCCCGTTCAACGAATTCCAAGTCCCAATCAAGCTTCCATTCTCCCGACTTTCGAAATTCACCGGCCGCGAAGAGATTCTTCACGAGATGGAGGATCTCCTACACCCGATGGTACAAGGGAAGGATCACTGCAATCGGAGGGTCGTCATCTTGCACGGCATGGGTGGCATCGGAAAGTCACAGATTGCACTCGAATATGCATACCTGAAATCAACTAAATATAGCACGATATTTTGGCTCGATGCGACCGACCACAATACGATAAATGCCAGCGGCAGACAGATAACGGAGATTTTAATATTGCATTATGCAGCCAAGTATCCGAGCTCTCCCGACTTTCCGCGTATCGCAACAGATCTCGGGATTCCGGGCCAGATTGACAGTACTGGAAAGTTGGTGGAAGGAAGTGCCAACAACGCGTGGCTGATTGTTCAAAGTTGGATGGCAAGAGAAGGCAACTCTGCGTGGTGCCTCATCGCCGATGGAATCAATGATGAAGCCGATGCGGTTAGGTTGCTTGAAGTCCTTCCTAAATGTGGTCATGGACATATCATCATCACCTCGAGGGTGAGAGTGTCCAAATGCGACCGCATTATTGACATCCCAGCGATGGATAAAGAATCCGGGCTCAAGTTGCTCCTTGACAACAAAGAGCTTGAGTGTTTGACTGAAGACGGTAAAAACATCTTTATCTAATTGCCTGGAGATTGCACCGGCTGACTTCTATGGATATGTAGACAAAGATGCGGCAGAGACCATTGTCGAAAAACTCGGTTACCTGCCACTGGCACTGTCTCAGGCAGTAGCGTATATGGTTACAAGGGCACTTGACTTTATTGAGTACCTGCATAGGCTGTGCGAAGACGTCTGTGGATTCATCGGCAGGTCATTCCCGCCGTATGCTGATGGTGTCTTTTCATGCTGGAAACTCTCGGTCCAGGCTCTCCAGGAATCCAACCCTGATGCAATCCCTTTGCTTAGGCTCTGTTCTTTCTTGAGCCCTGAAGGCGTCTCGAAGGAACTACTCTACCGAGGCCTGAAATCTATGCACTGGCTTAATTGTAGTGAGATTCCCTCAGCAGTCGACTAGCCTCACTTAAAGGAAAATATTAATATGCATGTTCTCTTTAGGCAGGATCCGACTGGACGAAGCCATAGATGATCTAGTAAAGTACGCACTAATGAAACGCAAGTCATCACCAACTAGCCATGTAGAGGGCCGGTCATTATGGATTCACCCGCTAGTACAACTTTGGGCCCGCGAGACTTACGGCGATGGCAAGTCGGTCATTCTGGAGCGCGAGCCGCTGCGTCTCGCTCAGGTGCGAAAAGAAGGAGCAAAGAAAGCCATTTGCCTGGTTGGTATTGCAGTGAATGTCGAAGATAATACTCGAGGTTCCTCCGAGTGGATCTTTGAGCGAGAAAATATGGCTCATCTCAATCTTTGTTATGACGAGTACATTCCAAATTATGTCTTGGAAGATGACGACATAGCCAACGAGGAATTGGCGCAGGTGCTTCGGAAGCTGGGAGTGCTCAAAAACTACTGGAGCGATTATCCCCTAGCGGCTGATCTCATCCTGAAATCCCTCAGGATGTACGAAAGGCTCCCTCATGCCAGCCGCGACACCGAAGTAGCAATACTTCTCGCCAAACAAGACCTGGCTTGTGTCTATATCAACCGGGACCTCCTGGGCTGCTCTATCGAGAATATTGCATTGTTAATCGATGAAACGGTACTTGGTCAAAGACTTCTGCTGGGTGAACTCCACCGGGATACGTTGTGGAGTATTTCATTGAAAGCGTCGTGCCTCCGGATACAGGGGGATCTCGATGGATCGGTTGAATTGTATCAACAATGCATAGAAAAGATTCAAAATGCGCTTACTGAGGGCGACCCCGTCATCATGGCTACTACAAACGATTTCGCTTTCTTGTACGAAACACGGCGAGAGTACGACAAAGCGTTAGAATTATATGAACGATCTCTAGATCTATACTACAAGTACCGTGGTGAGAATCATCAAGATACGTTGATAATCCTGGACAATATTGCACGGTTCAAGTACAAGATGGGGGATTATGAAAAATCCCGGGAGTATTTTCAACGTCTTGCAAAAGGTTGTGAAGAGACTTTTGGCCTTGCGAACTCACTTACACTTAAGGCGATCGAGCAACTTATGGAAATATGCCTTCAAATGAAGCAATTTGACGACGCACTGCAGGCGACTGAACAGTACCTTGAAGGTTGGAAAATTCTGTACGGCAAAGAGCACTGCAGAGGCCGCCATATTCTCGAAGAGATTGGACGTCAGAGGATGGATTCATATGCGGCAGAGCGTAAGAATCCATCTATGGAGCTAGTTGAGTCCGCTAAAGATATAGAAATGTCGGAAGCTGGGAACTGAAAACTGGGCCCTGGCTATCTACGGTTGCCTAAGGCGTGGATGGTTCTCGTTTTGTATTTATTTGGAGGATGTTTGAAGCAAACTCAGCACCCAGCACAATTTCTCAGAATTACACTCGCTTCGCTTATTTAAATTCTTAGACCATCGGTATCTTCCGCAAATTCCTGGCCGACCCACCATGCTTTGCCAAAATGACACCACCCTATTCGATTATAACAGCGAAAGTCCGAAGAGATCTATTAAAATCTCAAAAGAAGTATGCAAAGCAGAAGTATTGCAAATATAATGATTTCAAGAAGTGTTCGAAATAAGAGCATATACTGAGAAGAGGATTCAAGAGGAGATATTGTAGTATTCCTTATTGATGTCTGAGCAAGTCTAAAGAACTGTTATCTAACCGGAGAAACAGTATCTATATATACAATAATAAACGGGTAATTGTCCGTGACCACGGTCATGGATCAACAACCAAAACAGGAAGAGAAAAACTCTGCAACTGTACATAAATACATAAGAACCGTAAGGAATATAACAGAACAATCTAGGCGCGTTCTTTTAAGATAAGCGCTGATAAATCCCTTATTCAACGGAATTAAAGAGAAGGTTCTAGACATGTAACGGGCGGGGTCGGACGCAGGTGATGTGGATGTTGCAAGACTGAACTCGAAGTGCGTATCGAGAGGACAAGAATAAAAATATCTTTTCAAAGTCGTACTATTGCTTGCTATACAAGAGAACGAGTAAAGAGAGAAGAAAAGGAAATCCTCCAACACTATCAACACTCTCTTTATATACAATTCGTCTGCCACCCTCGA
>Ga0307515_10007929_pt1 | contig 20852 bp, 3 predicted proteins | sample 17_EM_MG_FD_194513 | JGI IMG/M metagenome (GOLD analysis project Ga0307515, IMG submission 194513) | Populus trichocarpa ectomycorrhiza microbial communities from riparian zone in the Pacific Northwest, United States - 17_EM | ecosystem: Host-associated > Plants > Roots > Unclassified | place...
TAGGTAGTTAATTTAGATATTATAGTTATAATAATCTAGACATATAGAGGACCGGTATAAATTATTAATGTATATAACTCTAGGGTTAAAGGGGTCCTATAAATAGAGAATATTATATTAGTAATAAGCTTACTTAAAACCAAAGGCATAGAGTTTATTCTATTAGGAGATATAAACCTCCACCACCCGCGGTGGGGGGGTATCTATATTGCTACTAAACGACAGGTAGAGTGCTTACTAAAAGCTATAGACACCTAGGGCCTTAAGCTAGCTACCCCCCCTAGAGCAATTATATAGCAATGAGGATCCGCTAGAAGTATAATTGACCTTATATTTATGGATAAAGGCCTATACTAAAGACTTAAAAGGTGCAACCCCAAAGAAGAATAGGTACTTACTTTAGACTATATCCCCATCTAGATACAGCTAGATTTAGATATTAAGGCGTAACTAAATTATAAAAGATATATAATAAGGATGCTTAAGGCAGACAGTTTCCTTAATATAGTTAAATAATAACTCTAAGACCTAGAAGAAATCCACCCAATACTAAATAAGCGAGGCTTATTAGCCATCCCTAAGGAAATTAACCAAAGACTAAAAAAAATCTAGGTAGCGATTAAAAATGGGCTAGAAGAGTACTGCCCGGTCTTAAAACTAGGCCCCTATACGCAATACGTATAGTCCGTATAATGCGCAGTTCTTATAGCTAGCCAATAATAAGCAAGAAGGAAATACTTAAGCAGCTATAACCCTAAAGATAAGAGATAATATAAAGATACAAGAAACCAGTTAAAGAATACCCTAAAAAAAGAAGTAAGAAATAACTAGAGATAATTTATAAATAAGTATATTTCTAACCCGAGCCTTCCCTATAATAAGGGCCTGTAGGCTATAGCAAAATAGGCAAAGAAAAAGATAGGGTAATTAATAGAAGACCTATACCTACCACCCCTATAAAGATTAGGGGAATTACAGGCCACTAATAATAATAATAAGAAGGTAAAGATCCTTATAGAAAGGTTCTTCCCCTAACCGGCTCTAGCAGACCTTAATGACATTACGGGTAAAGCACCGGTAACTCGCCTATAGGTTAACAGCGATATAACAATAGAGGAAATGGCTAGAACTATTAGCCGCCTTTTAAATAATATAGTACTAGGTCTAGATAGGATTCTAAATAAAGCCTTAAAGACCTATGGACTACTTATAGCACCCTAGCTTACAGATATAGCCAGAGCATGCTTTACTATAGGCTACTACCTATAACTTAGAAGATTTATAATAACAATTATCCTATAAAAAGAAGGTAAAGCAGACTACTTAATCCTAGGAAGCTACCGCCCTATTGCCTTAGAAAATACCCTTAGTAAGATCTTAGAAAAGGTAATAGTAGACCGCATAGTAGATATGGCTAAGGAATACGCCCTACTACTATAGAGCTAAATAGGGGCAAGAAGGAACCGCTCAATACTATTAGCACTTATGCTACTCGCTGCCACTATTAAATCTACATAGGCGATGCGAAGGGACTTTATAGTATTAATGCTTAGCCTAGATATTAGTGGCGCCTATAATAATATACCCCACAAGCGTCTTTTATATATCCTTAGGGCAAAAGGCTTTCTAAAATAGATTGTATAATTTGTCTAAGGGTTTATAGGTTAGAAAGAAATATTACTAGTCTTTAGTAGATACTAGAGCCCCCCTATTATAGTTACAACAGGAATACTATAAGGATTACCCCTCTTGCCTATACTCTTTCTTTTCTTTATAAGCAACCTGCTTAACTCCTTTAAGGAAGGGGTAACCTAGGGGATAGGCTTTGTTAATAATATAAACCTAATTATATACGGGCCATTAGCTATAGAGAATTGCAGAATGCTAGAGAAAGCTTATAACACCTATATAGAATAGGTAAGATAATATAGAGTCCAATTCTTACCAGAGAAATACTAGCTAATCTATTTTATAAGAAAACGCAACTAATCTATAGATCTCTAGCACATAATCCGCATTTAAGGCTTTGGGGGTTAACCAGTTTAGGGCCTAAGGGTATTAGGAGTATAGGTAGATAGTAAGCTCTAGTGGAGCGTATATATAGTATAAGTGGCCCGTAAGGGCTAAGTATAGTATATTATATTATTTAGGATTATTAATTCTATATAGGGCCTATACTTCTAGAGGTTACGCCTACTATATATAGTAGTTATCCGGCTAACTATAACGTATAGGTCCAGTATTTAGGCCATTGGAGAATCTAAGAAAGGCCCCCTTAAGTTACTCCTTAAACCACTCTAAAAGGTCTAAATAGCCTACCTTTAGAGTATAATAGGCGGATATAAGTAAACAGCTATAGCACTGCTTAAGAAGGAAGCCAATATTCCCCCCCTATAACTATATATTAAAGCTACTGTAATATAAAGGGCCTAAAATAAACGTAACTCTAATGTTATAAAGTATATTAAGATATACCTAAATAAACTATAGAGGGACCCTAGGGCGCCCTATAGGAGAATAAACTAATAACCCTAAAGTAGGGAAGATATATTAGAGAAATAGGTAAAGAAAGTAAAAAAAGAATAGTGCTGCTTTAGGGCCTAGGCCTATATAGAGGAGGAAGGAAGACGTATAAGAGGCTAGTAAAGATAATAGTAAGAGAGAAAAAGGAGCTAAAGTAGAGTATAAAAGAACGCTAGGAAACTATCTACTATAATGTAATACTAGTTAGATTAATACTAAAGAGGTATATAGGAGTTAAAGGTATAGAGGCTAACTAAAGCAAGAGGAACCTAAGCCGTAGTATGGTTAACGCTATAGGGGGTAAACACTCTAGGGCTCCGAGAAGGCCTAATAAAGGTAGAAAATATAATAGCAACACTCTTAAGAATAGGAATAATAGGACTAAAAGACTGGCTCTATTAGGTAGGTGTCCTAGTAGGTAGCCTAAGATGCGAATATAGCTGGCTAAGATAGACACCAAAATATATAATACTATTATACCCCTTACGCACTAACCGAGAAGTAATGCTTTTAGTAGCTGGTATAGAGAACTATAATACATTGCTCTTAATATAAAATGGCCTTAAGGCGGTTACCTAGTGGCTTATTAGCTAAAATATACTAAACCAGTTCCGGGTTATAAGGGAAATAATAATAGAGGGTAGAAGGGCGAGCAACGGGCGCCCCCTAATAACTCTATAGTAGTAGAGTAAAGTTTACAATACTAGCGCGTCCGTAGGCTTATTACGGCAGCAGTGGTTCCCAAGGAGGTTAAAAAGTAAGGTAGTAAGAGCACTATAAGTGACTTGCAGGCGCCTCGCAGGCGCCTTATAGGCGAGTCCTAAAAGGCAGGGAAATGGATTACGGGGTTTTCTTAAATAGAGTTTTCTCCCTATATGTATATAAGGAGTAGTCTGTATAGGCCTAATAGGGATCCAAATTGGACGTTAAGCAATGAATTATTATTATTAATTAATTTTTAAATTTTTTAAATTTTTTTAAAGGGCGGAAATGTTGCTTATATAAGAAGTTATATAACCTTTAAGAATACTTAGGACCGTATATTAGCAGCTACAACTTCTCTATACTATAGTTAAGATATTATATATACCGTACTTAGAGCTACTTATAATAACTATTACCTATAAATTTACCGATTTATAAATTAAAAATTAGATATAGTTAGAGCTATTAGTAGGGGTTATTAATTACACTCCCTATAATAAAATTTTAGATTTTAGTAATCTAAACTAATAAATTAAATTAAAGGTTTAGAACATCTAAATAAGGTTCTATTAAGATACTAGCTAGACCCTAACCTAAACCCTTCCTAACCTATTAAATTCTAAAAATAATAACCTTTACTAAATTAAAAATCAACCTTATCCTTAATAAGCCATTTAATTAAATTTAATAGTTCTTTATTATCTAAAATATAGCTAAAACTAATAAGAAATAGTAGTATATTAACCTATTTAAGAAGAAAAACAATCTTCTAAAGCTAGAATTACTAAATTAGCCTATACTAAGGGATATACTACCTACGGCTATATTAATAGCAAAGCTAGACCTAAATTAGCTTACTGCCTATAACTAGCTCTACGCTAAATATAAGGATAATTTATATGTATACTAGAAGCAAAAATAGGCTATAAATAATATTAATAACTACATTGTTTATACTATATCGGTAGCCTACCTTTTACTTATTAACAGCCTTAGTAGTTAGTTATATTAAATATTTAAGGCGTTTCTACTACTATAGTAGCCACTACAGTAATAGAGACACCCCGTATTTTAGTAAGTAATTAAGCCTATTTTATACGAGAATCTTATACTATTAGTATTTACTAAATTACGTACTTATAGGGCCTCCTCCTATCTATAAATACTCCCTTTTTTATACCTTCCTCTCTTCTTCTTTCTTCTTCCTTATAAGAGCTAGAGGTACTCTAATACCCCTCCCTAGTCCCTATTAAGGGATTTATTAGTTAATATAGTAATATAAATAGTATTAGATAATAAGACGGGTGAGAGAGAATAGGAAGAATAGAGGAGCCTCTAGTATATATTAGTTAAGTAATGTTACTAGCTATATTATAGCTGCCTAATCTTCTATACTTATAGGCCTCCTCCCATCTATAAATACTCCCTCTTTTATACCTTCCTCTCTTCTTCTTTCTTCTTCCTTATAAGAGCTAAAGGTGCTCTAATACCTCTCCCTAGTCCCTATTAAGGGATTTATTGGTTAATATAGTAGTATAGATAGTATCTAATAAAGAGATAGGTAAGAGAGGAGATAGAAAGGACAAAGGAGCGTCTAGTAGGTATTAGTTAAGTAATATTAATATCTATATTATAGCTACCTAATCTCCTATTTATAGGCCTCCTTCTATCTATAAATACTTCCTCTTTTATACCTTCCTTTCTTCTTCTTTCTTCTTCCTTATAAGAGCTAGAGGTACTCTAATACCCCTCCCTAGTCCCTATTAAGGGATTTATTAGTTAATATAGTGATATAAATAGTATTAGACAAGGAGACGGGTAAGAGAGAAGATAGGTAAGAGAGGAAATAGGTAAGAGAGGAGATAGAAAGGACGGAGGAACCTCTAGTAGGTGTTAGTTAAGTAATATTAACGGCGGTTTTTATTACCTAAAAATTGCGTTATATAATAATATTTAGGAACGCAAATATATACCCCCGTTCTATACTTATACCACTACTAAATATTTTAGATTTTATACTTAGAGCTACTTATAATAGGCATTCCTAAAAAATCTACTAGTTTAAAGCTCTATAATTAAACGTTATTAACGTTTTATATAGGGGTTATTAATTAAGCTCCCGGGATATAATTTTTAAAGTTTAATACTATACTAATATTATAACCTTCTTATAGTGGCTAAGCCACCCCTAATCTCCTCCCTTCTCTTCCCTCCCTTTTATTACTTAGCGCTAAGCTATTATATTATTATACGTCCGAACTAAGTAGGCAATAATATAGTTAATAGTTATTAGATATTAAAAATATTTAGTATATAAAGCTTTAAATTAGAATTAGAATTTACTATATTATATCCTATATAGAGGGCTCTATATTAAAGCTCTATAGTTTAAATATATGCTATATTTATAACTAATATAATCTTTAAGCCTAGCTTAAGTATGGCGCCTTAGTTACTATAATAGATCCTTACCTAGCGGTAACTAAGGCGCCTTACTCCTACTACTACTTCTAAATTAAATAAAAGCTCTATATAGGGGGGTCTTAGGGGGTCTCCCCCCAAAAAACCTTATCTCTTTATATATTAATTAAAGTCTATATAATAAAGCTTTAAATTAAAGCTTTAGGTTAATTAATTAGCTTATTACTTATAAACTTAGGTTAAAATTTACGTTAGGGACTAATATTCCGCATATTTCTACAGTTTAAGCTTACTAAGGTAAACTAGCTATTTATCCTCTCTAATTTAGGGATTAAAGATATTTCATTATATTAATATCCCTATCCCTAAAACCTTTTATACTTTCCCCTATATATAAAATAATTTATATTTCCTAGCCCCTAAATTACCGCAATATTATAATACTAGTAATTAATTATAGCTTCGCTACCTATCTTCTTATCCTTTATATCCTTATTAACTTAAGATATAAGTAGTCTATATATTTAGGTTAGGGGGTCCTAAAATTTAAAGTCCCGCTAAGCTAGCTTCTAATTAGTTAAAGAGCTGGCTTTTAATTAGTTAAAAAAAGTGCGGGCGGTAAGTTATAGTAGAATTTACGTAATAAATATTAAAATATCTTAGTATTACACCTTCCTTTTTGTTAATACCTCTATTAATACCGCTATATATATTATAAATATAGTAGATCCTACTGTTGTTAAGTATAGTAAGTGTTATATCTATAAGCCCTACCTTAACTTTATTAAAGACGGCCCTTTAAAGAAGCTTTTAAAGCTCTACTAGTTATATTAGTTAAAGGCGCGTTTTCCCTATATATTACTTCTACTTTTACTTACTTTTATAGGCCTTTAAGCGGAGAGCTCTTATAGAGTTAGGTTTTACTACTAATAATTATCCTATAAGGCGCTAGTAAACTACTTTACCTAAAATTAATACTAAGAATACCTTCCTACCTCGCGGCTAGAATAGTTAAGATACCCCTAAAATGGCTTAATAGCGAAAGACAATTAGGGTAATATAACGGGAGTATTATATTTTTAATTAGTGGGGTAAAGCTTACTTACTTACTCCTCCGCTATATACTATAGATAAAGCTCTATATAGTAGAAGAGGCACTCTAGATGGCCTAAATACGTCCTTACCAGAACTAGCTTCTATGCCTACTCTACCGCCAATACCTACTCTACTACTAATACTACCTTTCTTATAGCAAGTTCCCTTATAGTAAGCTCCCTTATAGCAAGTTCCCTTATAGTAAGCTTTTTTATAGTAAGCTCCCTTATAGCAAGCTCCCTTATAGTAAGCTTTAACTACAGCTATACCACTACCCGTTTTAGCTATTAATTAGAAGTAAATTAAGAAGTTTAGGAGTATACTATAGGCTAAATATATAGAGATGTATAGTTGTTATAAGGAGCGGTGGTTCTAAATAGGCCTAGCTATAGAGGGTAATAATATAGGTATATATAAAGCCTGTATTAAGGACGCTAATAGCCTTAAATATTTAACCCTTTTTTTTCTATTTAGTAAAAGCAACGGGCTTAATCTAGGGCCTATTCCTAGCTTCCTAGCTTCCTACCTATACTTACCGCGGTAGAGAAGCTTCTAATTACGCGCGTATATGTTTATTTATAAGTTGTATATATATACGGCCAGTAATATTACTATACTAGCTACGTCTACTACTTTAGCTAGAATATACCAAAGACTTAAAGGTAGCTACTATAGCTACCTACTAAACTCAATATACTGGTTGTAAGGCCTACGGTAGTAGAGGGTAGTAAATACCTAAGTTGGCGGTTTACTAAGCGGTATACTATAAGGCGCTCTACTATAGTATAATGGCTTTACTTTCTAAAGGTTAATTATTCTAATTATCGCGACGTTAAAATATATAATACCTAGCTTACTAGCTTACCTAAAAATAGCTCTATATTAAATTAGCTACCTTATATTAATAAGTTAGAGTCTAATTCTAGTAGCCTAACGGCTTACCCTACTGCTCCTATATAACGTCCTTCTGCTATTAATCCTCTACCTACTAAGCTTAGTAGTAATATACTAGATACTTTAGTTCCTAATCTAGTACTATTGGGAATAAAGGCATATGAGGCATATTGCCATCACGTGTAGCAAGTTGCCGTTACGTGCGGCAAGTTGCCGTCACGTGCCGCCGCGGCACTAGCGTGGTGAGGAACCTTAAGTTTCTCACCCCTTTCTTTAAGAAGAAAATATAGAACAATTATCATACTATTTATGAACCGTAGCTACGTAATATTCCCTTGTGTAACTAATACTAATTAGTGATTAACTTTATAGTTATACTATAGAACAGCTAGGTATTACTAAGAAGAGACGAGCCACTATACCAGTGCTACTTGTGCTAAAGGAAGCTGTCTTTTAAGGTTAGAACTGGTCCTAAACCTTAAATAAAACTCTTCCACGAATCTAAGGATCTAAAAGGCTAAAACTGGTCCTAAGCCTTTCTAAGATTACGGATTCTTACGTCCATTACGTAGAACAACACGCTTTATAAGTCTTCGCGATTTAAGGCCAGAACTGGTCCTAAGCCCTATAATCGCAAATATACGTCTAAACGCGTACTAAATAATAAACGCGTACTAAATAATAAATATATATCATAAACGCGTACTAAACGACAATCCCTATACTAATAACACTTCCCTCCCTCCGAAAACATGGCTACGCCTACTTTAAATAACTGGAAAGACTCCTTACTACTAGGGGTAGTTAAGCACGCGAAACTTATTAATAAAGATTAGGATAAATTCGCCTTTAATATAACAACTTATACCGTAAAATAAGTTAACAGCTTTCTCCTACACTATATTATATTCTACTAAAATAGATGCTATACCAATTCACAACTATAGGAGTATTTTAGGGAGGATTTTATAGGATGGACTGCTAATACCTAGGCACTTAGCAACGTTTATATTATTTAGGATTTTTAAGACTTCCTCTGTAGGAATAGGGTATATATTACTAAAAACGGTAACCTAATTGCTAGCAATATTTAGGCCGTTATTGCTAGTATAGAAAAACTAATATAGACGGAAGTTGAGATTATATATTAACTACGGAAACCTAAAAACAACCTATATTCTTTAGAAGGCAACTTTAATTTATATTAAAACCCCTAGAACGCTAACCCCCCACCTAGAGCTGCTCTCCCACCTAGAGGTGCTCTCCCACTTAGAGTTGCTTTGCCTTTACCTCCTCTACTCCAGCTAACTGGTAAGCCTTTATTATAAGAAGTTATAAATCTAATAAAGGTATATTCGGATAAAGAGAAGAAGTTTAGAGGAGAACTATATAATATACTTAGAGTAAAATTATAGGTCTTTTATAACTATTGCAATAAGGTTAGAATTTAACGCCACTAGTACTACCACGCTTTCTCCATTATATTAAAGGGACGGGCAGTAATATTCTATTACGACTATATTATGGGTAAAAACTATAGCTTTAATATAATGCTTTAGCTTACTAGAGCCTACTTTAAAACTAATAAGAATTACTAGCTTTATATATCTAAATAGCAGAAGACTATATTCTAAAGAGTTATCACTTCTAACCTAATAAAGACTCGTTTAGAGTACCTTTAACTACTCTTTAATAAACTTTAGAAAATCCAACGTAGCTTTACCAAAACTTACTAAAATAAAAACAGCCTAAGGGACTAGGTTATCTCAGCATGCCGTAGCATTCCTAAGTATAACTTAGCGCTATATAAACCTATAGATACGTTTAAAGGAGTATATACTAAGCTACGCTCCGCCGTAGGTACTATAATATAAACATAAGAATCTTAATAGTTCTATACCAAAAATTCTACCTAACTAAGTATTCCTGACTAATATAATTATAACTAGACTAATCGAATATATAGTAGCTGTGGTAGGGAATATGGAAGAGGGTATAATTAATGTTAACTATAAGGCAACCGTGAAGGTCCCGGGGGAGGTTTATTTCAAAGTAATCGCTAGAAAAAGTGCTATGTTTGTAAGAAGCCAAATTACTAGTTAACTAGACACTCCCTTAATAAGCGAAAAGAGGTATATAATAAGTTCCGTTAGAGTATAAGAAACGTTAGAAATTATAAAGTCACTACGGCCTACTTCTAAAGCTTTATAGTTTAATATAAAGGCGTAAAAGACCTTAAGGGTGAGGTTAATAAGACTAAACAGCTCCTTATAGATATAGAAATTAAGGACTACTTACTTAACCAATACTTTACTAAGTATGGTAAGGTAAATAGCATATAAACCGTTGCTGTTCTTAATAACCAATCTACACTCCATTTTATTATAAAGTTAGATATCTTTAATAAGCTAAAGGAGAGCTTTGTGTTTTCCTTTAACGATAAATACTTAGTGAACGTCTTCTATAGTATTATACCGGATACTAAAGCCGCAGGAGTATCTACAGTAGGAGAACCTTAAGTTTGAGCCCTTTAGCAGTTTAATAGCTCTGTTTAGATTAACTATTTAACGGCAGGCTAACACATAATACGTTTTAGCAAGGGTACCGCGATCTCTCTCGGCACAATTAGGGTCTAAACCCCCTTAGGATATATTACGTTCCACGTTATTCCCGTAAACACTCTATTTCTATTCTGCATTAGGGATATAGATAAATTAGGCGTTAAGCTTAACAACCTTAAGAATATACTCATGCAGGGAAATAATCGGGTGCCTATTATACGCAAGTAGGGTTACCTATAGCTGCTCCTTTAACAACCAAAAAAGAGTATTACTTAGAGCCATTTAACTAAGTTAGAGTTACGTTAACTACACCGTCGTTTTAGCCACCTATCCGTTTATTAATTACTTAGGGTTCTTTAGCAAGCAGGCCATAAAGTCAAGGTTAAGGCAATTAAGCATCTTATAAAGTACTACTATTACTACCAAATAAACCAGAAGTCCCCTAGCCGATTTAAGTTTACCCTTAAAGATAACTATAACTTTAACTTCTATATCATTATTAACGTTATATATCTTAGCGGTAAGCCAGTACTCCAAGTTATTAACTTCTTAACCTCCTTTTAAGCCGCACAATTTTTAAAGGATATATTAGCTAGGAACGTATAGGATACCCTTTAGTTATACTAGATTAATATCTACCTAGGACCCCTTAATTAAATCGTCCATAATATAGGAAAGAATTTCTTATCTATAGAGTTCTGATAATAGACAAAGGTAATAGCAATTAAGGTTAAGGAAGTCCCCGTTAAGGCATATAATAGTATTAAAAAAGTAGAGTGATATTACGCGCTATTACGCCGCGCATATAAGATTATCTCTTTGGAACTAAAGGATGCTAGCAAAGAACTTACCTTATAAATAGCTATTAAAGCTATTAACGATTCCGCTGGCCCAAATAGACTTATACCTACGTTACTAATCTTTAGCGCCTACCCTCGAATAACTAACAATTCTCTACTATCTCCCTCTATTATATAATAAGCTAAGGCTATTTACAAGACAATAAAGGAGGTATAATGTCTCTATGCTATACGCCAGGTTAATAACGCACTAGGAATAAGAAATAGCCCAAACACCTTAACTACGCTTAATCTACCACTTCAGTCTAAAGTACGCATATAGTGTAAAAAGGGAGGATAGTTAGGCCCACACCAACTTATTATAATTAATGGTTAAACTTATACTATTTAGATGCCTTACAGACCTACTTAATTCCGTTTAACTGTTATTAAGCCTTACTATAAAGATAACAATTCCAAGCCTTTACAGGATGCCCTAAAAAATGCCCTAGAAGAGAACTATAATTAACATACTCTAGAAGGCGACTATAATCCTAATATAATTGTAGTAGATATGCCACAACTATAACGCGGTAAAGGTCGCCCGAAGGGATTACGAAATCGCCAACATCTTATTAATTTTAAAGAATAATTTATTGCCGCCATTAAGAATAAAGTTAAGTTATTAATGGCCTTTATAACAGCTAAAGAGAAGGCTAACTTTAAGCTCGCAAAACAGCTCTAAAAGGAAGGTCGTATTATAACCCCAGGAGCTCCTTTCTAAGCATCCGACAAGCAGGAGATCAACGGTCTTATTACAAGAGGAGTCTTCAAATTTAAGAAGTATGACCCTACTAAGTTTAATAAAGTTTACATCTTCAAGTCAAGGATAGTCAATGAGATTAAGGGTAAGGCTACTAACGCCCCATTTAAGAAATTAAGGCTTATCATCTAAGGTTACAACAATAATAGCAAAGAGATAATTCTTATATAATCTCCTATAATTCAACGAGCTAGTTAGCGAGTTATTATTATATTAGCTCCCTCCTTAATAAAGAACGGAATAGTGGTTTATTTATAAGATATTACTTAAGCCTACACCTAATTAGAGACGCACCTTTAGCACTTAATATTAGTATACCTTCCAGAGCAAATTCGCCACCAGTATCCTAAAGATACGATTATAGTTATACTTAAGCCATTATATAGAATCGCAGAGGCAGGAACTCACTAGTGGGCTACCTACAGCAAGCACCATAAAGAGAAGCTTTTAATAACTACTTTTATATTTAATCCCTGCTTCCTTATTACAACCACAGGAACCCTATTTAGAATTATTAGTATATAAACTAATAATACAATCATCTTAGGAGACGACCAATTCTTAGCTCTTAAAGAGGATAAGCTAGTAAAGGCAAATCTTATAGCAAAGCTAAAGGAAAAGCTTAACTTAATAACACTATTACTCTTTAATAGATACATCCTCTCCCTAAATAAAGATTCCATTGCTTTGCGCCAGAAGGGTTAAGGTAAGAAAATTAATGTTATTAACGTTAATTCTCCAAAGCAAGGATATGTGGAGTAACGTACTTGCGGAGCTTATATTACTTCTATCTATTAACCCAAGGCTTTATTCAATCTCTCTATTACGGCTTAACACTAGGAACCAACTAAGGACAATGTCCTTACCCTAAATAAGCGTCTTTTTTAGTAAATAAACTATCTTAATTAGGGACTACTCTACGTGCCTATTAATCTTCCTACCGCTAAGCTCTTTGTATTTATTAATAGATCGTTTATAAATAATAAAGACTTTAGCTCCTAGCTAGGATATAAGATCATTATTACGAACAAATCTACTGGAGAGAATAACTTTATAATCTACGGCAATCTTATCTATTAGAGCTTAACTAAGAGCAAGCGCGTTACTTAAAGCGTTCTAGCGTTAGAGATATATGGAATAGTTAGCGGAGTTAATATAGCAATTGCAATTAGAACTACCCTAAAGATAATTATAAATCGACTTAAACTTCCCGTTATCCCTATAATCGTGTACACCGACTTATATTCCCTCTACAAGTGTTTAGTTAAGCTTAGTACTACAAAGGAGAAGCGCCTTATAATCGATATTATGGCACTTTAGCAGTCCTACAAGCGTCAAAAACTCTTTAAGATCCTATAGATTAATAGCCAAAATAACCCGGTAGATGTAATAATAAAGGCAAACCTAAACAAGGCACTAGAGACGTTTATTAATACAAATACTCTATATATATAAGTTAAAGGTTGGGTTAAAAGGGAGTCCCTAGAAATTTCTTAGTTATATAAGGTCTTAAGATGTCTAGGAACTTTAACCGGCGGTCAAAGTTATCTAATTAGTCACATTCTGCAGACCCTAACTCAAACCAGCCAATTAGGATTTTCCATCCCTAGGATAGAAAATCGCTATTAGCTTACTTACCACTAGCGCCTTAGCGGCCCTACCAACAAGATACCTACCCATAACTTATAATTAAGAAAAGCACCACGTGCTAAGAGGCAAATTTTGGAACAGCGAGACTTATATTACAATAGCAATAGTAAGTAAAGAGGATTAATTTTATTCCGCTAGTTAAGCGGTATATATATATATATATGGCAACCACAAAAGAAGAGTTGCCAGTATTGGGAATAAAGGCATATAAGGCATATTGCCGTCACATATAGCAAGTTGCCGTTACGTGCGGCAAGTTGCCGTCACGTGCCGCCGCGGCACTAGCGTGGTGAGGAACCTTAAGTTCCTCACCCCTTTCTTCAAGAAGAAAACACAGAACAATTATCATACTATCTACGAACCGTAGCTACGTGATATCCCCTTGTGTAACCAACAAGTACTTAACCTTAATAAATTAGAGCTTTTAAGTTGTAAGGTTTAATACTAATAAGACCTATAAGCGGGCCTAGAGGTTCCTACTATGCGATAAATACCTCTCTCTAAGTAATCAGCTAGTTTTATTATACGCGGCACCTTTCCTACTCTATTTCCTTATAGTAAAGCCAATTTTAATATACCACGAAGCTGTATAGTTATCCTAGCTGCGTACACTAAGTATATGCTTAAGTATTAGGATGGTCGGTTTAGCCGCTACCCTTTATTTCGCTACTATGTATTTAATCAGATCACAAGAGAGCAAGCCCTTAACGCCACCCACTTCCTTTACGGCCGATTAAATAAGAATAGTCTATCTTTAGATAAGCTTAGTAATCTTATAAATAGCAATAAGGGTAGCTAGTTATTAAATAAGATTATATAGTATATATGGAACCTTAAGGGCACTAGACCTTATTAGAGGCAGAAGAAAAATAAGCTTACGGCTTATGCTAAGAATATTAAAAGCGGGTCTCTATTCTTTATACTTAGCGCTATTAATTTATATTAGTATAATCTACACTTTTATATACCTTAATTTAACAAATATAAGGCTGCTAATAAGGCTTAGCGCTACCAGATTGCTTCTTAAAATCTTAATAATAATCCGCATATTACTACTTACTAGCTATATTACCGCTTTAATCTGTTTAGGAAGCACGTACTTATAAACCTATTTAATAGTACTAACTTTTAGTCCTAATATAAGTGGTAGGTATAAGGTAGCGGCTATATATATAGCTTTTTATAGAGTTTAATAGCCCTAAGGCTAGATCCGTTAACTAGTAAATTAAGGGCGGCTTTTACTAAGTACTAGGCTACTTTTATATCCGTAATAAATCCTAATTAATCTAGACCTCCTAATCTTTAATATCCTTCTACTCTTAGCTATAAAGAATACCTTAATACTAGTAAGCTTCTTACTGCCTACCTTAATTAATTTTAACGGCACAGCAATTACACTAAATCTTACTGCTTAAGATTAAAGAAAGGCTCCACTGGAGTAAAGGAGTGCCGCTTCTATTTTCCACGCTCTTTTCGCAATAAGGCTATTATATTAAAGGATTAAAATCCATATTACTAGATGTTCTATTTATAGCGTAATAATAAGCTTCTTAATAGTTATAATATAGCTATAATATTGGCGTGGATAGTAAATATTAATATATTACCCGTTATAAGCATATTAGTAATAGTTAACTATATAGGCAAATATTGCAGTAAGGAAGAGAAGAAGTTAACTTCCTACTAGGAGTTACTCTAATTAGTATAGCCGTACGCTAATAGCCTTTATACCTTTAGTTTAGTTATGGCTAGGTTTATAAATAAGCTTATTACTAAACGCGATTAGTTAGCGTAGGAGGTCTACTATTTACTTCTTAATATTCCCCTTTATAAAGGCTCTAGAAATATAGTAACTTTAAACTACTACTAGGAGGATAATTAAAGCGCTACGTATAAGCTTAATAATAGGCAACTAAGAGGGTACGGACTATCTAACTATAAGAAATATAAGCGCCGCCCAAATAGGGTAAAGGATATTACTTTCCTTAATTTTCTACTCTATTTTAAGTACTCTACTTATAAGCGTCGGCTAAGAGCAAGGCCTTAAGTTATATCGTACTTTCTGTAATATAACGGCGATCATTCCTATCTATAGTATCCTAAGTTCTACCATATAAAGCTTATTCTTTATTACCCGTAGAGGGAGTATAAGGAAGTAGCTACTTATACTAATGGATTTAGGGCCCCTAATTATATGGCTTCCTATTAGGCTTATATTAACTCTTATTAGTACCTATTTAACTACTTCTGCAATTAGAAACTAGAGGAAGGTTATAAAACTACTAATAATATTAATAAGTTTAAGGGCGATTTCGTAAACGACTTAAAACTATATTAGTCCTTTAAGGCCCTATATACCCGCGTTTAAAATACTAATAGGGTTAAACTTAAAGATCCTAACAGGCTTAGTAATAGGGAGCTTAATTATAACTATAACTAGAGTATGTATTAGGGTACGTACCTAGAGCTTAATAAGAGGACTTATTAGTAGAAAGTACAGCTATAGCCTCTACCATAGAGCCGCCTATCCTAAACAGCAACTCCGTCCTCCCTATAACTAGGTTAGCGTTATATCTATAATATTATAGTTAATTACTACAGGCAGATCTAAGCGGGCCTTAGCCCCCCCCCCCCCCCCTACTATAGATTAATATTAATCTAGAGGTAGAAACCGGCAAGTTATATCTTATTGCTATTCTATCTACTACGCTCTATAATATAGCCATATCTAATAATAAGCCGTCGCTATTAGTTTGAGCCGCCCCTACTAGAGTAGCTGCCTTTAATATTAATGGTAGAACTATATACAAACTATTAAGGTTGCCAGTAAATCGCCCCTTTAAGGAATTGCCTACTGCTAGTCTTACGCCTCTATAATAAGCTTTTAAGGATATTTACTATCTTATTCTTAATAAGAAATCTATAATTAGGCAAGTATATCTAGCCTAGATTAATCGCTACCTCCATTAAGCCTACCCTACGCGTAACGACAACTACTTTAGAGGCTTAAACATCTTACTAGTAGGCAATTTTTATTAGCTTCCCCCTATAGGTCAGGCGGCCTTATATAGTAATCTACCTACTAGGCCGTTAGAGCTCGCTAACTATAGAAAGGGAGCCTATAAGGCGATTAACCAAACTGCTATCCTAGATTAAGTTATGCGGTAGGGCGGTAATGACGCTAAAAGCTCTATATTTAGGATCGCTCTCGCGAAGCTATATAGTAATTCTATAAGTAATTTAACCTAGAAGCTTCTTTTAACTAGGTATAAGTAGGGCCTATTTACTAATAAGGTTACGGGCTTTAATAATATAATTCGGCTATATAGCATACGCGCTACTATAAGTAAGTATAATACTATTCGGCTTCGCGATCTTTTATAGCCAGTAGTAGCTATTAAGTTAGTTAATACTAGTATAGATACGCGGAAAGTTACTCCTAATTAGTGTAATACTATAGAGAATCTAGCCCTATATATTAGCGCGAAAGTAATACTAATATAGAATATCTGGGTTAAACTAGGCTTAGTAAATAGTACTACTAGTATAATTAAAGATATTATATAGAAGGGACACGCGGATATTAAAAAGGATCAGCCTTAGTTACTATTAGTTGCGGTAGATAGGTATAATAGACCTACCCTATTTACTTAGCAGGATAGTAAAAAGGTTATCCCTATATTTTCTATACTTTATAAATAGGAGGGTATAAGAGGCTCTTACTTACAGCGTTAATTTCTAATTACTCTAGCTTTTACTCTTACCGTATATAAAAGCTAGGGCCTAATACTTAACTAGATAGTTCTAGATATTAAGGGAAAAAATAAGATAGTTAGGCTAACCTATATAGCAATCTTATAAGTTAAGAAGCTTTTAGGGCTTATATTTAAACGTAGGTTTAATATAAAATAATTTTAGTTATTTATAAGTAAGACTAAAGAGGTATAATAAGAAGATTTTGCACGGAGGTAGTAGTAACTACTTATAAACAACTTTTTCTAATTAGGAAATTATATACTGGCTTAAAGGTAAGCAGAGAATACGGTATTTATCTTAGTTTTCTAACTTTTAAACAGCTTAACCGCGAAATCCAATTTTCTAAATTTTAACCCCCCTATTTATTCTACCTTCTTACTACTTTTAGAGCTGTTAGATATATATATAATAATATATAAAGAGAATTAGCAGTACTGCCGGATTAATATTGCTGCTATCTATAGCGTTAATTAATTTTTAGAATTTTTTAATTTTTTCAAAGGGCGGAAATATTGCTTATATAAGAAGTTATATAACCTCTAAGAATACTTAGGACTGCATATTAGCAGCCACGACTTCTCTATACTATAGTTAAGATATTATATATACCGCATTTAGAGCTACTTATAATAACTATTACCTATAAATCTGCCAATTTATAAATTAAAAATTAGACATAGTTAGAGCTATTAGTAGGGGTTATTAATTACGCTCTCTATAACAAAATTTTAAATTTTAGTAATCTAAACTGTTGGGAATAAAGGCAAGTGGTCACTATATAAGGCATATTGCCACCACGTGTGGCAAGTTGCCGTTACGTGCGGCAAGTTGCCGTCACGTGCCGCCGCGGCACTAGCGTGGTGAGGAACCTTAAGTTCCTCACCCCTTTCTTCAAGAATCAAAACAAGAAGAATAACAACCATCATACTATCTACGAACCGTAGCTACGTGATATCACCTTGTATAACCAACATAAACTAATAAATTAAATTAAAAGTTTAGAACGTCTAAATAAAGTTTTATTAAGATGCTAGCTAGACCCTAACTTAGACCTTTCCTAACCTATTAAATTCTAAAAATAACAACCTTTACTAAATTAAAAATTAACCTTATCCTTAACAAGCCATCCGATTAAATTTAATAGTTTTTTATTATTTAAGATACAGCTAAAACTAATAAGGTATAGCAGTATATTAACCTATTTAAGAAGAAAGACAATCTTCTAAAGCTAGAATTACTAAGTTGGCCCACACTAAGGGATATACTACCTACGGCTATATTAATAGCAAAGCTAGACCTAAATTAGCTTACTACCTATAACTAGCTCTACGCTAAATATAAGGATAATTTACGCGTATACTAGAAGCAAAAATAGGCTATAAACGATATTAATAACTATATCGTTTATACCACATTAGTAGCCTACCTTTTACTTATTAACAGCCTTAGTAGTTAGTTATATTAAATATTTAAGGCGTCTCTACTACTATAGTAGCTACTATAGTAATAGAGACACCTTATATTTTGGTAAGTAATTAAGCCCATCTTATATAAGAATCTTATATTATTAGTACTTACTAAATTATGTACTTATAGGGCCTCCTCCCGTCTATAAATACTCCCTCCTTTATACCTTCCTTTCTTCTTTTTTTCTTCCCTATAAGAGCTAAAAGTGCTCTAATACTCCTCTCTAGTCCCCACTAAGGGATTTATTAGTTAATGTAGTAATATAGATAGTATTAGACGACGAGACGGGCGAGAGAGGATAGGAAGGACGAAGGAGCCTCCGGTATATATTAGTCGAGCAATATTACTAGCTATATTATAGCTGCCTAATCTCCTATACTCGCAGGCCTCCTCCCATCTATAAATACTCCCTCCTTTACACCTTCCTTTCTTCTTTTATTCTTCCTTATAAGAGCTAAAGGCGCTCTAATACTCCTCCCTAGTCCTTACTAAGGAATCTATAAGCTTTGCAGTGTGTAGGAATTAAACAAGCAACTTAATTATAAATTTATGGAAATCAAGTGGTATAAATACATGAAAGTAGACCCCAAACTCCAAAGCCCATAACTTATTTCCAACGTATCTGAGACATACGAGGGTAGTGCTAACGCAGGTGAAACTATTACGGACGCTTTAAGTACAATAGTACGACTACTTGGAGAGGAGTCGGAAGAAGCTAGTTGGTTAATATAGGCACGGTCCAGGATAGAGCCGGTAGAACTATGTGACGAGGAATAATAACCAAGGTCACATAATATAATACATAAGATACGCGAGGTACGGGAGGAACGTCACGTATATTACGTATATCACGTACATCACGTACAAGAAGGATTTTATAGGAGTACGGTTGTATATTTAAGGACCCTTAGTCCCTACCTAGATAGTTCCTTCCTTATAGTAATTCTCAGAATACAATTAGAGTTAATCTATTAGGCAACCACTTCACTAGTTATTATTACGTTGTTAACTTTACATATCACCTACACACCTAGCCTAATAACAGGACCTACCGTAGTACTTACTACAAGGTTCCGTTACACAATTACTACCTAGTTATAATATCGAAAGTCAAACAACATGCCACTAAAAGCAGCCACCACAACGCCATTAACGGCGGCAACTACTTCAAGGTTAGGAGGTGATACTAGTATAGCAGATACTAATTTATAACAACCTATAACGGTCGGATAACTATAGGAAATAGTTAACTAGTTAACAGAAAATAATACGGCATTTAAATAAAGGGTTAATAGAATAGGCGCAGTAAAGGTTAAGTTACTATTAATCGAAAGATTCTTAGGAGAAAGATTAAAGCTTAAAGGATTCCTTACGCAAATGTACTTTAAGGTTGCGTAAGAGGGAGCAAAGCTAGCAATACCTATAGATTAAATAGCGTATATAGGATTGTTCTTATTAGGAAGAGCACTTAAATAGTTTAAGCCTTACCTTATAGAGATATAAGCAAATAGAATAATAACGACGAACTAAGAGGTACGGTTTATGTTCTTAAGCTAGAATAGATTTGTAGAACGACTTATACAGATATTTAGAGACCCAAAGGTGATGACTATGGCGAAAAGAAAGCTTTAAGACATTACGTAACGAACCTTAGCTATTAAGTATATAACGTAGTTCCAAACGCTAGCAATATAAGTTAAGTGGAATAATAGGGCGCTTATGGCACAGTATAAATAGGGACTTAAGGCTAAAGTCTAGGACGCAATTATTCTAATAGAAGATGCGGATACCTTAAGGGAGTTAATAGATCAAGCGATAAAGATTAATAATAGGATCTACCAAAGGGAACAGACTAAGAGAGGTTAGGATAGAGTTTTATAGTTATATAAGGCGTAAAGTACGCAACGACTAAAGCCAAATTAGAAACTATAGTATGGCGTAGAGCTAATAGACTTAAGCGGTACTAAAGAATCTAAGAGATAAAGTAAAAAACTATAAAAACCTAAAGGTTAAGGATTAAGTGATTACAGGACTAAGGAGTAAAGGCTAAATTAGGGATCTTAACAGTAGAAGACGTTTAGGCGGACTCTATAATAAAGTTAGTGGTTTAAAGAGGGAGCTTATATAAATTGCGGAAAATAAGGTTACTTTGCTAGAGATTATAAAGATAGTTAGAGT
>Ga0307515_10007930_pt1 | contig 20852 bp, 20 predicted proteins | sample 17_EM_MG_FD_194513 | JGI IMG/M metagenome (GOLD analysis project Ga0307515, IMG submission 194513) | Populus trichocarpa ectomycorrhiza microbial communities from riparian zone in the Pacific Northwest, United States - 17_EM | ecosystem: Host-associated > Plants > Roots > Unclassified | place...
CGATATGGAAAGATCATACAGCGAGGATGCCGATGTTTCGTCTCGAACCGATCTCGAGTTTGGCTCCCTGGCAAACAGCCTCGCGCTGCTCCTTGAAGCAGCCAAAACCGAGCTTGACCATGATCAGGAGGCGGCAAGAACATCGCTGGCCACCGCGTCGTCCATCCTCCAGTCGGAGATTGAGCGCCGTTCGGGCGCCAAGGGCTCCAGAACGGGTGGATTGGCGGGTTGGCAGATAGCGCGTGTCCGATCTTTCGTCGACAAGAACCTACACCGGACGATTCACGCGTGTGACCTCAGTGCCGTCGCGCGGCGAAGCACGGCGCACTTCTCACGCTCGTTCAAACAAGCGTTCGGAGAACCGCCGCACGCCTACGTCGTGAGGCGGCGGCTTGAGGAAGCCTGTCATCTGATGCTGACCAGCTCGACGTCGCTGAGCGAAATCGCTCTGAGCGTTGGATTTTCTGACCAGGCACATTTGTGCAAGCACTTCAGGCAAGCATTTGACCAAAGCCCATCGAACTGGCGGCGCGAACGCGAGTCCTTGTGGCGCCGCTGACTTTCATGCGCGCGGTGCCAGCGGCGCGGCCTAGATCGGAACGCATAGGTTTTGATTGACAGTCAATTTGGCCAGATGCTTATTGCGCCAGAGGGACGACGAGCCTGTCGCCCCGGTTTTGGCGGAGCCAGTCATGGCGGTTGACCAGCCAGGCGCACCGAGCGCGGCCAGGGTTCTGTTCGGTCCATTCGAGATGAATCTGAGCGAGCGCTCACTCAAGAAGGCTGACGACGTGATTCCACTCGGGGCGCGGGCGTTTGACATTCTTGCAACCCTCGTCGACCGAGCCGGCGAGATCGTCAGCAAGCACGAGCTGATTGCCAGGGTATGGCCGGGGGTGACCGTCGAGGAAGGCAGTCTGCGCGTGCATTTGTCGGCGTTGCGCAAAGCGTTGGGCGACGGACAGTTCGGCCGCAAATATATCGCAAACGTGCAGGGGCGCGGCTACTCCTTTGTCGCGCCTGTCGCGCGTCCGCAAGCCGGGCAGCACAAGACGAACGCACTGGCCCGAGGCTCCAACCTGCCGATTGCGCTCGGCGGGATGATGATCGGTCGTGACGACGTCGTTCTCCAGATCCGTACCCGTCTCGGCGCGGAGCGGTTGATCACCATTCTAGGCGCAGGCGGCATCGGCAAGACCACGGTCGCTTTGGCCGTCGGGCATGCTGCCCTGGCCGACTTCTCGGGCGCGGTCTTTTTCCTTGATCTCTCGGTGCTGAGGAGCAAGGACCAGATTGTTTCAGCCTTAGCTCACACGCTGGGACTCGTTGCCCAGCCCGGCGACCCCGAAGAGGTATTGTTGGAGTTTCTGCGCTCGCGACGGGCTCTCCTTATCCTGGACAGCTGCGAGCATCTCGTCGAGCAGGCGGCGGAGATCGCCGATCGCATATGTCAAAATGCGCCGGACGTCTGCTTGCTGGCCACCAGCAGGGAGGCGTTGCGGACCGCCGGCGAGCGCGTGTTCCGACTTCAGCCCCTGGATTGGCCGCCCGAGCAGGCTGAACAGACCGCGGATGAGATTCTTTCCTATCCGGCCACACGGCTGTTCATGGAGCGGGTCAGCGCGCGGGGTATCGATCTTGCGCTTGGCGCGGACGATGCCCTCTTTGTGGCCGAGATATGCCGCAGGCTCGACGGCATCCCGCTGGCGATCGAGCTTGCCGCCGGCAGGGCCGCAATCTTCGGCGTGCGGGACACTTCGGCAAGACTTGCTTCACACCTCGACCTGCTGAAGCTCGGTCGACGAACAGCAAGTCCACGGCATCAGACGCTCAGAGCGACGCTGGACTGGAGCCACGACCTCCTTTCCGAGGTCGAACGCTCTGTTCTGCGGCGCGTGGCGATCTTCACGGGGTTCTTCACGCTGGAAGCGGCGCTGGCCGTGGCGGACCAAGAAGGCACGGGCCGGTCAGACGTCACCGACGCGGTGGGCAGTCTCGTCGAGAAGTCGCTGATCGAAGCCCGCATCGGCTCGCAGGGAGCATCGTATCGACTGCTCGATACGACGCGCTCCTATGCCCTGGAAAAGCTGATCGCAAACGGTGAGCATGACTCGATCGCGACCCGGCACGCGAACTACTTGATCGAGCAGTTCGAATCCGATCGCGTCGTCACCCCGAAGGATACGCAGTTCGCCAAGGATTACCTCGGAAATGTCCGCGCTGCCCTCGAGTGGGGCTTTGGTGCTGGCGGAGGCGACAGAGACGAAGCGCTGGAGACTTCCTGTTGATCGGAAGCCTTGCATCATCCGCTCCCGTTTTCGCAGCTAGCCCCGCTCGGATGTCGGGTTTTCTGCCCGGGCGCACGGTTTCTTCAGCCCTGCGTCCGAAATCCCGATCGCGCCGAGAGGATATTCATCGGTCCGAACAGACGAGATCGGCTTCTCTCCTGCAACGACGGTTCGGTGCCGGAGTACCACTTCAAGAATCCGCAATGGATGATCGGCAAGAAACTTCGGCGGCACCGATGTATTCGGCCAACGGCGGACGAGCTGCGCGTGCGGCCTGACGATGGAAACGCGTTTGAACGGTCAGCCCGCGGCCGCGTTTCACCCTCTTCGTGGTGTCAAAGCCGCTCGCCGCGATTGGTTGGCCCAACGAGATTGGGGGCGAGTTCAGATGTCGATCATGCATGAAACGTCCAAATACCCAGTGCTTTATACAAGCACCGAACACCAGCTGCGTGGTCAAAGATGCTCTCGTAGGCAGCACCTGCGTCGAGAAGGTTGAGGAGTAACGTGCCACAGGCCCCTCTCGCGAGGTCGTAAGCTGCTGGAGATAGGAAAGATCAATGACGACAGTCCGGGCCTCACGGTCACCGGAAGGCAGCTTGCCCCGGTCATTCTCCCCCTGCCTCGCCTATGCCGCCTGTTCAGCAGTCGTCGTGCGCATCCTTCCGCATGTCTACAACCTGATGCGGCGCTCCGAGAATAATTACGCTTAGCCTGTGCGCAAGTCAGCTCACTGCATGCATTGCAGCCTTTCCGCGGGATAGCGTCCCACAGCAATTTGCGTCGGCGGCCGAGCCACCCGGCTATCAGCACGACATCCGGGTCTGGGGCGATTCCTATGCCAGCTATCCGGCCGGACGACTTGTCCGGCTGCGCGACGAGAGACTGAAAGCGTCGAAGGCCGATCCGTCCATAAACACGAGAGAGCTGAACGCTCTCACGCTATCGGGCGGTGGTAGCAGCGGCGCCTTCGGAGCCGGGATTCTTGCCGGGTGGGCGAAAGCCGGGACCAGACCGAAGTTCGACATCGTCACCGGGATCAGCGCAGGCGCGCTCATTGCACCATTTGCTTTCCTGGGGCCAGCCTATGACGGTGAGCTCAAGGACGGTTTCACCAAGGTCGGCGACGCCAATATTTATACAAAGCACAGTATTCTCGGAGCGCTCTCAAGCGGCTCATTCACCAGCAATGCGCCGCTCGCCAAGATGCTCGACGAACACATCACTGACGAGATGCTCGCGGACATCGCCAGCGAGTACTCCAAGGGACGCCGCCTGTTTATCGGGACGACCAACCTCGATGCCGACCGGGCCGTCATCTGGGACATGGGGGCCATTGCAGCGAGTGGGCGGCCGGATCGCAAGAAACTGTTTAACGAGGTCATCCTCGCCTCCACGTCCATTCCTGGCATCTTTCCACCCGTCAACTTCGAAGTGACGGCAGCCGGCAGGACCTATCACGAGATGCATGTGGACGGTGGCACCACCAACCAGGTCTTCCTGATGCCGGCCGGGCTGACGCTCGGCGAACTCGACAAGACCTTCCACGCCAGGGTCAAGGCGCGGCTGTACGTGATCCGCAACGGTCGAACCACGCCGGAGTACCGCTCGGTCAAAGCCACTCTGCCGGATATCGCCGAGAAGGCGATCTCGTCGCTCATCAAGACGCAAGGCATCGGCGACCTCTATCGGCTCTACGCGGTCGCCGAACGTGACGGGATTGACTACAACTACATAGACATCCCGACCAACTTCGCCGCGGAAGAGAAGAGCCCGTTCGACAACAAGTTCATGCGCGCGCTGTACGCAGAAGGCTACGGGATGGGCCGCAACGGCGTACCTTGGAAAAAGGCACCACCTGGATTTTTGAGATGAGCCTACCGATGCGGGGCGGTCATGCGTTGACGGTCTCCGAAGTCCCCCCATTGGCGGGCAGGCTCATTGAGAGAGCAGGAAACGACAAGACCCGATGACAATCGCCATCAAGTATTGTCCAGACCAAACAAGTGGAGACTTACTGTGCCGGACATGCCGCGTGACTCGCTAAGCAAGACATCAGATTCGACTGATGAGTCGTTGCCGCCCGTGAGCATCCTACCGGTCGAACCAGGTGCGGATGCGGTCAAAATGGCCGGCGGCTCATCCGCAGGACACGCGCAGGCGATGACAGACCCTGCTCAACAGGCAGCAAATCGTCCATTGTCGAGTAACGAGGCGACGCGACCCACCGAACTGTCCGCGTTACGACCGGCTCCGGCTAGCGACCAACTCGCCTCGGATTTCGGCGGCAAGCAGGCGGATATCAGCGAAGAGGCACGCCTTGAAGGTCTCAGCGCTGCGGACCGAAGCTTTGGAAACCCTCAAGCGAAACAAGCTGAATTGTCGCAACCAGATCTTCGCGCGCCCACACCAGTCCAACTCGCCGCCGCTGAGCCGTCCAGAACCTCGAAAATGGCGGCGATCATCGTTGCGTTCAGCGTGCTGGCGATCGTTGGGTTGTCATTGTGGTATCTGGTTCAGCCGCAGCCGCTGCTGGTGCAAGGTGAAGCCGATGCCACGCGCGTTGATATTGCGGCTCGTATCGATGGCAGGGTCGGGCAGCGCCCGGTTTCGCGCGGCGACAATATCGCGGCCCTGCAACTGCTCGTGGCGATCGATAATCCGGAGCTGTTGATGAAGCTCCACGAGGCGGAGGCAGCAAGGGGCGTCGCTCTGGCAGACTTGGCGCGCATCGAGGTCGGCACGCGCGCCGAGGTGGTTGCAGAACGCAAGGCTGCTGTCGCGGCGGCCGAAGCCAGTGTGACGCTTGCCCAGCAGACCTACGACCGGGCCAAGCAGCTTACTGAGGACGGCGTCCAGCCGGTCGCGAAGCTTGACGAGGCGACCGCATCGCTGGACGTGGCGACGCGAACTTTGGAGCAAGCAAAGCTTGCCTATCAGGAAGCTGTCGCTGGCTACACCGCCGAGGAACGCGGCGTGGCAGAAGCTGCCGTCGCCAAAGCTGAGGCTGCGATCGCGACCCTCCAAGCTCAGGTTAACGAGATGACCGTCAAAGCTCCGATTGCGGGGCAGGTCTATCAGGTCAGCGCGGAACTCGGTGAATATGTCTCGCCAGGCGTGCCGCTACTCTCGCTTGTGGACCTCAGCGACATCTGGCTGCGCTTCGATCTTCGCGAGGATCTGATCAAGGATCTGAAAATAGGGGACCGGTTCACCGTGAGGATCCCGGCGCTTGGCGATACACCCGTCACCGTTGAGGTCCGCACGATCGCCACGCGTGGCGAATACGCCGGATGGCGTGCAACGCGCGCGACCGGCGACTTCGATCTCAGAACCTTCGAGGTGCGGGCCTATCCGGTAGACAAGCTCCCCAACCTCAGGCCAGGCATGAGCGCCTACGCGGACTGGAACGGGGCGCAATGATGTCGAGCGTGCGTCGTTTCGGGATTGTCGACGTCGCCGTCCGCGAGTTGATCTGGATCTGGCGCGACAAGGTTGCGCTGCTGCTCGTCGTCGGCATCCCGCTGATCGCCTTTGCGATCCTTGCCGCCACATTCAACAATGCCGTGATCCGCGATCTCCGGGTGGACGTGGTCGATCAGGACCGATCCAGCTCGTCCGAGAGCTTTGTGCAGGCAATCAGTTCGGCGCCCGGCGTCAGCGTGGCGAGACGTTCTTCCGACCTCAATGGAGCCATGCACGCCGTCCGCTCAGGCGAGGCTATCGCGGCAGTCTACATTCCAGAGAATCTCGAGCGTGACATCAATAAGGGGCGTCGACCCCAAGCGGTAATTTTCTTCAACAAGCAGTTCTTCACGCCCGGCAACGTCGCATCGAGTTCATTGCAGGCCGCGGTATCGGCAGCTGTCGCCGACCTGCAGGCGGGGCCACGCAGCACTGCCTACACGCCAGGTCCGCTTGTCGTCGAACAATACGTTCTCACCAATCCCGCATTGAACTATGCGCAGTTCCTGTTGCGAGCGATCCTGCCGACCGTGCTCCATGTCGTGATCGCAATTTCAGGCGGCTATGCGGTCGGCTCCGAGTTCGGGTCGCGCAACATGCGCGAATGGCTCGCCACAGCCGGAGGCAGCACGCTCATCGCCCTTGTCGGCAAGCTGGCACCTTATTTCGGCATCTTCCTCTTCATGATGGCTGTCGGACTTGGGATTATTCACGGCATTTTCGAGATACCATTCCGAGGCGACCCCGTGCTGGCGGGATCTGCCGCTTGCTTGCTGATCATTGCCTATTTGTCGCTGGGGGTGCTCCTGCAGCTCCTCGCCAGGAATCTGGCCTTCGGTCTCAGCCTAACCGGCATCATCTGCTCGCCGGCTTTCGGCTTCGCCGGCGTGGGTTTTCCGGTATTGGCGATGAGCATCTTCGCCCGCGCCTGGGGCGCAATACTGCCGCTGCGCTGGTACATCCAAATCCTGTTCGACCAGGCGGCCCGTGGCGTGCCGGTAGCGGATTCCGCACAGCCTTTCATGATGCTCGGCGGATTGGCAGTCGTCTACTTCAGCTTGGCGTGGCTGAGGTTGCGTGCCATCGGTCACGACCCACTGCCAAAACCGGCCGAGACACCTCAGCAACAGAGGCCGGGCAGGATCGGCATTGTTCGAGCATTCACTGAGGAATACGGCCAAGTCATTCGTGACCGCAGCGCCTTCAGCCTGATCGTCCTGGCGCCTATCATTTACGGTGTGTTCTACCCGCAACCCTATCTCCGCCAGCTCATCAAGGACATTCCAATCGCCATCGTGGATGACGATTCCTCCGACGTTAGCCGCACGATCATCCAGACAGTCGATGCCGCCGAAGCGGTGGAGGTGGTGCTTCGACCGACGACGTTGGCCGAAGCGCAGGCGGCCCTCGCACGCCGAGAGGTGTACGGCATCCTGAGTATTCCAGCAGGAACCGAGCGCGAGATCTTGAAGGGCGATCAAGCCAGACTGCCCGCCTATGTCGATTCGGCCTATTTCCTGCTCTACAACCGGACGATGCAGGGCATTCAGGAAGGAGTGGGCGCGGTCACGACAGATCTCGCGGCGCGCAGCGCCCGCCCAGACGGCAGCCTGTACCGTGCTGCTCTCGCGAAAAGCTCGCCTGTGGAGATTCTGAACCAGCCTTTGTTCAATCCCACGGGCGGCTATGGCAGCTATATCGTTCCGGCCGCTTTTCTGTTGATCCTGCAACAGACTCTGCTGATGGGCTCGGCAACGCTGGGTGGCGTGACCTACGAGCAGGGCGGTCGCAGCGCTCGCCGCCGCCGTGGCACCGTGTCAGCGGTGATTGGCCAAAGCTTCGCGCATCTGCTGCTTGCGTTGCCGGGCTATGCCTTGTTCCTCGTCGTGTTGCCAAGGGTCTATGGTTTCTCTGCAAACAGTCATGTGCTCGACCTGATCGTCCTGGCCATTCCCTTCATCCTCTCGGTCAGCTTCCTCGGCCAGTTCATAGGTAGCTGGTTCAAGCGGCGCGAAACCGCGGTGCTGCTGCTCATTGCCATCAGTCTTCCAATCTTCTTTGTCGTTGGCGTTGCCTGGCCGCTGGAAGCGATCCCGCCGCTTCTTCGGACGGTCAGCTTTATCTTGCCAAGCACCTCCGGGATCGATGGCCTGGTGCGGGTCAACCAGATGGGAGCGACTTTGGCAGACGTCTCGAAAGATTGGATGCGGCTTTGGGTGCTGACAGTCGTGTACGCAATCCTTGCTGTTGTTGCGGCCCCGGTGGCTTCGGGTAGGAGGGTATCTGATGCGCGCTAGATCGAGACTCGGATTCGCAATCATACTCGCTACCGCGAGCGCCATAACGTGTATTGCTTGGGAAGCATCGGCGGAGCAGGCGAAGCCACCGATTCCTGGTATGGTTCGGCAGACCGAGATTCGCATCGCGCCCGAAACGACAGGCCGGCTGGCGTCGATCGCTGTCACGGCGGGCCAGCACGTCCACAAGGGCGATCTTCTTGCTGTGCTCGACAACCCAGAGCTGACAGCAGTGGTTGGTGAAGCGAAGGCGGCCGTGGACAGCGCCAAAGCAGAGCGGGATCGCGTCTATTCGGGCTTGCGGGCGGAAGAAGTGGCAATCGCAGCACAGGCGGTTCAGACGGCCGAAGCCAATCTTCTGCTGGCGCGGCGGCAGTTTGACCGCGCATCGGCACTTGCCGGCAAGGTCTTCGCCAAACAAACTCTCGATGAGAGTACAGCCTCGCTTGCCAAGGCAAAAGCTGACCTCGATCTCAAGCATGCACAAGCTGTGGAAGCAAGCGCAGGTCCGACTGCCGAGGAGCGCGCTCTGGCCGACGCTCAGGTGGCGCTCGCCGAGGCGACAGTCGCGGAACTCCAGGCCCAGTTGGACAAGACCAAGCTTACCGCGCCAGCGGATGGGACAATCGGCATCCGTGTTGCCGAGCCTGGTGAGATCATTGCTCCCGGAAAGCCGGTGATGACGATGGAGACCGATGGCCAAGCCTGGTTCGCCTTCACTCTGCGCGAAGACGATCTGCATGAAATGACGGTCGGCAAAACGGTAGCGCTGACGGTGCAGGACGGGCGCCAAATCGATGCTCACGTGACGGAACTGCGTCCATTGGGGGAGTTCGCGACCTGGCGCGCGGCCCGCGCCGTCGGCGACCACGATCTCAATTCCTTCCGACTCCGGCTTGATCCAAACGGCAGCGCCGAAGGACTAGAGCCCGGCATGACTGTTTGGCTCACCGCCCAGCCGTAGGACTCAACGTTCGTCGGATGAGGCCGGTCATGGCCGCGACAGGAAGACCAGGAAAGCTGCGGTCGGCACAATGTTAAACTATACCGACATCCTCGACGTCATCGCTGATCCGATCGTCCAGACCGGGGTGCTCGCGGCGGTGGGGGCCTTGGTTACGCGTGGTCTCCTGCGTGGCCACCCGACGCGTCGTCTTGTTGGTCAGCTGGCATTCTTTTTAGCCCTCACGACCCTGCTGCTTTATCACGGCATTGTTCCTTACGAACCCGGCCCTCCGAACGCTTCTACGCTGCAGCGCGTATTCATAGGGATCGCGAAGGTCATCTGGTGGATCAACGCTGCCTGGTCCCTAATCAGCATCGTTCGGGTTTTTCTGATCTTCGAACGACAGCCTCGAGAGGGCCGGCTTCTTCAGGATCTGGTTGTTGGCGTGATCTACGTCGGGGCAATCCTATCGGTCGTCTCCTACGTCTTCAACGCGCCCGTCGGAACCTTGATTGCCACTTCGGGCGCGGTCGCCATCATCCTCGGCCTTGCGCTGCAGAGCACCCTGAGCGACGTCTTTTCGGGCATCGCGCTCAATCTTGCCAGACCTTACGGGATCGGCGACTCGCTCGAGCTCAGCAACGGCATCGAAGGCAAGGTCGTTGAGACGAACTGGCGCGCGACGCATCTGCTGACAGGTGCAAACGACCTGGTGGTCGTTCCCAACAGCGATCTCGCAAAGGCGAGGCTGACCAACCTCAGCAGTCCGGAGCGAAGCCACGGCGTGACGCTCACTGTCCGGTTCCGGCCGACCACAGCGCCATCCGCCATGGTGGATGTCATGCGCTCGGTTCTCCTTAGCAGCAACTCGATATTGGCCGAACCTGAACCTTCCGTTCACGTGGTGTCTCTGGATGCAAACGCGGTTGGACTGGATCTGAGTTTCAGAGTTGCCGACATTGCGGTAGCTGCAAAGGCAAAAAGCGAAATCCTCGACCTGATCTATCGTCATGCCAAAGCCGCTGGATTGGCCCTCTCGCCGCCGGAAGGTGCTGGTATTGCGCTCGCTGCATCGCCTACCGACGAGCCGCTGCTTGGCCAGCACACCAGGCCGCGGCGGCTTCTCGATGCCATCGCGCTGTTCGCATCAATGACTGAAGACGAGAAGGAAGCTCTGGCATCGACAATGGCTCGCCGGACCTTCCGCAAGGGCGAGATAGTGGCAGAGCAGGGCGCAGTATTGAAGTCGCTCATGATTGTGCGCAGCGGCGTCGCGGCGGTAGTTCGGCGTGACGGGGTGCGTGAGACGGAACTAGGGCGCCTGGCTCCTGGCGACTTTTTCGGCGAAGGCGGCTTTCTGACAGGTGCCAGCGAGTCGGGGACGATCCAAGCTTTGACCTTCGTTGTCGTTTACGAAATCACGCAAGAAGGGCTGGCCCCCCTGATGCAGGACCGCCCGGCGATTGCAGACGAGTTGGCGTCGCTTCTCTCGAAGCGGAACGCATCAGAGACGCTTCGGCTCGGGCAAAGCGACGGGGCAGCCGGCACAAGGACGATACCGCCGCTGAGGGAGCGCATCAGGCACCTGTTCAATCTTTGACCTCGCTGGACCAATCCCAGGTCAAAGCGCGAAAAGCTCAATGCAGCAAGTTGGTGTGCGCCAGGTCGATCGATTCATCGCCCCCCCCAGAGGTGCCGCCAGGCGGACGTAGGCCGCCGATGTCGGCTGTCTACCGCATCGCCCAGCCTCCGGGGCCGGCAGGTCGGGGGATAATCGAGCGTCTGAAACGACACTCGGGCGAAATTCCCAGTGAGGGACCCATTGACCGTATTTATAATGTGTAATAATGACAGCGACACATTATCGGAATTTACCATGCCAACGAGTACTCGCTTTGCCGTCGCAGTTCACACGCTTACCGCACTCGCGGTAAGCGACGGCGCACCGTTGCGTTCCGAGGATATCGCATATTCGGTCAATACCAGCCCGGTCGTGATCCGGGGACTTTTGTCACGCCTGAGCAACGCCGGTCTGACCCGGTCGCAACTCGGCGCGGGCGGCGGCGCGCTCTTGGCGAAACCCACGGAGAAGATCCGGCTGCTGGACGTCTATGAGGCCGTTGAGGATATCGAGCTGTTCTCGCTGCACCGGACACCACCCTGCGAGAATTGCGCTGTTGGCGGCAATATTCTGGAAGCTATGCAACCCACGTTGACGCGCGCGCGCAAGGCGCTTGAGGACGAACTGGCAAATGTCACAATCGCCGACATTGCCGCCGAGGTCGCGCGCATTGGAAAATTCAACATGCCGCTGGAGTGGTGAAGTCTTTTTCGTCTTAAATATAATCGTATCGATGACGCATAGTTATTTCATTGGTATTATCGGAGCGGGCGCGCTCGGTTCCAACGTGGCCCGGCTGCCGGCGAAGAGCGGCATTTCGGCGACGACTGCAAACAGCCGCGGTCCGGAATCGCTGGCGGAGCTTGTCGGGGAGCTTGGCCCTTCGATCAAGGCTGGCACCGCCGAGGAAGCCGCAAGCGCCGATATCGTTCTAGTGGCAGTGCGCTGGGTCGATCTCGAAAAAGCGCTGGGCGGTCTGGCTGCGTGGAGCGGCCGTGTTGTGATCGACGGCACCAATCCCGTCGAGTTTCTCGACCCGGACTCGCCCGACGCGAAGGACCCGAACAATCCGCTCGCTGCCTATGGGCATCAAGGCGATCGATCTCGGCGGCAAGCATTCGAGCGAGGTGTTCCGCGAGTTCGTTCCGGGCGCCCGCGTCGTCAAGGCATTCAACCATCTTGACGCTCAGGTCCTGCCGGAGCCGGCAGTATCGGGTGGCCAGCGTGTCCTGTTCTACTCGGGCGATGATGTCGACGCGAAGGCCGAGGTCCGCAAGATCATCGAAGGAACCGGCCATTTTTCGGTCGACCTTGGCGGGCTCGACGTCGGTGGACCACTGGCCACGCTGCCATTTGGTTCGCTTGCGGCCATCAAATTCATCAGGATCTGACGGTCAGAGGAGTCGCGCCAGACCAAAGGTCGAGATCGGTCGGCCCGGGAGTGCCAGTTGGTACTCCAGCCAGACGGAGCCTGCCCTTGCGGGCTCCGTCGTTGGTTCTCGACTGCGGCCCGAAGGTCCAGCGCAACGGCAGAATCAGTCGTGCTTGTGCCCGTATCAATGTTTTCTGTAATGGATCGAAATCCCACGCCTTTCGCCTCAAGTTCAGTGACGATCTCAATCGGCTGCTTCATCGACCGTCCGAGACGAGCGAGTTGCTAACACTGTGAGAGTGTGGCTCTCGACAGGCTCGCAGCCGCTCGATCAGCCAGCGGCCGGCCGGGCCTGGTGGCGCAGCGATCGGATAGACAGCGGACATCTGCAGGATCAACCCGCCCTGGGGGACGTCCTCTATCTCAAGCTCGACGAGGCGTCCGGCGGCGATATCGGCCTTCACCGTGTGCAGGGGCATCCCGCCCCAACCGAGTCCATTCAGCAGGAAGGCGTGCTTGGCGAAAAGGTCCGCCAGCCGCCAGGTCGAACCGGACATGACGCCAAACTCGCGCCCGGCCGAAAGGTCCGAGCGGTCTGTCAGGACGAGTTGAGTATGACGAGCGAGTTCCTGCTTCGGAATTGACCCCTTGATGGCGGCTAGCGGATGATCGTTTGCCGCCACCATCATGAAGGCGACACCTGTCAGCCTTTCTGCCGCGAGCCCCGGCGGCAATGTCGGGAGCGATCCCACCACACCGACCGTGGCGCGGCCGTCAATCACCGGCTGAAAAGCGCCGCCGAGCGCTTCTACGTGCAGACGTAGCGGAACCTCGGGGAAGCGCTCCTGGAACTCCTTCGCTGCCTCGGTGATGGCCTGGATTGGAAAAAACACGTCGATGACCACGGAAAGCTCCGGCTCAAGGCCGGACGCCATGCCCTTTGCTCGCGCCTTCATCCCGTCGACGCTGGCAACGATGCCGCGCGCATCGCTGAGGAGAACCGTGCCCTCGGGTGTCAATTTCGGATAGCGGCCGCTCCGGTCAAAGAGCGCCACACCGATCTGGCCCTCCAGGTTCGCGACAAGATCGCTCACCATGGACTGCGCACGGCGCAGCTTCCTGGCGGCGGCGGAGAAGCTGCCTTCATCCACTGCTGAGATGAAGGTTCGCAATTGGTCTAGGGACACACCGTCCAACATTGGCCATTTCACCTATCGGCTACAGGGATGGGTTGGATCGAAATATAACGCCTATTCATGGGGACGACAACCATGCGAAATCAATCACGTGTTCGGGCGGCTAATAAAACCGCTCGCATCAAATTATCGCGCAGACGCAGCGTCAATCGGAGGTTCCTGTAGTGAAAATCTTGCACATCGATTCCAGTATTCTCGGCTCGTACTCCGTCAGCCGCACGCTTTCTTCCGAGATTGTCGGCCGGGAAGTCGCGCTCCATCCCGGCGCCGAGGTGGTTTATCGCGATCTTACGACCGATCCCGCGCTCCACCTGTCCGGCGCCCATATGGCGGCTTGGCAAGGTGCGCCGGTCGAAGATGCGGCGCTTGGTGCGGATCTTAAGACCGGGGGCGACTACTTGGCCGAAGTGTTCGCGGCCGACATCATCGTCATCGGCGCACCAATGTATAATTTTTCGGTCCCTTCGCAGTTGAAGGCATGGATCGACCGTATCGTCGTCGCCGGCCAGACGTTCAAATACAGCGAAACCGGCGAGCTTCAGACACTGATCCCGCCGAAAAAGAAGATCGTCATCGCATCCACTCGCGGCAACGTCTACGAGCCGGGTACACCGAAGGCCGCACTTGAGCACCACGAGAGCTATCTCACGGGTGTCTTCTCCTTCCTCGGCCTGCATGACGTAACGATCGTCCGCGCCGAGGGCCTGGCATTCGGTCCCGAAGCGAAGGACGCCGCGATCGCCAAGGCACGCATCGACATTGCGGCGATTGCCGCCTGACTCCCCGCCCCATGCGTCAGATCACGAAAGAAAGTTCAATGGAAAAACATGCTTCCACCATCGCCGCCATCGGCCGCATTCTGATCGCGGTCATCTTCGTCATGAGCGGCCTTAGCAAACTCGGTGCGTCTGCCGCGACGCAGGGCTACATCGCTTCTGTCGGTCTGCCGCTTCCGCTCCTCGGCTATGTGATCGCGCTGGCCGCAGAGATCGGCGGCGGTCTTCTGCTCCTTGTCGGCTTCCAGACGCGCCTGATCGCTGCCTTGCTGGCGGTTTTCACGATTGCCACGGCCGTCTTCTTCCACAACAATTTCGCCGACCAGAACACGATGATCCACTTCCTCAAGAACATCATGATCACCGGCGGTCTGCTGCAGCTCGTAGCGTTCGGCTCGACGTCGCTCAGCCTCGACGCGCGCCGCCTCCGTCTTCGGGCAGCATAGCCCCTCCGGGTCGCAGCATCCGCCAACCCGCGAAACCGACCCGGACACCGTGCGGCGGTCTGCCGCCCTTCGGACCGGCTCGTGGCGGCAGCATTCTGGAGAGCGGGCACACGCAAGGCAAACTTGCAGTGCCCGCTTCCATTTCAAGCCTGCCAGCCCTGGTTCCCCGAACCCGTGAGATAATGTCATGATCGAGCATCGCCCCTTCGCCGAAATCGGCGGCACGCAGTCCGACTGGTTAACGGCCAAGCACCATTTCGCCCTTGGCCGCTACGGCAATGTTGATCATCGGCCCGTGGGCGTCCTCTACGTCTTGAATGATGATGAGCTGGCGCCGCATTCCGGATTTCCGCCGCATCGGCACGCTGACGTCGAGATCATCACCTATGTCCGCGAAGGCGTCATCACGCACGAGGACAGTCTCGGCAATCGCGGCCGGACGCTCGCCGGCGACGTTCAGGTGATGAGCGCCGGAACTGGCATCGAGCACGCCGAACGAAACGACGAAGACGCCCTTACGCGGATATTCCAACTCTGGATCAAGCCGCGCGAAGTTGGCGGAATGCCGCGATGGGGGACGAAACCTTTTCCACGCACCGATCGCGGCGGACGGTTCGTGCCGCTGGCGAGCGGCCGGTCCCTCGACGAAGCCTTGCCCATCAGGGCCGACGCTGACGTCTATGGCGCGATGCTCGTCGCGGGCGACGTCGTGGAGATCTCTCTGGCCGAAGGCGAAGGCGGTTATCTCGTGCCCGCAGCCGGGACAGTGGACGTCAACGGAGTGCGCGTCGCCGCGCGCGAGGGCGTTGCTGTGCGCGATGAACCGTCAATCACGGTCAGCGCCGTCACCGATGCCGAGCTGGTGCTCGTCGTTGTCGGGCGGGCTGGTTGAAGCGAGCAAACATCATGGAAATTGGCATCGACAGCTTCGCCGCGATTCTACCCGAACCCGTCTCGGGTCACACGCCGTCCCCGACCGACCGCATGGCCGCTTTGCTTGAAGAAGTGGAGACCGCCGATCGCGTCGGCCTGGACGTCTTCGGGATTGGCGAACATCATCGCAAGGAATTCCTCGACGCCGCACCGGCCGTCATCCTTTCAGCTGTCGCCGCGAGGACGAAAGCCATTCGCTTGACGAGCGCGGTTACCGTGCTGAGCGCGGCCGATCCCGTCCGCGTCTTCCAGGATTTCGCGACGATCGATCTGATTTCGAAGGGCCGCGTCGAAATCGTCGTCGGCCGAGGTTCGTTCGGTGAGGCCTATCCGCTCTTCGGCTTCAAGCTTGACGACTATGACGCGCTGTTTGTCGAGAAGCTGGACCTCCTCCTGAAGCTCCGCGACACCACCCACATAAAATGGACGGGCCGGTTTCGGCCGCCACTCAACGGCCATGGCGTCTTTCCTCGCCCCCATCAGCCGCGCTTGCCTATATGGCTGGGCGCCGGCGGAACACCACAGTCCTTCATCCGCGCCGGCGCCCTGGGGCTCCCGCTGATGGTGGCGATCATCGGCGGAGATTTCGCCCGCTTCCGGCCATTGATCGACCTGTATCGCGAGGCAGGCGCCCGGGCTGGCCAACCGTCCGAGACGCTGCGGGTCGGGGTCCACGCGATCGGCTTCGTCGGCGAGACGACCGATGAAGCAAAGGACGCCTTCTTCCCTGGCTGGTCCTACATGTTCACCGAGATTGGACGCGAGCGCGGCTGGTCGCCCGCCACGCGTCCGCAGTTCGAGGCGATGTGCGGCCCGCACGGCGCGTTCCTGATTGGCGACCCCGAGACAGTGGCAGCCAAGGTCCTCAGCGCCAGCGAAGCGCTGGGCGGCATCTCGCGGATTACCTTCCAGATGAGTTCCGCGTCGCTCGAACCCTCAGCGATGAAGCGCTCCATTGAGCTTCTGGGGACGGCCGTCGCCCCCATCGTCCGGCAGATCGCAGGCAACACGCATGGGTGAGCTGATCGGCGGTCATTGGCATCGCAGCGGCATCGACACAACGATGTCGGACGGCACCTTGCAGCGAAAGCCTTCGGTTTTCCGAAATTGGGTGACGCCGGACGGCTCGCCCGTAGACGGCGGGTCGGCGTTCAAGGCGGAGGCCAACCGCTACCATCTTTATGTCTCGGTGGCTTGCCCCTGGGCCCATCGCACCCTGATCATGCGCAGCCTCAAAGGGCTCGAAGACCTCATAGGCACGTCGGTTGTCCACTGGCTCATGCGCGATGACGGCTGGACCTTTGAACCTGGTCCCGGCGTCGTACCCGATACGGTCAATAGTGTGACCAAGCTCCACGAGCTATACACGCTCGCCGACCCTGAATGCACGTCGAGGGTCACAGTCCCCGTCCTGTGGGACAAGACCGAGCGGACGATCGTGTCGAACGAGTCTTCCGAGATCATCCGCATGTTCAACAGCGCCTTTGATGACCTCGGGGCGCTGCCGGGCGACTACTACCCGGAGGAACATCGCGAGGAGATCGACGCGATCAACCAGCGCGTCTACACGAACCTCAACAATGGCGTCTATCGTGCCGGCTTTGCAAGCCGCCAGGATACCTATGAGGCCGCCGCGGCCGATGTCTTCGATACGCTGGACTGGCTCGAATCCCTTTTGAAGGGTCGATCCCACCTCGTCGGGGGCGTCCTGACAGAGGCGGACATCCGCCTGTTCACGACGCTCGTGCGATTCGACGCCGTCTATCACCTCCACTTCAAATGCAATCGCCGCCGTCTCACCGACTATCCACGGCTATGGGTGCATACGAAGCGGCTCTATCAGCATCCGCTCGTCCGCGCGACGGTCAGCATCCCGCACATCAAGGGCCACTATTATGGCAGCCATCCTTGGCTCAATCCCAGCGGCATCGTGCCGATTGGCCCCGATCTCGATTTCGACATGCCCGCTGAGTGGCTCGAGTCATAAGGAGAATATATGCAGACCGTCACGGCGAATGGTGGCCGCATTCCCTCGCTCGGCTTGGGCACCTACGGAATGACAGGCCCCGCGCTGTCCAAAATCATTCCCGCCGCGCTAAACGCCGGATTTCGCCACATCGACACGGCGCAGATCTATGCGAACGAGGCCGACGTCGGCGAAGGCGTGGCCGCATCCGGTCTTCCTCGCTCCGAAGTGTTCATCACCACCAAGGTCTGGGTGAGCAACTACACACCCGCCCAGTTCGCCCTGTCGGTTGACGAAAGCCTTCGCAAGCTCCGCACCGACCATATCGATCTACTGCTCCTGCACTGGCCGAGCAACGCCGTGCCGCTCGCCGATCAGATCGGCGCGCTCAACGAGACGGTTCGTTCCGGGAAGGTGCGCCACATTGGCGTGAGCAACTTCAACCGCGCGCTCATGACAGAGGCTATCCGGCTTTCAGACGTGCCCCTCGTCGCCAACCAATTCGAGTACCATCCCTATCTGGACCAGCGGCTGTTGCTCTCCGCGACGCGGGATGCGGGCCTGTCCGTCATCGCCTATTGCGCCATGGCGATCGGCCGCGTTTTCACAGACCCGACCCTCAAGGAGATCGCGGCGCAGCGCGGAAAGGGCGTTTCACAGATCGTTATTCGCTGGTTAGTTCAGCAGGACGGCGTGGTGGCGCTATCGCGGAGCACCAACCCCTACCGGCTCGCGGACAACGCCGCCGTCCTCGACTTCGAGCTGTCGCCCGAGGAGATGGTGGCGATCGGACGGCTTAGCCAGCCCGGCAGCCGGATCGTCAACCCGCCAGGGCTTGCGCCGGACTGGGATTGATTTCGAGGGCTCTCCCTTCTTTTTTGGTTTGGGGGCGGCGCGAGAGCCACGTGTTGTCAGCGCCTTCGGCCCGCTCTCGGTTTCATTCACGCTGGGGCGCCGGGAGAGATTCGAACGCTCTGAGCGCCGGATGCCGTTTAAGTAGGTGGTGCGGGCGGCCGGGGTCGGACCGGCACTCCCCTCGGAACTGGATTTTGAATCCAGTGCGTCTACCAATTCCACCACACCCGCACATTTGCCGCCAATTCTATCCGGTTGCCGGATCGGCCTATAAGCCGTCCGGCGCCCTGATCGGTCTCGTCATTCCGTCGGTTGCAGCTTTCCGCGATCTCTTCCTGCTCTCGAACCTCGACAGCAACCGTCTCCTCATGGCTATTGAGGTCATCCCTGAGCGGCGCGCGAGACCTCTTCCCATTCTTCCCAGGACTGGATTCTCGCCGCATAGACCTGTTTTACGAACGGCAGCAGCGGCCCAAGGATGAAATGCAGCGGTGGCCTCTCGGCATCGACCAGCTTCAGAATGGCATCGGCGGTCGTATTGGGATCGCCGAGCATATCGGGGGTGAACATCTTCGCTAGCTGGTCGCGCACACCATCATAGCTCGGAATCGGCGTTGTGGTTTTAAGGGAGGAGCCAGCCAAAAAGTCCGTTTTGAACGGACCCGGCTCAATGAGGGTCACCTTGATCCCGAACGCTGCAACTTCCTGCGCAAGCGCTTGGACCATCCCTTCGATCGCAAACTTGCTGCCTTGATAAACGCTGTAAAGTGGGAAGGTTACAAGCCCGCCAACGCTCGAGACCGAGAGGATATGCCCATACGGGCGGCTGCCGAGAAGCTGCCTTCATCCACACATGCAATGAAGGCCCGAAGCTGATCAAGGGAAACATCATCTAGGACGACATATCCGATCCATCGGCTGCTCCGATACGAAGGATCAAAATATAGCGGATTTTCTAATAATCGCAATGATGCAAGGATCCCGAAAGTATCGTTAGGAGACGAGCGCCGATCCCTCGGAGACTGCCGCGGCTTGAGTAGTTTGCCGAAGCTCAAAAGGATTTCGGCCTCGCGGCTCAGTCACTGAAGGAACACGCAAATGAAGACACGGCGCCTCGGTCGCGACGGCCCAATGGTTTCCGCAATAGGTCTTGGCTGTATGCGGATGTCGAACATCATGGGCGGGCGGCAACCGGAACGCGACAGTGACAGCGAGCGCGAGGGTCTCGCGACCATAGAAGCGGCGCTGGACGCCGGAATTACCATGCTCAACACGGGCGATTTCTATGGCATGGGTCACAACGAAGCCTTGGTCGCCAGGGCGATCCGGCGGCGGCGGGATCAGGCCTTCATCAGCGTAAAGGGTGGCATCCAGCGAACCCATTCCGGCGCCATTCTCGGCATGGATGGACGACCAAATTCGATCAAGAATTATGCTGCCTATTCGCTGCAGCGTTTGGGCGTGGATTACATAGATCTCTATCAGCCGGCGCGCGCCGACCCGTCTGTGCCTTATGAAGAAACAATCGGCGCGGTGGCGGATCTCATCAGCGAGGGTAAGGTTCGCTATCTCGGCGTCTCTGAGGTTAACGCGGACAATCTCCGCCGAGCCCATAGCACGCATCCGGTCGCGGCCCTGGAAATCGAATACTCGTTGGCAAGCCGATTCATCGAACGCGAGATGCTACCTTTGGCGCGTGAGTTGGGTATTGGCGTGGTTGCCTATGGCGTCGTGTCCCAAGGCCTGCTCACCGGCACCATGCGTGAGGGTGTCGTAAATGATCAGCTTGCCGCCTCCTTCTCAAGGCTCCAGGGCGAGAACTTACGGAAGAACCTCGAAGCGGTTGATTTTCTTGAACAGTTGGCCAAATCGAAGGGCCGAACACCCGCGCAATTGGCGGTCGCCTGGGTGCTATCGCGGGGCGACGACATCGTTCCGTTGATAGGCACGAGCCAGCGGTCGCGCCTATCTGAAAACCTAGGCGCGTTGGACATCACCCTCAGCGAACACGAGCTGAACGCGCTTCATACGGCGTTCAAGCCCGGCGCCATCGTCGGCGGTCGGCCTTAAGCCCACTAGTTCCCAAGAAGCATGGCAATTCTCTCAACCGACGCGCGCAAAGCATCCATCGGTCCAGCCGACAGATTACGCCGGGGCACGCAGTCCGACTGGTTGACGGCGAAGCACCATTTCGTCCTTGGCCGCTACGACAATGTCGATCATCGGTCCGTGGGCGTCCTCTACGTCTTGAATGATGATGAGCTAGCGCCGCATTCCGGATTTCCGCCGCATCGGCACGCTGACGTCGAGATCATCACCTATGTCCGCGAACGCGTCATCACGCACGAGGACACCCTTCCCATGATAGCGCTGTGTAAATCCGCATGCAGATGAGTGCGGTTTCGAAAAAAGAGACCTAAAGAGGGACCTACAGCCACATTATTTTTCCGCGACCACGGAGTCTTGGATAGAACAATCACCACGCAAACGGAATGGTAAATTTCCCAAGGCGAGCAACTTCGTTCGCCACATCGGCTATTGATACCGGCGCGAGCTTAGTTCCTGTGCTTTTCGCGCTCGGTCGAGTGTGGGGCGCATGGCCGCCTGGATGCCACCGCGCAATCCTTACAAGGTCGCGTGCGTTGTAGTGAGAAGATCTCGGTGTCTTCGAGCGAGTCATAAACGTCTAGA
>Ga0307515_10007931_pt1 | contig 20851 bp, 13 predicted proteins | sample 17_EM_MG_FD_194513 | JGI IMG/M metagenome (GOLD analysis project Ga0307515, IMG submission 194513) | Populus trichocarpa ectomycorrhiza microbial communities from riparian zone in the Pacific Northwest, United States - 17_EM | ecosystem: Host-associated > Plants > Roots > Unclassified | place...
TCGAAGAACAACTGTCTTCGTGGCGTCATCCTTATACTTCTCGTTCGCGAATCAATATTTGTTGGGTGGGGGTCTCCGTTTCCAATAGTGCTGGTGCCTAGGTACAAGTTATCTTTGTGTCACACTCTTATCAAACTTGATTTACTTGGCTTTTTCAAGAATTGGTGTCTTTGCGTGTGGGTTGTGTGACCATGTGATCACAAGGTTCGCATCAAAAGGCTTCAACAATAGGCTAAGGAATTGTCCATTAAACCAGTTGGTGATTCGAGGATGAATCATCTTGAAGAGAGAGGAAATGATACTATCCTGGCAAAAAAAAACAATCAGATTTGGATTTTGACGTAAAATGCACAATTATCTAGTTTTACGACAATAGTTATAATTCCTCATCCGATCATTGGACCAGGCTAAACTTTTTTGCGGAGTCTCTTGACATATTGTCCTACCTTGCGTGAAAATATCAGGTGAATCGGAGTTCAGGAAGGCATCACAATACGGGTCACCAGAGGGTGTATGAATTTTGTTAGTTACTTTCTTTTGACTTGTAGACTTTCTATTTGGTTAGGATTTTTTTCCTACAAGGATGTGATAGCTTGTTTTGGAAATCTCTACGCTCTACAAGGATCTTTAATGGGCTGAAACATGGTTTCCAAGTGTGGCAAGGATTCATAAATGTTTCAGAATCCTTTTCTTACAAGGATTCGTTATTCATCCTAGCTACAATAAGAAAAGAAGATTTCAGAATTAATTCTACCTTTAGATCAAATCTCCTAATCTATTTAGGACTTCTTAAGGGTAACAAATATGATCCTATCATATTTAGGCTATTAAATTCAGATTTATTATTGTTATTATTATTTTCTTCTTAGTTTAGGGTTTATTTATATTATTTGGGTTTAATTGTAAGTGGGCATCATATAAGTCTATATAAGGGGTGCATTAGGGTTTATTTTTAGTTTGGAGTCATTATAAATAAGGGCATAACCATACATATAAGGTTACACAATTTTCAGATCAATAAACTTCTTTTGCCACACTTGTTGTGTGTTGGTGGGATAATCTCCCTTTCTTGGTTCTCTAAAGAGCTGAAAATGACTTATCCAAGAACAACTGGCTTCCTGGTGTCATCCTTATACTTCTCGTTCATGAATCAATATTCGTTGGGTGGAGGTTTTCCGTTTCTAATAGTGCTGGTGCCTAGATACAAGTTATCTTTGTGTCACACTCCTATCAAACCTGATTTACTTGGCTTTCCAAGAATTGGTGTCTTTGCGTGTGAGTTGCGTGACTACGTGATCACGAGGTTCACATCAAATATAAACTTTTCAACTTCTCATTTAGAGAGTTTTCTTCCATTTCCAGAATTGGTTGAAGAATAATTCAAACTTATCACTCTTTATATAAAAAAGGCATGGCATCTTTATCCTGATAGGATTTTCTTTGTGATGTCTCTAACTTATCAACGAGTTTCATTCAGACTCTATCCCTCATTTCCATTACAAATAATGTAATTTTCAGCTTAAACATCATAAAAAAAACATATAACCAAACCTACCTTCCTTCATCTTCATATTAGATTACTAGTTTTTCGGGTTAGAAAGCTAAGGCACATCATCTTGGTATTATAGCTAAGGTTTCAGAACTAATTTGAGACTTTGTATGTGGACTGCAACAAATTGTTTTCTTTGACTTGGATTTGGATTGGAACAAGTTTTCTTTTGATGATTGTGGTGTTTGTTCGTATTCTTCATTGAATTTTTTATCTAAGTTAAAAGACATTGTTGTTCGGATTTGTGTGTGAATTATGAGAAATTGATATACTATGGGTAGAGAAAGAGATGAAATTCTGAAGGGAATTAGTTTGGAACAAGTGCAACTTATTGGCTTGCAATGATTTCATGACCAGATTTAAAGGAACAATTTGCAACCCCATCTGATGCGAACCTCGTGATCACATAGTTCGCATCAGTTGGTATCAGAGCTAGGCTTCGAAACAAGGTCATATCCTTCTGTTATTTTCGTATTTTTTAGTGTTCTTTTAGGTTTTTCAGTGTTTGCATCCATCTTCTTATTCTTCGTGTCTGCGTCATCTAAGCAAAAAAAAGTGTTATATTATATTCAGTCTATTGGGGGTGTTATCGCATGACATGTCAAATTTGGGCTTATTCTGATATTGTTTGCTTGAGGTTTTAATTCGAGGTTCAATTCTGCTGCAGAAACACTACTCTTAGTGAACCATAAGTAAACCACCTTAGAATCAATTGAAACTTCATATTCTGTTTATTGGGTGTGATATCGCATTGTATGTCTCTAATACCAACTGATGCGAACCTCGTGATCACGTGGTCACGCAACCCACAATCAAGATTGAGATCTAATCCCGAAAAGCCAAAATAGGTCTGATAGGAGTGTGACACAAAGGAAACCTGCCCCAAGGCACCAACACTATTGGATTGAGTAGAATGACGTCACGAAGCCAGTTAATCTTCGATAAGTCAGATTCAGTTCGTTCAAGAACTGAAGAATGCAAGAATCACTCTTACACGTTAAAACTGAAAAATTCAGAAGTAATTATCATCAAAAGCTGCCGAAATTTTGGCTTACATGAGTTTAAATAGTTCTTGAAAAATTAACCCTAATGGACCCCTTATGTGGACTTATATGAGGTCTACTCAAAACTGACCCAAAACCCTAAACTGAAAAGCCCATAACTTAATCCAAACAAGCCTTGGATCCTAACTGAAAACAAAATATTAAGTAAGCCCAATCAAGCCTTGGGCTGTAGCTAACAAAATAAAATAATAAAAATAACTAATTTGTTATTAAATACCACCAGCCTTTCTTTCCTTGTGTAGCTAGGATGAATAAGGAATCCTTATAAGAAAATAGTGTTGGTGCCTTGGGGCAGGTTTCCATTGTGTCACACTCCTATCAGACCTATTTCGGCTTTTCGGGATTAGATCTCAATCTTGATTGCGGGTTGCGTGATCACGTGTTCATGAGGTTCGCATCACCATCAAAGGTAACCTCATAAGGCACAACAAAATTGAAACGATCCAAGCAATGAAAAAACAATTAAATTCAGAATCTAACGTAAAATGCACAACTATCCAATTTCACGACAATAGTTAGAATTCTCAATCCAACCGTTGAATCGGGATGCAATTTTATGTGGAGTCTCTAGACAGGTTATCCTACCTTGGGTTGACAATTTAGGTCAATCGGAGTTCGGGAAGGCATCACAATACTGGTCAACAGAGGCTGCATGAATGTTTTTTTTACTTCCTTTTGACTTGTGGACTTCCTATTTGGCTAGGATTCTTTTCCTACAAGGATGTGACATCTTGTTTTGGAAATCTCCTAGCTCTACAAGGATTTTTAATGGGCTGCAACATAGTTTACAAGTGTGGCAAGGATTCATAAATGTTTCAAAATTCTTTTCTTACAAGGATTCCTTATTCATCCTACCTACAACAAGGAAAGAAGATTTTAGAATTAATTTTACCTTCAGATTCGATTCTCCTAGCTTATATTGGAATTCTAAAGGATAACAAATATGATTCTATCATATTTAAGATATTAAATTCAGATTTATTATTGTTATTATTATTATTTTCTTCTTAGTTTAGGGTTTATTTATATTATTTGCGTTTAATGGTAAGTGAACATTATATAAGTCCACATAAGTGGTCCATTAGGGTTTATTTTTAGTTTGGAGTCACTATAAATAAGGGCATAATCAGAAATGTAAGGTTACACAATTTTTAGATCAATAAACTTTTTTTGTCGTACTTGTTATGTGTTGGTGGGATAATCTCCCTTCCTTGGTTCTCTAAAGAACCGAGAACAACTTATCGAAGAACAACTGACTTCATGGCGTCATCCTTATGTAGTTAGGATGAATAAGGGATTCTGAAACATTAATGAATTCTTGTCACACTTGGAAATTATGTTGCAGCCCATTAAAAATCCTTGTAGAACTAGGAGATTCCTAGAACAAGCTGTTACATCCTTGTAGGAAAAGGAACATTGCCAATAGGAAGTCTACAAGTCAATAGAAACTAAATAACAAAAATTTTATAGCTTGTTTTGACCTATATCGTAAGTCATTCTTGAACTCTGATTCACCTTAAAGTTTACCCTAACATAGACTGATACCTATGGAATCTTTTGGTTAAGTTCCGATCGATCCAACGGTTGGATTTAGAGTTATGCTTAATAGTGTAAAACTAGACGGTAGGAAATTTTACGTCAAAATCTGAATCTGACCTTGCTTGGATCGTATCACAGAGTTAACCTCATCCTTTAGTCCCAACTATCCAATATGGATATCGTTAGCCAAAGGTAATCTTCAGTTCTTATTCCTGGCTATCCAATATGGATGCCATTAGTCGAAGCTAATCTGACCATCAATTCCCAGCTATCCAACATGAATACCATTAGTCAAAGCTAATTTCAACATTCTTTACAATTCATGAAGAAATTAAGCAATTAAATTCGGATAGCAATACTATACAAGAGTACTTCAAGAATTTAATAGAATTAGATGAAGGTGGAAATTACCTACCTAATTTAACTATTTCATGAAATTTCCCATGCAGAATCTCATCCCATTCCAAACATTTACCATGCCCAAGAAATCTACATCCATTGTCTCATCGTATCCAATTTAAACTCACAATTACATTAATACATAGTTTCCACTATATCCAATTCAATTTATAATCACATTAGAACATAATTTGATGCGAACCTCGTGACCACATGGAAAACTGAAATATGTCTGATAGGAGTGTGATATAATGAAAATCTGCCCCAAGGCACCTACACTATTGGAATGAAGTAGAATGACATCACGAAGCCAGTTAATCTTCAATAAGTCAGATTTAGTTCATTCAAGAACTGAAGAATACAAGAATCACTCTCACACGTTAAAACTAAAAAATTCAGAAGTAATATTCATTAAATGGCTGCCAAAATTTAGGTTACATGTGTTTAAATAGTTCTTAAAAATTAACCCTAATGCCTTGTGGACTGTTTTTAAATTTTGTTATTTACTTCCTTTTGACTTGTAGACTTCCTATTTGACAATGATTCTTTTTCTAAAAGGATGTCGAATCTTGTTTTGGAAATCTCATAGTTCTACAATGATCTTTACTGGACTGCAACATAGTTTATAAATGTGGTAATGATTCATTCATGTTTTAGAATCCTTTTCTTACAAGTCTTCCTTATTCATCCTAGCTATAAAAGGAAAAAAGGGTTGGTGGTATTTAATGACATCTTGGTTTCTAGGATTATTGGGCAAATAAAGACTTAGGACTTATGGGCCTTATCTTTATTTTTGTTAGCTATAGCCCAAGGTTTTTTTTAGCTTAATTAATACTTTGTTTTCAGCTAGGATCCAAGGCTTATTTGGATCAATTTATGAGCTTTTCAGTTTAGGGGTTTTGGATTAGTTTTGTATGTGGGTCAATTTAGCCCACAATGGTAGATTTATTAAGGTTAATTTTTTAGAACTATTTAAACGCATGTAACCTAAATTTTGGCAGCCATAGATGAATATTACTTCTGAATTTTTTAGTTTTAACGTGCGAGAGTGATTCTTGCATTCTTCAGTTCTTGAACGAATTGAATCTGACTTATCAAAGAGTAACTAGCTTCGTAGCGTCATTCAACTTCATTCCAATAATGTTGGTGTCTTGGGCAGGTATCCATTGTGTCATACTCCTATAGACCTATTTCAGCTTTTTAGGATCAAATCTTAATCTTGATTATGAGTTGCGTGACCACGTGATCCCGAGGTTCGCATCAATTGGTATTAGAGCTAGGCTCCGAAACAAGGTCATATCTTTATGTTATTTTTGTTTTTTTAGTGTTCCTTTAAGTTTTTCAGTGTTTGTGTCGTTCATCTTTTTGTGTTTTGTGTCTACGACATCCAAACAAAAAAAGGGTTATATTTCACCTTGTAGTAGTCTCTTATAATATCAGTAGCGCATATGTGTGTGTGTGTGTGTGTGTAAAGAGAGAGAGTTACATGAAATTTAAAGGATGATTCAATTCTGCCGCAGAAACATATCTCTTAGTGAACGATAAGCGAACAACCTCAGAATCAATTGAAACTACATATTCTGTCCACTGGGGGTGAGATAGCACAAAATATTAAATTTTCCCGTATTTTGATATCGTTTGCTTGAGGTTTTAATTCAAGATTCAATTCGGCCACATAAAAACAACTCTTAGTGAACCATAAGCAAACCACCTCAAAATCAATTGAAACCTTAAATTTTGTCTATTGGGGGTGCGATCGTAACATATATTAAATTTGGGCATATTTGAAATTATTTGCTTGAGGTTTTAATTTGAGGTTCAACTATGCTGCAAACTGATCATACAAAAGAGAATGGCTTATAAACCTAGATTTTTTTTTGTATCAGAATACTAAATATTTAATTTGAGGTCATTCCGATATAGTTTGGCAGAAGTTTCAATTATGTTACGTAAAAATTGCATACCAAGTCAGATTTGCGTCAAGTTTCAAAACGTAATCCTTACTATTTGTTTTCATCCAATTCTTTTTGTTTCTATTATAAATAGGTTATTTAGGAGTCAATTAATAGTTTTTATTTTTATTTTTCATTTATGTTTTATTTCGTGTCGTCTGCAATTCGTACGAATTTGCATTGCTACTTGTGAAATCATAATTGTAATTTCTTTTTGCCTTGTTTTTAGTATATTTATTGATTCACAAGTCTGAGAGTTATAATTGGATGGCACCGCGAAGGCTACATGACTTTGATTTGTTGATTTTAGTTTCTAAAGAACCAAAAGAAAGCAAGTTGTGAGGTAAAAGTCGTAGTAAGCTTATTAGAGTGAAAAACCATTATTTTTGTGTCAAACACGAGAGGTGTGAGGATATATTTTGTGCTACTAACCAAATGTTGTAGATTGAAAAAATATCTGAAAACAACGAATCAGCGACACAAAACATTGTTGTTGCTTTCCACTTGTAAGCCATAGGCCAGCGACTCGAGCTCTTGTCTAGGACGTACAAGGATATGAAAGATGAGGTGAATTCAATAAAGCAACAGAATAGTGGGGTTGGTCGCCGAGGTAATACAGTTCGTAAGGCCGTTTGGAAAACCAGATCTGATTTTGATGGGTTTATTGATGAAAACGCAGTTACGGATGAAGATGACAATGATTTTGCATCTGCTGGCAAGGAATCAAATTTGGACCGAATAGGGCTAGGAGGAATGTCAATTTTTATGGCATGGGGAATTATGAAAATATGGACGGGGACTTGAACTCCATTAAACTTAAAATTCCTAACTTTCAAGGTAAAAATGATTCCCAAGGCTTATTTGGAGTGGAGGAAAAAGGAGGATTCGATTTTCAAATGTTGTAGCTATTCAGAGGCGAGCAAGGTGAATTGGTAGTCATTGAATTTACAAATTACGTATTGATTTGGTGGGATCAGAATGTGATTGGTAGGAGGAGGAATGGAGAAAGGCAAAAAATGTCATGGGAGGAGATCAGAGTGTTGATGAGGAGGCGATTTGTGCCTAACCATTATTATAGGAATTTGTATTTGAAATTGCAATGTCTGAATCAGGGTTCTAAGTCAGTAGTAGATGAGTATTACAAGAAAATGAAGATCACGATGATTCAGGGAAACGTGAGTAAGGATAGCGAGGCCATGATGGCTAGATTTCTTAATAGGCTTAATAGGGAGATTACGAATATGGTGGAATTACAACATTACATGGAGTTGGAGGATATGGTCCATATGACAACGAAGGTGGAAAGACAAATAAAGAGAAGGGGAAGCACATGTTTTCAGACCAATTCGGCTTCAGTTTCATCAGTATAGAGACCTAATCAAAGAAGAGATGGGGCTACCCAACCAAAGCCTTTTGTCCCTACAAAAGCCAAACCACCTAATGCTAAGGTTGATAAGTGTAGAAGATTATTCTATGACCGAGGTGAACCTTGTGATTATGTGGTCATGCAACCCACAATCAAGATTGAGATTTGATCCCAGAAAGCCGAAATATGTCTAATAGGAGTGTGACACAATGGAAACGTGCCCCAAGGCACCAACACTATTCGAATGAAGTAGAATGACACCACGAAATGAGTTAATCTTTGATAAGTCAGATTCAATTCGTTCAAGAAATGAAGAATGCAAGAATCACTCTCACACGTTAAAACTAAAAAATTCAAACAAAGTGCAGCTAGGATGAATAAGGGAATCTTTATAAGAAAAGAATTCTGAAACATGAATGAATCCTTGCCACACTTGGAGATTATATTGCATCTCATTAAAGATCCTTGTGGAACTAGAAAATTCCCAAAACAAGCTCCTACATCCTTGTAGGAAAAGGATCATTGCCAAATAGGAAGTCCACAAGTCAAAAGGAAGTAAAAAATAAAATTTGTACAACCTGTTTTGAGCTATATTGCAAGTCCTTTTCAAACTCCAAACAGTTGGATTTGGAGTTATGCTCAATAGTGTAAAACTGGATGATGGAAAATTTTAAACCGAAATCCGAATTTGACCTTACTTGAGTCGTATCACAAGGTTGAACTGTATCAATGACCTTCAAGCTTCAAATGAAAAGTAGGAACAATGCCAAAAGGATGAAAAACAAAAGAGGGTAGAAGTGGTTATCATTCAAAAATATATATGCAAGTAGATGGCAAGGTGTGCTTATTTGAAATTATTATCAGCTACTACTTTCATACAATGTAGTTGGATGCAAGTGCGTGCAAGAAAAAATCCAAAGACTTCAAAGAAAGGCTAATGAATTGTCCATTAAAATTGTTGGTGATTCGAGGACAAATCTTGAAGAGAGCGGGAATGATATGATCCAAGTAAGGTCAGATTCGAATTTTGGGGTAAAATTTCTTTTTGTTAAGTTTTACACTATTGAGATAACTCCAAATCCCGTTGGATCGAGCTGAAACCAAAGTATTAATCAAGCCCAAACAAGCCTTAGGCTGTAGCTAGAAAAAATAAAGATAAAGCCCATGAGTTTTAAGTCTTTATTTGCCCAATGATCCTAGAAAAAAGGAATTCATTTTTGAATGGAGACCATCGTGTTGTTGTTTCCAATGGATGGAAACCATGGTGTTGCTGTTTTGAAATAATGAAAACCATTGAAACTATCCTCGATTGTATAATGGAAACCATTATGTAAGATGATTAACCAATGCTTAAAAGTGTATATGACAGGGGGGTTGATTGTTAACTTAAGACTTGTTATTGTTTGATGTACAACTAAGTCAAAGAAAATGTTAATGGGGATGATAATGTAACAAACAAATATGATACCTAGAAAATAGAAAATATGGTAATTTTACAAACAAATTATGCTAAGCAATGATGGTGACGTGTTCAAGGAAATCGATGAATAAGGAAATGAAATAGTAATTATTGATTGGGGAATCAAGAATTGAGAAAATGAGTTGCTACGTAGTGATGTATAGTCGACAATCTTAGATTTGAATGTATTATGTAATTCATTGTAAGGGCAGCGTTGAAAGTGACAAATATAAACTTAGACGCCATAACAGCCAGTGCATAATTCTATATGTATATGATGTTAAAAGAATTCTGGATAAGCATATTGTTTTTCTTTCCTTTATGGAAACCACATACATGTATTTTATGACTAGTTGTTAAATTTGTAATGCTATTTTAGTTGTAATGATAAGCATGAATATTGTCATATGAGTTGAGATATTATTGAACTTGAGTTGAATCTTTTGAGCAAGGGTGTTAAAAGTGCTAATAAACATAATGATTCATTTTCCTCATGAAAATTCATAAGCATAAGTCTCTTGGCAACTAATAACTTTTATAAAGCTATATATGTTGCAGGTCTACATGACAAAGTGGACCAATATTGACTGTGTCGTTTCACTATTTATAATTTTGTTAAGTACTTATTTTATGTACTATGAATACTTAAAATTATGTTAATAACTTCACATTGAAATGTATTAAATGATATGATTGTATTTCTAGTATTTGGTTATTGAATTTTTTTTGTTGTGTGTGTGTGTGTACCCATTTCATGTATGTCTTATGTAAATGGAAAGAATATAAAATGAATTGTGAAAAGCAATGTGGAAAAATCAAATGGAGAAATAGTTGAACTGGTGGGTGGCTGAAGGCTACTACATGTATGTAATAGAGTTATTTGATATTGTGTTACCTAGGTGAATAAGAAAAGAATTGAGAAAATGTATAAGTTATAGGGAAAACTTTGCTACAAATATGGTAAACCAAAGGATCAATAATAGAATGTATTGTTAGACAAATTGCACAATTTTTTTTTACCCTATTATACTTCGATATGATGATTAGAAATACAAAAGTTATATGAAAATTTTACGTCATTACAAAACGTTACCAATTTGGGTCCTTTATTAGCCTTGAATGCTTATTGCTCTTTTTGTTCTCTCTATTTGCTGTTGTATCTTTGCATGTAAGTCATTCACCACCTTTTTTTTTTAATTACCATCAAGCTTTTCTGATACGATCCAGGCAAGGTCAAATTCGGATTTTGATGTAAAATCACTACAACATTTAATAGTTTTACCGACGGAATCTTTCCGTCGGCGTAAGACACATATTCTGTCGGTAATTAATTTACCAACGAAATCACCGATGGAAATGCTCCGTTGGTGAATCTTTCATCGGTAATTTTTTATCCGTCGGTAAATCCGTTGGTAATAAAAAAATATTATTACCGACGGATTTACTGACGGAACAGACGCGTCGATAATAATATTTTTTTATTACCAACGGAATTACCGATGGAATTTCCGTCGGTAATTATTTAAAAACATTTTAAAAAAATTCATTTTATAAAATTATAAAATAATTAAATTAACATAAATCAACACTCTATAATATATACTCAAAATGCTTGGAAAAAAGAATAAGAAAATCAACTCAAACAAATTTGCAACAAATAAATAAAATGAAAAAATAAATTCAACTAAAAATTCATATGAAAAAAATGAAGTTGCAATTGCTAAAAATTTAAAAATCCTATAAATAAATCAACTAAAAATTGATCTCATATGAAAAAAAATCTCACAACAACATTTATACAATTATTAAGAACAAAAACAATTAAAAAAAATAAAAAACAAATATAGTGAAAAAAATCATGAAAAAAGAAGAAAAAAGAAAAATCTTGCCTTAACATAGTTGCAAGTGAAGCTAAGAAGAGAAAAAAAAAATTATAAAGCATATTAATTAAAAAAAACTAAGAGGATAAAAGAAGAAAGAAGAAGAAGACATACCCGAGCATGGAAGAAAAGAGAAGGAGATGAGGAGAGAAAAGAAGAGAAAGAAATAGATATTGATGTTTTTTACATATAGTGAAGAAGAAGAAGAAGAAGAAGAAGAAGAAGTAGAAGAATAAGAAGAATAATAAGAAATGAGTCGGTCTCTTGTGAAATAAGGAAATTCAGGCTTGTTATTGGGGCGCGTTAGCGACGGATTTACCGACGGATATTTGAATATTAATATTTTTTAATTATTTCACCGGTAATTCCATCGGTAATATTTAATTTAAATTTTCAATTTCGTAAATTTTTTTCAGAAACCGCCAACAATTACCGATGATTTTTCAATCCGTTGGTGATTTCGTCTGTAATATTTAAATGAAAATTTTAAATTAATTGAATTTTTTCAGAAAACCGTCAAATAACACCGATGACTTTTCAATCCGTCGGTGATTTTGTCTGTAAAGAACAACAATTAACAGTGCAATTGGAAAGTGAACAGTTCTAGAGCTCTCTGGAAAATACCGACGGAAAATTCCGTCGGTGATTCCCTTTGTAATTGACATGATGAACAGTGTTCACAGTTTACCAACGAATTTACCGATGGAATAATTTCCGTCGGTAATTCTGTTGGTAAAAATGACACGTCATCATTTTTTTTACTTTGTTTTAATTTTTTTCCCACGGTAATTCCCTCGATATTTCCGTTTGTATTTATCAATTTTCTGGTAGTGAATGTGCAACTATCCAGTTTTACGGCAACAATCATAATTTTCAATCCGACTATTGGATTGGGCTGAAATTTTAGGTGGAGTCTCTTGACATGTTTACCTACCTTGGGTTAAATTTCACGTCAATCGGAGTTCGGGAAGGCATCGCAATATAGGTCAACAGAGGCTGTATGAATTTCGTTATTTACTTCATTTTGACTTGTGGACTTTCTATTTGGGTAGGATTCTTTTACTAAAAGGATATGACATCTTGTTTTGGGAATCTCCTAGTTCTACAAAGATCTTAAATGAGCTGCAACGTAGTTTCCAAGTGTGGCAAGGATTCATAAATGTTTCAGAATTCTTTTCTTACAAGGAATCGATATTCATCCTAGCTACAACAAGGAAAGAAGACTTCAGAATTAATTCTACCTTCATATCAGATTTCCTAGTCTATTTGGGATTTTGTTAATTGTGACAAATCTGATTCTAGCATATTTAGGATAAGAATTTTCAGATTTTTATTATTTTATTATTTTCTTTTTAGTCTTTGGGTTATTATTACTTATTTGGGTCAATTGTAAGTGGGCCTCATATAAGTCCACCTAAGGGGGTCCATTAAGGTTTATTTAAGTCTAGAGTTAGTATAAATAAAGGCATAACCAGACATGTAAGTTAGACAATTCAGATTAATAAAACTTCTTGTTTGCCGCACTTTATGTGTGTGTGAGTTGGTGAGATAATCTCCATTCCATGGTTCTCTAAAGAACTGAAAACGACTTATCGAAGAACAACTGGCTTCATGGCGTCATCCTTATACTTTTCGTTCGCGAATCAATATTCGTTGGGTGGGGGTTTCCATTTCCAATAGTGATGGTGCCTAGGTACAAGTTATCTTTGTGTCACACTCCTATCAAACCTGATTTACTTGGCTTTCCGGGAATTGGTGCTTTGCGTGATCATGTGATCACGAGGTTCGCATCATTTGGTATCAGAGCTTGGCTCCATTAATCAGGTTATATCCTTTTGAAATTTTTGTTTCTTGTTGATTCCGCAAAAAACAAATTTCCTTAATGTTCAATTTCTTCTTCTCCTTGATTTTGCAGCATATAAAAAATTAAACAATTTTGTTATTTTGTTCTATTATTGTCCAAAATATATCAGTAGCATAAAAAAAAAAGAAAAAAAATCGTTCAAAAAGACGTTTATTGGTTTCTGCTGCAGAAAACTAAACAAGGTAAAATTGGATCAAATCAACTTGGAATTAGTTCAAAGTTGATGCTCTGATTACTGGGTTCTTATTGCACCACATATTAAGTTTGGTGTCAATTGCATATCGTTTGCTTTGGTTTTCAATTTCGGGTCTAATCAGGTCTGATTCATAACGTTTTTGCGTCAGTATATCAAACCTTATTGTAAATTGCTCAAACTTTATATTATGTCTATTTGGGTTGACATCGCACTATATGTGAAATTTTAGCTCAATTGGACAACATTTACTTTAGGTTCCAGATTCGGACTTAACTCGTCGTAAACAAGTCTGTTTTGCGTCAACTTTCGAACTTCACTTTCTTCTGTTGTTTTCATTTCTTGCAGTATATTTTCAACATATCCAACATATTTGGGTGTTGTTTCATCGTTTAGCATATTTCATTTATGTTTTTATTTGAGTCTTTAGGTTCGTTCATATTTCATATAGATTCGCTTGCAACTCGCGAAACTATCATCACAGTTTTGTTTTTGTCTGTTTTCTGGTTTTTATTGCTTCTTGAGTCATATATACATTTGGATTGCACTGTTAAGTTGGTTTTATTTGGTGTTGGTTTCAGTACTGCAAGAGGGTGAGACGAGAGGTGTGAGCGTGTGAGGATATTAAGAGTGTTTGAGCGAAACACGAATGGTGTGAGGATATTTTTTTTACCACTAACCATTTTTTACAGGTACTATCATGTCAAATCAAAATAACACACCACCCCCTTCCAATGTAGAACTTAAATTCCAAATGCAAGCCATGACGAAGATGATGGAAAGAATGAATTTCGTGATGGGAAACGTGTGTGACAGACTTGAGAAGGTGGGAAAACATGGTAACGTGGCTGGAACATGTACCCAAGACGTGAGAAAGGTTGGGGCTGAACTGAAATCAAACAATGACAGTGGGGCTGAAAGGCCAAGATGGGCTGATTATGAGGATTTTGAGGAGGACGTTGATGATATTGGTGATGGTGGTTTTAAGGATGAGACCATAGGTCATCAGGAAGGTTTTCGGCAGCCTAGAAACTGAAGGGATTTCATGTATTTTGATGAGGTGTTATGGCAAAAGAAAAGGATGATTCAAAAGGAGAGGTGGTATCAAATGGAGAAAAATAAAGAGATTAGTGTTCTGAAAAAAGAATCCAAGAGTCTATCCCGTATTCTAGGGGAGATGAGCAAGAACTTGATGTGTTAACGACAACAGTCAATGCCAAGCAAGCTTCAGAAAGATAGGAGATAAAATGCTGCAATGATGATATACGAAATAGAACGGCTGCTACTTTCATCCACAGTTGTTGGCGATAATTGTCGGCAAGAAAAGAACTCTAAAAGCTTCAAAAAGAGGCAAAAGAATTGTCCATTCAACTTGTTGGTGATTCGAGGACAAATCATCTTGAAGAGAGAGGGAATGATATGATCCAGGCAGGTCAAATTCGGATTTTGATGTAAAATATGCAACTATCCAATTTTACGACAACAGTTATAATTCTCAATCCGACCGTGATCAGGCTGAAATTTTACGTGGAGTCTCCTGACATGTTTTCCTACCTTAGGTTAAATTTCAATTCAATCGGAGTTCGGGAAGGCATCGCAATATGGGTCAACAGAGGCTGTACGAATTTTGTTATTTATTTCCTTTTAACTTGTGAACTTCCTATTTGGCTAGGATTCTTTTCCTAAAAGGACGTGGCTTCTTGTTTTGGGAATCTCCTAGTTCTACAAAGATCTTTAATGAGAACGTAGTTTCCAAGTGTGGTAAGGATTCATAAATGTTTCAGAATCCTTTTCTTACAAGGAATCGATATTCATCCTAGCTACAAAAAGGAAAGAAGTCTTCAGAATTAATTCTACCTTCAGATCAGATTTCCTAGTCTATTTGGGACTTCTTAATTGTGACAAATCTGATTCTAGCATATTTAGGATAATAATTTTCAGATTTTTATTATTTTCTTCTTAGTCTTTGGGTTATTATTACTTATTTGGGTCAATTGTAAGTGGGCCTCATATAAGTCCACCTAAGGGGAGTCCATTAGGGTTTATTTAAGTCTAGAGTTGGTATAAATAAAGGCATAACAAACATGTAAGTTAGATAATTCAGATTAAATAAACTTCTTGTTTGCCGCACTTTGTGTTGTAACCCATTTTTGGGTCCCCACAAAAAAAATATAATATATATAAAAATAAAAATAAAAATAATAAAAAATAATAAAAATAAAAAATAAAAAATAATAGAAATAAATACATAAATTTATGGTCGGAAGAAATTGGAAAAATAATAATAACAGTAGGAGGTTGGAGCGCTCAGAAAATGGTCAAAAAAATTGATTAAGGAGGTTAAAAAATACAAGGATTGAAATTTTTACAATATATACTTGAATGATTAGAGCCCTGTTGGAAAAGAAAATTCAATTTGAAGAGAAAAGTTCAAAATTAGATGTTTATAGACTCAATTGGATTTTATTGAAGGTTTAATTGAATTTATAAAGAGTTTAATTGCAAGAAAAATTGATTTTTAAGTCAATTTGGGCTTTAATTGGAAGAAATGAAAGTTCTGGGGTCAAATTATAATTTTTAAGAGTTGATTTGGTCAAATCAGGGGCTTAATTGCATAACTATTGAAGTTTGATGGCCAATTAGGGACTTAATTGAAGAAATCTGAAACCAAGGACCAAACTGGAAAAGGCGCGTAAATAAAGGGGCTGTAATTAACCAAATCAAGGGCCAAATTGAAGAAATTGAAATTTAATTGATCAACTGAGGGTCAAATTGCATAAATCAGAGACCAAGGATGAAAATGAAAAGGTCGGCCAACTACAAGGCCGGCGATTGAAGTTGGCAGGGATGCAATTGAATTAATTCTTAAAATCAAAATTACATTTGAGGACTTAAAAGAACAAAGAATAAATTAAGGACTGATTTGGAAGTTGACGTGTTGGCGCCGTATTTAAATGAAACGGCGTGTTTTGTCCAAAACGACGCCATTTCGTGTTAAAAAAAAGAACAGAACGATGTCGTTTTGAGCGACACTGTTCCTCCTTCTTCTTCCCCTAGACGTGCAGCAGGGGAAGATATGATTTTTTTTGTTTTTTCTTCTTTACTTCTTCCTGCAGCGTGCCCACACCCCCTCATTGATGAGACTCCCAGGGGTCGCGCCCTACAACCGACACCCATTGGCCGCCTAGACCGGTGCCGTGGCAGGGCAGGAAGGCGCCGCTCCCCATGCACAACGATAGGGCGGCGATAGGGGCGCCCCCGCTCCCCTTTGCCCTATAAAGACTGCTCTCAACACCAGTTACAGGGGGGAAAAGAAAGAGAAGACGGAGAGAATAGAAAGAGAGGAAACGAAATAGAGAGAGGAAGGAAAGAATACGAGGAAGCTTGAAATAGGGGAGGGAATTTAAGAGAAAAATAAACAGGGAGTACAAAGGGAGAAACCACTTGACAACGAAAGAAGAGAAAGAAAAAAACAAAACACTAGAGGAGAGGGGAAGAGTAGGAACCTCTCTCTCCACCGCGTGAAACAGTAGCACCATTGCTTGGAGCTGCCGTCCGTGAGCCACGACACCACCACCGGCCTCCACCGCAGCACCGCCAGCGAAGCAGTCAGACTAGCAAGGCACCGCCTCCTCTATGCTAGGTAACTTTTCTTTCCCCTCCCTTTTTACTTCATTTTAGGCATAAGTATATCGTTCTGCATTCAGGAGGAGGAGAGGGGAAAATAATTCCCCCTCCACGTTTTTTCTTTCTGACCCAGCCCTTATGTCTGGGCCGAGTCCGGCCCGAACCCAAAGAAGCAGAGAGAATTGTTGGGCCGAGATCGGCCCAACCCTTTTGGGCTGAGGCCGGCCCAGTTAACTGGGGCAGCCCAGCCCACACGATTATAATATTATGTATTATAGTATTTTATATTATATATATGGAAAAATATTTAAAAATTCTGAAAAATCCTTAAAAATTTTGTTGATTTTTCTGCACATTTTTTTTATCAAAATTATTTAATACTGGTTTGTATTTTTATACCGTAAAGATACAAATCCAGTATTAAAACATTCGATTTTCGTCAAAACATTGCAAAAAATTTATAAAAAACAAAAAAGATTTTGTTTTTCATGCATACGGCCAAGTATCTCAAAGATAAGAAAAATCATCACATCGTATTTTCATACAAAAAAAAATCATATTGTTTTTCTTTATACATAAAACACAAAATATTCAAAAATATGTTTTAGCATGCACTTTGGCTTTAATAACAAGTTTGTTAGAGCCATGAGAACTAGGCAAATATTTCAAAAATTCTAAAAAAATATTTTTGTCTTCTTTTAGTATTTGGGATTACGAATTTATACGTAAAACGTATTCCTGATATTAAAAATGTAGTTTTTTTATAGGCGTTAGAACGGTTAGATTTTTACCCGATAAGATAAAGACCTCCTTACTGAGGAGGAATTTTCTTGAGCCATAGACGGCCCAAGAATTAGAAATATAATAACACCTTAGTTTTTTTATCAGACAATCAAACAATGCAGCTTACCTTAGGTAAGGCGTATTTGGGGTCCTAATACCTTCCCTTTACGCAATCAGTCCCCGTACCCGATCTCTGAGATCAGTTAGGGTTCCTAGTGACCAAAATACTATGTGGCGACTCCCATTCTATTTTCCACCGATAAAGGACAAGAATTTCTTATCTCCCTATATTTTCCAGATAGATACATTTAGATTGAAATGGAATATTCGCCGCGATGCCACACACGTGCGACACTTTGTGTGTGTGTATTGGTGAGATAATCTCCCTTCCATAGTTCTCTAAAGAATTGAAAATGACTTATCGAAGAACAACTAGCTTCATGGCATCATCCTTATACTTCTTGTTCGCGAATCAATATTCATTAGGTGGGGGTTTTTCGTTTCCAATAGTGCTGATGCGTTGGTACAAGTTATCTTTGTGTCACATTCCTATTAAATCTGATTTAGTTGGTTTTCCGGGAATTAGTGCTTTGTGTGTGGGTTGCGTGACCATGTGATCACGAGATTCGCATCATTTTTGTTAAAAAAATAAAAGGAATCAAATCTAATGGTGTTAAATGATTAAAACCATAAACAATCTTAAGTGGTGAATAATCAGTAATAGAATGCACACTATGATCATATGCAAATTCAATAAATAAAAAAAAATCTTTCTAATTTTTAAGATTCTTTTGAATGATAACTTTTAATAATTGAGTTAAAGTCTTATTTACTACAATTTGACCATCTATTTGTAGATGACAAATATTAGAAAATAAAAGTTTAGTTCCTAAGTTGCCCCACAAACCTCTAAAAGTAGCTAAAAAACTTAACATCTTGATCAAACATAATGCTCATTGGAATACCATGTAACTGAACTATCTCTATAAGGAATAAATCCATTATATTCATTGCATCATCAGTTTTTGGAAAGATATGAAATGTGTCATCTTAGAAAATTTATCTACAACAACAAATATAGAGTCTCTTTTATTCCTTGACCTAGGTAAACCCAAAATAAAATCCTTAGGAACAGGTAGAGGTGTTTATAACCTATAAGGCATCACTTTAGACTTAGCTTGTTTATGTGTTATGCACCTATTATAATTTTTTTACACATCTCTTACAATATTAGACTAATAAAAATATTCATGTAAATTTCTAAAGTTTTTGCAATCCCAAAGTGTCCCATTTTTATCTTTAAATAAAAATTCATCGTGCCAAAAAATCTATTAGTTGTCGCAAGTTCAAATTGGAAATAAATTTCATCAAAATCGATATCATCAGGATATAATTCTTTCACATACTCAAGTCCTAAAAGTCTAGTATTTAAAGTATTAAGAAGAGCATATCTTCACGATAATGCATCTGCAATTATATTTTCCTTACCTTTCTTCTATTTGATGATATATGTGAATGCCTCAATAAATTCCATTCATTTGGCATGTCCATGATTCAATTTACCTTGACTTTTCAAGTATTTCAAGGACTGGTGATTGGTATGAATCACAAACTCCTTAGGCCAAAAGTAATGTTCCCAAGTATCTAAAGTCCTTACTAATGCACATAACTCTTTATCATAGGTTGGGTAGTTTAGAGTTGTTCCATTAAGCTTTTGACTAAAATAGGTTATGAGTTTTTTATCATACATTAAAACAACTCCAATACCTATAATTGAAGCATCAAAGTCAATCTCAATTTTTTTTTAAAGTTACGTAAATCAAGTAATGGGGACCAAAATAAGCTTTTTTTTTAACAAATTAAAAACTTTCTCTTGTTCAATTTACTATTTAAAACTTATTGTCTTCTTGATAATTTCAGTTAATGAAGCAACTATTGTACTAAAAACTTTCACAAATCTTATATAAAAATTAACCAGTCTATGAAAACTTCTTACCTCACTTACCGTCTTCATTGTAGGCCACTTCTTTAGATATTTTCCATGCAAAAGTCACATTTTTTTAAATTAGCATACAAACTTTCCTTTCTAAGCACATAAACTACCTATCTTAAATAATATATATGCTTATATAATCCTTTATTGTAAATCAATATATCATAAAAATAAACAACTACAAACCTACTAATAAATACATGCAGTATATGGTTCATCAGTCTCATAAACTAAGCATATTAGTAAGTTCAAAAGACATGACTAACCACTCATAAAAATCATATTTAGCTTTAAAAATAGTTTTCCATTCATTACCTTTTATTCTAATATGATGATATCCACTTTTAAGATCAATTTTGGAAAACAAACAAGATCCATGCAATTCATCAAGCATATCATCTAATCGAAAGATATGATGTCTATACTCTGTCGTTATGTTATTGATTGTTCTACAATCAACACATATTCTTCAAGTACCATCATTATTAGGTACAAAAAGCAAAAGAATAATAAATGGATTTATGCTCTCTCGAATGTACCCTTTGACATTAACTCATCCGTTTGCTTTTGAAGCTCCTTTGTTCCTCATGATTACTTCTATAGGTTGTTCTATTAGGAACAGTCACATTTGGCACTAGGTTAATCTGATGTTTTGTTCCTTTTATAGGTGACAATCCATTTTGAGTTTAATCATAAAATACACCATTAAATTCTTGTAACAAAGAAACACAAACTCTAGAAACATAAAAATCAAGTTTGTTAGTGTTAAAGTATGACTTTTTATACAAGAGTAAAATCATAGGCATATCTGACACAACCAAAAAATTGATATCTTCTTCCAAGTGCAGGAGTGTCGAAGTAATAAATAACCCAGCAAGACCGGGGTCGAACCACAGGGAGATTAACTATATAAATTATAAACAACAACAACAACAATAACAACAACAACAATAATAAGTTAAAGAGAGTTTTGAGATGTGATATTGATGTAAATATTAAACAAGGATAAAATAATTGTTAAGATTAGAGGATCCACTAATGGTATTTCAAGCTTTGAGATGGATTATAATTCCCATGATGCACATCATCAGCCCCGGGTTGAAAATGATTTGTCCTCAAATCAGAATCGTCATCATCATCCAAGTATGGAGTCAAGTCTTTCACATTAAAAGTAGCTGATACG
>Ga0307515_10007932_pt1 | contig 20850 bp, 20 predicted proteins | sample 17_EM_MG_FD_194513 | JGI IMG/M metagenome (GOLD analysis project Ga0307515, IMG submission 194513) | Populus trichocarpa ectomycorrhiza microbial communities from riparian zone in the Pacific Northwest, United States - 17_EM | ecosystem: Host-associated > Plants > Roots > Unclassified | place...
CCGAACAGGTCGGCGCCCATGACGGCAAGGAATCCACCGATTCGATCTGGGTGTCGCCGCGCGAGGCGCTGGAAGGCGGCGAGACCGGCCGCTTCAAGCTGCCGTTCCCGACCACACGCAACCTGATCAAGCTCGGCAAGCAGGAAAGCGTGAAGGCCGCGCTCGATGACAGCAGAGGCAAATCCGTCGTCACGGTGACGCCGATCATGACCAGGAACAATGGCGGCCGTCAGCTGCGCATTCCGCTCGAAGCCGGCTATGACGGCGACGTGTTCGAGGTCGGCTCGGTCGGATAGAGCGTTTTCGAGCGAAGTGGGTACCGGTTCGCGTGAAGAAAACGCATCTTAAAAAAGAGTCTAACACACTTCGATACGTGACGAAGTATCTAAGGTCCAGCAGCCTGTAGTGTCCGGCCCTGGCATCAGGACCGGAATCACCGACATGGGCGAGAGCCAACCGCAGCATTCACCGATTGCGAGCGAACTGGGGCTGCTGCTCCTGCTCGCGACGGCATGGGGCGCGTCCTATACGTTCCTGAAAATCGCCGTGGTGACGATCCCGCCGATCACCCTGATCGCGGGCCGCACGCTGCTCGCCGGGGTGCTGCTGGTGGTCATCATGCACTGGCGCGGGGTGAAATTGCCGCTTGATGCTGCGAACTGGCGCCGCTTCCTATTCCAGGCCTGCCTCAACAGCGTCATTCCGTGGGTCATGCTGGCCTGGGGCTCGCAGGCGCTGGACGCCGGCGTCGCCACCATCCTCAATTCGACCGCGCCGATCTTCACGTTCATCCTGACCGCCGCCGTCACCCGTCACGAGGCGGTGACCTCACGAAAGCTGATCGGCGTCATCGCCGGGATGGCCGGCATCTGCCTGATCGTCGGCGTGCAGGCGCTGGGCGGCTTTGGCGAGCAACTGATTGCGCAGATCGTCTGCGTCCTCGCGGCGGTCTGCTACGCGGGGGCGGCGATCTTCGGTCGCAACTTTAAGGGTCTCGATCCGATGGCGCCGGCGGCGGGATCGCTGCTCTGCGGCGCCGCGATCCTGATCCCGCTCAGTATCGTCGTCGACCGTCCCTGGACGCTGGCGCCGTCGATCAATTCGCTGCTGGCACTGCTCGCGATCGCCGTGTTTTCCACCGCGCTCGCGTTCGTCATCTATTTCCGCCTGATCCAGACGCTCGGATCGGTCGGCGCCACCGCGCAGGCCTATCTGCGTGTGCCCATCGGCGTCGCGTTCGGCGTGATCTTCCTCGGCGAGCAATTGAGCTCGACGGTATGGATCGGGCTTACCTGCGTCGTCATCGGCGTTGCCGCGATGACAATCCCGGCGCGGAGGGCAAAACCGGTGGCGGCGTGAGGGAGGCCGGTATCAGCGCCCATTCCCGTCCGAGAGGTAAAACCCGGCCATTTTGCCGCACGCGCGGGGCCCACCGCACCGGAATCCCGGATTGGGGCAGGTCAGGACCGGCGGTGTGACGCCAAAATGACGGCCGGGCGCACCGCCGGAGCCGGTCCGGCCGGTCCGCCACCGCTGTTCCCCACGGCCCGAATAACGTCGTATATTGCCGCCGATTGGAGCCCGGCCTCGACAACATGACCTCTGAATTGCCGCCGAATTCGCCAGTGACGCGATCGTTTTCGCTGTCGATCGGCCAGCTGACATTCGGCAGTTTCATGCTGGTGCTGGCGGTGATCATTATCACCTCCACCGCCAGCGTCATCGCCATCCGCCACATCGATTCGACCTTCGGCGAGCTGCAGCGGCTGCAGAGCGTCGGCGACCTCGCCGAGGATATCGACCGGCGCATGAACGAGTTGCGGTTGGCGGCGCGGGATTTCGTCACCGACCCCGGCACCCAGTCGGTCCAGGTGGGTGAGGCCACGACCTCGCTCAGCGAGGTCCTGAAGAAGACCCGGCTGGAACTGGCCCCCGAACAGCAGGACATGATCGACGGCGTCACCGAACGCCTGTCGACCTACCGCAGCGGGCTCGAGCGCATTTCCGCGCTGATCAACCGCCGCGCCGAGCTCATCATCGCGCTTCCGCCGCTGCGCGAGAAGTTCGATGCCGCGATTGCCGAAACCCGCGATCCAGCGATCTCCTCGGCCCTGTTCCAGGCCCAGAGCCAGATTGCTTCGGCTTTGGTGGCGCGAAATCCGTCCGTCGCGGAGCTTGCGGCGCAAAGCATGCGCTCGTTGCCCATTACGGAGCCAAATCTGCGCGCCGCTGTCGATGATTATGCCCTGGGGATTATCAATATCTCGACCCGCGAGCGGCAGATATCCGATATCGACAAGGAAGTGCTGGGCGCGGAGGGGCGCCTGATCCAGCGCGTCACCGAATTGCTGCGCGAGGTCAGCGCGCGCCGCGGTCACGTGCTGTCCCGCGATTTCGCCCGGACGCTGACGGAAGCAAAGTGGCAGAGCATCGTGCTCGGCACCGCCGGCGTGCTGATCGGGCTGTTCGCCTCGCTGCTGGTGGTCCGGCGCACCGTGCGCCCGCTCGCGACGATCGCGACCTCGATCCGCAAGGTGGCGGGCGGCGAGAAGAACACTTCGATCCCGCAGACCGATGTCGACAACGAGATCGGCGATATCGCGCGTGCCGCCGAAGTGTTCCGGCAGACGCTGGTCGATGCCGACGCGGCGCGCGAGGCCGCGGTTCGCGCGCTGGCCGAACAACGTCTCGCCGAGGAAAGCTATCGCAAGCTGTTCGAGGCGTCGGTGGATGGAATCTACGTCACCACGCCCGGCGGCGCGCTGCTCAATGCCAATCCGGCATTGGCGCGGATGATGGGTTACGCGACGCCACAGGATTTGATCAAAGGCATCGGCGACGTTGCCGATTCCGTCTACATCAATCCGCAGGCGCGGGCGGAATATGAGCGGCTGATGGAACGCGACAGCATGGTCCGCGAGTACGAATACCAGGTGCGTGCGCGGGACGGGTCGGTGCTGTGGCTCTCCGATAGTGCCAGCGCCGTGCGCAACGAGGATGGCGATCTGATCCGTTATGAGGGAACGGTTCGCGACATCACCGACCAGAAGCGCGCGGAAGACGCGATCGCGGAAGGTCGCCGCTTGCTGCAACAGGTGATCGATACCGTGCCCGCCGTGATCAACGTCAAGGACAGGCAACTCCGCTATCTCCTGATGAACCGCTACATGGCCGGTATTTTCGGAATCGAGCCTGGGGAAGCCATCGGTCGCACCACGGCCGATCTGATGTCGCGCTATGGCGCGGCGAAGACCGACATGCACGACAAGCGGGTTCTGGCGGGCGGCAGCGAACTCGGCTTTTACGAGGAAGAGTACCAGGATTCCGCCGGCAATATGCGGCAATGGCTGGTCAACAAGCTGCCGCTGCTGGACGCGGAGGGCGAAATCGAGAACATCGTCACCGTCGCGCTCGACATCGGCGACCGCAAGCGCGTCGAACTCGAGGTGCGCAAGGCCAAGGACGCCGCCGAAGGCGCTTTGCGCAATTTGCGGGAGACGCAGAATTCGCTGATCGAGGCCGAAAAACTCGCAGCGCTCGGCCGGCTGGTGGCGGGTGTCGCCCATGAGGTCAACAATCCCGTCGGCATCAGTTTGACGGTCGCCTCCGCGCTGGAACGCAAGACGATGAATTTCACTGCCGAGGTGGCGCGCGGCGAATTGCGGCGCTCCAGCCTGACCGAATTTCTCGAGACCAGCCGCGACGCGTCATCGCAGCTCGTCGCCAATCTCAACCGCGCCGCCGAACTGATCCAGTCGTTCAAGCAGGTCGCCGCCGACCGCAACTATTCCGATCAGCGCAGCTTCGATCTCGGCGATCTCACCGAGCAGGTCGTGATGAGCCTGCGGCCAGGGCTGCGCAAACACAATCTGACGCTCAACGTCGATTGCCAGCCCAATCTGATGATGAACAGCTATCCCGGTCCCTACGGCCAAGTGCTCACCAATCTTTTTCTCAATTCGGTGGCGCACGCGTTCCCGGACGGCAAGCCCGGCACGGTCGAAATCCAGGTGCGCGAGTCCGGCAAGGACAATGTCGAGATTCTGTTCTCCGACAATGGCTGCGGCATGAGCCTCGACGTCCGCCGCCGCGCGTTCGATCCGTTCTTCACGACACGGCGCGATCAGGGCGGCACGGGACTTGGTCTGCACATCGTCTACAGCATCGTGACCAATCGGCTCGGCGGAAGGCTGGACCTCGATTCAGAGCCGGGCGGCGGCACGCGGATCCAGATGATCCTGCCGCGCACGGCGCCGCTCGAAATGGCAGCAGAGTAGCAAACACCATCGGCGCGCTAATTCGTATCGGCCAGCTTGTGCAGGGTCGCGCCGAAAATCTGGCTGGCTTTACCGACCAGCGCCGTCCCGTTCATGGTGCCGCGCGTGTCGGTGAACGTACCGGAGACGCCGATGCCGACCGGGTTCGGTCCGCCGAACAGCGGATTGGCATCGGGGCTCGATGTGTGGCGCTGCACCAGCACCTCGCCCTTGAAGGCGTCGCCCTTGACCGTGTAGCTGCCGGTGTAAAACAGATAGGCGTCGCCGCCGAGGATCTGGCCATCGCGGAACAGAATCACGCCGCTGCCCTTGCCGACGCGCCCGTCCAGCAGGGTGACGTGGATCGAATACAGACCGTTCTTCATGACGTCCCACTGCCGGCCTCCGCGCCCACGGAAACCGGTGATCTTTTATGCCAAAGCGGAACCCGTCGCGTCAACGTGGCAGGTTGGACGAGGTGCCCGAACGGGCGGGCCAACGCCTAAATTCGCCTTCACCCGATGACGTGAGGATGACAGCTGGCTGCAGCCGAATCGAATTGGCCCGTGAAATGCATAGTCTGTTTTGCACCGGCCGGTGGGTGCTGGAGCAACAGACAGGTGAGCAACTGGATCAATTCCGGCGGCCATGCGCCGCGTCTTAACACTGAGAATGACAACTGGGGAACTTCAGGCCGTCGCCGTGCGGGCTGGCGAAAGACACCGCTGAGATTGGGTCTCGTGGTGCTGTTGTCGGCGAGCGCAGCAGGGGTTGGGCACGCGCGCGATCCGGATAGCCGTTACGCCCATTCGCCGCACAAGGAATGGTTCGATTCCTTGAGAAGCGGGAAGGGGCCGTGTTGCTCCGATGCCGACGGCAGCGCGGTCAGCGATGTCGATTGGCAATCGAGCAACGGCCATTACCGCGTACGGATCGAAGGCGAATGGGTCGACGTTCCCGATGAATCCGTAATCACGGAACCCAACCGTGTCGGCCGCACCATGGTATGGCCGATCCGCGGTTACGGCGGACTGACCATCCGCTGCTTTATGCCGGGATCAATGTCGTAGCGGTTGACCCTCGGTCGTCATACTCCGCTTTCGCGAGGGCTTTGCAGAAGTCGCCCGGGATGATTCTCTTTAGCGAAGGATTCGCTGGAGGAACCTGATGGCGGAGCGTCAGATTGGTCAGTTGAGCTTTACGGACGGACTGGTGAATGACGCCGCCCGGGCCAATGCGCCGTTGCAGCGGGTGTCGGAACTGGTCGACTGGAGCGCGATTGAAGCGCTGTTGAGCAGCTTGCGAAGCGGGTCGATGGGAGCGCCAGCTTACCCATCGCTGGCGCTGTTCAAGGCGCTGTTGCTGCAGCAATGGTATGGGCTGTCCGATCCCGGACTTGAGGAAGCCCTGGTGGACCGATTGTCGTTTCGGCGTTTTCTGGGCCTGTCGCTGACGGAGCCTGTACCGGATCATTCCACGCTGTGGCGTTTCCGCGAACAATTGGCCAAGAGCGGGCTGGCAGAGCGGGCTTTCGCCCTGATCACGGCGCAGATTGAGAAGTCTGGCTTTGTCTTGAAGCGCGGCACATTGATCGACGCTTCGCTGATCCGCTCGGCGGTTAATCCGCCCGAACCACCGGATACCCCTTTGCCACCTGATGCAGACGGGCGGCCCGCCAGCAAGCTGGTCAAAAGCGTCGACGATCCCGACGCGGCCTGGACCAAGAAAGAAGGCAAATATGCCTTTGGCTACAAGATGCATGTAGCAATGGACCAAGGCAGTCGCATCATCCGCCGCCTCGCCTTTACACCAGCCAACGTCAACGACACCGTGCCCGCCGACGGGCTGATCTGCGGCGACGAGGCAACCGTCTATGCCGACAAAGCCTACGACAGCCATGCGCGCCGCGTGCGGTTGAAGGAGTTGGATATTCGCGACGGCATCATGCGCAGACACAACCGCTGGTTCCGCTTGGGAGCGTGGGCGGTGCGTCGTAACGCAGTCATCTCGCATCGACGCGCGCCGATCGAGCCGTTGTTTGCATTGCTCAAGCGCGTCTACGGCTTTGCGCGCGCCCGCTATCGGGGACTGACGCGCAATGCAGCGGCATTCCAACTCGCCGCGACCGCGATCAATCTCCAGCGATGGGCAAGGATGACACCCCACAGCGCCTAGCCAGCGAGGCATCCAGCCATAATGACTTACCCGCGTCACCAATGGGCCGATACCATCAGCGCCTATATCCCATCGATTTGCTCGACTTCTGCAAAGCCCTCGCCCTTGCGGACCACCCAAAGATCCCGCCCGCCATGGTTCTCCCGCCACGCATAGTTATGGTGGTTATGCACCATGTCGGTGACGGAACCGCCGATGATCTTGCGAACCCGCTCAATCACCCACTCGCGGCCGGCGTAGGAATACCGCCCCGCCAACTCCATGGCGGCGATGTATCGGCGGCCGAGCTCGCTACCCTCATCAATGACCGCCGGCGGAACGTTCATACCGTCCTTGCCGCCGGCCGCCTTGAGATAGCGGGTGGCGCTGGTGTGGCCGAGCCCGCGGCTGCCAAAGTGCACACCGATCCAGACGAAGCCAGCCTCGTCACGCATGAGATCGACATAATGATTGCCGGATCCGACGGTACCGAGCTGAGTAACCGCCTTCTTTCGGTATTCGCCCATATCCGACTCACGCCAGGCGTCCGCGTCATCGAACAATTCATGCTCGGCGCGCTCATCGTTGGTTCTGCCGACGCCGAAGGAAACGACCATCTGGACGTCACGGATGATATCGCCGGCTTTTGCTTCGATTGCGCTGAAAGGCGTATCCAGCCTCACCGCCATGTTGCCGCAGCCGATGTCGAAGCCAACACCGGATATGCTGATCTGCTTCTCGTAGGCAATGACGCCCCCGACCGGTTGCGCATAGCCGAGGTGGCCGTCAGCACAGATCACGCCGGCGACCACATTCCCGACGGCCATGCAGTTGCGCATCTGCGCGACCGTGGCCTCATCGTGCTCGCCAAATATCTTGAGCGGACTGTTGTGAAACTGCGCAGCCTGCGGCGCGATCGCCGCGATCTCGGTCGAGGCTGACGCTATCTCCCGCGCCATGTGCTCCTTGCGGGCCGCGTCACGGAACGTACACCAAACCGGCATGGAGCGCTGTCCAGGCCGATCGATGCGGGCGTCTGGATCGAGCCCGGCCGCCACAGCGAGCGCACGGGCCCGCTCCTGGTATGGATCTGATCGCATGAAACTCTCCTTCATTTGTTCGAAGCTTACACAAGCTGTTGTCCACCGGCAGGCGGACATGACAGCCATCGATGCAACGTTGGTCAGCGTGGTGTGATTTGAACACACGATCCCCTGCTTCCAAGGCAGGTAGGGACGGCCAGACTCCCCTACACGCTGTTGATTGGCCTTCCGGACAGGATTCGAACCTGCATACCTTCGCGTTCGTAGCGCGCTGCTCATCCAGTTGAGCTACCGGAAGATAAATTGGCTCCCGCCCACGGTTTCGAACCGCGCTACCCCGGTTAACAGCCGGGCGCCTTCACCGAGATGGCTCGACGGGAATGAGATGGTGGAGAGTGCCGGTACCGCCCCGGCCGTGTCGATCTTGCAAGGATCAACTGCACCCTTGTGCACTCCCCGTAATGGTGTCCAGAGTCAGTGCCGCCCTGACCTCTCCGGCTTTTCGAACCGATGCTTTCACTGGATTAGCTTCCTGGACGTTGCGTTGCGCGGCGCGCAACTTCGCAATTTGGCGCGGACCAGCGGAATCGAACCGCTATCAATGCGCGGGCAGCGCATGGCACTCCCAATATACCAGGTCCGCGAATTTCGATGGCTGTTGGAAATTCAGCCGAAGGATGGTGGGTAACCGCGGAATTGAACCGCGCATGCACACAGGCGCAGGCTTTACAGGCCCGCTCAGTCACCAGACTTGGCGTTACCCTAGATCTTTGAGGGATTGCCGCCGGCCGTAGCCGGCGGCTTATTTCTCGAGTTCGACATCCCAGTACAGGAAGTCGCGCCATGTCTCGTGCAAGTAGTTCGGCGGGAAGTGCCGTTGCGCCGCCATCAGCTGATGCACCGTTGGCTCGAACGGCTTCCGGCGCGGCTTCTCCAGCCGTGTGTCCTTGCGCATATTGCAGGGGCTGCACGCGGTCGCGATATTCTCCCACGACGTCACGCCTCCTGCAGCACGCGGCAGGACATGATCGAAAGTGAGATCGTTCGGACGGTGCTGAATAGCGCAATACTGGCACACGAAGTGGTCGCGCAAGAACACGTTGAACCGTGTGAAAGCAACCCGGTTTGGCGGTCGCACATACGTGCGTAGTGCAATCACCGACGGCAGCCGCATCACCGTCGACGGACTGCGTACCACCTGATCGTACTCGGCCACGATAACGTGCGATCCCTTCACCACCGCCTTGATAGCATCCTCCCAGCCAAACAGGCTGAGGGGGAAATAGCTGAGCGGCTGGAAATCCGCGTTGAGCACCAGCGCGGGGTAGTTTTGAAACATGACGACCTCCTCGCGTTGGATGCTGGTACCGAAACTCCTCTCAAAGCAGAATTTCCGCTTCTTCTCTGGTAGTCCTGCGGTGAATCGAACACCGTCGTGTGACCGTTATGAGCGGCCGGCCGTCCCATCTGGCTCCAGGACCGTGAATAACGGACTGCGCCACACGACGGATTTCGCGCAGCTGAAAATGGCGCTCCTGACGAGGATCGAACTCGCCGCAACTCGATCGACAGTCGAGCCCCGTCACCAGCTGGGTCCAGGAGCAAGTTATAGTTTCTGCAACGAATTGGAGGACCAGGTCGGACTCGAACCGACGGTGACTTTACGTCGACGGATTAAGAATCCGCTCCCTTGGCCGCTGGGGGCACTGGTCCATGATTGGAGAATCCGGGTGGTTTCGAACCACTTGCGTACGGCTTAAAAGGCCGCTCCATCTCCAGTCAGGTTTAACGCTCCGGATCCATCGTCATTGCTGGTAGTCCCGTCAGGAATCGAACCTGCGTCACCCGGTTATCGACCGGACGCACTGCCACTGTGCTACGAGACCTCTAAAGTTTAGCGGATCAATTGGTGCATCCGCGCGGATTCGAACCGCGGATCTTCTGCATGTCGAGCAGACGCTTTAGCCGCTAAGCTACGGACGCGTACTCCCGGCCGGATTCGAACCAGCGAAATGCCGCGATGTAAACGCGGTGCCTTAAGCCGCTTGGCGACGGGAGCTTTGGCGGTTGGCTCGTCGCGCAAATGCTTCGGACGAATTGGTGGGGTCGGCGAGACTCGAACTCGCAAAGCTGCCGGTTCTAAGCCGGTAATGTGTGCCGTTCCATACGAAGCCACGACCCCGAACTTCTTTCTTGACGCGTTTTCTTGACGCGAACCGGTACCCACTTCGCTCGAAAACGCTATGTCTGGTGCTGACGGGAGGGCTCGAGTCTCCGCGCTTCGGTTTACAAACCCGCCGCTCTCCATCTGAGCTACGCCAGCATTGAAATTCACAAACGGTCGGGAAAACCCCGGCCAATAGAAAATTGTCCGCTGCCTGAAACCACCGTTTGCCGCCCCACCAAAGGGGACCAGTACCGGATCAGCGGGCCATCTTATGTCCTTGCAGGGACGGCCATCCTGAATTCGAAATCACTTCAAATCATCACGCGACCTCATGACGCGGACAGCTGTCCGCCGGCTGAGCTCGGTTGATGTAGTCGAGATAGATCTGCTCGGCCTGAGCCTCGGAAATTCCGCGGCGCTCGGTTGCGATGCGCACGAAGGCACGCGCTACCGGCGAGGAGAAAATCCTCTGGCGGTCACGGTTCTCGAGTCTGGTGGTGCTGTTGCGGGTCATCTTCGCTCTCTGCCTTGAGGCAGAGGGTAGATTCCCGCTGCCGATTTACGCTCTTGCTATTCCGATCGTCCCGAGGTTTTCGGGCAGATAGCTCGGACCTTGCTTCGCCACGCTCATGCGCGACCAATCGCACAGCCGAATAAACGGCAGCGCGGTGGCGGCTTTCGCGACGATATGTGAGCGCAGGCTCAACATGGCTTCGGTCCTCAGAGAGCGCCGGCGAATTCCGGCGAAGGGTCGTTGTGAAAGCTCGTATGCGCAGAAGATTTAAAATTCGTCAAGAGATCGGTGCAAACAATTTTCTGCACAGCGCTTCGCTTTTAAGCGAGGTCCACGGCGTTGATGCGGGACAACCGCCTCAAGATATTGGAGATTCGAGTCGTTTCGCGCCCGTTTACTTTGACGCCGCTGATCACGAAAAAAGAATCGATCATCCGCCCCTTGGGGCGACCCGCGACCTGGCGATAGACGGCATTCAGCCGTGATACGCAAACAGTTCGATGGGATCGTTGAAGCCACGCACCGGATATTCGCCGACGCGTTCGAGATCGAAATCGCTACCGACAAAATCGGCGAACGCGCGAGACAGCAGCACGGTTTTCCCCAATTGCTTGGTCAGGGTTTCGAGACGCGAAGCCATGTTGACCGCCGGACCGATGACCGTGAAGTCGAGCCGGGTGCGCGACCCGATATTGCCGTACATGACGTCTCCGACGTGGACACCGATGCCGTAATTCAGCGGCACTCGACCGGTTTCGCCGTTCTTCTCGTTCAGGGCAGCCATCGCTTGACGGGCCTCCGTCACGGCATGCAGCAGATTTGCGCAGGCCGATGGCTGACTGAGCGGAAAAATAGCAAGCAGACCGTCGCCGATGAATTTTAATATTTCCCCGCCGTGCCGCGCAATCGGCTCCGACATCGCATCGAAATAGCCGTTGAGGAGATCAATGACGTCATCGCGCGGCCAATTGTCCGAGATCCGGGTGAAATCGCGCAGATCGCAGATCATGATGGCGGCACGTACCGTCGTCCCGGTGCCGCGCCTGGTGGCGCCGGCCAGAATGAGCTCGCCGGCATGCGATCCGACATAGGTCTCCAGCAGCGTTCGTGCCAGCCGATTCTTGATACGGATTTCGCTGACCAAGGCCAGAACCGGCAACAGTTTCAACAGGCCGGCGATATGCGCGTCGTCGAAACCTCCGGACCGGTCGGTGGCAAAGGTCACGATATGCCGCTTGCCGAGCGTATGGTACAGCGGCCACGCCACATAGTCGGTCAGGCCTTTCGCCCGCATCTCGTCATAGACGGCGTGCTTGCGGCCCAGCGCAGGATCGCGTTCGAGATTCTCACGTACCTCGGTGGCACCGTCATGGATTTCGTTGGCGGGACTACCGATATATTCGGATCGCTCCCTGACATCGTAGTCCACTCTCGCAAGCTCGGCCTCGCGCATCCCGTCGGCCCACATGATCCGGGCGCCGAGCCATTGCGGATGGTGGATCATGACATGAAGCGTCGCACGCTTAACGGGAATGCCCGCGTGCTGGAGCCGGACACATAGTTCAGCGAAAATATTGTCGATGAAGCGCTCATCGCGCGTGCCGTTTGTCAGCCAGTGCACGACGTCGCTGTCGGCGGCGGGATCGATGTTCGGCGGCGCGTTCATATCGTGCTCCTGAGCGGTGATCTGGATCGACGGCACGGGATATGTCGTGTCTCCGCTCAACGGCGTCAATGGCACCGGCTCACCGCGCCTTGCGGACGTCCTCGAGGCGGGGATCGAACGCAAACTCGATCCGTACTCCGCTGGGCTCCCGCACGATGAAATGGATCTTGGGGCCGGCACCTGAAGGCTCCGGACCGAACTCCACGACGACGCCAGGCCAGCCCGACACCCGCTTGTAGAGCGCATCGAGACCGATTTGATCGACAACGGCGAGGGCCAGATGGTGCAATCCGACGTTGGCGCGCCGATCGAACGGAATCGCGGTGCCGGGCGATTCGACCTGCCACAGCGTCACAACGTCGTGTCCATCGGATACGAACACCGCCGGATAAGTCGGCCGTTCGCCGACCACTCGCCATCCCAGACAATCACAAAAGAATTCCCGCGTCCTTGCGAGGTCACGAACACTTAGCCCAACGTGATCGACACCGTACGTGCTGGCCTTGAATTCATCTACCATAAGTCCTCCAATTGGCTACCGGGTTGAGAGCGATTTGAGCAGCGACTTGGCCATCTCCGTGGCCCGATTGATCGCGTTTCGATCGCGATAAACCCTCGAAACGACGAAGCCGCCCTGCACCACCGTAATCAGCATCAGCGCAAGCTCGCTGGCGTCGAGGCGTTTCGCAATTTCGTCTTCGGCCTGGGCTTCGCGGAGAGCTCCCGCAAGAATCTCCTGAAGTTCGCGGAAATAGCGTTCGACGGGCTTCCTCAACGAGGCCTCGGCGATGGATGCTTCGGCCGCAAATCTGCCCATCCTGCAGCCTTTGAGGCCGTCGCGAGCCACGTCGAGATAGCGGATGACACGATCCAGGGCCGAACCGTCCGTTCCGACGGTCTCGCGCGCAATCTCGCGCATTTCATCGGACACCTCACCAAGAGCCACGGACGCCAGGTCCATTTTTCCCTTGAAGTGGTGATAGAGGCTGCCTTGCCCCGCACCACTTTCGTCCAGCAAGTCGCGCGGGCTTACGGCCTCGTAGCCACGCTCCCACATCAACTTCTTGGCCGCCTTAACCAGCTCGCCCTTCGCCTTCATGACACCCCGTGATCCCGGTAAATCAAACTAACGTGATTGTATTTTGTAACTACTAGTATGTACAGAGCCAATAACGGGTATCAGCCATGTTTTCTCAAGGGCGTGCGTCGATGATCGCGACACTGTCATGACAAGGACCACGTCTCCCTTTCACGCCGGTGAGCAAACGATCCAGAGTCGCGCCGGCGTGCGTGACCGCATCGAACTCAGGGGGCGCGCGGTTATTCGGAACTACATGCCGGAGCAGCATCGGGCGTTTTTCGCCGCGCTACCGTTCATGGTCGTGGGACTGGCGGATCAGAGTGGCCATCCCTGGGCCACCACCCTGTCCGGCCCTCCTGGGTTCATGAATGCGGCGGAAGAGAATCTGCTTGCCATCAACGCCTGGTTCGAGCCGGGCGATCCCCTGCATTCGTGTATTCGGGATGGCGCCCCGGTCGGCGGCCTGGGCATCGAGCTTTCGACGCGCCGCCGAAACCGAATCAACGGTCGGATTGAAAATTGCATCATCGGTGAAAGTTTCTCGATCAGGGTTCAGCAGAGCTTTGGAAACTGTCCGAAATACATTCAAGCACGTAGCGAGCGGGCACTGTTCCGTTCCAGGTCTACGCCTGAATCCCGAATGGCTTCCCATCTCGGTGATAACGAGGTCAGCTTCATTGCCGAGGCCGACACGTTCTATATTGCCTCCCGGTCGGCGCAACTCGACCAAAAAGAATCCTCGCAAGGTCTCGACGTCTCCCACCGTGGCGGACTTCCCGGCTTCGTGCGGGTGGTTTCACCAACCGAACTTTGCTTTCCGGATTTCAGCGGCAACCTGCTCTTCAACACCCTCGGCAATCTCCAGGCGGACGCGCGCGCCGGGCTGCTGTTCATCGACTTCCAAGGTGGTGGGATGCTGCACATCATTGGCAGAACCAGGATCTGCTGGGACGTTCCGGAGGCAATGCGGTCCACTGGAATTGAACGGCTCATCTTTCTCGACATCCAGTGCGTCGTGAGCCGCGAGCACGCATTTCCGCATGTGTTCCACTTTGTCAGCTACTCGCCGCATCTGGGGGCGGAGAGCCAGGATTCCAAAACTCCCCAATAAGAAGTTTGCGAACACCTGACACGAGACGCCGGCTCGGTCGGCGGACCGCAACGGCCGTGTTCGCAAACAAAACAAGGAGATAGCGATGTCTGATCTAACCCGCCGTAGCGCTCTGTTGACGGCAGCCTGTGCAGGAGCAGCGTTCGGCCTGCCCAAACCGGTCTCGTTCATCGAGGCAGCCCTCGCCCAGAAAGGACCGGAATCCGGCAAGGGCTTCCGCCCGTTCAAGTTCGATAAGGTCCAGGGGTTCATCCTGAACGATGGCGTTTGGGAGAAGCCTCACGATCCCTCGTTCATCAAGAACGCGACCGTTGAGGAAACCAAGGCGGCGCTGGCTGCCGCGGGGATTGCAAATGAAGTCGTTCCGATTCCGTTCAACGTCACTCTGGTCAAGCTCGGCAACGAAACGGTTCTGTTCGACGCCGGCACGGGCGGCCAGTTTCAGCCAACGGCCGGGGCGATGATCGCCAATATGGCTGCGGCCGGCATCAAGCCGGAACAGATCACGCGGGTGATCGTTTCGCATTTCCATCCGGATCATGTTTTCGGGCTTATGAGCAAGGCCCCCGACAACACGCCGACGTTCCCCAACGCCGTGGTTTACGTGCCAGGCAACGAGTTTAAGTTCTGGATGGATGAGAGCATCTTCACCAAGCTCCCTGAAAGGCAGCATGGCCTACCCAAGCGACTTCAGGCGATGTTCCCACTCCTGAAAGACAAATTGAAACAGTACGAGTGGGATACAGAGATTATTCCAGGCATCCGCTCGATCGCGGCACCGGGCCATACGCCGGGCCACACTGCATTCCATGTCGCATCAGGCAGCGAGCAGCTGATGGTACTGAGCGACACGACGAACATGCCTGCCCTGTTCGCCAAGCACCCGAATTGGCACGCCGTGGTCGATGCTGACCCAGTGCTTGCCGAAGCGACGCGTCGCAAACTGTTCGACCGTGTCGTGTCCGACAAGGCGCTCGTTACCGGCTACCACTTCCCATTCCCGGCCGTTGGTAAGATCGTCACGGACGGCGCAGGTTACACTTTCGTGCCTGCTGCATAATCAAGGACGACGCCTACGGAGACGGCCATCGTTCGCACACAATGGCGGCCGTTTTCGACGCACTATCTCGGTCAACCCAAAAACGCCAGTCGTGTCCTATCGTTTCAACGCTTGGGCGGGGCCGAAAATACCAGCGACATATCCTCAAACTCCTCGATCGGGAGTTTGTTCGCGGCGGTCGAGGCCTGGCGTTGCTGTGACGACGCCAGTCCAGTACTCTTGTCAGCGCGATAGCCGAGCAGCGAATGCGAGGGCAGCATGGTGATGGCTGCGGCAAGCAGAGCGACTGCAACGAATCCAGAGATCATCAGACGGCTCATGGGAAACCTCCGTTCGGAGAAGCCCACCCCGTGCTTGCCTTAGCGCAACGCCCGACGCGCGAATGTGAACTGAATCACAGACCGCGCTCACGCTTTCTTACCGCTTCGTGGCGCGCTCCAGAAACTGCACCAAAGCGGCACGGTCCTGCTCGGAGCCGATGCGCTGCTCGGGCATCTTAGTGCCCGGCGTATAGGCCGCAGGCCCGATCTCGAACAATCTGGAAACCGTCTCCGGTGTCCAGACAATATCGAGGCGTTTGAGCGCGTCGGAAAAATCATACCCCGGCAAGGTCGCGATGCGCCGGCCGAACAGGCCGGCCAGCGTCGGCCCTGCCCGGTTGGCCTGATCGGCGCCAAGCGTATGGCAGGCAACACATGCACGAAAAATATCCGCGCCGCGGTCGCCGGCGTAAGCGGCCAGTGGGTCTGCCGTGTTCTCAAACAGCAAGGGATCGACGGGATCTCCGGTCACCGCGTTCCAGCGGCGGATGATGTTGTCGGCACCGCCGGTGAGCAACGTGCGACTATCAGGCAGAAACGCGACCGACCACACCGGTAGCCCCGGCCCGACCAGTGTGCGCGCGAGACTTCGCGTCTTGCGATCGATCACGGCGACAGCGCCGCCGATACCTGCGGCCGCGACCCACGCGCCGTCCGGTGAGATCGCCATCGAGATCACCGGTCTGGGGCCGGCTACGACCTCGCCCGCGCGCGCGCCGTCGCTGCCAAGGAAATACAGCTTGCCGTCGGCGCCTCCCACCGTGATTTGGCCGTCACGGCTTATCGCGACCGCGTTGAGCGGGCTCGGCATCGCAATGACCGATGGTGGCGACGTGCCCTCCAGCGGCCAGAGCCGAACGCTCTGATCGTAGCTGACGCTGACCAGCGTACGGCCGTCCGGCGCGAAGGCCACACCATTGACGTTCTGGCTGTGCCCTTCCAACACGCGCGCCGCGCCGCCCGCCAGCGGCCACACCCGTAATGTCTGATCCCAGGATCCGGAAGCCAATGACGTGCCATCAGGTGAGACAGCAAGGGCTGCGATCGGCGCGGTATGCCCTTCCAGCACCGCGTCGGGCTGGGTGTTGCCGGGGGTCCAGATCGCAATGCGTCCATCCGCACCCGCGGTCGCAGCGCGTCCATCGCTGAGCAAGGCGACCGCGTTGACGGCATCGGCATGGAAGCGAAGCACCTGCTCGGCCGCATTTGTCGTTAGCGACCAGCGGATCGCGGTTGAATCGAAGCTGCCCGAAATGGCCGTTGCACCATCGGGCGAAATCGCCAAGGCCCGCACCGGCCCGCCATGGCCGCGCAACTGCGCGTGGGCGGCACAGGTTCCAAGCACCGGTAGAACCAGCAGCGTGGCCCAAATCAGCAACACGAAACGGTGGATGGGGTGAGCACGGAACATTCGCGGCGATCGTCTCGTTCGTTCGTGTCGCCGTCAAGGCAGCTTGGCAGAAGGTTTTTGTTCTGACGCGTCGCGAACCGGTGCCCACTTCGCTCGAAAACACTATGGGATCAGCGCATACCCGGTTTGTCGCGGTCGAGAGCCTTGGCCTGGAGTTCGTCGAGATAGTCCTGAAAACGCCGCTCGGCGTTGATGCCGAGATCGCGCAGAAAAGCCCAGGAGTAGATGCCGGTATTGTGCATGTCGTCAAAGCCGAGCCGCACGGCGTAATTGCCGACGGGATCGACGGAGAGAATGGTCACATTGCGCTTGCCGCCGACCGTCTTGCGTTGCGCTTCGGAATGCCCCTGCACTTCGGCGGACGGGCTGGTCACCCGGAGCAATTCAGCCGACAGGTTGAACGCCGCACCATCGTCAAACGTGACGTGAAGAGCGCGGCGATCCTTCACCAGCCGGATTTCGACTGGCCACGGCGCAATCGGCCTGACTTCGCTGGGCGCGCTCAACATCCGAGCCGGATCAGTTCGACCCGATCAGATTATTGCCGGGATCTCCGACCCGCGCCCCGCTCGTCGTGTAGGCAACCGAACTAGCCTGCTGAATGGTGTCGAGCACGGACGACACACAGAACGCGGCGATTGCCGCAAACGCCAAAGCCGCCAGAAAGCTCTTCATTGATTTTCCCTCGAACTGCTTTGCACCGTCATTCGGCCGGCACGGCGTGGGTGTCGCTTCCCGACGGCGCGCGGCCTTTGGCCTGCTCCTCCTCGACCCAGAGCGAGTGATGCTCCTTGGCCCAGTTGAGGTCGACCTCGCCGGTGCCCATCGCATCGAACGCGCCTTCCATTCCGACCGAGCCGATATAGATGTGCGCCAGCATCGCCGCGATGAACAGCATCGCAATCACCGCATGGATCACGGTCCAGAACTGCAGCGCCGTGACATTGGCCGGAAGATACGGAAACAACAGGAACCAGCCGGACACCGACATCAGCGCACCGCCGATGATCACGATCCAGAAGATGCCCTTCTGGCCGGCATTGAAACGCCGGGCCGGCGGATGCTTGCCGTTGGCGAGGATGCCGCCGCCCTGCTTGATCCACTGCCAATCGACCTTTCCGGGGATGTTATCCTTGATCCAGACCAGGAACATGATCACGAGGCCAAGCATGAACGGAAACGCCAGATAATCGTGCGCGATCTTGGCGTAGCCCGACATGGTCGCGAACGCCTCGGCGCCGAACAGCGGCAAGATCAGGACGCGGCCGAAGCTGATGTTGAGGCCGGACAGCGCCAGCACGACGAAGCAACTCGCCGTCAGCCAATGCGTAAAGCGTTCGAAGCTCGCAAAGCGCAGCAATTTGGTGCCGGAAAAGCCGTGATCGACGCGAATGCGGCCGCGCACCATCAGGAAGATCGCCAGCAGCAGAAACATTCCGAGGATGGCGACGCCGCCGATGATCGGCAGCTTGCTGCGGTGGAAATCGCGCCAGTCGCGGCCCGCAGGCTGGATCAGGCTGGAGGCCATGCTGTCCGGAATCGATATCCGCCCGGTGATCTTGTCCCCTTCCTTCAGCGCGTTCAGGAGTTTGTCTTCCTGCACCGCTTCGGCGGTCGGCTTGAATGAAAGCTGCGCGGCGGCGGGATGCGCAAACGCAAACAGCAACGCGATGGCAGCGCAGAGCGCCCGGAGATTTGAAAGAGAGCTTGGCATAGGCCCGTGACCTTCCCGTTTCTCGTGACATGAGCGCCGCCGCGTAAGCCGCGACGGCGAAGGCATCAGCCGGTCGGCGAATCCGCGTAAGCTGTTTTCCAGCCCCACATGCCCGAACCGTATCCGCGCTTCATCACGCGCTCCTTGTAGATTTCGGCGATGATGGCGCCGTCGCCGGCGAGCAGAGACTTGGTCGAGCACATCTCGGCGCAAATCGGCAGCTTGCCCTCGGCAAGACGATTGGCGCCGTATTTGGCGTATTCGGCCGGCGTCGAATCCGCCTCCGGCCCGCCCGCGCAATAGGTGCATTTGTCCATCTTGCCGCGCGAACCGAAATTGCCGACCTTCGGATATTGAGGCGCGCCGAACGGGCAGGCGTAGAAGCAATAGCCGCAGCCGATGCAGAGGTCCTTGGAGTGCAGCACCACGCCGTCGGCCGTGGTGTAGAAGCACGACACCGGGCAGACCGCGGCGCACGGCGCATCCGTGCAGTGCATACAGGCCATCGACACCGAACGTTCGCCGGGCTTGCCGTCATTGATGGTGACAACGCGGCGGCGATTGATGCCCCACGGCACTTCATGTTCGTTCTTGCAGGCCGTCACGCAGGCGTTGCATTCGATGCAACGGTCGGCATCACAAAGGAATTTGACGCGAGCCATATTTATTCTCCCCTCACGCCGATTGGATCTGGCACAGGGTCACCTTGCCCTCGTGCATGCCCGTGACCGGATCGTAGCCATAGCTTGTGATCGTGTTCACGCTTTCGCCGAGCACGATCGGATCGTTGCCCTTCGGATATTTGCCGCGCTGGTCGACGCCCTGGAACCAGCCCGCGAAGTGGAACGGCATGAACGCCACGCCCTTGCCGACGCGATCGGTGACCAGCGCCTTAACGCGCGCCTTCGAACTGTTTTCCGGACCGTAGACCCAGACCCAGCCACCGTCCTTGATGCCGCGCTCGCTCGCGTCCGCGGTGTTGACCTCGACGAACATGTCCTGCTGCAATTCGGCAAGCCAGCGGTTCGAACGGGTTTCCTCGCCGCCGCCCTCGTATTCGACGAGACGACCCGAGGTGAGGATGATCGGGAATTGCTTGGCAAGCCCCTTGTCCACCGCCGCCTTCTGAATCGAGAAGCCGAGATTGGCCATGCGGAACTGACGGCCATCCGGACGCGTCGGGTATTTGGCGACGAGTTCGGGACGCGCGGTGTAGATCGGCTCGCGATGCACCGGCACCGGATCGGGCAGATTCCACGCGACCGCGCGCGCCTTGCCGTTGCCGAACGGGATGCAGCCATGGTCCAGCGCTACGCGGATGATGCCGCCTGACAGATCGACCGCCCAGCCGACGCCATCCGGACTGTTGCCGCCGATCTTGTTGATCGTGGCGAGTTCTGCTGCGGTGAGATCCTTGTCCCAACCAAGCTTCTTCAGCACGCCATAGGTGAATTCCGGATAACCGTCGGTGAGTTCGGAGCCCTTGCTGTAGGAGCCTTCGGACAGCAGGTTGACGTTCTTCACAGAACCGTCCGGCTGCTTCTCCTCATACACGACGCCGAACCGCGCGCGGAACGTGCCGCCGCCATCCTTCACATGCAGGTTGGTGTTGTAGAGCGTATGGGTTCCCGGGTGCTTGATCTGCGGCGTGCCCCAGCACGGCCACGGCAGGCCATAATAATCGCCGCCGATTTCGGGTTCGTCGGCCTTGGCGCGCAGGGTCACTAGGTCGAACTTGCCCTGGTTCTTCATGTGCGCCTTCAGCCGCTCCGGCGACTGGCCGGAATAGCCGGTCGAGAATCCGCCGCGGTTGATTTCGCGCAGCAGGTCCTCGGGATTGGGACGGTTGTTCTCGACCTTGATATTCTTGAACATCGGCTCGGCGAAACCGAGTTTCGCCGAAAGCCGGTAGATGATTTCGTAATCGTCCTTGGATTCGAAGATCGGCTTGACGACCTGTTCGCCCCACTGCAGCGAACGGTTGGAAGCTGTACGCGAACCAGATGTCTCGAACTGGGTGCAGGCCGGCAGCAGATAAGTGCCGTTCTTGCGGTCCGAGATCGCGGCAAACGTGGTCGGATGCGGATCGGCGACAACAAGCAGTTCGAGCTTCTCAAGGCCCTTCACCATTTCGGTCATGCGCGGAACGGTATTGCCGCCGTGCCCCATGATGATCATGGCCTTCAGGCTGTCGCGCTGGTCGACATCATCGGGGTTGGCGAGCGTAGCATCGAACCAGCGGGTCGACGGGATGCCCGGCAGTTCCATGTTCTGCTTGCGGGTGCGGGCCGGACGGCCCGCCTTGGCCGGCACTTCGTCGAAGCGTGCCTGCAGGTAATCGTATTCGACTTCC
>Ga0307515_10007933_pt1 | contig 20850 bp, 1 predicted proteins | sample 17_EM_MG_FD_194513 | JGI IMG/M metagenome (GOLD analysis project Ga0307515, IMG submission 194513) | Populus trichocarpa ectomycorrhiza microbial communities from riparian zone in the Pacific Northwest, United States - 17_EM | ecosystem: Host-associated > Plants > Roots > Unclassified | place...
AAAAGGACAGGGACAGGCGTTAGGATTTCTTATTTTTTTAGAATCTTTTCTATTGTTTTCTTATTACCTAATAGTCATTAGCAACCTAGTATTTTTACTAAGTAGCTATAAACTACTAGGACATAGTTACTAGTACATATTAAGCTGCCTAAGAAGGATTCATATATATAGAGCTATAGCGCCATAGCCTAGAGGCTGTATGCGCAGTATTATACGTAGTATAATACAATAGACCTAAAAAAAAAACTAAAAAAAACCTTAGCTACTATTCCTTATTATATAGCTCTATCGGCTCTATTTTAGACCGTGCCTAAATTAACTAACTAGCTTTTTTTAACTCTTCTCTAAGTAGTTATAATATTGTACTTAAAACGTCCATAATACTATCTTCCTCCTCTTTATTTTTGTCCTTAAAGATTTTAAATATCTCTAAGTTATTTACTAGAGGTATAATATCCATCTAATTAATTTAGTTAATATTATTACTTATTATACCTAAAGTAATTTCTTCCTTATAAGCGCAACGTCGTACCTATACTATTGCTGCAATATTATCTCTTAGTAAGATTATATTATCTCTATATTCTTGCTATTTAAAAGAGGAATTAGTTTATATTATATTAGCGAACCTATCTTTATAATAACCGTCCTTTTACTTAAAGTATACTAAAGCAAATATTTATTTATCTTACGATGTTTACTCTATCTTTAATACTAAATATATATAACCTATTACTCTTAATAGTCGTCTAGTTCCCTAATTAATTTATTTTAGGGTTTTATATTTAATCTACTACTATATAGCTAGATAGTAAACCATTTTAAGCCCTTATTAAGTTAAAATATTCTTATAATATAGAGCAGAAGGCCCTTAAAGCCTATATTATAGCGTTTACTTAGTTACTCTGTCTTAAGAAGGTTTATAAAAAGGTTTATTTTAAGGAGTAGAAACTTATAAAATAAGGTCTTTAGGAACTTAGTAATAAAAGAATAAATTTTCTTTTAACTAAGAAATAAATAAATCTAAATAATTTAGCAACTGCTCTTCTTAAGTCCCCCTTAGGTAACTTATTTTTTAGTAATTTTTATTTATTAATACTATCTAACCTAATCTCTTTTAATACTTCTATACCTTTTCTATAGCGTTTTTAAATTTTCTAGTAGTTCCTAGGTAGTCTTAGTATAGCCTATCTACTTTACCTCGTAATATATTTCATTATTAATGTCCTTATAATTAATAATCTTTAAAACTTACTATTTATCTTCCTTTTATCCTCTATATATATCTGCCTTATAGATTAATAACTTAATATTTCTATATACTAGCTCTAGTATTACAATATACTACATAGGGTAGATTTTTATTTTAGCTAGTAGGTTTAACTTAAACGTAACTAGTAAAATCCTTTACTTAATTTTAAAGAGTCTTAATCTAACGTAGTCTAACTTCCTACTTAGTTATTAACTCTTAAAATTTTTATATAGTAGCTATACTTTATCTCCCTTCTTAAGATCTAGTCCCTTAGATCTCTTAGTATTATAGTACCTTTTTATTCTTTACTATACTGTCTTTACTATTTCCGTAAGGTACTTATAAAGATTTATTAATATCTCTATTCTCTATTTAGCTATACTACTTATCTTTTTTACTTAATATAGCGATAATAATATTCTTAGCTTATACCCATAATTCGCCTTAAATAGTAATATACCTATTCCTTCTTATAATATTATATTATATATAAATTATATAACTAGTAATAATAATACCTAATTATTCTATATATAATTAATATAGTGTTTTAAATACTACTCTAGTGTCTAATTTAGTTTTTCTATTTAACTGTCTGTCTGCAGATAATATATAATAGAAGTTACTACTCTAACTCCTTATTCCGCTAAAAATACCTCCTAAAATACTACTATAAATCTTAAATATCTATTTAATATAATCTTACTTAGTACTCTATATTTTATAAATACTTCTTTAATATAGATTCTAGTAATATCTTCTGCTAATATTTCTTCTATATATACTATAAAGTATCCCTACTTTATAAGCTTATTTACTATTACTAAGATTATATTATAATCTTATCTAGTAATAGGATCTCTTAACTTTAGTAACTTAATAATAAAGTCCTACAATATAACCTCCTATAGTCTCTTTAATATTTTAATAGGTTATAGCCCTTTATATAGCTTATACCTTATTAGTTTATTTCTTTAATAATCTAAATATTCCTTTATAACTTTTTACACTAAGCCTTAGATTTTATTAATAATATACTCCTTTTAGAGTTTTAATACTAAGCCTATGGCCCTATTATATCCTTAAGTTATTCCCTTATAGAATTCTTTTATAAAATACTCTACTATACTTTTTAGAATATACTTTATTTTATAAATTTTATATATATCTATCTATAGATCTTCTAGTTATACTTCTAAAAAAATTTATACTTAAAAGCTTTTAGTAACTTATAAACTTTATCTAGTTCTTCTTAAGTTACTATAATCTTTAGATAATTATACCTAATTAATCTATCTATGTCTTTTTGTAGTAAAGCCCCTAATAGCTTTTTATTATTTTATAGTTTAGCTTTTTAACTTAGAGTATCTGTTTATATATTATCCGTACCCTTAGTATACTAAATCTTAAAATAGTATTCTATAAGTATCTCTACCTATTTAACCTATTTTTAGTTAAGTTCCTTTATTATTAGGAATTCTATTAAGTTCTTATAATCCATTTTAACTATAAATAGTTTCTTTATACCTTATAAGAATACTCTTTATTCCTTTAATACTATAACTATACCTAATAACTCTTTATTATAGATATTATAGTTTAACTCTAGTAGTATTATCTTCCGACTATAGTATACTACTAAGTACTATCTATTTTAATATTTCTATATAAAGTACGCCTCTAGTATATAGTTTAATATATCTATTTTTATAACTATCTCTAGTTCTAGTTAATAGATCTTTAGAACTGGCTCCTAGGTAAATAACTCTTTAACTTTTTTAAAGAGTTTTCTTTATTCCTCTTCCTATTTCTATAGTTTTTCTTTCTTTATTAGTTATATAAATGGTTTAATATCCTTTAACCATTACGCTATAAACCTTCTATAGTAATTGCAAACCCCTAAAAAAAATCTTAACTATATAACGTTCTCTAGTTCCTACTAATTTACTATAGCCTTATTTTTCTTTAAATCTATACTAAATTAGCCTAGTTTAATAATAAATCTAATAAAATTGGTCTTCCTAGTAAAAAACTCGTATTTCTTAATTATTACTAATATTTACTCTTCCTATAGTCTCCTTAAGACCTATTTAATATATTCCCTATATTCTTCCTTAGTTATTAAGTAGATCATAATATTATTAAGGTATACTATAACAAATTTATTTAAGTATTCTCCTAATATATTATTAATATACTTTTAAAACGTTGCTAGTATATTTATAAGCCTAAATTATATAACTAATGGTTTATATAGTCCTTTCTTTAACCTAAAGGCTGCCTTTTATTTATCGCCTTCTTTAATCCTAATCTAATAGTACGCCTATTTTAGATCTATCTTTATAAAGATTTATACATTACCTATTCTATCTTAGATTTCGCTAATTAAGGGTAAAGGATACCTATCCTTTTTAGTAATGCTATTTAACTGCCTATAGTTAATATACAGCCTTAGTTTACTATTTTTCTTTAATATAAATAGTACTAGATAACCCGCTAATAATTATAATAGTCTAATATATCCCTTTTATAAGTTTTCCTAAATAAACTCTTTTAATACTCTACCTTCTTTTTTAGTAAGCTTATAGATTAGAAAGAACCTTAGACTTATTTTTAGTTCTAATTCTATCTTATAATTCTATACTATATACTTTAACAGCTTTTTACTTTTTAGTGACTATAATTTCTTACTATACTTATAGTATTTCTTTAGTATATAACTTAGTCCTTTTTCTATTTCTTTATAGGTTACTCCTACTTAGTACTATACTATCTTAGCTTATTATTATATCTTATATCATTAAGTATCTCTAATATTAACTTAACCTATAACCTAATTAATCTTTAGATTATATTTCTATAACTAAGGCATTCTTAGTACTGCCTTATTATTTCCTAATAGTAATATATTAAAAAACATCTTAATTTATCTCTCTTTAATAGTTAGCTAAATAGGTCCTGTTTTAAGATTAATAATACCTCCTCTATAGGCTATTAGATCTCCTAAAATTGTTACTAATAGGTAAAAATACTCCTTTTTCCTATATGGTAACCCTATTTTTTTTTAACTACTGCTAGTAAGATATAGTTCCTTATTACTCTACTATCTATTAGTGCCTTAAACTATTAATCTTACCATTTAACTTATAAATTTAGGTATTGTCCTTAAATTCCTTTAAGGGTCTAAGGCTTTACTACTAATTCCCTCTAGTTTTATAGGCCTCTACTTTTCCTAACTATTAGCTACTTAATCCTATTTATACTTAGTCCGCTTTTTATCTTTAATATACTATAGATATATATTCTTTAGGTATTCCTACTACTATTATCTATTTAGGTATTCTTCCGTAAGGAATTTTCCTAGTTAAAGTATTAAGTCGCCTAACTCTTAAACTTCTACTAGATGTTAGCTATGCATATACTTAGCATTTCTATATTTTTACTTCTTTGTTATTTAATATATTCTTATAGAATACTTATAGTGCTTATCCTTAGGTGCTCTATATATATTATACGTATTATCTATATATACGATCCACAATAGCGTATAATATACTTAGTGTCTTAGGTTAACTCTTGGCTTATCTTTATCCTTAAGTTTAAACCTTTATTATGTTAATCTAAGCGTTATAACTTTATTTATAAGTACTAAGATATGTCTTTTACTTCTCTAGTCCTCTAAACATTCCTCTACATCCTTTAACGTTATAATTAAGGCTCCTTTAATATAATTTATAGCCTTTTCTATAATTAAGTAGTCTTAGATAACTTTCTTATCTAACTATATATAGAAATCTTCCTACTTATTATTATACCTTTGCCTATACTACCTTTAATATAGCTACTAGAGTATATACGGCTTATCTATAAGGAAGTATCTTCTTATTACTACGTTATAATAGCCTTTTATATATTATTCCTTAAACCTAGTTAAAATTCCTAGATCCTCTTTTTATTCTAGTTTAATAAGCCACTTAGCTCTTAGTATACCTATTCTAGGCCTATTAGTAATTCTTTATATAGGTGCTCTATCCTTTATATAACCTAATATACTAAATCTCTTATCTAGTTTCTATTCTTGCTATAAGGTAATTTTTACTCTAAATTCCTCTATAGTTTCTTTTCTTTCGCGTCTTATAAGTGGATCTTTAAAGTCTTCTTGCTTCCTAATCTCCTTAATAGTCCTTATTTATATCTTAAAGTCTTAGTTTTATAGGATTCTTAATCCTAAGCTTGCTTCTAACTTAAGCTTTACTCCTACCTTAGTCTAACTAGGCTTAGGTATTCTTATCTTATCTTAAGAGTCTTAAATCTTACTTATCTTATCTTAAGAATTTTATACCTGTAGGAAACTCTGTCCCGAGCTTATTTATATATCCTTAAACTAAGCTATTGCCCTACTCTATCGGTTGCTGTCCGTTATAAGTCCTTAGGTCTACCTTATCTTATCTTAAAATGTTTCGCCTACGTTAAATTTATTGTCCTTAATGTCCGATCTGCGAACTGGTTCGTTAATTCCCCTACACTCTAAAAATTCTAGCTCCTGTGGCCAGTAGCTTACGCCATACTTAGCGTTTTTATAAATTTAGCATGCGTTATTATAATAAAATACGAAACTTCTAATTAAACATTCTTTTATTCCTCGTAGTATACTATTATCCCTCTATACGTATGTATCTTCTGCTAGTTTAGTCCCCTTTATTATATAGTAACTCTTACTATCTTTATAATCTCTTATAAAGTAACCTTATTTCCCGTAATTTATATAAGCCCTATCTTTAAACTACTAACTTTGCTATAGAGTCCGACTAAACATCTTCTGCTACTAAGATCCCTAGTTTAGCCTCTACTTCTTAGTCCTATAATTACTAGATCCTTAACCTCTAGGTTTTTATAATTTCTTACTCTATCTTTTATAGGCTTCTTTAGTACTACTTAGGTCCATTAGCTCTATGCTATACTATAGTTTTTAACTTAGCTTTAGTTATTGCGTATTCTGCGTCTTATATAATTATAAAACTCTATCCTAACCTCTCTTAGCCTATTCCCTTTAGTAGATCTAATTATTAATCTTAATCGCCTAATCTATTAAATCCCTTAGGGTATCCGCATCTTCTATTAGGATAATTACGTCCTAGACTTTAGCCTTAAGTTCTTACTTATACTATGCTATAAGCGCCTTATTATTCTACTTAACTTATATTACTAGCGTCTAGAACTGCGTTATATACTTAATTGCTAAGGTTTATTGCGTAATATCTTAGAGTTTTCTTTCTACTATAGTAACTGCCTTTAGGTCTCCAAATATTTATATAAGTTGCTCTATAAACCCTTCTTAGCTTAAAAATATAAACCGCACCTCTTAATTAGTAGTTATTATCCTATTTACTTATATTTCCGTAAAGTAAGGCTTAAACCACTTAAGTGCTCTTCCTAATAGAAATAGTCCCGCATATACTATTTAATCCATAGGTGTTAGCAGCTTTACCCCTTCTTATATAACCTTAAAGTGCATTTATATAAGAAATCCTTTAAGCTTTAACCTCTCTCCTAAGTACCTTTTAATTAATAGTAGCTTAATTCTTACCGCTCCTATCCTATTAACCCTTTCTTCTATCGCTGTATTATTTGCTATTAGCTAGTTAACTATCTCTTATAGTTATCCGACCGTTATAGGTTGCTATAAGTTAGTATCTGCTATATTAGTGTCACCTCCTAACCTTAAAGTAGTTGCCGCCGTTAATGGCGTTATAGTAGCTGCTTTTGGTGGTATATTATTTAACTTTCTATATTTAATACCGTAACTAGGTAGTAATTATATAACGGAACCTTATAGCAAGTACTACAATGGGCTTATTATTAGGCTAGGTATATAGGTAATATAAATTAAAGTTAATAACGTAATAATAACTGGTAGAGTGGTTGCCTAATAGATTAACTCTAATTATATTCTAAGAATTACTATAAAGAAGGAACTATCTAGGTAGGGACTAAGGGTCCTTAAATATATAACCGTACTCCTATAAAATCCTTCTTATACGTAATATACGTGTTATACGTGTTGTATATACGTCCCTCTCGTACACTGCGTACACTGCGTATAACGTCATATAACCTTAGCTACTATTTCTCGTCATATAGCTCTATCGGCTCCATTCTAGACCGTGCCTAAATTAACTAACTAGCTTCTTCCGACTCTTCTCTAAGTAGTTATAATATTGTACTTAAAGCGTCCGTAATAAGGCGCTTATAGTATAGTATAAATAGGGACTTAAGGCTAAAGTCTAGGACGCGATTATCCTAATAGAAGATATAAACACCCTAAGGGATTTAATAGATTAAGTGATTAAGATTAATAATTAGATCTACTAAAGGAAACAGGCTAAAAGAGGCTAGGATAGAGTTCTATAGCTATATAAGGCGTAGAGTACGCAATAACTAAAGCTAAGTTAGAAACCGTAATATAGTGTAGAGCTAATAGACCTAAGTAGTACTAAAGAAGCCTATAAGAGATAAAGTAAGAAACTATAAAAACCTAGAGGTTAAGGATTTAGTAATTATAGGACTAAGGAGCAGAGGCTAAACTAGGGATTTTAGTAGTAAAAGACGTTTAGGTAAACTTTATAGTAAAGTTAATAGTTTAAAGACGTAGCTTATATAAATTACGGAAAATAAGGTTACTTTATAAGAGATTATAAAGATAGTTAGAGTTACTATATAATAAAGGGGACTAAACTGGTAAAAGATATATATATATAAAGGGATAATAGTATACTATAAGGAACAAAAGAATGTTTAATTAAAAGTTTTACGTTTTGTTATAATAACGTATACTAAATTTATAAAAATGCTAAGTATGGCGTAAGCTACTGGCCATAGGAGCTAAAATCCTTAGAGTGTAAAGGAATTAATAAACTATTATATAAACTAGATATTAAAGATAACAAGTTTAAAAAAGGCGAAATATTTACAGATAATAAGGTAATAAAGGCAGCTTATTAGAAGCGTATAAACCTTATAGAAGTTATATTAGAAGTAGAGACTAAGACCGCTATAGAGCAAGGTTTAATAATAGGCATTATAATACCGTTAGATACGGCATCTATTACTTTATAAGATAAAAGAAAGAGTATCTTATAAAGATTAAGTAAGCAAATAACTGCTAGTGCTACTTTATTACTCAATAAAGGCAAAAGGCCAAAGGCTTAAGATTCTTAAGATAAGATAAAAGACGACTAAGATTCTTAAGATAAGATAAGGCATACCTAAGGACCTATAATAGATAGAAACCGATAGAGTAGGGTAATAGCTTAGTTTAAAGATATATAAATAAGCTTAGGATAGAGTTTCCTATAGGCATAAAACTCTTAAGACGAGATAAGTAAGATTTAAGACTTTTAAGATAAGATAAGAATACTTAAGCCTAGTTAGACTAAGGTAGGAGTAAAGCTTAAGATAGAAGTAAGCTTAGGATTAAGAATCCTATAGAACTAAGATTTTGAGATATAAATAAGGACTATTAATAAAATTAAGAAGTAAGAAGACTTTAAGGATCTACTTATAAGACGCAAAAAGAAAGAAACCATAAAGGAATTTAGAGTAAGAATTACCGTATAGCAAGAACAGAAACCAGATAAGAGATTTAGTATATTAGGCTATATAAGGGACCGAGCACCTATATAAAGAATTACTAATAGGCCTAAAGTAGGTATACTAAGAGCTAAGTGGCTTACTAAACTAGAATAAGAAGAGAATCTAGGGATTCTAACTAGGTTTAAAGAATAACACACTAAAGGTTATCACGACGTAGTAATAAGAAGATACTTCCTTACGAATAAGCCGTATATACTTAAGAAGCTGTACTAAAAGTGGTATAGGCAATAACATAATGACGAGTGGGAAGATTTCTATATATAGTTGGATAAGAAAGCTATCTAAGACCACCTAATTATAGAAAAGGCTATAAGTTATATTAAAGAAGCCTTAATTATAATATTAAAAGATTTAGAGGAGTAATTAGAGAACTAAAGAAGTAAAAGATAAATCTTAGTACCTATAAATAAAGTCGTAACGCTTAGATTAATAAGAGAAAGGTTTAAACTTAAGGATAAAGACGAGCTAAAAGTTAACCTAAAACACTAAGCATATTATATATTAGCATAGATTATATATATAGATAACGTATATAATATATATAGAATACCTAAGGATAAGTATTAAAAATACCCTATAAGAATATATTAGTTAGTAGAAGAATAAAGGTATAGAAATGCTAAGTATATATATAGTTAGCATCTAATAAAAGTATAAAGCTAAGGGGACTTAATACTTTAGCTAGGAAGATTCCTTACGGAAGAATACCTAGACGGATAATAGTAGTAGAAATGCCTAGAAAATATATATCTATAGTATATTAAAGATAAAAAGTAAACTAAGTATTAGCTAAAAGTAAACTAAGTATAAACAGAATTAAGTAGCTAGTAGTTAGGAAAAGTAAAGGCTTATAGGACTAGAGGGAACTAGTAATAAAGCTTTAGACCCTTAAAGGAATTTAAAAATAATACCTAAATTTATAAGTTAAGTGGTAAGATTAATAGTTTAAGGTATTAATAAATAGTAGAGCAATAAGGAACCATATCTCGCTAGTAGTAGTTAAAAGGATAAGTTTACCGCATAGGAAAAAGGAGCACCCTTACCTATTAGTAATAATTTTAGGAGATCTAATAGCCTATAAAGGAGGTATTATTAATCTTAAAATAGGACCTATTTAGTTAACTATTAAAGGGAGATAGATTAAGATGTCTTTTAATATATTACTATTAGGGAATAATAAGGCAGTATTAGGAATGCCTTAGTTATAGGAATATAATTTAAAGATTAATTAGGTTATAGGCTAGGTTAATATTAAAGATACTTAATAACGTAAGATGTAATAATAAGCTAAGATAGTATAGTACTAAGTAGGAGCAACCTACAAAAAAACGGAAAAAGGGTTAAACTATATACTAAAGAGATACTATAAGTATAGTAAAAAACTATAGTTACCGGAGAGTAAAAAGCTGTTAGAGTATATAGTATAGGACTATAAGATAGAATTAAACTAGAAATAAGTTTAAGGTTCTTTCTAATCTATAAGCTTATTAAAGAAGAAGGTAAAGCATTAAAAGAGTTTATCTAAGAAAACCTATAAAAGGGATATATTAAACCATTACAGTTATTAGTAGGTTATTTAGTACTATTTATACTAAAGAAAAATAGTAAATTAAGGCTGTATATTAACTATAGATAGTTAAATAGCATTACTAGGAAGGATAGGTATCCTTTACCCTTAATTAGCGAAATTTAAAATAGGATAGGTAATATATAAATCTTTATAAAAATAGATCTAAGATAGGCGTACTATTAGATTAGGATTAAGGAAGGTAATAAATAAAAGGCAGCCTTTAGGTTAAAGGAAGAACTATATAAACTATTAGTTATATAATTTAGGCTTATAAACGTACTAGTAATATTTTAAAAGTGTATTAATAATATATTAGGAGAATACTTAAATAAATTTATTATAGTATATCTTAATATTATTATTATCTACTTAATAACTAAAGAAGAATATAGAGAATATATTAAATGGGTTTTAAAGAGACTATAAGAAAAATAGATACTAGTAGTAATTAAAAAATGCGAGTTCTTTACTAGAAAGACCGATTTTATTAGATTTATTATTAAATTAGGCTAATTTAGTATAGATTTAAAGAAGATTAAGGCTATAGTAAATTAGTAAGAACTAGAAAATATTACATAATTAAAATTATTTTTAGGGTTTTATAATTACTATAGAAGGTTTATAGTATAATAGTTAAAAGATATTAAGCTATTTACGCAATTAATAAAGAAAGAAAAACTATAGGTATAGGGAAAGGAATAGTAAAAACTCTTTAGAAAAGTTAAAGAGTTATTTACCTAAGAGCTAGTTCTAAAGATCTATTAACTAGAACTAGAGATAGTTATAAAAATAGATATATTAGACTATATACTAGGGGCATACTTTATATAAAGATATTAAGATAGATAGTACCTAGTGGTATACTATAGTTAGAAGATAATACTACTAAAGTTAAACTATAACATCTATAATAAAGAGTTATTAGGTATAGTTATAGTACTAAAAAAATAGAGAGTATTCTTATAAGGTATAAAAAAACTATTTATAGTTAAAATAGATTATAAGAACCTAATAGGATTCCTAATAATAAAGGAACTTAACTAAAGATAGGTTAAATAGGTAGAGATACTTATAAAATACTATTTTAAAATTTAGTATACTAAGGGTATAGACAATATATAAGTAGATGCTCTAAGTTAAAAGGCTAAACTATAAAATAATAAAAAGCTATTAGGGGCTTTACTATAAAAGGATATAGACGGATTAATTAGGTATAATTATTTAAAAATTATAGCAACTTAAGAAGAATTAGATAGAGTTTATAAATTATTAGAAAGCTTTTAGGTATAAAGAATTCTAAAGGTATAGCTAAAAGATCTATAGATAGATATATATAAAAATTAAGAAGTAAAGTATATCCTAAAAAGTATAGCAGAATAATTTATAGAAGAATTCTATAAGGGATTAACTTAAGAATATAATAGGGCTATAAGCTTAGTGTTAAGTCTCTAGAAAAAGTATATTATTAATAGAATCTAAGGCTTAGTATAAAAAGTTATAAAGGAATATCTAGATTACTAAAGAAATAAACTAATAAGGTATAAGCTATATAGAGGGCTATAACCTATTAAAATACTAAAGAGACTATAGGAGGTTATATTATGGGACTTTATTATTAAGTTACTAAAGTTAAAAGATCCTATTACTAGATAAGATTATAACGCGATATTAGTAATAGTAAATAAGCTTATAAAGTAGGAATACTTTATAGCATATATAGAAGAAATATTAGTAGAAGATATTGCTAAAATCTATATTAAAGTAGTATTTATAAGGTATATGTTATGTTATAATATTTAATTACGCTATTGCGGCTCCCGTTAGGGTCTATATAGCGGGTCTATATAGGTATATATATATATATATATAAGAGGGGAACCGTATTACTCGGGCTGGATAAAACCTCTTTTTCTCTTATTATACAGCCTATATAGCCTCTCTTCTGATTAGTAACTACTAAGCACGAGTAGACGTCTCTTTAAGGCGCTATAGAAAAGCCATCTTAATGCGTACTTCTAGGTCTGTCTAGTGGGGTATATAGCTAGGGTCTGGGTTCCGTTTCTAGCTGCTCTAGTTATCTAGGTAGGGTATAGGCCGATGGCCTATAAGGCTAATAGTGGTGTAGAAGGTTCCGTTATTTGTATTTATATTAATATACGCAGCTCTATACCTTGCTAAGTTTTATTAAGTTCTGTTAGGATATTAACCTCTGCTAAGTTCTGTTAGGTTACTAAATTTTATTAAATTCTGCCAGGTTGCTGAGATTTTGCCAAATTCTGTTAGGTTGTTAAGACTCTGCTAAATTCTATTAGGTTTTCAAAACTCTACTAAATTCTGTTAGGTTACTAAAATTCTGCTAACTTCTATTAGGTTGCCGAATTCTGCTAAATTTTGCTAGGTTAATAAGTTCTGCTAAATTCTGCTAGGTTGCTAGAGTTCTGCCAACTTTTGCTAGGTTGCTATTTATAAAATTCTGCTATATTCTGCTATCCCTATAGTATCTATTCTCCGCCTCTTAAAGCACTTCTTGGCCTCCTCTTTTTACCCTAGCCAGCTCTCTAGCAACTAAACGGTGTAGTAAGAGGTTTGTCTATATAAACTAGTTCGTAACTACCTTAGCAGCCTTTAGCTTAGTTAGGAGCTCTTTATATAAGGATATTCTAGCATAGTAATATATTTCCGCCCGGCTAGTAGCGTGCCTGGGGTAGAACACCACTACGTGTATTATTAATTATTGGCTATAGCCGCATAGGCAGGCCGGAGTTAGGTGCCCTAGTACTTTTTAGTAGTAGAGGTATTTGTTAAGCCCTATATGCTCGGTTCTAAGCAGCGTATTAATTGTGCTCTTTACCTTTATAAGCCTCGCGTAGTGTTTAAAGACTTTCTTATTCTATAGCTTGGCCTGGGCCGTTGTATAGTAGGTAAGCATACTCTAGTACTTTTCTTATTTCCTTTTCCACCGCTCCTTAAACGCCTTTTGTACCCTAGCCCTTCTACTTCTCTTATACTGCGCTTTAGATAAGTTTATTAGCTATATATCTGTCCCTAAGATAGCGGCCGCTATTCTCTTAAGCTTATCCCGTCTAGTGGGCCGCATTAGTGGCTTTATTCTAGGCCGGAGTTAGTGGGCTATTGTGGCCCGTATGGTATTACACTCCCTTTTAATATACTCTCTTGCCGGTTCTTCTAGTATCCTTTCTATATAGGCTATAGCTAGCTCTTTAAGGTGTATCTAAAGCGGCGGAAACCCTGTCTTATGCTTTAGTACTATTATTAGCGTTAATTTATACACCTCCGCAATAGTACGGAGGCATAGGTTCTATACTACGCCTAGCTAGCGCAGCTTAGTTTTGCTTATCTCCTTAGGCTTTATCCACTCTGGTAGTGAGTACTAGGTACTATATCTGTATAAGATTACCGGCCGGACTATAGTGGAGTATATTATTCGCGCCTTTTAGAAGGAGGCGCCCTATATAAAGGCCGTAAGCTAGGTTAGTGCGGCTATTTAGGTAATTGCCTTCGTCTTAATAATGTTAATATACGGTCCCTATTTAAGCTTTAAGTTAACCTATACCCTTAATACACGTAGGTTACTAACTAGGCCTTCTATAAAGCCTTATATATTAGCTGTGGCCTTTATATTAAACTTCTTATAGCTCCTTATAAAATGGATAAGGTAGTACTTTTTAGGGGCAAATACTACCCTATGCTGGTATACCTACGCTATGCATACCTTATGCGCCCTTTTTATAGTTCTATAGTTTTCCTCTATAGTCTTACTATACGTTAGTATATTGGAGTTATTAACAAATCTAAATGCTGTAGTGGTTCCCCCTTATAGCTCTAGTAGGAGTATATAGGCAAAAAAGAGGAATAGGATTGGCAATAGCGCTAAGCCTTAGGGTATACTGGTGTTCGTTTATATTATTTATGCTATATATCCTCTAATTAAGAGCCTTATTATTCGATCCTTAAGGAAGGACTTTATAAATTATACTATCTAGTAGGGTACGGCTTAGGCCTTTATATTATGGATTATTCTTTTATAGGAGACTTGGTTAAAGGCCCTGGAGATATTAAGGCTAAGTAATAAGGCTACTAGGTTTAGGTTACTCCTCTATACTATATATACCTATTAGGTTAGTAGCTCTAGTACTATCTATATTAAGCGCTCTAGCCTTGCTCCTATTTAACTAGCCGGTAGTATACCCGTCTCCTCCGCAATTTTAGATAGTTAGCTAGCTACTATTCTCTTAAGTAGCTTCCCAATGGTGTTAAGCAGCGCGATTAGCTGGTAGGCCTTTGCCGTAGTATAGGATGGCTTCTGCGGTTTCCGAAGGACTACTATAATAGAGTTTTTAAATGGTTTTAGGTGATGTCTAATTGCTATATAGCTGCTAAAGAGTTTAGCTAGCACTGGGGCTAGCTATTCTCCGCACGTCTTAAGGAATTAATTAGTAATTTTTTTTAGACCTAGGGCCTTGTTAGGGGCAAGCCCCTTTAGGGCCGTAATAATATCCTCCTCCTTAACTACTTTTTTTACTATTCGCGGCTCTGGGTATATAACCCCTAATATATTACTAAGGTCCGCCTCTACCGGTAGTAGGAAGAACTGCTCTATAAAAATAGTGGTTTTTTCCTTATTGTTATAGTATAGGGTCTCCTCTCCTAGTTTGCTAATAGGAGGAAACTATAGTAGGGCCTTCGGCTTCCCGTCCGCTATATGCGCCTATTTTACTATCCTCTATATCCCTTTGGGGTTGTTTATTAACTTTTTAATAGTTCTCCTTTATAGCTTGTTAGCCTCTTATTAGATTACCCTTTTTTTTTTATTCTATGCAACTCTATAGTTAATCCAGTTAGGTACTAATTAAGAGACCTTTTACGCCTAAAAGGCCTGTTGGGTTTCCTTTACTACTTCTATACATTCCTCTAACTATACTTTAGAGGCTTACGGCGAGGGCTATGCGTTAGGTACTGTTTTTACTATAGTGTTCTTAATTGCCTAGTATATGGCCTCCGCTAGTATATTTAGTTTATCTCTTGTATTGTATGGAAGTCTATATAGGGGCTAGAGTTAGCCTTCTAGCTTACTCTACACCACCTTTTAATTAGCTTTCTTTTATAGCGGTCTCCTAGGTAAGGGGGGCCCCTTTAGCGTCTCTACGTCCACCTCTGTAATAATAGGAAAGTAGTTAGACCCTATATGCCAGCGGTCTTATCTTTAACTCTGTAGTAGCCTATCGGTAATTTAGGGGGAGGTAAATATTAGGTCTAGCGTGCTCCTTAATATGCCCTTTACCCACGTCTCCATGCCCGCCTTAGTAGCTAGGCTTAGGCCGGCTGCCTCTATAGCGCGGATAAGGTTATCCGCCGCGTTGTCCGCGTATATTACTATTACACCCCCCTAGAAGGGGTAGTATAGATTAAAATTACCTAATAGTATATATTCTCCTTCGGCCCTTAGCAGCTCTGGTAGTATATGGATACTACTATTTGTTTATTAGGGGTTATAAATATTATAAATCTGGATAGTCCTCTCGTAGCCCTCTAGCTTAATTATGTATGCGTTTGCTAAGTAGTGTATAGGCGCCTACTTATTTGTGTTAATAGCCTTATTTATATAAAAGCAGACCCTTATATTGCCTACTCCCGCGTATACTAGGTAGTAGGATTTTGTAGTATATGTTATATTTCCTTAGTCCCTTCGCTATGGCTCCTAGATAGCTAATATATCCGGCTAGGGGTCCGCCTACTTTACCTCTTATAGGAAGTAAAGCAGTACGCCGTTCCTACTGTTGTTGGTATTATACTGTATAATTATAAGTGTTTTCCGGTATCTTAATATAAGAGATCTATGCTGGCCTCTAAGTTAGCTAAGTTAGTGCCCTTTAGCGTCCGTTTGCTTTCTTATAATATAGTTTTGGAGCCTCTAGATGCCTCTCTCTGGATTTAGGCTTTTGCTTCCCCCTCTATGTTAAACTCCGTGTTTAGTTAAGGCTCCTAGGTTACTAGGATTTAAATTAGGGCGTGTATACTACTATATAGTGCTATTTAGAGTGTTAATTAGAGGGTCCTCTAGCCTATTTCTTTTCTGGAATAATTAAAAGCCCGCGGCCGGCCGACCTTCTAGGGGGCTTCCTCTGCCTATATAGAGCTCTCTTATATAACTATCTTCTTTAGCTTTCTTTTCTTGGCTTATTATAAGGCCTCCTTAGTGGTAATCTTGTACTGTAATTGTGATTATTATCCGCTTATAGGTGCCTTATAGGTGCCTGTATAGTATATTGGCGTATAGGCCCTAATTGCTGCAGCCTTCTCCTACTATGTCCGCTTAATACTATACGCCCCGTTCCATGCCTTATAGTCTACTTTATAGTTAATATACTTTTTAGGTGGGTCTCCTGTATATTTGCTAGTATTATATTGCCTAGCGTAGCGTCCGCATCTAGCTTCTCGCCTGTAACTTTTAGCTATATGGTTGAAGCCTTGGCATTTAAAGTACTGCGTTACTAGAAATATTGTCTCGTGCCTTATAACTAGGTAGTAGTCTCCTCCTAGGAAGAGGCCCTAATTAAATAGCGCATTTGCTAATTCTTTTAACTGTATACCTATAATAAGTAATAATTTAACCTTTTGTCCCGTTTGGACTCTTTTTAGCCTTTTCTACGCCAGCCTTTCTACTGTAAGTCCCGCTATAGTATAGTTCTGCTTTATTATATCTTCTATTATCTGCTTGGCCTTTAGGCCTTAGATGGCGAGGCTTATAGGTACCGCGTGGACCTCTATTAGTACTAGCGGAATAGCTAGTATAGTAAAGCGTCTAAGGACCTTTGTCCACTCTGTTTCTTATAGCAACCTATTTTTTACGTCTTTATCCGTGACATACGCCCTAACGTTACCGCTTTGTAGCTTCTTTACGGCCTATATCCTATAGGTGTCTGGGGGTTTTATGGCCTGGAGTTTATATACTAGGGCTTAGCTGTTTTACTTTAAGGTTTCCTTACGGTTAGCGGCGTTGCCTATGCGGATTGTGATCTTATGTATATCTATAGGTTTATAGGCAACTTGTTTTATGGCTTAGGGCATTATAGGTATAGTAGTAGTAACGTATATGTATGATAGCGGGCTTATGGACGTCGGTCCGCTCTTTGTAGCTATTGTTACGGCCTTCCTAAGGGCGCTAATATCTGTCCGGATTGCCTTTATGTCCTAGGTATATTGCTCCTAGGTTCCTTAGGTTTAGATAAGCTCCGCTAACGTAGCGAAGGCTGTCCGAAGGGTTGTGATTGCGGTGGTGAGGAAGGAGAGTATAGTGGAGCGCTCCTTGTCTGCATTAAGAGATCGTTTCTGTATTGCCTGCTGGGTTTATTCTGTGGTTTGTATAGTCTGTAAAACGCGTTTTTAAAAGGCGCGCTGTTTAATTGGGGTGGTTGGGGTAGTTGGGGTTAGGGGTTTATTTGTTTGTTGTAATCCGGTTTTAGGGGCTGTATATTGGAAAACACTACATATACCTCCACTAACGCCGAATTAGGGTGTGTGGTTTTAATAGGAAGGGTTTCTGCAGTCCTTTGGAGCTCGTGGGAGCTCTATAGGGCTTGTTTCGCAGGTTTCTTTGGCGGGCGATTGTATTGTGTTGGTTGTTTTATTTATAAGGTATAGAGTACTAAATAAAATTATATTAAATAGAGATTTAAGATTTATAGTAGTATTTTAGGAGGTATTCTTAGCGGAATAAGGAGTTAGAGTAGCGACTTCTATTATATATTATCCGTAGATAAATAGTTAAATAAAAAGACTAAATTAGACACTAAAGTAGTATTTAAGGCACTATATTAATTACGTATAAAATAATTAGGTATTATTATTACCAGTTATATAGTTTATATATAATATAATACTATAAGAAGGAATAGGCATATTACTATTTAAGGCGAATTACGGATATAAGCTAAGAATATTATTATTACTATATTAAGTAAAAAAGATAAATAGTATAGCTAAATAAAGAATAAATATACTAATAAATCTTTATAATAACCTTATAGAAATAATAAAGATAGTATAATAAAAAATAAAAAAGTACTATAATGCTAAAAGATCTAAAGGACTAGATCTTAAGGAGGGAGATAAAGTATAGCTATTATATAAAAATTTTAAGAGTTAACAACTAAGTAAAAAGTTGGACTATGTTAGACTAGGACCTTTTAAAATTAAGTAGAGGATTTTATTAGTTATATTTAAGTTAAACCTACTAGCTAAAATAAAGATCTACCCTATATAGTATATTATAATGCTAGAGCTAGTATATAGGAATATTAAGCCACTAATTTATAAAGCAAACACGTATAGAGGATAAGAAGAAGACAAATAATAAGTTTTAAAGATTATTAGATATAAGGACATTAATAATAAAATATAGTACGAGGTTAAGTAGATAGGCTATACTAAGACTACCTAGAAACTACTAGAGAATTTAAAAAACGCTATAGAAAAGGTATAAGAGTATTAGAAGAAATTAGATTAGGTAGTATTAATAATAAAAAATTGCTAAAAAAAAATTACCTAAGGGGGACCTAAGAAGAGCAGTTGCTAAGCTACTTAAATCTATTTTCTATTTAGTTAGAGGAAAATCCGTTCTTTTATTACCTAGTTCCTATAGACTTTATTTTATAAGTTTCTACTTCTTAAAACGGACCTTTTTATAAACCTTTTTAAGACGGAGTAACTAAGTGGATGCCCCGATACGGGCTTTAAGGGCCTTTTGCTCCATATTATAAGAACATTTTAGCTTAATAAGAGCCTAAGATAGTTTACTATTTAGCTATATAGTAGTAGATTAAATATAAAACCCTAAGATAAATTAATTAGGGAACTAGATAACTATTAAGAATAATAGGTTATATATATTTAGTATTAAAGATAGAGCAAATGTTATAAAATAAACAAATATTTGCTTTAGTGTACTTTAAATAAGAGGATAGTTATTATAAAGATGGGTTTGCTAACGTAACGTAAGCTAACCCCTCTTTTAAATAGCGAGAATATAAAGATGGTATAATCTTACCTAAAGATAATATTATAGCAATAGTATAAGCGTAACGTTGCGCTTGTAAAGAAGAAATTACTTTAAGTATAATAAGTAATAATATTAACTAAATTAATTAGACGGATATTATACCTCTAGTAAATAACTTAAAGATACTTATAATCTTTAAAGATAAAGATAAAGAGAAGGGAGATAGTGTTATGGACGCTTTAAGTATAATATTATAACTACTTAAAGAGGAGTTAAAAGAAGCTAGTTAGTTAATTTAGGTATAGTCTAGGATAGAGCTAATAGAGCTATATAATAAGGAATAGTAGCTAAGGTTATATAACGTTATACGCAGTATATAAAGGGAACGTATATATAATATATATAACACGTACCTTATATATAAGGAGGATTTTATAGGAGTATAGTTGTGTATTTAAGGACCCTTAGTCCCTACCTAGATAGTTCCTTCCTTATAGTGATTCTTAAAATATAATTAAAGTTAATCTATTAGGCAACCACTCCACCAGTTATTATTACGTTGTTAACTTTAATTTATATTACCTATATACCTAGCCTAATAATAAGCCTATCGTAGTACCTACTACAAGGTTTCCGTTATAGGCACTATAATTAGCGGTATTTACAGCAGGTGATTAAAGCGTAAAATACTTTAAACTCGCCCCCGCTAGTAAGGAGGGTGGCTAACCTATACTAACTAGACCCTTATAAAGCAAAACCGACTATACTAATAACTAATATATAGAAAACTTTTAAAAGAGGAGGATATTTATCTCAGACATTCTTTTAATCAAATCCTAGTCTTTTATTTAGCTAGTTCCCGCTATAAGGCGGCCCCTACAGCCTACCGAACGAAGCCCTAGAGCCCCAATAGCTGCTTTAACCCCTAAACGCGTATTAGCAACACTACCTCTAGAACCGCTAGTAGCTCTACTAAAAGGACGTATAAAGAAACCGGGCGCGAAGGTGTAAGAGGCATAGTAGTCGCTAAGGACACGAGCCGCTTAAAGATTAGCATAGTTTAAATAGTAGATAACCGCACTATAAACTAGATTATAAACTACGCAGTATATACTACCTCTATTCCCTATAGTAAGAGTCTTTACCTTACCTAAAAATAAAGGAGGAGGTATTAATCGTAACGAATTTTGTTAACTTATCTTTATCCTTAAAGGTATTGGAGGTCTAGGTTAGGCTTAGCATAACCTTAGGTTACGCACGACCCCCCAAGGTCCGCGACATATCGTTTAAATATTACCCCCCCCCTTTGGGAGTGGCCCCTACTTTTAGGACGCGTTTTTGAGGCCTAGGTTAGTA
>Ga0307515_10007934_pt1 | contig 20849 bp, 19 predicted proteins | sample 17_EM_MG_FD_194513 | JGI IMG/M metagenome (GOLD analysis project Ga0307515, IMG submission 194513) | Populus trichocarpa ectomycorrhiza microbial communities from riparian zone in the Pacific Northwest, United States - 17_EM | ecosystem: Host-associated > Plants > Roots > Unclassified | place...
ATCAGGGGTGCCTGTGACTCGTCCACCGTGTATTTATAGCGTGGATCAATCTACACACGAGCACACGAGTTCGTCCGACAATCAGAGTCATGACAAGTAGTCGTATGACCGAGCAGTTGGGTCGAGGATGTTCCGCTCTATGTCTCTTAGAACACGACATAAAATCGCCATCCTGATTACCAAATGCTGTCGGACTCGGTAGTTTTGGAGGCATACTGCTAGCCCTTCAGTTCTTCTTGCGCTACGGTTCGAAGCGGGTGGAGAAGGTCATGATTGTGTGAGAAGGAATGAAATCCCTAAAGCGATGCAAGTGGTAAAGCTAACCTGTTAAGTCAGGCGATAAGTCAGTGTTCATTTAGTTAGTGACCTCTCGGTGCACTTATAGTTACCCTTAAAAATACTTCTTTAAGGCATTCTAGGACATTAGCGATAAGTTTTCGGACACCTGACTGCACGTTTCTTGTTTGGCGCTGGGATTGCGAAGAATTTGCAATAGAAGAGCACAATGTCGCACAAATAATACCCGCGACGTTTCATCATCAATGCTTCACGTTTGATGGCCTTCGGAATAGTCTATCAGAATGGAGCCATCTGTATCCCTTGCAACGTTGACTTGGGTCCTATTCTTATCAATAGGCTCATTAGATCGTTAGGATCTTAGAGCCGTGATGAGGAATATAAAGCTCTGACAAAGGGCTCGAAGGCAGCTGCCAAGGCTCCTGAGATAGTTCTTTTGCTACGAGTTGGAGGAACGACGTATTTGGTAGATTGGACGATATTAGGATCAAGAAAGGCTCGATTAGAAGATGGTGCTTGATTAATTGATGATGAAATTAATCTTTCTTATTCTAGTGTTCAGCACGGACCACCTGTAGTAGGATATCAACGTTGCAGAGGCCAAACTGATGATGACACCGGGGTGCAGTTTGTGAGTGCGGTCTTGCCACACCCACCGAATTTGAATTGCCATCAACATATCCACAACAAAGACCTTTTTTATCATTATCTATATTTTACAGGGCTAAAGTGAGGTCTTTGCTATTATATTCACGACTTTTTTCAGTTAATTTGGTTTGTGTTTTAATGGTGCAGGCCTAATTAATAATTTCTGCCTTGGTACCTTAACCGAACTCACAAACTGCACCCAGGTGATAGCTAGATAATATAAATCAACGGCAAGGGGGCCTTGTATCTTATATCCTATATCCTAAAATTGCAATACCAAATCTTGTACGCCGGCAGCGTGGCAACCATCCACCAAAAATTTAATACCCAATTCTTCGAGATCCAGGCACCCGTCTCTCCTACCGTAAGCATAATATTACTTATTCCCTCTCTCAATACGCAGGTTAAAATTACCAAAGAATTAATACCTCCCTTGGTACAGAGTTGCTAATAAGCAAGCTGGCTTGTTAGCTTGGCTTACTTGCTTAATTAGTTATCAATTAAGCGTATATAAATAGTTAAGCAAGTCAAGCTAACTTGCAAGTCAAGCTGGGGGTCTCAGCTTGGCTTGCTTGCTTAATAGCAAGTCTGGCTTGGTATACCTCACAGAACCATATTAAATTCTCTCCAGAATCCATAGACCCCTTAAAAACAGAGAGGAAGGAAGCCGAATCTTAATACCCTAATACAACAGCGTTTAATCGCACGAGTAAAGCAGGACCGTTAGCACCGACAGAAATCCTTTAAGGAGATTGCCTTCCTTAAGAGAATCTCTGCCTGCAAGCGATCCTTATATAAGGGCTTTAAAAAGGAGGGCTACTTCCGCCGTATTGTAATAGAGAAGCCCCTTATTACACCTAAACAACGAGATGCCTGGCTAAGATGGGCTTATTCTTATCTTAAATGGTCCCCTAAAATGTGGGCAGTGGTTATATAGACCGATAAGGCGTTTATTCAAATTGGTAGAGGCCAGATCTTTATTACTAAAAGCGTGTAAGGCATATTGCCCGGGTGTACGGCAGGGAGCAGGCAAGCCGAGCATGAGTCATAAGGAGAGTCGATGGAAGAGGACGATATGGTAATGAGGGTAGGCAATAGCCTGAGTACAGAGAGAGAGAGAGACGAACCGATGAGGAGGGAAGGGCTGTAAGCCCAAGGGAGCTTATAAGGAGGTGCCAAGGCCTAGCCGAAGGCTGGCCCTTGGCAGCCGCCAAAAGATCCCTTGCAAAGCGCTAAGGAGAAATACGATATTAATTACTATGTCCCCAATTTTAGGGGGCATTTAAGCTGGATAATTTATAGCAGCATCTCCTACGGGAATAAGGGGCCTCTAGTTATTTTTAAAAAGGATTGGTTAATTAAGCTAGGATATAAGAGGAAGATAATAAATAGCGACGTCTACTGGATATATATATACCCCAATATTAAGAAATTCGCATAGAAGTTATGGCAGACACTATAACACTAGCCTATTCTTGTGGAGGGTAATGCCTTAATTCACTTAGTAAAAGCAACGCGCCTAGCCTGGGAATAGAACGGTATGCCTATAATAGAATAGCCAGCAAATTCCCCTAATTTAAATCCAATTAAGAACGTCTGGAGGCTGTTAAAAGGGAGGATATAACGCCGGTTCCCTATAGCAAAGGAGGAAGTACGGCAGTATACTAAGGAGGAATAGGAGAAGCTCGAGCCTAAAGAATTTAAAAAGTATACAGGCAATATAAGGGAGCGCTACTTTGCTGTAATTGCCGCAGATGGAGGCGCAACGAAATATTAGTCACTGAATAAGCACTGTTTTTATGTGGCGATGTGGCAATTGTAAGCACTAACGGAGGCGCTTGCAGGGAGGGCGAGCAGCCCGCTCAGGTTACCCCCTTGTAGTTGTATCTCTAGACCCTGCATGTTGGCCCAGCATTGAAACAGACGTGGCTACTGGTAGTTATATTAACCCCCAAATTGACAGTCATGTTGGATTCACTCGGAGAGAAATCGAATGGTAGAAGATAAGGTACTACTCCACTTCCTCTCCCCCAGCCCGATCAGTCACGGCTAATGTTGATGGATCTGTGGCCGAGCCGGACTGTAAGGGTAGTGTGAGGTTGCTGTTGGTGGAACTCATTTGTGGGTATACCAAGGTGGGATTCCGGTCTACTCATGAACAGCGGTGGGTTGATACGTAGATGATCGTAATCTAAACGTAACTCCTGATCACCGACGATGGCTTGAACCACACACGTTTCCGTTGGCCTGGCGAGAACTCTCAGCGCACAAGACTCTTCGTGCGGGATTTGATGGTTTCATGGACATGGCGGTGCAGTATTGGAAAGGCGGCACAGGTGGCACGGTTGGTATCGCAGCGGGATGGATGATGGATGCTGTACGAAGACGCCTGGAGTATTTGGAGAGGATTTTGGAAAGGATTTTGGGGGGATTTGAACGTAATTTGAAGGTGTAGCACCACGATGACGAGTGGAGGGGAAGAAGCTTTTTCTAATGGCGGATCGATGGCGCTGAAACAGCGAAACGTGCTTAGGCCAAACTGTCTATTTTAGGGCTGCATCCTCCGACGCACACGCACCCACTGAGCGGCGAGGGGGTAACCGCCCACTCCACCTATCTGCTGCCCCGTGCGGCGCAGCTGGTGGGGGTTTCTTGGAGGAGCCTCGAAGGAGTCTTGGGGAGGCCTTGGGCGTCTCCAGCATCTTGCTGTGCATCTTTGTATGTCTCGGGAGTGTGTGACCTAACATCAAACCTTGGAACCCTCCCGCTCGCAATGCCCCTCCCTCCTAGGTAGGCAGTCTCTACGCAGTCTCTAGGCAGACCTTGCGCAGTCCGTGGGCAGTCCCTCCCTCATCTGTAATCAAACAACCCTCAGAATGCCGTTCCCTTCCTTGTACGTGTAAGATACTCGCCACAATCCGTGGCTGGGCACGTTGAATATTCTGATACAGGGGCGCTGGCTAATTTAACACCATGCCAATACTGCGGCACGGTGGAAAAGAGGCGGAGGGTAGATGGAACAGCTGGTGCAACGCCAATAACGCTTCTTTTCTTCCACGTCTATACCTTTCTGCCTCTACGTCTCTACACCTCCATTCTTCTATTCGTCCTCTCTTAGACGCTTTCTTCACTTCTTTGCCTCTTCGCTCGAGGAAGGCATCGTCCTTCTACCAAATATCCTTTCTTTCCCTTCACTCATGCCCCAGGCCATCCTTTGGCTTAGAAAACCCCCCTATGAAGTCGCAATCAGTTTCAACTTCTCCACCAACTCCCTCCTAATTCGAACTATATACCGCCCGTTCAACGCCACTATGCTAGTCTACTCCTTTCGCCGTCAGCTCGTGCTGTTGTCGTTCCTTGCCTTTTTCTTTTTCGTCACCTTCAGAGAATCGCCCAATTTGAACAATCTAGATTATGATGAGTTGTCTTTTGGCTCTCTTTCTAGCCCTTCGCCGGGCGTTGCACCCGAAAATTCGTCTAAGCCCGCATCCCAGAAATCATCGGCGCCCGATATCGTTGACATGCCAGAGGAAGGACCTTCACTTACAACAATGAACCCGGAAACACACCTATACTCTACAGGAACAATCGCTAGTTCCTCTAAAGCGCCTATACCAATAAACAAGTTGGATTATATGGCGAACATGCTCAAATGGAATAGACCGGGGAAGGGGAATAAACATTGGCCACCTTATGGGGATTATCACCACAGTGATTATGACCCGAACAGGTGGGAGGGATTTGACATGTACGTCTTAGTAGCTAGTTGGGCAATGGTGCCTGGTTTATCCCATCCTAAATGCTTACGGTTTCTCTTGTATCAGGGATCATAGGATATATGATAACGGCGTCGAGCAGCTGAGTGACGCCGCCAAGTCTTCGTTATTACCATATCTTCCATACCCGAAATATAATAGCCCAGAATGGCGAGAAAAGTGGAAGGGAGAGTACGTCGCGTGCAAAGGGGCAAGGGGAGTGCCATTGAACATCAGCAAAGAAGACCAGGTTATGGCATATCGTGGTCTACCTAAGGACTTCCCGGAGTCTTTCGTCAGCAGGCCCGATGTTATCGGACTCGATTCGAATGTATGCTTTGACCGCTACTCGCGTTATGGTCCCTATGGCTTCGACGACTCTATTGGCAGGACGCAGGTAGAGTGGAAGAATATCAAGTGGGGTGAGTTACAGAACCAATGCCTCGAGCAGAACCAGGGGCGGTACCGTCCAGAGGCCCGGAACTTTGCAAACATGACGCCCGGCATTGAGTTCAACGAGGAACTCCCGGCTACTACCTCAATACATGCAGAGTCGAAAAGGACCAATCCCAGTGAACCACTCGTTTCATACCATTCACGCACCGCGGTTTTGATCCGTGGGTATGAGGGCTACACCTACGAAGAGAATGATATTCAGGCCATCCGAGCCATGATAACGGAGCTCTCCCTCTTCTCTGGCGGTGAATACCAAGTCTTCCTTTTTGTCAACATAAAGAGTCATGACTTGGCCATTTTCTCGGACCCGGAGCTTTACAAGGAAACCCTCAAACAACATGTCCCGGAAGAGCTTCGTGATATTGCAATCCTCTGGTCCGAGGCTATCTTCAAGTCTTGGTATCCAAATGTCACAAACTGGCAAGTTTACTGGCACCAATTTATGTGCGTGCAGTGGTTCTCGTATACGCACCCCGAATTTGACTATGTTTGGAACTGGGAAACAGACGCTAGATATATAGGGAATCACTACCACTTCTTCTCCCGCGTGGCCGACTTTGCAGCCAAACAACCCAGAAAGCTCCTCTGGGAGCGGAATAAACGCTACTACTTACCGGCCATCCACGGTAACAACTACTCCGCCTTCGTTGAGGACACAAACGAAAAGATCCTGGATTCATTTGCTAAAGACAAGATTCCACCCCCGGTATGGGGCCCACAGCCGTATCCAGAGGCCGAACCTCCACAGGTTCCTGTCGGTCCCACACCCCCCACGACTCAAGAGGAAGACAAGTTCTCCTGGGGCGTAGGCGAAGAGGCGGATTTCATCACGCTCCTCCCCATGTTCGACCCCCGCGACACCGAATGGTCCTACAAAGACAAAATCTGGAACTACGTCCCAGGTGTCCACCCCGAATTTACCGGCGACTACCCCACCGATATACACTTCAAGCACCCCAAGTTTAAGGAGCTGAACCGCAGGGTGTTCATTAATACCGTCGTCAGGTTCTCGAAGGGCTTGCTGCGCGCAATGCACGATGAGAATGTTGTGGGCCGGGCTATGGTCGCAGAGATGTGGCCCAGCACCGCTGCCCTCCAGCACGGATTGAAAGCCGTGTATGCACCCCATCCCATCTGGGGTGACCGTCACTGGGATGCGCTCTACAGTGACCTTATCTTTAATGCCGACGACAGAGTAGACGGCAAGTGGGGAGAGGGGAGAGACTCTGTCTACAATCATGACCGCGAGTATAATTTCCAAGGATGGAGCTGGTATTATGCGTCCAAGTTCCCGAGGATCCTGTATCGACAGTGGCTAGGGTGGAGGGTTAAGACGCATGAGTTTGCCCAAGAAGAGAGGGTTGTGGGAGAGGAGCTAGGGAAGGGAACGGGCATGTGTCTGCCGGGGATGATACTGCATCCTGTAAAGCGAATGGCTAAGGATAGAGAGAGTTTGTGAAGATGACCTAGTGGAGAAAGAGGGGGAATGACTAGCCTGGAGCTGAGTGTGTTTTGGGTAGAAAATTGCAAAGGCGGGAAAGGAGTGGGCGTTTGCGAAGGCGAAGGAGAGTTGTATACCCTCTGGAATTTTCTTCGTTTCTCTTTCTCTTTCTCTTTTCAGGGATCAGAGATCCCAAATTCTTGGCTAGAGGCCAGAACTTAACTGTACATAGATCATACATGCGCCTAAACACTGCGCATAGCCTTTTGATGGCTGGGGATATGTGAACCCCGCTGTTCTAGATGTAGATAAAAAGTTAGGATTTTTTTCTCGAGTTAGGTTGGCCATAAATTTGTCAGAAGATGATATTAAAATTCTTTTTTAGCCTACCGTGTGTGCGTGATAAATACTGCTTTGAGGTAATCCAATCCTGTAGCACTTCGAGTTTTTTACAGAAATCTTTCCATATATGTCTATTCAATTACCTTGTCTATATCCGCTACCTCACCTAAACCTCTTGGATATATATATTCCTCCTTGCAACACTCCATCCTTACGGTTTACACTATTCAGGCATTTCACGAACAATCTCCTCCCTTACCCTCGGAAAATCTTGCTCCTTAATTTGGGCCCTACCCCTCTCACTCCTTCCCATGCCGCCTCCTCTAGCCTCTGTTTCGGCCCACTCCTTCAGTGAAAACTCCGCTGGCTGACCGTCTGTCTCCTGACCAACCTCTTCGAAATCAAAAATACGGTAATCTGCATTCGCATACCTTGTACCGCTAATGGCGCACCTCAGGAAAGCCGAGTGGCTGACGACTGCAATAACCTTTTCGGGTCGATTATAGAGAGCACGTAGGCAGGCCTGCCCTCGAGCTAGAACGGCGATTTTGGTGAAGAGGTAAGGGTTGGATTCAGGAGTGGTTTTGTTGGGATAGACAGAGTCGACTGCGCTGAAATCGAGGGTATCAAACTCAGCAGATAGGGTAGAGAGGTTGGAGCCGGTGTCGCAAGGGCTATCGGAGCTCTCTGGGCGTTGTTAGCGGCGTGGAGTGGTCAGAGAGATTGCTGGTAAGAAAGCGTGGGAAGCGTCTGAAGTGGATGGAGATGGGGTATGTGCGCGTTTTTATAAGTATCGTGACTGTAGATATTATATGCAGAAGACTAGAAGAAGTGTGTTGCACATCCTGAACCAACGTGGCTACATGCTTGCGCACGGGAGTGAAAAGAATTGAAGTGAGAAAGAGAGCTGAAAATTTGATTTGTTGGCAAAGCGGAACATTCTTTCTGCTATTAGAAGCGCAATAAGGCACGATGGCTCGGGGAGTAGAACTGGAGGATTTATGTCTTAGGTGAAGCCCACTTATACGGATTTCTGTGATGGAAGGTCATAAACCTTTTCAACCTCACCTTGCCATCCGGCGTCAGGCATCACCGGAACTCCCCTTTCAATCAACCAACCTAGGCATAATGTCGCCGTCTGGAGGGTCCTTCGCATGGGACTGACAACTATGAGCTTTACCTCATTTGCCAACGGGAGGTTTTTTAAATTCTCTTGTAATGTTTGGCATTGCTTGATGCCGAGTTCTGACAGTGCTGGATCAGGAATGCTGTAATCTTGTGTGGAAAAATCAGCAGGGAGTGGCCAGGAGGGACGGGTTGACTTATTCTCGACATTGTGGAGGGCTTGGGCGTGCCTTATTAGGATGAGGGTTGGTGACATTGAACTTGGTAGGCTAAAGTACTGGTGAGGAGCAAGAGTGTAGTTTGTGGTTTCCATGTCACGGGAGGCATGATCCATTGCCATTCCACCATAACTACAAAGTTGGAAGAGGCTGAAAACGCATTATTCGCCCCTTACATCTTCAAGCAGCGCTCGCAACTAGGTGTGTCTATACTAAACTCCCAGTTCTAGTAAAATATCGTACAATGCCCACCTACTCTTCCATTTTATCATCCGTCTTCTCGTCTTCATCGTCTTCACCCTCCAATGCCTTCTTCGCCAACCGCTCCGCCTCCTCTCTGAGCTCCTTGGGCACCTCCTCATGCCTACCCTTCGTAGGACCGTCTAGAGAGCTAACCCATGTCATTTCCAGCTCAAAGTCCTTGTCCTTGCTGTCCTCGTGCGCGACGTAGATAATACGGGCCGCTTCCTTGACGCCTTCTTCAAGGGTGAGGTTGCCTGCTGCGAGATCTAGCTTCTCAAGCTCGGATTTAGCGGATTGTCGGCCCTTGCCTGTTGCGGCGCCGTAATAACCCTAAGGTGATGTTAGCTGTTAACTCAACGTGATTTAGAGACGATCTGACACACCCAGTAGAGCCCACTAGGCTCAATCATATAGAGGAATGGTCCACCATGTTTGGATCCTGATTTCTTCCCTCCCGCACCAAATGATGGTCCTGATCCAACTTGTCCATCGACGGGTACTTCTATTTCCGGGTCCCAACCTCCGACAATGGAAGTCACACCAAATGGCCGAACGCTTGAGTATAGAGTGTATACCTGGACATAGCTGCCCATGCGGTTTGCGAGGGCTGAGGTTGGGATCGGGGCTTTGTAGAATCTCCTCCACTCGGCTGCCTCGTCGCGAGCTCGGGAAACGAAGTGACGGCCATCGGGTAGGAGTCCTGAGGAGACCTTGCGGAATAACCAAGTTAGATACAATTGAATAGCAAAATGGGGAATCGTGCAATTTTCTAGCTGACAAAACCGAGAGTGCTTACAACGCCCATATTCCGGTCTATAGTAGCTATCCGCTTGTTCGCTCCATGCTTGAGTAGTCTGCTAGTGACGAGCTTCTCCAATGCGAGTACGACACCGTCTTTGCACCTTATACCGATTGCTGTACCGCCGTTTTCCACCGCCTTGACTGCGTATTCGACCTGCAGGATGCTGAGCGCGATGATATTATGAAGGAGGAGAAAGGATGGTAAGGTAGTACCTGAAAGTTTCTGCCATCGGGAGAGAAGACGGAGTTCGAAAGATCGTAGCCCGTGCCTATTGATGTCTGTTGCGGCGGTCAGAAGGACAGCTTGGAAAACAATGTGGGAGTTGAAGGTTCACCATGGTGGTAAGTGGTAAGGAGAGCGAGAGTTGGAGATTAGAGGAAAGCGGGCGACTTGGAGTAGGGAAGACGCAAAGAGAAAGAGTTAGAGGTTAGAGTGGTATTGATGGGAGTTCAAGGCTGCATAGCGACTGCGCGTTAAGCTTGCTATCTTGTTCCAGTTAGTGCTGATGGAAGGTTAATCTAATCGTAAGGATCTCTTGGCGAGAATCTCTCCAGACCAGGTACAGTACATACATACAGTACATATGGTATACCAATATATCCTGTAACCTATAGTATATCGAGGTAGCATTGCATAACCTGGAATTTAGTATGCCCTTTGAATATACATATATTCATTCACCAGCTTCGCCGCGCTCTATGTTTCATGGCATGCGTACTTTAGTGGGAGTCTCTAGCAGTTCCCGCTGTCTCCAGCAGTCTTTCCACTCCACTGGTGTATCCCGTCGCATCAGCAGTGGTGCCTTCGTGGAGATGTTACGTATCCGCGTCATGCTTCCTCGGACAACTCAATATATATATATGCAGCTGCTTGCAAGGATGGGTTTTGCCTTGCCGCTCTTTCTTATCGGAGCACCATGTTGCTCCCCGACTGTCTCTTGTTACCGAACTTCCCCGGGATCTCCCCGGTCTGCTGCGCGAACAGAGAGAAGAAATTTTCTGACAACGCTTCTGCCGCTGCTTGTTGATGAGCTGTCCTGTCAAGGGAACAAAAAGGCGAGTCTAGGGCGGCGCCTATTGGTTCTCTTTGAGAGTATCGGTTGCTAGCGGGACATTATATGTTTCATGGCTTTCCTTACTGGCCCGCCGCGCCCAGTGCATGGCCCGCTCTACCTGCTCTTCCTCCAACGAGATCCTTTCAGGAACGCATGACCATATCGGTAGGCGACGCCTCCGCTACATAAATGAATCACGCTGCCAGCACCACAACTCCCCTAACAGCCATAGACTGCTATTTTCACCCACCTGCGTAACGCCTTGTAACGCCTTGTAACTCGTTCCTCTTATCTCGTTAGACTTGGTGGACTAGGGCGATATTCACCCGGCCCTCACACAAAGGGACTTCCCAAAGACGCAACCCACGCGTCGGAGCGCTGCAAGAAATACATCAGAGAGGCTCCGGACAACGGCTGCAATTTACTGCTGGTCCGAATCATCTCCATTATTGCTCATACAAGACTTACACTTCCCACTAATGTCAGGCCTTTGAAGTCATCTTTGGAATAGTCCCCTAAAGCATATTCATTGCACCCCGAGTTCATGCAGCCGCTACTCATTCATTACTGCTGTGCTTGCACATATAACACCCCTGTCCCTTTCTCTGCTTCTGTCTTTTCTCAGAATCAAACCTGCAACCACGTAAGCCCGAGTTTCTTTGCTCTCTACACTCACTGACCTCTACATCATAGTGTGGGACCGTCTCTGTCGGCATCAACGCCCGAGGGAAGGAGGAAGAAAAAGCAGACATGCAGCAGGAGGAACTCTCAAGGCTTTTCTCCAACAGTCTCACCCTTTCCCATTCCCCGCCTCCTCCCCCACCTGAGTCGAAAGTAGAACAACCCCAGCAGCAAAAACAAGAACAGACTATATCCAAACAGCCCCAATCTCAACCTATCACTTATATCTCCCAACATTACACTCACTCTAGCCACGTTGTTCCGAAGGCGCAATCTGCCCCCGTATCTACCCACATTGACACGTCAGAACTCGAAGCCATCTTCTTACGAAACAGCATCGACCCTACTCTCCTCTTCCCGTCCCAGATCACTCTTTTCCAGAACGCAGACAATGACCAGCGGTTGCGACTTCTAGAACTATGGCGGATATCGCCTCCAAGCTACGGTGGCCACGCTCTTGCTCGGGAGCTATATGACTGGCCACCCACAAGCTTGCAGCAGGAAGAGACAATGGCGAAGCTGCGCTATGAGCGGATGATGGAGGAGAAGGAAAGACAGGAGACCAATAACATTGTTGCTGCGGAAATTCATAATCATAATCAGGTCATGGACGAGTCAATGGATCATGAATCCGCTACCGTCCGAGCCGTTCCGGCATTCCTCTCTCCCTCCCCAGAAGAAAATCCCCAAAATGCCGAACCTTACATCCTTTCTGGCTATGAAGCTCTCGCAAAGCGGGAATACGACCAGCAAACAGGATTACAAGAGCAGCGACTGCAAGAATCCACTAGATATAACCAGGCGGTTGACCCAATATATAAAGCAACAGCAGGCATGTGGGAGAAGAGTGGGTTGCAAGATATGGAGAACCAGTATGGCGCATTTGCGCAGATGCGGGAGTATGGCGTTTCACCTCCGCAGCATTCCTTTGTGGGCTATGGAGACGATGATATGGTTATGTAAGGAGACGGTAGATACGCTGATTTGCTCAAAGATATATTTCTTTTGCTTTGGTGGACAAATGAGCGGAGGATTCCTTTTGATGCATAGATAGGATTGGTCATGTTTGAGGCAATGCTGAAATGAGAGTACGAGGGTTGGATACCTGTTGACTATTGGGGATCACGGGGCATGCCTCCTGTGCTACGTCTACTTACCGTGGCATGTATAAATGTTTCAGGGTGGCTTAGAATGTTTTTACTGCATAGTCTGCGGTTTGATGGGACGAAATGGAGTTTTGATGGATTCCATACTTGTGGGAATAATTTTGGGAATAATTTTGGGGTGAGAAGCAAGCATCCTATTTGCACGGCTCATTATGTCGTGCTTGATGGAAGATGTCTAGTGGTTTAATACAAGCGCCGCATCCTGCTCTGCAAAAATAGTTCAAGAGCTTCTATGCATTTAGCCTTTGTCTCTGCCTCCATACTTGACTTAAGACTCTCCTATACTCCAAAAGGTAGTTTCCCATCAGTACAATCAATACAGTCATTGCACCAACCTCTCAGTCCTGCCTGCCCTTCAGCAGCCTCTTCGTCACTTTGTCCTTTTCAATTATGTATACGTGCGCTCCCCAACCGGACAGTGCGTCTCTGTCGACCGCGTTAAGTAGCGCCTGTGAAATGGTCTCGAATAAATCTTCAGGGCCCTACATGTTCCAAAAGGTTAGAATAGAATCCTACGATCCTGATAATATGCTACCACTTTCCGTGGTTATCATGCTCAGCGCATTTTTTCAAGTATCTCACGTCCCCGACAGCTCAAAATGCTACAAGGAAAGAAGATTCAGATATAGCAAACCAACATACCAAATCCGGTTCCCACAAACCCTCACAAGTACCAAATAACTGATCACTTGCGGTCCCACTGACAATGAAGTCCTTTGCGAAGTCAATGCATCCAATGCTATCAAATCCACAAATAAACGGTTTTCCCGTCGTGTGGTTGATCCCCGCAATCACCGGGCTAACAAAGTATGGGCCAAACCGCCTTTCGTACAGCGTGCTTGATACTAGATTCGCCATGGTCTGAGGGCTAATGTTGCGCTCTTCTCGCAGCCGATACATATTCACCTTGTATCGGAACAGGTCGGACACGGTGGATACGTCGGTCGCGAGACCAGTAAGGCCTAGGTAGACGTCGCCGTAGGGGAAAATCTTTGGGAAGTTGTTTGAGACCGTAAGAGCTTGCATACCCAGACGTAGGTCACAGGCGATGGCGACGCAGTCTTTCCCCACCATGGCCACACAGGCACCACCATCTTTAAGGTATTAGGAAAAAAAAAGGCGGAATTTGAGGAGTAGGGGCGTACTTATGCTGAAGGGTGAGGACTGTGATTTGATTAGCTCTAGCTGAAGTAGAGAGTTGGATAGCTTACCATGGCTGCAGCGAAGATGTTAGTGAAAATATAGGTGCAGCTTCGGGTGAGAAGGGGAGGTATGGAGATACCAGTGGAGGGGAGTCCGGATGGAAGAGGAGAGCTTGAGGGGTGTTGGATGGTGCTGTTGTTAGTTGTAGGTAACATCTCCTACGCGGCTCCCAAGCTCCCGTTTCTAAGCTCTCACGTGACCAAATGCGGCGTTCGGCAGTTTGCGACTTCTTCCTGCACCACCTTCTTCCATTGCCCACAATGGATCCTCGACAGCAGCATATACAACTTGCGAGTAGTCTTCCCAAACGGCTCCTCGACTTCTTTAGAAAATACCCGCCGCCAGCCCTCCTCCAAGGCACCCCCGCAACTACTTCTACAGCCACTGGAAACACTACAGTAACATCGACTACGCCGCCTACAGACCCCAATGCCTCTGCCCCGGACTCTCAAGCATTATCATCATCAGAAATTTCCTACCGAAATCCCTTTCAACCACATAAACACTACGTAACAGGCCGTTGGCACTCGCCCGTCTTTGGCCTGCGACGGCAAGCTGACCTTGTCAAGCTCGCACAGCAGCATGGTGTTGTATCCTTATTACCTTATACGATAAAGTTACCAGGCGAGAGGGCGAAGAGGAGAGAGGAGCTCGGATTGAGGGTCAAGGGTACGGGTATTGGGCAGAGGGTGAAGGGAAAGCTGTGGGAGAGAACGCTGAAGGGGCGGTTGGAAGAAAGGAAGAAGGCTATGCTGGCTATGCCTACTATGATTCAGGAATGGAAGCAGGTATGTGCGGTTTTTTTGTGTGGGAAGGTTGCACTAACAATAAGCCTACAGAAAGGACATGGCAGAGGGTGGAAGAAGTGGCCGAAATAGGGTTGTTCACGATTTCTGGAGGCTTCTGTACCGATACTGGCCTGGTGTGTACGAATTTGGATCTGCGCTGGCAGAGATGGTGCTATATTATATAGTTACGGCTGTGGAGACGAGCATTGGATCTGGAGTTGGGGACAGCGATTTGAAACTGTACAGGATTATGTATTATTTGGAAGGCAAATTAAGCAAAGATCGTATCAGCATCCACCAATAGTCATGACATCAAAGCTTGCTGTTGCAGGAAACTCGTTGTCTGACTCGCTCATGACATTTTTCAAAATATTGGCCTCGCTTGGCAGATCGCGACTTCAACAACCTCCAGACTTCTGTCCGCTCTCAAGTCCATAACACTACCTCAGACAAAATGGCAACGAACGACACAATACCACCCCCACCGCCTCCTGATCCTGTTGAAAGACCGGCTTCACCACCGCCGCCGCCGCCTGAAGCTTTTGTTCCTCCTCCGCCTCCCGAAGACGTTCCACCACCCCCGCCACCTGCTGTTGAAGCTCTGAAACCCCCCTCGCCTGTAGCTCCCAGGCAAAAGAAGGGATGGGGCACGGTGAAGCCAAAGACGGAACCTCTCAGTATCGAGGAGATTCTGAAAAAGAAGAGGGAGGCTGATGCAGCTGCCGCCAAGGTGTGTAATCCCTTCACCTTCATCTTCCGCATGACTCTTTGTTCACACATCAATCTAGTGCACACCGAACATAGCTAACTTTTTAATTACCGTCTAGCCCAAGTTTCTTTCCAAGGCGCAACGCGAGAAGATCGCCCTCGAGAAGCGCGCGAAGGAGGTCGAGGAAGCAAAGCGGAAGGCCGAGGCTGACCGTGCTGCTTCTTTGAATGGTTCATCGCAGCAAAATGGGAATTCTATCAACGGCTCATCGCGACATGGGCCAAACGGTACCACTGCTAGTTCGAAGTCTACCATTCCAACAGCCCCACGAGCGTTGCGACACGGCGAGATTCCTACGGGGCCAGCGGCAATGCGGACTGCACAACCAAACAGGGGCCATGATATGGCACCACCACCTCCCCCAAAGTCAGCCGATCAGAAGGCAGGCAAGAGACCGTCGCCGGAAGATGCAGAAGCTGCATTAATCCGGCAGCGGTATATGGGGGCAGACCAAAACCAATCCACATTTTCAGCAAAGAAGAAACGAAGAAGGACTACGGAAAAGAAGTTTAATTTTGAATGGAACGCCGAAGAGGATACTAGCCCCGACTACAACCCCTTGTATCAAGCGCGGGCCGAAGCGAATTTCTTCGGTCGAGGCAGACTCGGCGGATTTGCCGATGATGTTACTGACAGCGGAGCCCTGAAGTATGCCCAAGCATTAAAAGAGCGGGACCATGAAGCTGGATTCGCACGCGCGCAGGAGATGCTCGATATGGAGCGCAGAAGAAGGGAAGAAGGCGGTCGGAATACTCTTGAGAAGCACTGGAGCGAGAAAAGGTTGGAGCATATGCGGGAAAGAGACTGGCGTATCTTCAAGGAAGACTTCAACATTAGCACGAAGGGCGGCTCAATACCCAATCCTATGCGATCATGGAGCGAATCGGGTCTACCAAAGAAACTACTCGATATTGTGGATTCTGTAGGCTATACGGAACCGTCTGCTGTGCAGCGAGCTTGTATACCTATCGCCCTTCAATCACGCGATCTTATTGGTGTTGCCGTTACCGGTTCTGGCAAAACAGCAGCCTTCCTTCTTCCACTTCTCGTCTACATTTCAGAACTGCCTCCTTTGAATGAGTCGACCAAGAACGACGGTCCTTATGCAATCATTCTAGCACCAACCCGTGAACTAGCGCAGCAGATTGAGATTGAAGCTAAGAAATTTGCAACCCCTCTTGGCTTCACATGTGTTAGTATCGTTGGTGGTCACTCAATCGAAGAACAGGCCTATAACATGCGTGATGGCGCGGAAATTATCATCGCCACTCCTGGCCGTCTTGTCGACTGCATCGAGCGGCGCGTGCTTGTTCTCGGACAATGTTGTTACATCATCATGGACGAAGCCGATCGCATGATCGATCTAGGTTTTGAAGAACCCGTGAACAAAATCCTCGACGCCCTACCTGTGCAAAATGAGAAACCAGATACTGACGATGCCGAAAACGCAGCGGCAATGTCTCAGCATCTTGGGGGTAAAGACCGCTACCGCCAAACAATGATGTACACGGCAACCATGCCTACAGCGGTTGAGCGTATCGCCCGCAAGTACCTCCGTCGGCCTGCCATCGTGACTATCGGCAATGTGGGCGAAGCTGTCGAGACGGTTGAGCAGCGTGTTGAGTTTGTGGCCGGTGAAGATAAGCGCAAGAAGCGTCTGCAGGAGATACTCCAATCAGGCGAATTTCAGCCTCCAATTATCGTTTTCGTCAACATCAAACGCAACTGCGATGCTGTGGCAAGGGACATCAAGCACATGGGTTATACCTCCGTTACTTTGCATGGCTCTAAGACGCAAGAGCAGCGTGAGGCTGCATTGGCCAGCCTACGAAACGGAACTACGGATGTCTTGGTCGCAACCGATCTGGCGGGCAGAGGTATTGATGTACCGGATGTGAGCTTGGTGGCCAACTTCAACATGGCAACGAACATTGAGAGTTATACGCATCGTGTGGGACGAACGGGCAGAGCAGGAAAGAGTGGTGTGGCTATTACATTCCTCGGAAACGAGGATGCGGATGTGATGTATGTTCTCCTTTTCTTTTTCCTTTCTATTTATGCGACCTCCGCTCCTACTTTTCCATCTCTCTTCTTGAGCTTCTCTATGGCTCCCTTAACCACTTCAATCCCCGAGTCCACTCCTTCCCTCTTCGACACAGTTATTGTACAAGATCAATACTGACCATGTATGTGTTTAGGTACGACCTTAAACAAATGCTCATGAAATCCCAAATCTCCCGCGTTCCGGAAGAATTACGCAAGCATGAAGCCGCACAGCAGAAACGCGGTGGGCAGAAGAAAGTCGAGGATAGTGGCGGTTTCGGTGGAAAGGGTGGGGGCTGGTAATACGGTCGCCACCGTAGTGTAGACACCATACTTTCTAATGAGTGTAAGATTAGAATGGAGATTTTTGAATTTTCTACGAGGCCTCAGGGAATACTTCTTACCGTGACTTCTTTTATCGCATGGTCGAGACTGCCACAAAATGAGTTTTCTCAAAGAAATCAGTAGAAAGACGATTCGTTTCTTCGGGAATTTGAAAGTCATGCCACGGAGAAAGGTAAAAAGTCCCCGAGACAAACTATTTAGATGTTGCCTGCTGCTGGAGCTCAATCGGAGTGACTCATCACACCCCTTTGGGCTTCAATTCTGAGTTCTGGTTCTTGTGCTTCATGCTTGACATTTCATTCAATGTTATGTTTGGCCATTTCCCTAGTCCATTCCATCAAGCTGAAGCTCGAGTTTGCGGTACTTGGCAAATTAGTCCAATCGGTGACGACAAATCTCGGGTCATCCCATGACGGTCCTCGGAATACCGTTCTCACACTAGACAAGCAAAATTCAGATCAAGCGTTTCCACACTTTTTTGATCCAAACAGGGCCATTAACACATGCCGCCCTACTCCAAACTATCGAAACGAGAAGTTCGCGGAGACGGTCGTGGCTAGATAAGTAAGTTTTGGTTCCTACGCTCTCCGCGGTTGGGAATTCGACAGGAGTCTTTTTTAGACTGACGCATTCGCACACCCTTCAAAGTTGTTTCGATGGTGTAGAGATTGGTGAATTCGACCGCAAGGACCCCGCAGTCCATCACCACAATCATTACGTTTATTGCGATGAGCTAGAACATGATCTTTCGAGAGTTTAGCCCTTCCTCCTTCACCGCAGTCGGGACCCTGGATTCGTATGTAATTAACCACATCAGCCAAATATAACTTATTATATACACTAGGGTAGTAGAATGCACTTCTATTACCTATTTTGACTCAGTTGTCTAGACCTACCTGATGTATATAAAGAGCTTCTAGAGCCCTCATTAACAGACAGAGCCCCATTCCTGATCGTCCGTTCAACAGCTCCTATGGCTCGGAGGGTGGTTTTTTAGCAATCTGGTTTGGTGGAACGTTGTATTGAGTCGGTTGAACAAGATCTATATCATTGGAAGTACGATTGGAAGGCATGGTTGATGGTAATTAATTGATCAAATCTATGTAGGCTATACGAGTAGTTTTGATTCTGGTGTTCCGCACGAACCACTTGCTTGTAGAAGGGATAGGGCCAACATCTTCGACAACCTGGGATCGCCCTATAATCGGAAGAAGTCGTGTGAGTTCAAGTGACAACGCAAATTGACTGGGAAAAGGCATTTTTCTAGCACTAGAGAATTTGTAGCGAGGGCCGAGTCTGTAAGCGGGAGGAAGGTTGCGAATAGGTATCCTATTTAAAGGCAACGGGGCGTAAGTAGCCTTCAAATGCACCCCACCGTACACCAACTTGATCAACAACTTCCGGGGGTCAGCTGTCGGACGACGCGCTAATTGCGATCGTCGTCCTGTTTCCTTTGAGGGTATAGACCAGGGGTGTCTTAGCCATTTGACTTGACTGTATATATTGAGGCTCAACAGCCTACATTAATTCGACAGAGTTCTACTTCTTGACTGCATCGTTTAACATCAGCCCACAGGACTTTGAAAGAAAGCCTAGACTGTACTCCAAATAGGAGGCTTATTTTGGATCGGACTGGCTAATGCCTACAATGGCTAATTTCTGTTTCCCAGATGATCGTCTTACCAGGTGTGTCCGAGAGGATATAATAGGGCCCCTACCTCAGCAGGCTTAGACCGTGAATCGTTGGGGCGCACGGACGTTCGTACTGCTACTTATCAAACGAATTCCCCACAGAGGGTCTGAGAGCTTATAGGCGTCATTTTAGTGGTAGCTTAAAGTTCTCTGTCGCAATCTTACCTTACTGCTATACCTTATATACTTTCTCTAGGTTTAATTATCTCTAAAATACTATAAGGTGAAAGCTCTTTATCTTCTCTATCGCCTCTACGTTATAGTAATATCGTAGCTTTATTATATAAGAAGTTAGATATAGGTAGTCGGTTAGTTTTGTCGACCTGAATTGGAGTTACTTATTACCGTCTTACCCTTGACTCGGTCACCGACTCGGTTACCGACCTGTGACTCATACCTTATGTATAGGTAGTCTCTTTTCTTTATAGATCAATCAACACACGAGTTCTTCCTTTTCTTACAATCGGTGCACGGACTACCGATTGATAGTTTTAATCTAGTTTTATTATAATCTTACCTTACTACTATACCTTATATACTTTTCTACGCCTAATTATCTCTAAAATGCTATAAACTAAAAACCCTTTATCTTCTCCATCGCCTCTATATTATAGCGATATCGTAGCTTTATTATATAAGCTAGATATAAGTAGTTCGTTAGTTTTATTCTAGCATCTATAAAGATACGATTTAAAATCTAACTTGCGTTTTATAATAATATATCTCGCCCCTTAGTATTCTAGATATAGGGCTATAGTATATTTATAAAGATATAATTACCTAAAGAATCCATCATATCAAATATATATATTATGAGTATTATGGTTGGGACGTAGCTCGTAGAAAAGGGGGGTTTTTTTTATAATAAAAAATCAGTTTGTACGCTTTACAGAATATTTTGGAGGGTATAGAGAGCCGTTGCACTGCCCTGTAACTAAATTCTACCACGGAGCGTCTGATTTATAAGATAAAGTCGGGCACGAATACTCTTCATAGTTGCACGTGATTTTCAAGAGTTTATCGTGTGAGACCTTTATAGGTGCTCCACGTTCAGGGGGTTTATCCAGATAGTTCTTGCCAACTGCAACTGGGTAAAAGTCAACGCCTTCATCTGTACATCTTCTTAGCGTCGTCTCTTCTCTCTTTGATTATTCAGAGCTGATAATAGGCAGGCTAACCTGGCTTGGGACCGTGTGCAAAGCGGTACAAATGCTATATACAGTGGTAAAAGGTCAGGTGCAAGGTGCTGATGTCAACCTGTGCACGGTTTTGCGCACGGCCTTCTAGCTTGCTTGCTTGTTATCAACTCTGACCATGATCGTCTTTTTCCGTTAAGAGTCGTCTTTGGATCGATGACATGCGTGGGTATCTTGGTTGGTTCAGCGCTCAACGCCATTAATGATCGAGGTCCTAGATACAACATGAATTAGCGAGTGCAGATTCCTATCTCGAATGTTCATGGCTCACTTTCTACCCGAAAGAATCAGTCAGGATGAAGTTGCAATGTGCTCTTGTTTAAAGATACTTCTAGCGGAGAATGATCACCAAACCGAAAATGCAGGTACAGTCGTTTACGAAATATCGGTAAAAATCGCCTGGCCACAACAAAACGCATCACCCCCCCCATCAAAACAATACACCCCCTATAGCCCCACGAATATAGCACTATATTTTATAAATAGAGGCCCATTTTATGGCTCTATTCTAGGGCTATAAAATAAGCCCTTATTTATACAATTTAGGGCTGTTTTAGTGGAGTTATAGGGGGTGCTTATTTCTAG
>Ga0307515_10007935_pt1 | contig 20849 bp, 1 predicted proteins | sample 17_EM_MG_FD_194513 | JGI IMG/M metagenome (GOLD analysis project Ga0307515, IMG submission 194513) | Populus trichocarpa ectomycorrhiza microbial communities from riparian zone in the Pacific Northwest, United States - 17_EM | ecosystem: Host-associated > Plants > Roots > Unclassified | place...
GATTACCTAGCTACTAAGCCTACTTACCTATAAGGACCGGCCCTTTTACTTTAATACCGTATATAGGTAGGCCTTTAATAAGCTTAAGAAACGACTGGTCTCTACTCCCTTACTTGCCTATTTTAACCTAAAACGGCCCTTAATGCTAAAAACTAATGCCTTAGATAGTGTTATAGCTAGCGTTTACTCCTAAAAGTAGATAGACAGAGAATAGCACCCTATTGCTTACTATTTAAAGACTATAGTAGATACTAAGCTAAACTACCTAATTTACGATAAAGAAATGCTAGCTATTATCTTTAGCTTTTAGCACTGGCGAGCCTAACTAGAAGGCACCCCTAAGTCTATTTAGGTAGTTTCTAATTATAAGGCCTTAGAATATTTTATAATAATAAAGGCCCTTATAGCCTAATAGGCGCGCTAGGTAAATACCCTATTTTAGTTTAACTTCCTAATTATATATAGGCTAGGCGCTACTAACCGTGCGGATGCTCTTATAAGGCGTAAATAGAATATAAATAACTAGATAGCCGTAAAGATCTTATTATAAACCTAAGCGCTATTATAACTAGAGTACCTTAACTTCTAAATACGGGCAGAACTAAATATAGACTCTTTAGATGCCGAGATATGCCCTATTAACTCTATAGAACTAGACCTTATTAATAAATTACTATAGGTAAACTATACGGCTCCTTCTTTATAGGAGTACCGTAAAAAGGCAAAGAACGTTTCTAGTCTATAGTCCCTTAAAAGTGGACTACTTAAGTACTGTAAACGGCTAGTGGTAGTAGAGGAATAGGACTTACGGACTTGGCTTATTACTAAAGTATATGCCTAGGTCTCTACGGCCTACCCTAAAAAAAAAATAAGACCTATAGGATTATTAGTAACCGCTACTACTGGCCTAGAATAATTATAGATATTAACCGCTATATACGGAACTATAATAACTACTATAGGTCTATAATTCTATAAGATAAAACCCTAGGACTATTAAAATTCCTCCTAATACCTAACCGCCCCTAGTAATATATCTCTATAGACTTTTATAAGCTACCTCTAGACCGTAACGGATATAATATAGTTATAATCCTAGTTAACTACTTTAGCAAGCGCCTGTTCTTAATCCCCTATTATAAAAATATTAATGCTAAAGAGGCGGCCTAACTGTATATTTACTACGTCTACTAAATTTACGGACTACTAAATACTATTATATCTAACTACGGGCCGTAGTTTATATTAGCCTTTTAGAATAAGTTTACCTAAATCCTAGGCATTAAGCTAAAGCTTTTTATGGCATATTACCCCCAAATAGACGGTTAAACGGAGATTATAAATAAATACTTAGACTAAAGACTCTGGCCGTTTATTAACTACTTTTAGGATAACTAGGATAAACTATTACCTTTAATAGACTACGCCTAAGCGACCCTACCCCACGACTCTCCCGGATTTGCCCCTATTTAACTGGAAATAGGTTACCTACCCCATATAAGCTTTAACTAGGAAAGACTAAAAGGGCCCTAGATTATACGCGAAAAACTATCTTATAAGGAAGCCTAGTAGTACGCTAAGCGCTTAAAAGAAGCCTAAAAAGTAGCCTGTATAAACCTAAAAAAGGCCTAGAAATTAATAAAACAGTAGGCGAATAAGCATAGGCGCGAGCCTAACTTTACTATAGGCGATATAGTCTAGGTTATAATAAAGAACTAGAAAATAAAACGGCCTAGCTATAAGCTAGACTATAAGATAGTAGGACTATATAAGATTCTTAATAAAGTAGGTAACTTGTACAAGGTTAAGCTCCTAAACTTAATTAAAGTTCACTTTATTTTCTTACCGGATAAGTTATAGAAAGCTGTAAATAACCTATTACCTAGATAAAAGAATAAACCTCCCCTACCGATTTAAGTTAATGGCGATAAAAATGGGAAATTAAAGAAATACTAGCCTATAAACTTGTAAAGGGAACGTTAAAGTATTATATTAGTTGGAAAGGATATAATCTAGACCGCACTTAGTACCCTATATAGAACTTTATAGGTAGTCCCTATAAGCTTTAGGAGTTCTATACCTATTACCCTAATAAACCTAGACCGCTAAAGTACCTAGATAAGTAGATAGAATGCTAGTATAATAAAGATAATAAGCTACTAGAAGAATATAAGGATAAAAACACCCTAGAAATTTCTTAGTTATATAAGGTCTTAAAATGTCTAGGAACTTCGACCGGCGGTTAAAGTTGTCTAATTGGTTAGATTCTCTTGCTAAAACCTTTAGCAATAAAGCCTAAGCGTAGGCTTTTTTAGAGGGGGGGGTAATATTACGGCACTAGTAGAAAGCGGCAGTTATAGTAGACGCTATAGTAGACGTAGAGCTTACGTAACTCTTATATAACTAGGGATTGTATATAACTCCTTACGTTACTACTTATCTTTTCCTTTCCTCTTCTTTAGCTTTAGATTATTATTTATAGACAATCTAATTATATAGGCTTATGAGTCCCCTTTGCCGTACCTATGCCTTAATTGACTAAGTCGCTAATAGGTATAGTCTATAAGGGGTAGCAGTTTTACCTAGTTATTTTAAAAGTAGTTAATAAAGGGCCAGAGCCTCTAATCTAGGTAATAGTTTACAATCTCTGTCTAACCGTCTATTTAGGGGTAATATACTATAGAAAGCTTTAGCTTAATACCTAGGATCTAAGTAAACTCGTTCTAGAAGGCTAATATAAACTACGGCCTATAATTAGAGACGATGGTATCTAGTAGTCTATAAATTTGGTAGACGTAGTAGATATATAGTTAGGCCGCCTCTTTAGTATTAATATTTTTATAATAGGGAATTAAGAACGGGCGCTTGCCAAAGCGGTTAACTAAAATTATAACTATATTATATCTATTACGGTCTAAAGGCAGTTTATAAAAATCTATAGAGATATACTACTAAGGGCGTTCTAGTATTAGAAGGGGTTTTAATAGTCCTATAGTCTTATCTTGTAGAATTATAAACCTACGGCAATTGTTGCAGTTCTGTACGTAACGGTTAATATCTATAATTATTCCAGGCTAGTAGTAACGGTCATTAATAATTTTATAGGTCTTATTTTTTCTAGGATAGGCCGTAAAGACCTAGGTATATGCTTTGGCGATAAGTTAAGTTTATAAATTCTATTCCTCTACTACTACTAGCTGTGCCTAATGCTTAAGCAGTCCATTTTTAAGGGACGATAGGCTAGTAGTGTCCTTTGCCTTTTTACGGTACTCCTATAAAGAAGGGGCCGTATAGTTTACCTATAGTAGTTTATTAATAAGGTTAAGTTCTAGGGAGTTAATAGGGTATATCTCGGCTTCTATAGATTCTGTACTTAATTCTACCTATATTTAAAGGTTAAGGTACTCTATTTATAGTAGTGTTTAGCTCTATAATAAGATCTTTACGGCCACCTATTTATCTAGGTCCTGTTTACGTCTTATAAGTATATCTACACAGTTAGTAGCGCCTAGCCTATATATAATTAGGAAGTTAAACTAAGATAGGATATCCGCCTAGCGCGCCTGCCGGGCCGTAAGGGCTTTTTAAAGTGGGTAAGTAAGGGAGTAGAGACTAGTTGTTTCTTAAGCTTATTAAAAGCCTGCCTATATACGGTGTTAAAGTAAAAAGGCCAGTTTTTTATAGTTAGGCGGCTAAGGGGCCAAGTAATCCTGCTATAGTTCTTAATAAAGCGTTAGTAGAAGTTATAGAAGCCTAAGAATAACTATATCCCTTTTACGGTCCATAGTAGTTCTTATTAATTAATTACAGCCGTCTTTTCCAGGTCTGCCTTAATTCCGCCTATACATATAATAAACCCTAAGTACTTTATACACTTTACACTAAATTCTAACTTCTTAATATTAGCCTAAAGGCTAGCCTTATAGAGCCATTATAAGACCTTATAGACGTGCTCCTTATATTCTAACTTATTCTTAAAGTAAATTATAATATTATCTAGGTAGGCTGTGCAGAAGTCATTAAGGTAGTTAAAGAGTGCGTTATTTATATATTATTAGTATATAGCTAGTCCATTAGTTAGTCTACAAAAACACTTTATATATTATGGCTTAAATAAATACCTTTAAACCGAAGCTTAAACGAATGCTGTATTACAAAGATACTAAGCTAAGGAGAAGGAAAAGGGGTCGCTAAAACCAATGTAAATAAATATATAGGGTAAGCCGCTAAGGCGCTAGCTTTGGGCGAGCCAATTATAGGTTAGCAGAATTTGGTAAATAACGTGCAATTGTAACGGAACCTTATAGCGAGAACTACGGTGGGTCCTGTTATTGGGCTAAGTGTGTAGGAAATGCAAGTATAAAAGTCAACAATATAATAATAACTGGTGGAGTGGTTGCCTAATAAATTAACTTTAATTATATTCTAAAAATCACTACAAGGAAGGAACTATCTAGGTAGAGACTAAGGGTCCTTAAATACACAACTATACTCCTATAAAATCCTTCTTGTACATAATATATATATACTTTATCTACTTTACTATAGATTATATAGATCCTATAGATTATATAGATTATATTACGTAACCTTAGTTACTATTTCTCGTTATATAGCTCTACTGGTTTTATCCTAAATTGTACCTAAATTAACTAACTAGCTTCTTCCGACTCCTCTCTAAGTAGTTATAATATTATACTTAAAGCGTCTGTAATACTATCTCCCTCCTCTTTATCTTTATCCTTAAAGATTCCTAATATCTCTAAGTTATTTACTAGAGGTATAATATCCGTCTAATTAATTTAGTTAATATCGTTACTTATTATACCTAAAGTAATTTCTTCTTCTTTAACTGCTCGTCACATTCGCACTATAGCTGCAATATTATCTCTTAGTAAGATTATACCGTCTCTATATTCTCATTGCTTAAAAGAGGGGTTAGTTTATATTACGTTAGCAAACCCATCTTCGCAATAACCATCCTTTTACTTAAAGTGCACTAAAGCAAATATTTATTTGTTCTATAACGTTTACTCCGTCTCTAATGCTAAATATATATAACCTATTACCCTTAATAGTTATCTAGTTCCCTAATTAATTTGTCTTAGGGTTTTATATTTAATCTACTGCTACGCGGCTAGATAATAAACTATCTATTACTCTAGCAGAGTTACGCCATTTCTATAAAGCTAAATAAAAGGCTGCCGAAGCTTAGTAATAGGCCCTTAAGTCTTATCTTACGGCGTCTACTTAGTTAATCTATCTTAAGAAGGTTTATAAGAAGGTTTATTTTAAGGAGTAGAAACTTATAAAATAGGGTCTATAAGAACTTAGTAATAAAAGAATAGATTTTCCTCTAATAGAGAAGGAAACAGGTCTAAGTAATTCGGCAACTACTCTTCTTAGGTCCCCCTTAGGTGACTTATTCTTTAGTAATCCTTCTTTATTAATACTACCTAACCTAATTTCTTCTAATACTTTTATACCTTTCTTATAGCATTCTTTAAATTCTCTAGTAGTTCCTAGGTAATCTCATTATAGCCTATTTACTTAACCTTATACTATATTTTGTTATTAATATCCTTATAGCTAACGATCTTTAAAACTTACTATTTATCTTCTTCTTATCCTCTATACGTATCTGCTTTGTAAACTAGTGGCTTAATATTTCTATATACTGGCTCTAGTATTACAATATACTATATAGGGTAGATCTTTATTTTAGCTAGTAGGTTTAACTTAAACGTAACTAGTAAAATTCTTTATATAATTTTAAAAGGTCCTAGTTTAACGTAGTCTAACTTCTTACTTAATTATTAACTCTTAAAATTTTTGTATAGTAGCTATACTTTATCTCCCTCCTTAAGATCTGGTCCCTTAGATCTCTTAGTATTATAGTACTTATTTTTTTATTTTTATACCTTCTTTACTAATTCTATAAGGTCTATATAAAGATTTATTAATATCTTTATTCTTTCTTTAGCTATACTACTTATTTTCTTTACTTGCTATAATAACAACAATATTCTTAGCTTATATCCGTAATTTGCCTTAAATGGTAATATACTTATCCCTTTTTAAGGTATTACATTATATATAAACTATATAACTAGTAATAGCGATACCTAATTATTCTATATATAATTAATATAGTGCCTTAAATACTACTCTAACGTCTAATTTAATCTTTCTATTTAACCGTCTATCTGCAGATAATATGCGGTAGAAGTTACTGCTCTAACTTCTTATTCCGCCAAGAATACCTCCTAGAATGCTACTATAAATCTTAGATCCCTATTTAATATAATTTTGCTTAGTACTCCATGTCTTATAAATACTTCTTTAATATAGATTTTAGTAATATCTTCCGCTAAGATTTCTTCCGTGCATACTATAAAGTATCCCCACTTTATAAGCTTATTTACTATTACTAAGATTATATTATAATCCTATCCGGTAATAGGGTCTCTTAACTTTAGTAACTTAATAATAAAGTCCTATAATATAACCTCCTATAGTCTCTCTAGTATTTTAATAGGTTATAGCCCTCTATATAGCTTATGCCTTGCCAGTTTATTCCTTTAGTAATCTAAATATTCTTTTATAACCTTTCTAGCTATCCTCTAGATTTTATTAATAATGTATTCCTCTTAGAGTCTTAATACTAAGCCTATAGCTCTATTATATCCTTAAGTTAATCCCTTATAGAATTCCTCTATAAATTACTCTGCTATGCTTTTTAGGATATATATTACCTCTTAATTTTTGTATATATCCATCTATAGATCTTCTAGTTATACCTCTAGAATTCTTTATACTTAAAAGCTTCCTAGTAACTTATAAACTCCCTTTAGTTCCTCCTAAGTTACTATAATCTTTAGATAATTATACCTAATTAGTCCGTCTATATCTTTTCGCAGTAAAGCCCCTAATGGCTTTTCTTTATTTTATAGTTTAGCCTTCTAACTTAGAGTATCTGCCTATATATTGTCTATGCCCTTAGTATATTAAATCTTAAAATAGTATTCTATAAGTATCTCTACCTATCTAACCTATTTTTAGTTAAGTTTCTTTATTATTAGAAATCCTATTAGGTTCTTATAATCTATTTTAACTATAAATAGTTTCTCTATACCTTATAAGAATACTCTCTATTCCTTTAATACTATAACTATACCTAATAACTCCTTATTATAGATATTATAGTTTAACTCTAGTAGTATTATTTTTTAACTATAGTATACCACTAGGTGCCATCTATCTTAATATTTTTATATAAAGTACGCCCCTAGTATATAGTCTAATGCATTTATTTCTATAACTGTCTCTAGTCCTAGTTAATAGATCTTAAAAACTAGCTCCTAGGTAAATAATTCCTTAATTTTCTTAAATAGTTCTTACTACTCCTTTCCCCATACCTATAGTTCTTCTTTCTTTATTAGTTGCGTAAGTGGCTTAATATCCTTTAACTACTGCGCTATAAACCTTCTATAGTAATTACAAAACCCTAAAAATAATCTTAACTGCGTAACGTTCTCTAGTTCTTGCCAATTTACTATAGCCTTAATCTTCTTTAGATCTATACTAAGTTAGCCTAGTTTAATAATAAATCTAACAAAATCGGTCTTCTAGGTAAAGAACTTGCATTTCTTAATTATAACTAGCATTTATTCTTCTTATAGTCTCTTTAAAACCTATTTAATATATTCCCCATGTTCTTTCTTACTTATTAAGTAGATAATAATATCGTTAAGATATACTATAATAAATTTATCCAAGTGTTCCCCTAATATATTGTTAATACGCTTCTAGAACATTACTAGTGCGTTTATAAGCCCGAATTATATAACTAGTAGTTTATATAGTCCTTTCTTTAACCTAAAGGCTGCCTTTTATTTATTGCCTTCCTTAATCCTAATCTAATGGTACGCCCATTTTAGATCTATCTTTATAAAGATTTACGCGTTACCTATCCTATTTTAGATTTCGCTAATTAAGGGTAAAGAATACCTATCCTTTTTAGTGATACTGTTTAACTGTCTATAGTTGATGCATAGCCTTAGCTTGCTATTTTTCTTTAGTATAAACAGTACTGGATATCCTACTAATAACTGCGATAGTCTAATATATCCTTTTTGTAAGTTTTCTTAGACAAACTCTTTTAATGCTCTACCTTCTTCTTTGGTAAGCTTATAAATTAGAAAAAACCTTAAACTTATTCCTGGTTCTAATTCTATTTTATAGTCCTATGCTATATATTCTAATAGCTTTTCGCTTTTAGGTGACCATAGTTTCTTACTATACTTATAGTATCTCTTTAGTATATAACTTAAGCCTCACTTAGTCTCTTTATATATCACTCCGACTTAGTACTATACTAACTTAGCTTATTATCGCATCTTACGGCGTTAAGTATCCCTAATATTAACCTAACCTATAATCTAATTAATCTTTAGATTATATTCCTATAACTAAGGCATCCCTAATACTGCCTTATCCCGTCCTAATAGTAGGATATTAAAAGATATCTTAATTTATCTCCCTTTAATGGTTAACTAAATAGGTCCTATTTTAAGATTAATAATCCCTCCTCTATAGGCTATTAGATCTCCTAAAATTATAACTAATAGGTAAGGTTACTCCTTCTGTCTATAAGGTAATCCTATTTTTTTAACTACTACTAGCGAGATATAGTTTCTTGTTACTTTACTATCTATTAGCGCCTCAAACTATTAATCTTGCCATTTTACTTATAAATTTAGGTATTGTCCTTAAATTCCTTTAAGGGTCTAAGGCTCTACTACTAGCTCCCTCTGGTTCTATAGGCCTCTACTTTTCCTAACTATTAGCTACTTAATCCTTATATATTTGGCTTACTCTTTAGCTAATGCCTAGTTCGCTTTTTATCTTTAATATACCATAGATATATATTCTTTAGGCATTCCTACCACTATTATCTATCTAAGTATTCTTCTATAAGAAATCTTTTTAGTTAAAGTATTAAGTCGCCTAACTCCTAAACTTCTGCTAGATGCCAGCCATGTATATACTTAGCATTTTTATATTATTGCTTATCTATTATCTAATATATCCTTATAGGGTATTTCCAATTCTTTTTCTTTAGATTCTTATATATCTTATATATATCGTCTACGCATACAATCCATAATAGCGTATAGTGTGCTAGGTACTTTAGGTTAACTCTTAGCTCGTCCTTATCCTTAAGTTTAAACCTTTATCGTGCTAATCTAAACGTTATAACTTTATTTGCGGGTACTAAGATGTATCTCTCGCTTCTCTAGTCCTCTAATCGTTCCTTTAGATCCTTTAACGTTATAATTAAGGCTCCTTTAATGTAATTTATGGCCTTTTCCGTAATTGGGTAGTCTTAGATAACTTTTTCGTCCAACTATATATAAAAATCTTCCTACTCGTCATTATACCTCTGCCTATACTACTTTTAGTATAGCTGCTGGAGTATATATAGCTTATCCGTAAGGAAGTATCTTCTTATTACTATATTATAATAGCCCTTTATATATCGTTCCTCGAACCTAGTTAAAATCCCTAGATCCTCTTTATTTTCTAGTTTAGTAAGCCACTTAGCTCTTAGTATACCTACCCTAGGCCTATTAGTAATTCTTTATATTAGTGCTCTATCCCTTATACATCCTAATATACTAGATCTCTTATCTAGTCTCTGTTCTTACTATGCGATAATTCTTTACCTAAACTCTTCTATAGTTTCTTTAGGTTTGCGTCTCGCGCTCTAATCCTTAAAGTTCTCTTACTTCTTAATCTTAATATTAACTTTTTAATCTTTAGTCTAAACACTATATTTTACTAGTAAGTCTTCTAGGTCTATATATTTATCTCCTAGTCTAGTTGCTATTTATATTGCAGATTCTTTAATCTATAATGAAGCTCCTTGCTTTTTGTCTGTAGGTATCCTAATTTATTCTCCGAATTCTTAGCCCCTTAGATCCTTTAATCCTAAGCTTGCTTCTAACTTAAGCCTAGCTCTAGCCTTAGTCTAACTAGGCTTACTTAGTGTTCTTATCTTGTCTTAAGAATCTTGGTTGTCTCTTATCTTATCTTAAGAATCTTAAGCCTTTAGGAAACTTCGTCCTGAGCTTATTCGTATATCTTCGAACTAAGCTATTACTCTACTCTATCGGTTTTCGTCCGTTATAAGTCCTTAAGCTTACCTTATCTTATCTTAAGAATCTTAGTCGTCTTTTATCTCATCTTAAGAATCTTAAGCCTTTAGGAAACTTCGTCCTGAGCTTATTCGTATATCTTTAAACTAAGCTATTGCTCTGCTCCATCGGTTTTCGTCTATTGTGGGTCCTTAAGCTTGCCTTATCTTATCTTAAGAATCTTAAGCCTTTGGCCTTTTGCCTTTATTAAGTACCGAAGTAGTTTACTATCCTACTTCTCTTATATCTCGCGAAGCGATAGATATTATGTTTAGCGGGGTTTTAATCCCAACTAATGTTCCTTATTCTGTAGTGGAATTATCCTTTACCTCTAGTATAATATCTCTAATGGCTACGTGTTCCTAGTAAACCGCTTCTATTACCTTATTATTACGAAATATTTCGCCTATGTTAAATTTATTATCCTTAATATCCAATCTACGAACTGGTTTATTGGTTCCTTTACACTCTACTAAGTATAGCTCTTATAGCTAATAGCTTACGCCGTACTTGGCGTCCTTATAAATTTAGTATATATTATTATAATAAAATACGAAACTTCTAATTAAATATTCTTTTGTTCCTCGCAGTATATTATTATCCCTCTATACGTGTATATTGTCTACTAGTCTCGTGCCTTTTACTATATAGTAACTCTACCTACTTCTATAGTCTCTAACGTAATAACCTTATTTCCCGCAATTTATATAAGCTCCCTCTTTAAACCATTTTTCTTGCTATAGAGTCCGCCTAAACATCTTCTACTACTAAGATCCCTGGTTTAGCCTCTGCTCTTTAATCCTATAATCACTAGATCCTTAACCTCTAGGTTTTTATAGTTTTTTGCTTTATCTTATATAGGCTTCTTTAGTACTACTTAGGTCTATTAGCTCTACGCCATACTATAGTTTCTAACTTAGCTTAGGTCATTATATGCTCTACGCCTTATATAACTATAAAACTCTATCCTAACCTCTTTTAGCCTATTCCCTTTAGTAGATCTAATTATTAATCTTAATTACCTAATCTATTAGTTCCCTTAGGATATCCGCATCTTCTATTAGAATAATTACGTCCTAGACTTTAGCCTTAAGTCCCTATTTATACTGTGCTATAAGCGCCCTATTATTCCACTCTACTTATATTACTAATATCTAGAACTACGTTGTATACTTAATTACTAAGGTTTATTGCGTAATGTCTTAGAGTTTTCTTTCCGCCGTAGTTACTGCTTCTAGGTCTCTAAATATTTACGTAAGTTATTCTACAAATCTATTCTAGCTTAAGAATATAAACCGTACCTCTTAGTTTATAGTTGTTATTTTATTTGCTTAGATTTCTGTAAGATAAGGCTTAAACTATTTAAGTGCCCTTCCTGTTAAGAACAATCCTACGTACGCTATTTGATCTATAGGTGTTGCCAGCTTAGCTCCCTCTTATGCTACCTTAAAGTACATCTACATAAGGAATCCTTTAAGCTTTAATCTCTCCCCTAAGTATCTTTTAATTGATAGTAACTTAACCTTTACTACACCTATCCCGTTAATCCTATTTTCTAACGTTATATTATTTTCTATTAGCTGGTTAACTATCTCTTATAGTTGTCTAACCGTTATAGGTTGCTATAAGTTAGTGTCTGCTATACTAGTGTCATTACCTAATCCTAATGTAGTTGCCGCCGTCAATAGCGTTATAGTGGCTGCTTTTGGTGGCATGTTGTTTGACTTTTATATTAATACTATAACTAGGTAGTAATTGTATAACGGAACCTTATAGCGAGAACTACAGTAGGTCTTATTATTGGGCTAGGTGTATAGGAAATGTAAGTATAAAAGTCAACAATGTAATAATAACTAGTAGAGTAGTTGCCTAATAGATTAACTCTAATTGTATTCTAAGAATTACTATAAGGAAGGAACTATCTAGGTAGGGATTAAGGGTCCTTAAATACACAACCGTGCTCCTATAAAATCCTTCTTGTACGTAATATACGTATGCTTTATCTGCTCTGCTACGGATTATATAGATCCTATAGATTATATAGATTACATTACGTGACTTTGGTTACTATTCCTCGTTATATAGCTCTACTGGTTCCATCCTAGACCGTGCCTAAATTAACTAACTAGCTTCTTCCGACTCCTCTCCAAGTAGTCGTAACATTGTACTTAAAGCGTCCGTAACAGCAATAGCGCCGTTACATTATACTTATATAATCCGTATTAAGTCTAAAATATAGTAAAATCTACAGATCTGGGGTTTATTTTAATTTAGTAGAAAGCTTAACGGATATTAAGCTTTATAAATACCTTAGCTCTATTTATTCGGGCCAGTATCTTATTAAGTAGGGGCAGCGGATAACGGTTTTTGCGGGTTATATTATTAAGCTTATAGTAGTTAATATAGAAACAAAGTCCTTTATTTAGCTTTTTTGTAAAGAGAATAGGGGAGGTAAAAGGGGCCTAGCTAGGCTTAATAAACCCTTTTATTAGGTTATTAATAAGGTATTACTTAATAGCCTATAGTTTAGCAATTAATTGTTTACAGAGGGGGGTATAGCTAAGGGTATTTTCCTTATCTAGCTTAATCTCGATCTTATAGTTATACTATTAGTAAGGTAGAAGTATATTAGATACTGCCTTAGAGATTATATCTTTAAACTTTTAGTACTAATGGGGTAGTTTCTGTTCTACTAACTCCTTATCTATAAGCTTACTTTCCTATCCGCTAAGCTTATTTTTCTTTTCCTTAATTATTTAATTAATTTTATATAAGCTAGTAGTAAAAGCAATGATGTTAGGTTAGACTAAGTTCTAGTAGAATTCTATAGCGCTAATATAGTAGATATTGACTAGTAGGAGGTCTATAGGTTTCTTTACAGACTTTTATTAGGCCGTATTTTGTAGTATAGGGTTTATAATCTTCCTTAGCTCACGTTTTATTTTCTATAAGTTATCCTTTCGGTCTATTAGCTTAGTATAGCGTCCGGTATTCCTAGCCTTCCTTTATAGCTATATAGGGCCTAAGTTCTCTATAGGGGACTTAGGTAGGTCACTACTGACTTCTTAAGTCTTTAGTGTAGGTGGCGTAATCTAGGTAGTCTAGGGGCGGTATAGTATACGGACCCGTTACGGATTAAGCTATATATCTTTCTTAAAGGCCTAGTCCCTATGCATAGCGTCGGCCTAGTAAATAGTATTTATCTAGGGCCGTATAAGGTTTTTTATTATAATACTAATTTCTTTTATAAAGGAAGGGGTTAGGGGTAAGGTTTTAGGCTAGATAAGGCGTCTATTCTGTATGTTTAGTTATAAGCCTAAAAAGGCTAGCTATTTTCTCCCTAAAATTATATTATGGCTTTTAAGGTCCGTAATAAGAAAGGGGATATTATATTATCTTTGTCTATTAATACGGAGGTAAATTCGTAAGATAGTTATAATAGGTAGCCCTATCCGTCCATTATATCCGCAAATAGGAATTAGTTTAGGTAGTTCTTTTAAGGGTGTATTAAAAAAGTCAGCCAGTTTTACAGCGCAGTTTATATTAATTAAGGTAAAGGCATTTACTCCTAAGTTAGTTAAAGCAAAGGTTAAAACTTAATATCTATTACGGAATAAAATATAAGGGATAGTGCAGCTTTTTCTACTAACTAGCCGACCCAGATTAATATATAATATGTCAATCCCTTTTAACCCTAAAGAGGAGTCTTTCTTTAGGGTTCCTCTTTTCCCGACTTTGTACTATCTTCCTAAATTAATAGGACCTTATTTGTCTTTGCAGCTATTAAGTAGTCCTTTATAAAGTGGTTTTTTTAGCTATATAAAAAGCAAGCTCCTTAATTACTAAGTGCCTATTTATAGGGGTTGCTATATATAGGCTAAGCATTAGCCGGGCCTATAGTAGGACTAGCTACGCGGCTTACTGCTAAATTAATAGTGGGCTATATAGCTAGTGCTATAGAAGTTGTAAATTGTACTAGGGCACTACAAGCCGGTCTTAGAGTGTTTATAGTTTAATTTAAAGAGTTTCTAGCTTTATACCGCTTAGCTTATGCCTTAGTTAATAGCTAAGCACTAGTCTATAAGTTCCTTTAGCGTCTATATAGTAGTAAAAACTAGTAGAACGGCCCACTATAGGTCTAGGGTAAGCTTGTTAAATAGGTCTAGCATTAGATCTTCCTAGGGAATTTAGGCCTAACTAGCTAGGTATAGAAAGCGGGTTTAAAAGGCTAAAAATATCTCTATCGTTTTTATGTTTAGGCTTTTATAATTAAGCTAAGTGTTTTATACTTTAAAGGGGTCCTTATAGATAGAAGATAGGTAGATAATTATCTCTTCTTTAGAGAGGAAGGGATCTATTAAGTCCTATGCGTATTACGGACGTAGGTACGTTTATATGTCCCTACCGGTACGGCCAAAGACGTAAGCTATTTTAGTTTAAGTGGTAGGGAAGTAGTCCGTATTAACTTTAAGCTTATCCTATAATTAAAGTTTCTAATTATTAAATATAGGGTTAGTTCCGTCTATAAGTAATAGAGGTCCCTTAACCTTTGCAAACCGCGTTAATACTAATACTGTATGTTAGGCTAGGGCCTTAAGGACTATAGCAAGTCTCTAGGTGTCTAATAACTTATTACTAAGTATAGGGAGTTCCCTAGCTTTAAGCAACTCTTAAAGGCGTTTAATTTTGGTATTAGCTGCTGTAAGCTCTATCTAGGAGTTTAAGTTAGTTACTATTTTACTATTGGAGGTATTTAAGGGTCCTGCGGCTGCTTTACTAGCTGCTGTACTTCTTAGCATAGTAGTAGGGGTATTAGGTAATTCCGGGTAATTCCTTTAGGGGTTCTAGTCTGTATATGTTCTTTAGGTTATATTATATATATCCTTATCCTATTCTTAAGGTCCTATTCTATTCTTATTATTCCGGTAATATTCTTTAGGGTCCGTTACTGTGTCCTTGTCCTATTTATAGTCCGTAGATATATTTAAGTTCCTTCTTAGGAAAAAAGGGTGGTTAAGCTTTAGATAATATTAGCGACTTAGTTAATTAAGGCACGAGCACGATAAAAGGGACGCGTAAGCCTATATAAATAGTAGTCTATAAATAAGAATCTAAAGCTAGGGAAAGAAAAGAAGAAGAAAAGTAGCGCCGCTTAATGTTTTATAAGATCTTTGCGTTATATAACCGCAATATGTAGCAATCTGCAGCAACTTGCCCGTATAAAGTTCTGCTAACTAAGTTCTATTAAGTTTTACTAAGTTCTGCCAGTGCCGTAATAGAAGGTAAGAAAACAGGAAGAAGGGTGTATATTATTAGCTTAGTTACTTAATTAATATATACTAGTAGGTATGGATTTACTTCGTAAATCCTATCCCTCCGTTATGCTGCGTAGCCCCCCGCCTACTCCGCTTCCCTCTATATTAATATAAAGGGAAGTATAATAGGGTAGGGAGCTACGCTATAGGGGCTGCTTTATAGTAGGGGGCTATATATATTATAGAAGTTTAATAGGTAGAGTTTTATAGGGTTTAGGCGGAATCTATAACGGCTTATATAAATGCCTCTAAGGTAAAGCTTATAGATTACTATCTTATAAAGATACTAAGCTAAGAAAAAGGAAAAGGAGTAGCTAGGACTAATATAAATAAATATATAGGGCTAGCCACTAAGGTGCTAGTAGTAGGTAAGCTAACGGTAGAGTAAAATGGTAGACAGTAATATACGGTATATTACGGCAATATTACAGCAATATGCTAAATATAGTAGAATATTATAGGTATAGTAGAATATAGCAAAACGGCAGATAGTAATATATAGTATATTACGGCAATATGCCAAATATAGCAGAATATTATAGGTATAGCAGAATATAGTAGAATAGCAGATAGTAATATATAGCATATTACGGCAATATGCCAAATATGGCAGAATATTACAGATATAGCAGAATATGGTAGAATATTATAGGTGTGGCAGAATATAGTAGAATATTACAGGTATAGCAGAATATAGTAGAACGGCAGATAGCAATATATAGCATATTACGGCAATATCGCGGCAATATACTAAATATAGTAGAATATTGCAGATATAGCAGAACATTATAGATGTGGCAGAATATGGCAGAATGTAGTAAAATGGCAGATGGTAATATATAGCATATTACGGCAATATTGCGGTAATATGCTAAATATAGTAGAATATTGCAGATATAGTAGAATATAGCAAAATATTGTAGATATAGCAGAATATAGCAGAATATTATAGATGTGGCAGATTATAGCAGAATATTATAGGTATAGTAAGATATTAAGGAACTTTAACCAGTAGTTAAAGTTATTTAATTAGTTAGATTCTTTCTAAGAGGTTTATCCTTATTACTAAGCCTTATTACGTAACATTATTATAGGCTTATTTACTAATAGATAAGTTATACATATCTTACGCTTTATTAGCCTCTATAAAACTTCTAAATATACTATATTTTTAATACGGCCTTTCCGCGCGGGCTTAATATTAGGGACTACTATATAAATACCATTAGGGCGGGTAACGTGGCTTAGCGCAATATATAGCTAGCTATGGCTAAATACCTCTAGATTAAGTAGTAGGCTAATATAAGATAAGCTTTAGCCTTAGGCCTTATTAATCGTTATAGTAAATATAAGCTTTATAGGAAACTAGTAACAGGTAAACTTAATACTATTAATAGAGCTTAGGGTGTGTAATAGCATATAGGGGAGCTATATAATAGCACTGTAGCGCTATAATCTAAGAATTAAGTATCTTAAAAGCCTAGGGGTAATGGATAAAACTACTAGGCGCGTCCTATTGTATAGGCCGTTGCTAGGATTAATATTATAGAGGAGTATAATAGGGTAGCCAACCTTTAAGCACAGCTAATGCGGTAGTAAAGTAGTAAGATTTACGGTGTGTAAGAACTTAATAGGGTAAGAGGAGGCTCCGGTTTTATCCTTATAATAGTTAATAGAGGTAGAGGTAATCTAGCGCCTGGGCATACTAGTAAGTAAAAGGCTATTTAGGGTATTAACCGCGTTATTTTTTGGCGTAAGGATAGTAGAATTACGTAGAAGCTCTAGGGTAAAAAGCTAGCGCCTTATATTAGAAACACCGCAGCAATAAAAGCCTCTTAGCTATTACCAATAGCCTAATAACGCTTATTCTACTAAATTATGCCATCTAAATTAACGTATTCGCTAATGTAGAGCAACCGCTTTATAAATATAGCAATCTTCTAGCGCTTGGGAGTGGTAAGGCTAGGGCGCTATAGACGCATATTCTGTATAAGGCGGAAGACGTATATATAGCGCTATAGAAAGGAGCGCTTTAAGGACGCGCTTATAATCTGCCTGTAAGTGCCCTTTTTTATAATAGAAAGGGTTTAGTAGAAGTTACTATAGACGTATACTATAATTCCGCTAAAGGGGAGCTGGCGCCTAGGGTTCTTAGCGCTATAAAGGTCCTATAAGGTACGCGATACAGCCTTAATAGCGTAGCGGTAGTATATAACTAATTTATTCTAAAAGATAAGGCGGGTCTGCTATAGAAGCTCCGTAAGATAGGACTGCTTTTAAATGCTATAGGTGCTATCTTTATCTACGTTAATCGGGATCTTAAAGTGTAAGTAGGTAGTAGTTCCGCCGGAGAGCAACGTTACTATAATGCCTAAGGTAGTAACCGCCAGCGCTACGCGGTTCTATAATCTCTGCTAGGTAAGTATAGTATTTTATAAAAATGTCTTTCTAGTGCCACCAGGGCCGTTAATAAAGAAGAGACCGCCCTTATTAGTATCTACTACGTAGTTAAGCGTGCTAAAGATTAAGCGCTGCTCCGTATTAAGTAAGGGAACGCCTACTATAACCTCTACCTATAAATCCTTTATAGAAAAGCTAAGCTGCTTATATAGAAGCCGATTTTAAAGCAAAGCATACTCTTTAATCTAGCTGCGTTAGGGCTTAGGGAGGCCGCAGTGTTCTAGATTAAGGTTATAGCTAATAAGCAGGGCGCGTAGATAGTAGAGCGTAAGGTCCTTAGCCTACTTTTAGGTTAGGTCGAGAACCGCATAAATTATACGTAGCTAGTAAAAGTAGTTATTAGCTAGCTCCCTCTAAAACAGATTCTATAGGGCACGCGGATCTATAGGCCTATAGCTAGCTAGTATAGTAATAAATAGCTTATAGAACTGCCTTTTAAGCTAAAAGTACATGGCCTTACGTAGCGCCTGTATGTACTCCCTATTATCTTAAAGTAAGCTACGCGTAAGGCACGCTACCTAAAAGGTAGGGTATAGCTAGCCTCCAAACGTCCTCGCGTCTTTAAAAGAGCACTAGCCGGTAACGTTAACTGGAAGAAGCCGTAGGTAGTATACCTCCCCCGCGCTAATTGGAATTTAAATAATACGGCTAATAGAGAATCCCTTACGGCAAGGGAGCTACTACTTACGCCGCCTATTCTAGGTGTAGTGCGCAAGAAAGTCGTAATAGAAGATTTCCGTGCGTTGTCTTACATTCTCCGTAAAAAACTCTATAAGTGTAGTTCTATATATAGCGTCCTAAGCAAGACGCTCCCCTAAGGCCTAATTGGGCTAAATTACGATAAACTGCTAGCCTTTTAGACGGATTATAAGCTACTATATAGAAATAGAGCGGCTATATATATAGTTCTTATAAATCCTCTATAGAGCCTTATATGCGGTAATATACTAGGCGTCTATATACTCCTTAATATTATCTATAGGCTACTGCGGCCTAACCCCAGCGGCCTAGGCTCCTAGAGTTATAGTGGCGTAATTAGGGCCTTTATAAATATACTTAAACGCGTACTTTATAGCGCAGTATTTTACGTAGGACTCTATATTAATATGCGCATTAAAGCGGGTCGAAAAGTACGCGTTATACGGCGCTACGTCTATACTACTATATATATAGCTCTAGCTAGGCTTTGTAAAGGTAGGGCCGTCCCATAAGCGCTTATATAGCGGCTTATTATTATTTCCAACAATAGTCTCCTTTTAAAAGGCGTAAGGGAACTAAAACCTACACTTTTTATTACGTATATAGGGTGTAGAGGTATTATAAGTGCCGTAAGGGCCGTATATCGTATTGCGGGTAACGACATTATATAGGAGCGGCTCCGCTACTAAATCTGGAATATTTATCTAAACAACTAGGTTAATATTTGTTACGGTTACTAACTATAAGCTAGGCTTTATAATTACTAGTATATACGTATAAAGGAGCCCGTGCTTCTAGAACTTAATAGTTTAGTAAATTATAGCGGTATTACCTAGTACGCAGGACTTTAAAATCTCATACTATAGCTACTTTAGCTTAATTTAAAAGACGCAATCTACTAAATCTGGGCAATCTCTTGCGGTTTAACCTGCCTTTAGCTCCGCCTAGATCTCCTACTAACGTAAGTTATATATAAAGGTAATAAAATAGTTAGGGGAGCCGTAATACCGCGTAAGTACTATAGCGTTAAGATAGGCGTTGCGTATTTAGCGTAGGGAGCCAATATAAGATGCGGGAAGGATAATATTCTAGCTAATATTACTTCCTATAGCCTAATTATTAACGTAGAGCGCGTTAAGTATACCCGTATACTATATAATCTATAAGTTCTTCTAGTTATAGCGCAGCCACTAAAGGCGGGCGCTGGCGATTAAGGCGTACGCGTCTACTATAATTTTATAGAGTAGCCTTTCGATAAGAAGCTAGGGGGGGAGGGAACGCCGGAGCTATAGGTAATATTTTTACTACTACTACTACAAGACGCGTTTAGATTTATTACGGCCCTAGCGTATAGTATTAGCCTTATTAGCCTTATCATTACTAGCTATAGAGTTCTCCCCTGCAGTATTATTAGTATTTATTATATAATTCTATGGCATCTACGCCCTATTTATAAGGGGGTAGTTAATTTACTAGCCAAGCTCGCTATGTAGGTAGAGTAGAGGGTAGTAGAGGGGGAGATAGGTAGGCAGCTGCTCGTTAATAAACTCTAAGCCTCCCTCCTTATTCTATAGCACGATCTGGTAAATACCTTACGCAGCTTATACGGAGGTAGGGATAAGAGTAGTAACCTTAGTTATAGTAGGGCGATTATATACGCGGGGGTTAGTACCTATAGCTTCTACAATACTAATAGAAAGACTTACGCTTCTATTATTCCGGATACGCTATGTATTTATCTATAGATACTATATAAAAGGATTGCTATTATATAAAACCTCCTAAATCGTCCTAAGAACCGCCCTATTTAGATTTTTAAATACTTAGCTACGGCGCTTAAGTTGCTTATCCTCTCTATTAAATATATAGAGTTGCGCAAACGAAGTGTTATAGCTAGTGTAAAAATGTAAGGATCTAATCTAGTGGTATAGCTGCCTATAAGCTCGGAAGGTATAGATACCTTAAAGCTGCTACGCGAGCCGCTTATTAATTATAGCGCTAAGGGAGCAGAATATAAAGGAGTTATTATAGTAACAGATAAATCTATAGCAGTGTGTCCAACAGTCAGCTTAGCTGCGATCTTGAGAAAAATAGCTGACTGACTGCGTCAATTGGATCGCTCGCTGTCCGCTCGCTGTCGGATAACGTACGCTGACTGTGAAGCTGCCAGCTAGCT